>Ga0302320_10003183_pt1 | contig 38329 bp, 33 predicted proteins | sample Bog_T0_3_FD_202130 | JGI IMG/M metagenome (GOLD analysis project Ga0302320, IMG submission 202130) | Peat permafrost microbial communities from Stordalen Mire near Abisko, Sweden - Bog_T0_3 | ecosystem: Environmental > Terrestrial > Soil > Wetlands > Peat | place: Sweden: Abisko, Stordalen Mire... | reverse complement strand
GCCCCAATCGCGCAACTGGGCGCTGATCGGCAAGGATGGGAAGCCCACCCCTTATGGAGCCGCCGACTACACAAAGATGGGGCGCATCACTCGCCACATGGCCGACTTGGCGAAGCCCGAGTGGCTGGCCTATCTGCGCCATCGCGTCGACCTCGCGCTGGATGCGAACGCCGACGGTGTCATTTACGATAACAACGCGAGCAACTACCTCCTCGATACTTACCGCGAGATATACCAGTACGGCTCAAGCCGGAAGAAGGATTTTCTTCTCATGGGGAATTTCCACAGCGACACCTACGTGTACAACCGGATCATCAACTGCATCACTACCGAGGACGGGATCGAGCCGGGCATTTACGCCGAACGCAATGCGGACAACGCCGAGATAGCGGCAGAGCGCGCGACTCTGCTGCCGTTCGACGGCGGGTTCCTGGTCAACAATGCGGGTCTCTTTAGAGTTCAGAGCGCTCTTTCGGAGGGCTGGAAACCGGTAATGGTCGAGGATGGCCACCGGGAGGTCGGGCAGCGCGAAACCACCCCGATGTCCCCCGAGCGACACAAGCTCGCGCTCGCCGAAGGCATGATGCTCGGAGTTGGGATGGAACTGTTCGTCGAGGGGGCGTTTGCTCACGGCCTTGCGACCAAGGATCCCGCGACCATGGAGATCTGGCGTGCCATCGGCGCGTACAACAGCTTTTTCGCCGACAACCAGGAGTACTACACTGGCACAGAATCCCTCGCTCCACTGGCAATCGTGCTGGACGACCGTTCAGCAGGAGTTGCGTTGCTGAACGGGTTGGCGGCGCGTGGTGTCGTGTTCGACGTGCTCTACGAGCATGACCTGACGGCGGAAAAGCTGGCCCGCTATTCGGGAGTTGCACTGCTGAGCGCCGAAACGATCCGGGACCGGGCGCTCGCGGCGGTGGAGAATTACGTGCACAAGGGCGGCAAGCTTTTTGTCGCGGCTAACGCGGCAGGAACGGACGAAAGAGGTAATCCCAGACCACGTCCCGCGCTGTTCGCGAATGCTACTTACTTTCCAAAGCCGCCTTCTGTAGACGAGGTCGCGGCCGCCCTCGGAGCGATCCGTTCTTCCGTGGTGCAGGTCGAGGCACCACAGGGCGTCCTCTACAATGTTGTCGCGCAGCCGGAAGCTGGCCGGGTGCTCGTGCACCTGCTCAATTACGCTTCCCGACCCGCGAAAAATATCAAGGTTACGGTCCCTGGGAAGTTCCTGAGCGCCCGGCTCCTTTCGCCCGATAGCCCGCGCGCTGTGGCACGTGTTTCCGGAACTAGCATTGAGGTGCCGGCGCTCGGGACCTACTCCTTGCTGGTTCTGGAACTCAGGCCAGAGCATTAAGGACGAAGCGAAAGCGGCGCTACGCGCGTCGTCAGGCAAAGCCGGGACCACTTCGAAACTTTGGCCTAACTCAGTTGCGCATCGCCACACCACGCATCCAGTGTCCGTTCCGAGCGCACCGACCGCGCCAACAATCTCGAACTCCGCATCGTCGAATCGTTTGTACTTGAACAGTGCCGAACTGCGCGCCCCAATGGCGTACTGTCCGTTCTGCGCACGCAGGATGGCGCCCTCGTAGCCAGCGGCCGAGAACTCATCGTGGAGGCGCTCGACGTCCTCCATGGTGGTCGCCGTCGTGGATTTCACGAAGCGGATGGCGTCGCATCCCATCGTCGCAGTCCGCTGTTCGAGCGTTTCGAGGTCCGTGCGGCGATCTCGCCAGGTGCGAGCCTCCCAGTCGCCGGCCAGGATGTCGAAGATGTGAAGCTCGACGGTACTGAGCATGATCTGCTGGCGCGTGACCAGGCTGACGATCGGCTGGAGCGGGACGCCGTGAATGTAAAACTCGCCATCTGCGCTCGCGCCGGTGGGCAGGATGCGCGCGAGCTGATCAGCGATGTGCGGCAGGCGGTATGACTTTCCGCTGCGGCTGCGATGGATCAGGTTGGGTGTCGGTGCCGAAGAAGATGGTCGCCCCAAAGATGCGTTGACAGGATCCAATCAGTCGCCGATATTGAGAACCGCCCTGCTGCATGCCAAAGGTGGCCAGCATTTCCGCAGCGCTGCCGAAGGTGATCCGTGACGCCTGCTGGCGGATGGCGAGTGTCGCGAGGAAGATCGGGACGAGCCGATCCTGACCCCAAGGCAGGCCGAAACTCAGGTGTCCGGTGACCTGCAGAACAAACTGGCCGTTGCGTCGTTCGTGTAGCAGGCATCCCGGAGACGGTCGCTTCACCGGCAGACCGCAAAGGACAAATGGCCGCGACGAAAAACCGAGGTTTTGCCGTGCGGATTCCCTTCGGAGCCGAACATAAGCCAGGGACTCGATCTGGCGGATTCGGCGCCTCGAGACGACGAGGTCAGGATGGGCATCTGCAAGTAGCAGCCCGATCCCTTTCAGACCACTGGCGGGATGATTGTCGTGCTTCGTACCTGGGATTGTATGTGACACGGATGGCCTCCGGCGCTGCGGAAAACGGCGCGGTTTGGCGATCCAAAGGAGGGATCAGGAAAGCAAGCGGAGCCGGTCTGAAACGAGGCTGTGGATTTTACTCCGATTACTCCATTTGAGGCCTCTTGGAAGTAACTCCTTATTTCTCAGTGGTTGGCAGTGGTCAGAATGCAGCGCCAAGGCCGCATTTGTTCTTTATTTTCAAATGAAGTCCAACCTTCCAAGCTGTTGGTCGCGGGTTCAATTCCCGTCTCCCGCTCCATGTTTTCAATAGCTTACACTGTGGAAAACTTCCCGTTTTTCGAAACTGTTGTTCATCGTTGTTCAACGGTTTCCGAGCATCACGGCGTAAGCTGGATAATCCGTGCGCGGCCCACTGGTACGATCATTTTGTTGGAGGGCGTGATCCAGAATTTCCAGGAAGCGCCAGCCGCGACCGTTTCGAACGCCGAACGGGATTCAACCTGACTCCCGTCCTTCTCGAAGAACCCCGCCGTCACGTCCACCATTACCGCTTCCCGGCATCCGTTCCGCACTGTTCCGTTGAGATTGGGACCGATAGCGAGGTTGAACGTATTCCGATGGATGTCCGTCACCGAAATGCAGCCGTGTGCGATGTCATCCTGGTCTGGAGCCTTGGGCTTCCTTGCTGCAAGAGCGGGAAGTGATAGGACGATCGCGAGGATCAAAACAGAAGTTCGCATTGCGTAATTCTACGCTCCACAGGGGTCTCCTGGATCGGTCCGTCTGTGCTGGCGATTTCCGCCAGTACCTCGACGTGACATCGCGCCGGCTTACACCAGCAGCCGAGCCGCTGACCTCGGAGGACGCGCCGGGCCTCTTCGATCAGGTCCGGCCGGGTGCGGACCGGCGCCGCCGGTACACCGTCGCCCGGACCGCCTGCGTCTTGTCAAACTGCCCGATCAGCCGGGCCACTTGCGACCGGCTCAGTCCCGTCATTTTCATTACGAAACGGCGTAGAAGCCCCTTGTTGGCCCGGCTCAGCTGCGGGTAGCTTTGCTGCCTCAAAGTGCGGTCCACCCAGGAGTAAATATCGGCGCGCCCCTCGGCCTGGAAACTGACGGCATGACTGGCCGCCAGCCAACCCCGAATCTGCTCCAGGCTCGGGTTCTCGATGGCTTGCATACGAATGAGCAATCCCCAGCGTGACCCACCAGGCGTCCTTCAGGCTCATCTTGTATGGACAAGACTGTCCCCCCGGCAGGGAGAGATCTGTGTCACGCTGTTGGATTCAAGCGGTGTTGCTCAGACGGAGGACTCCCAAACACCAACATGAAGACAGCGATTGCCATCCGACACATTGCCTTTGAAGATCTTGGGGTGTTTGAAGACGTGCTCCTGGCAAAGGGCTTCCAGGTCCGGTACCTCGAGGCGGGCCGGGACGATCTCTCGTCTCTGGATACGCTCGAACCGGAGCTGCTGGTGCTGCTCGGAGGACCTATCGGAGCGTACGAGGAGGATCTCTATCCGTTCCTGAGCGATGAAATGCGCCTGGCGGAACAGCGGCTCAGTTCTGGCCAGCCGCTGCTGGGAATCTGTCTGGGAGCACAGGTCATGGCGCGTGCCCTGGGCGCGCGCGTCTATCCAGGACGCGCCAAGGAAATCGGTTGGACCGCGCTGACGCTGTCGGCGGCGGGCCGGTCCGGGCCGACTTCGCATCTCTCGCCGGAGTTGACGAGCATGCTGCACTGGCACGGCGACACGTTCGATCTTCCTCCGGGCGCGACGCTCCTCGCCTCCACGCCAATCACGAAGAATCAGGTTTACGCCTGGGGTGACGGAGCGTTGGCCTTCCAATGCCATCCGGAAGTTCGCGCGCAGTTCATCGAGCGATGGTTGGTAGGACACGCGTGCGAGCTTGCCCAGGCGGGCATCCGGCCGGCCGCGCTGCGTGAGGCGACAGCGAAGTTCGGTCCAGCCCTGGAGGTTCAGGGGCGCAAATGCTTCGAGGAGTGGCTGGCTGAGACTGGCGCTTAGCCGTGATGGTGGGACAGACCATCGCGCAGCGTGGTCTGTCAGGCAGCGCATGGCCTGTAGCACAATGCGAAAACTGACGATGACCTCAAGCCTTGACAGACGACGCAAGCGATCGTCTGTCCCACTTCTCCGCCGCGATATCATGATCATTCGAGGGCGCCGTGCATGCGCGGTCCTTCCCATTTCCATCAACACTATGACTCCCAAACTAGAGCTTGCCGCGATCACTGACGAATTTTCCCCACAACTTGAGCCGGCCCTCGACGCCATGGCCGCGATTGGCATGACCGGCGTCGAACTGCGCGTGGTCTGGGGCAAGAACATCATCGACCTGACGGACGAAGAGGTTCTTCGCGCGACGGACCTCGTTCAGGCGCACGGCATGCATGTTCTCTCCATCGCCTCGCCGTTGCTGAAGTGCGTTCTGCCTGGCGGGGGCGACGTCGACCAGCGCTTCCAGCAGGACAGCTTCAACTCGAACCAGACCATCGACGATCAGCCGAGGCTGGCGGAGCGCGCCCTGAAACTGTGCGAGCTGACGGGCGCGAAGATCATTCGCGTTTTCTCCTACTGGCGCACGGTCGAGCCCGCGCGTTGCCACGACGCGATTTGCAGGGCATTGATCGACCTGGGTACGCTCGCCGCGCCACACGGGCTGATCATCGGCCTTGAAAACGAGCATGCCTGCAATGTCGGCACTGCCACGGAGGTTGTGAAGGTCTTCGCGGACGTCGCATGCACGAATGTGCAACTGGTTTGGGATCCGGCCAACATGCTGGTGGGGGGCGAAGAGCCTTTTCCCGGCGGCTATGCAGTTCTCCCGAAGAGCCGCATCGCGCACGTTCACGCGAAGGATTGCGAGATGCAGGGCCACAAGCCCGAGTGGGGACCGTTGGGCTCGCGCCATGTCGATTGGAAGGGCCAGATCGCGGCGCTGCTCGCAGACGGCTATGCGGGAGCCGTGAGCCTGGAGACGCACTGGGGAGGGCCGGGCGGCGACAAAATGCTCGGCAGCACGATCTGCGGTTGGAATTTGCGCGGGCTGTTGTCGGCCTGACGGAGTGTGGGACGGCCGTCCACGGCCGCGCGGGCGCTCCAGCGCCCGTCTGCGGCGTTTCAGTTAGTCAGCGGGGTCTGGAGAGCCCGCCCCATTCTTGAAGATAGCGCTGGAGAGCCGCCCCACATACTCGGTCTACTCTTCTGACAGCCACTTGTAGACGGTGCCACCCAGAATCGCTCCGGCGATGGGCGCGACCCAGAACAGCCACAACTGTTCCAGAGCCCAGCCGCCAACAAAGAGCGCCGGGCCCGTGCTGCGCGCCGGGTTCACCGACGTGTTCGTGACCGGGATGCTGATCAGGTGGATCAGAGTGAGACACAGCCCAATGGCGATCGGCGCAAAGCCCACAGGCGCGCGCTTGTCCGTCGCGCCCATGATCACGAAGAGGAAGATGAAGGTCAAAACGACCTCCGCGACCAGGCACGCCAGCAGGGAATACTGGCCGGGCGAATGAGCGCCATAGCCGTTGGAAGCGAAGCCGCCCGCCAGGCTGAAGCCAGCCTTGCCGCTCGCGATCACAAACAGCACGCTGGAGGCGGCAATCGCGCCCGCCACTTGCGCCGCGATGTAAGGGAGCAATTCGGAGGCGGGGAAACGATGTCCGGCCCAGAGGCCAATCGAGATGGCCGGGTTTAGATGACAGCCGGAGATGTGCCCGATCGCGAAGGCCATCGTCAGAACCGTTAATCCAAAGGCGAGCGCGACGCCCGCGAAGCCAATGCCGAGCCCGGGGAAAGCGGCCGCCAGCACGGCACTCCCGCATCCGCCGAATACTAACCAGAATGTGCCAAAGAATTCCGCCACGGCACGTTTACTGAGACGCATAGATCGATACCTCAATGTGTGACTGAGTTGGCTGGCGCCGGCGAAGCCCGACGCTCGGCACGCCGCCATCTGGATCATTATGAAGATACAGGGCGGGCTGTCAATAGTACGAACCGTGTTTTCTTATTGTCACCACGTCACGCGATCGCCGGCCATGAGAAGCAGGCCGAGCGAGCGGGGATTCTTGCGGTCGAGTTCGACGCTCAACATGCGCCCATGCCAGGGACGTTCGACCTTGACCCCCGTCAAAGCGCTCACGCGGCTCGTCGCCTTGCCCATTGTCCCCAGCAGGTCGCGCAGCGTGCCGCCGACGGGCAGGTAGACGATCTGGCCATTCGCTTCGATGCCGACTTCGGCCAGGATGGCGACCTGCTTGCTCACGGCGACGCAGGTGAGTCCTTGCACCTTGCCGCAGTCGTCCACGGTTCCGGCGATGGTGTCGAAGCGTTGCGCCGAATCGAGCAGCAGGCCCCATTCAGGCGCGCCCAGGAGCGAGATGTCCCGGTCGGCGATGGAGGCGCGGCGCAGGAACATCAGGCGGAAGAAGCGCGCATCGGGGGCAATGTGAAACTGGAACGCCGTGGACTCGGAGGGATGAGTGATGACATTCACGCGGTTTTGCTCGACCGACGAAAGGGCGAATTGGACGCCTCCTCCGGCTCTCGGCTGAACAGCGTAATAGGACGTCTCGTAACCCTCCAGTCCTTCCACGGTCAGTTCGAGAGGGCCGCCGGAGGAATTTGCGGGCTGTATGATTTTCACTTCCTGATAGCCCGGCTTCAACAAGGGGGCGAGCACCTTGAGCCGGAAGCCGGGTTCCAGATTGATCGCTCCACTCCGTTCGTAGTTGCTGTAGCGAACCGCATAGGCGGTGCGCGTCGTGAAGGCCACCGCTCCCACCATCTGACCACTCAGCTTTTGAATGGATTCCCGCGGCAGGCAGCCGTTGTCTTCGAGCCTGAGGACGGCGTCGCGGAACAGGTCCCAGGCGTCGGCCGGATCGTGGCCTTCGTTGTGCAGGATGCTGTCCTGGAATTGAAGGGCCAGCCCCTTGCGGAAAATGACGAGCGAGAGCCCGGCGGCTTCGGCGTGGCAGTCCGGACGGGCGTAGAGTAAGCCCTCGACCGGAACGCGGTAGACCCCGTCGACAGGCGATGTCTCGGCAGGGGGAACCACTCGATCGGGCGTGCTGGAAACATCGAATCGCCACGTTTGGGGCGCTGGCGGGCGGCTATGCCTGCAAGCATTCGCCGAAAGGATGGCAAGACAGAGGAGCGCTTGCGGGACGACGTTTGGGGACATTCGGGTGCTTTCGTCGTTCAATGAGACGCCAGAAAGGCGATTCCGGTTCCTGGCGGCGCGGCGAGGGCGGTCGGGATCCGCAAGATCTCGCTGGCGGGAGTTCTCCCGATAACGGGATTGCCTTCATCGGGCGGCTCGAAGAGGTCCAGCGGTTGCGGGCCCGGATGGCGGGCGCGGGCTGTGGGCATGCGAGGGGCAAACGGGAAACTGAGACGTTTCAGGCGCCCTTGAGGCATTCGGCGATGTCGCGTTCCGGGATGGCGCCCTCTTTGATGAGCCGCCAGTAGGGTTCCGTGATATCGACCGTGGTCGCGCCCATGCCTGAACAGTGCCCGCCGTCGAGCACGAGATCGATCCGGCCGTCCAGCATGCCGAAGACTTCAATGCCGCTGGAGCAGGTGGGCGAGCCGGTCACGTTGGCGCTGGTGGCGACCAGCGGTTGGCCGAGTTGTTCGAGCAGCGCCTCGGCGACTCTCGACCGGGACTGGCGCAGGCCAAGACGGCCGGTGTTGCCGGTCACGCGCAAAGGCACTTTGGCCGAGGCCGGCACGATGATGGTGAGTGGCCCGGGCCAGAAGCGGCGCGCCAGCAGGTTGAAACGGACTGGCGGGTCCGTCACCAGCTCTTCCGCCATCATGAGATCCGTCACCAGCAGGGGCAACGAGTAGAGCGATTCGCGCCCCTTGGCGGCGAAGACGCCCCGCACCGCCTGCAAGTTGAAGGGGTCGGCGACGAGCGTGTAGAGGGCGTCGGTCGGAATGGCGACGACGCCACCCTTCCGGATGAGTGCTGTCGCCCGGGCGATTGCTTCCGGGGCAGGCTCATGCTGGTCGATTTCGAGCAGGTCGGTTGGCGTCACGTAAGTTGTGGAGAGCGCTCCTCATGCAAGAGTGAGTGCAAGTCAACTTGCAAGTCTAGCGCGGGCCTATCGCAGCGGCAACTTCGATGGCCAGATTGTAGCGGCCGAACGGCGCGCTAAGCTGAACTCCGTCGACCAGCGGCCGGACGCGGCGCACCATTTCCTGGGCGATGGCGACACCCTCGGCGCGCGCTTTCTCGGGGCTGTCGGCGCCTTTCAACCGCTCCATGAATTCCGCGGGCACGGGAACGCGCAGTTCGTTGACCATGAACTCGGCGTTGCGGAAGCTGGTCAGCGGCCAGATGCCGGCGATCACGGGGACGCGGAAACTCTCGATGCGTTTGATAAAGGCCTCGACCTGATGGATGTCGAAAACGGGCTGGGTGACGATGTACTCGGCTCCAGCCTGAATCTTCCACTCCGTGCGCTTAATTTCCTCATCGAGGTTCAACGCCCCGGGGTTCGCACCCACGCCGAGCAGCAGCGCGGTCTGCGAGCCGATGGGGTTGCCGCCGATGTCGAGGCCCTGATTCAGCCCGTTTACTATGTTGGTGAGGCCGATCGAGTCCACGTCGAAAACGGCCGTGGCGTCGGGGTAACTGCCCATGCGCGGCGGATCGCCGGTGATGCAGATGAGATTGCGGATGCCGGCCGCGTGCGCGCCGAGCAACTCGCTCTGAATGCCGAGGATGTTGCGGTCGCGGCAGCAGAAATGAAGCACCGATTCGATGCCGGCTTCGCGCTCGATCAACTGGCAGGTGACCTGAGCGCTCATGCGGGCGCTGGCGCGAGGTCCATCGGGCACATTGATGGCGTCAATGCCGTGTTCTTTGCACAGCCGCGCGCCCTCGATTTCCTTGATCGCGTTCACGCCGCGGGGCGGCAGGATCTCCACGAAGGCGACGAACTGGCCCGCGGCAAGCTTTGCGCCGAGTGCGGATTTCTCCGCCACCGGCACCTTCTTCAACGTCTGGACGGCGTCCTTCTTTTCTTCGACGCTGGCTTGCACGGCGCTCTGCCCCGGCTGCAGCGAGCGGATCTCGCTGCGAATCGCCTTGATGTGTTCAGGCGTGGTGCCGCAGCAGCCGCCCACGATGCGTACGCCGGCCCACAACATGCGGCGGGCGTACTGGGCCATATACTCGGGCGAGCAGAGATAAAGGTTGCGGCCGTCCACCAGGGCCGGGTGTCCGGCGTTGGGCATGGCGCTGGTCGGCTTCGCGGTGAACTGCATCACGCGTTCGAGCGTTTCGAGCGTGGCCTTCGGGCCGACCGAGCAGTTGATGCCGACCACGTCGGCGGGCGATTGATCGAGGAACCTGGCAAAGGTTTCGGTCTTCGTGCCATCGTGGAGGTTGCCTTCGTCGTCGATGGTGATCTGCGCCACCAGGACGATATCGCGGCCCGCCACCTCGCGGGCGGCGGCGAGCGCCTCGCGCAACTCGTTGAGGTGCTGGAAGGTCTCCAGGATCAACAGGTCCACGCCCTCTTCCACCAGGGCTTCGATCTGTTCCCGAAACACCGCTCGGGCCTCTTCAAACGAAGTCTGTCCCAATGGCTCCAGCAGCACGCCCAAGGGGCCGAGCGCGCCCGCTACGAAAACGTCGGAGCGTTCCTTGGCGGCCTCGCGGGCGAGCTGGACGCCGGCGCGATTGATCTCGGCCGTCTTGTTCGCGATGCCAAAGTTGGCCAGACGCAGCCGGTTTGCGCCGAAGGTATTGGACTCCAGAATCTCGGCGCCATTGCGAACGTAGTCTCGATGAATATCGCCGACCAGGGCCGGGCTGGTCAGATTCAGTTCGTCATAGCAGCGGTTGATAAAGACGCCCTTGGAGTAAAGAACGGTTCCCATGGCTCCATCGGCGACGAGTGCTCTTTTTCCCAGTAGCTCCCGGAATTCGCCGGCGCGGCAGATTCGCTTCTTCATTACTCTCCATTGTAAAGGCCCTGCCAAAAGTGACGGCTGGATCACCTCTGGCGGCTAACACGCGCTCGCTACGATACAGCCCGCCTGAAACGGAAGGCGCCCGAAGGCGCTGACTCTCCGGCAGCATTCGGCGTACTGAGCGCGCCCGTTCCCCGGCCGCTCAGTTCCCGCTGGAGCGCTGCGTCACCGCCGTTCAGCAGGTGGCCTTCAGCGAGGCCGCAGATTATCAGAAAAACGGGGAAGACCTGCTCACCCATGTAGACCGTGGCGATGGCGAAGGCGTGACCCAGGAACAGGCCAAACAGACAGAAACTGAGCGACGATCCTCCAGGGCGCATCGGCGCCGCGCGCATGCCGTCGCGATAGAGACGGATGCTGAATATCACGATGGTGCCAGCCAGCAGACCACTGGCCACAACGCCGTGCATCAACGCAAGCAACAGAAAGTAGTTGTCGATGGAGGGCATGCTGGCCAGCTTGGGCCACTTGGTCAAGCCCCAACCGAGCCACGCGTGCTCCAGCGCGATATCGGTGTACTTGTCGAGGAGTTCCTTCCGGTATGCGGCGGTTTCCTGATTGGAGTCCTTCGCGTTTTCCCGCCCGACGGAGGCGTACCGGTAGGCGCTGATGGCGGTCGGCACGCCGACCAACAGCACCGCCATGACAGCAATCTGGGCTCGGAACTTGGGATTTCGGCCGCGCGCAATCAACGAAACGCCCCACGCGATCAAACATCCGATCTGCGGTCCTCGAACCAGGCTGAGCGCGAGCCCGAGGAAACTCCAGCCGGTCAGGAACCGGCCTTTCGGCACTGCTCCGAAGATCTTGGATTGTCCCCACCGTCCGGAAGCCGACAACCAGCATTGCAGCCGCAAGGCAAACATGAAGATCACGCCGGCCAGGATCGAGTGGCCGTAGGCGCCCGCTGCCCGCGCGAGTCCGTAACGGAAGGTTGTCACCCAGCCCTCGCCTTGTCCAGGAAAGAACGGATCGAAGACCTTGCGGTAGAGGTTGAACCCAAATCTCGACTCATAGATGCAGGTCGCAATCACGAAGCAGACACACAGCACGAAGTTGCGCAGGAAGCGGTCCCGCAAACCGCCCGGGAAGACGGCCGACTTCGCCAGGAAGTACGGGCAGATGCCCGCGAAGATCATGTCGAAGATCAGATTGCGCGCATCCGCCCACCCCATGGCGTTGTACTCGGACACGGCCATGATTGTGGGCAACAGCAGCACACAGACGTCCATGGGCGAGAACCGGTAGCCCTTCATCCCGGTGAAGAAGAAGACCAGCGCAATCGGGATCATGGCCGCTTCGTGGAAGTTCGGATGCCCCATCGGCAGAGCCGCCCGCGCCCAGCCGGGCAGACACAGCAGACTCACCAGGTACACCGTGACGAAGGCTTCCCGGTGGTTCTTGCGAACGATGGTTACGATCGCGGCGATGGTGCCGAGCAGTACGATGTAGCCGAGCATGGCGTGACCGGAGTCAGAGACCCGTGTTCATGTTCTTTCTATGGTGTCATGGCCGGGGATCTGCTCTCGCGTTACACTCCTGGGCCGGCATTCGTGTTTGGCATTCGTCCTCTATTGGATGCCCGGAACTGCCAGCCAGCCAAAGCGGGCCAGCACTACCGCGGCGAAGAAGATCGCGAACATGAGATAGCTGATCGGATCGCGAACGGCAAACAGAACCGGGTCTTCATCGAGTTGGCCGCGCGAGGCGACCAGCCATACGCGCAGCAGCCAGAAGATGATTCCGATGGCCACCACCCACAACCATTGCGGTTCGCGGTAGAGCTGGTGCACCTCCTTGCTTTGGATGTAGAGCGTAAGAACGATGCCTGCCGTAAAGCAACTCGCGATGCCGGATGACTGGACCGCCGCCAGATCCCAGACAAAGTAGGCCCGGCCGGAAACGGCGGTGGCGTGGCGCTGCTGCAGCCCGATCAGCTCTGACGCCCGCTTGCTGAAGGCGAGGCTCAGGAATAGAAAACTGCTGAAGCCCATCAACCACTGGGAACAGAGCACGCCCGTCGCCGCCGCGCCCAGCAGAACCCGGATGGTATACAGAGCCGAAAGCGTGAAGACGTCCATCAGTGGCTTTCGTTTGAGGTAGAAGCAGTAGGCAACGGAAATGAACGGGTAAACGGCCAGGACCAGGCGCGCCGGCGGGGGCAGCCAAAAAGAGAGCACGATCGCACCCGCAAGGAAGACCGGGATGAGCGCCACGGCCGCCGCCACCGGCAGCGCACCGCTGGCGAACGGCCGCTTGCGTTTCTTCGGATGCTTGCGGTCCGACTCCAGGTCGAGCAAATCGTTGAGGATGTAAATCGACGAGGCGCAAAAGCTGAGCGCGAAAAACGCGAGCAGCGCGGGCAGCCAGAGGCTCGCATCCAGCAGCCTGTGCGATGTCAGCAGGACGGTGAAGACAAGCACGTTCTTGACCCACTGCTGGACGCGCACGGCTTGGACGACGGTCTTCAGACGGAATGGCGGGGCAGGGAAGACCAACGCGCTTGAGAAGCGGCGCTCGACCTCGGCTTCGAGGTTTTGGGATGCGCCGGCAACAATCGGCGTACGCGCGCTTTGCCAGATGGCCATGTCGATGGCGGCGTTGCCGGCATAATCGAATCCATTCTCCCCGAAGCGCTCCAGCAGATACTTCTGCTTGCGGCTGCCGGAGAGGTTGCGGTTGCCGTCGCTGCCCCAGGCGTCGTCGAACAGGGGACTGAGGTGCGCTGACACGGCGTCGGCGACGCTTTGATCGGAGGCGGTCACCAGGCACAGCCTGCGCCCCGCCGATTTCTGCTCGCGCAACCACTCGAGCAGGTCAGCCCGGTAAGGTAGCAGCGAGCAGTCGAGAGCCGCCGCCGCGGTCAGACGGCGCTTGAACCCGGCCTTGCCGCGCGCGAGCCAGAAGGGCAGGCGGAACAGAAGCGATGGCTTCCGTTTGATCGCGATCAGCAGCGATTCGAGCAGCGTGTCGGTAGCGACAAGCGTGCCATCGAGGTCGACGCAAAGCGGAACTTCATCGCTGTTGGGTTGCATAGAGGCCTGGCGGCGGACCAGCTACATTCTAACCACATGAGACGCGGTTAATGCCTTTGGGGCTGCCTGATACGATAAATATTGTGTTTGCAGTTATTGAACGTAGAATTCGTGAAGGCATTACCGCGTACCTGTCGGGCCGGGTCGCGGAGTTGCCCCCGATTGCCGTAGAACAGCCCAAAGAAGCTTCGTTTGGCGAGTTTGCGCTGCCGGTCGCCTTCAGCCTGGCTCGCCAGCTCCGTAAGGCCCCGCGGGTGATCGCGCAGGAAATCGCCGACGGCTTGCCACCCATCGCCGGCGTCACGTCGATTGAGATCGCGGGCGGCGGGTTTCTGAACCTGCGCCTGGACCGCGGCGCGTACGCCGCGGGCTTGCTGCGCGGCGAAGACGTCCCCTCCGTGGCTGTTGCGGGTAAGGTGATCGTCGAGCACACCAACATCAATCCCAACAAAGCGGCGCACATCGGCCATCTGCGCAACGCCGTGTTGGGCGACACCTTCGTGCGCATGCTACGCGCCTGCAGCCGCAAAGTCGAAGTGCAGAATTATATCGACAATACGGGCGTGCAGGTGGCCGACGTCGTGGTCGGCTTCCACCAGTTGGAACACAAGACGCCGGACGATGTTCGCGCGCTGATCGCGGCCGGCAAGTTCGACTACTATTGCTGGGATCTTTACGCCGCCACTTCGCTGTATTACAAAACGCATCCCGAAGCCAAGCAGTGGCAGCGCGACGCGCTGCACGACATCGAGCACGACGAGGGTGAGGTCGCCGAACTGGGCCACCTGATCGCCGACGCCATTGTCGAATGCCACCTGACGACGATGCTGCGTCTGGGCATCGAGTACGATGTCCTGCCGCGCGAGAGCGAGATCCTGTACCTCCAGTTCTGGGCTACCGCTTTCGAGCTGTTGAAGGAGCGCGGGGCGATCTATTTCGAGAAGGAAGGCAAGAACTCCGGCTGTTACGTCATGGCCGGCTCGCACTTCCGCGAGAATGCCGGCGACGAGGATTCCAAAGTCATCGTGCGCTCCAACGGCACGGTCACTTACGTCGGCAAGGACATCGCATACCAGATGTGGAAATTCGGCATTCTGGGCAAGGATTTCCACTACAAGCCGCTGCGGACTTACGACGACGGCCACGTGGCGTGGGTCGCAACGCACGAACCGTATGACGGCGTCTCGCCGCGCTTTGGCGCGGGCACCGAGGTCTACAACGTCATCGACTCGCGCCAGTCGTATCTGCAGGACGTGGTGGTCGCGGGCCTGCGGGCGCTGGGTTTCAACGACCAGGCGGAGAAGTCGGTTCATTTCGGCTACGAGATGGTCGCGCTCACGCCGCGCACTTGCGTCGAGCTGGAGATTCCGGTCAGCGAGGAAGATAAGCAGAAGCCGTACGTGCTGGTTTCCGGCCGTCTCGGACTGGGTGTCAAGGCCGACGACCTGATCGACAAGCTGATCGAGAAGGCGCGCCACGAAGTCGACTCGCGCCACGCCGACAAGCCCGAGGCGGATCGTGCGCGCATTGCCAGTGACATCGCCGTGGGAGCGCTGCGCTACTTCCTGCTGAAGTTCACGCGCAACACCGTGATTGCCTTCGACTTACAGGAAGCACTCAGCTTCGAAGGCGAGACCGGGCCGTATGTGCAGTATGCGGCCGTGCGCGCGCGCAACATCTTCCGCAAGCTGGAGGAACGCGGTCTGACGCTGCCTGACTTCGCCGCCGTGCTTGATGAAGAGGCGATGCGGCGCCAGTTGGCGGACGAGAACTGCTGGCAGCTCCTGCTAGCCGCGTCGAAGGCTTTCAAGGCGATTGAAAGCGCGCTCGCGAGCGGGGAACCCGCCGCCGTGGCGAAGTACGCCTTCACGCTCGCCCAGTCGTTCAACACCTTCTACCACGACTATCCTGTGCTCTCGGAAGAGAACGCCGAGAAGCGCGCGTTCCTGCTGTGGATGACCGAGTACTTCCGCACGCAGCTTGAACGGACGCTGACCATTCTGGGAATCCCCGCGCCGGAGTACATGTAAGCCACTGAGTTTGTTTGAGTGGGGCGGCTCTCCAGAGCCGCGCGGGGTCTCCAGGCCCCGCAAGTTTGTCCGTGTGGACGCCGGAGCGTCCGCGCGGCCCTGGGAGACGGCGGCTTACACGGACATGGTGAACGGGCGGGCTCTGGAGAGCCGCCCCACACGAACAGAGCGCCGCCCCACATTGAGAAGTGTAGGGGGTGCGGCCGGCATGCCGGTACAATGAAAGATTCCCCTTCATGACACTGGCCGCCAAGCTCGCATTCCAGTTTGAGAAGAAAGTTCAGATTCGCGGTCAGGATCTGTACGCTCAGCAGGCCGTCAAGATCGTCGAAGCCAGCCCCAGCCATCTCGCCGCCGAGGTCAGAGGCAGCCGGCTCTACGACGTAGCGCTGAACTACGCGGATGGAGCCCTCGTCGTCGGTTGCGACTGCCCGTATTACGTCGACCACGGGCCGTGCAAACACATCTGGGCGGCGGTTCTGGAGGCCGACCGGCGCGGTTCGCTCTCGGAAGCGCGCGAGTCCCAATACCTGCAACTTGAGGACGATCTCGATGTCGATCTCGATATCGACGATCTTGACGGATTGAATGGCGGGTCCGGGCTGATGAAGCCAAGCCACTCCATCGCCCCGCCGCCCCCTCCTCAGCCGCCCCTCTGGCAGGAGCGTCTGACGGCGGTACAGAGGATGGTGGACGGATCGCGCGCCGCAACATCGGACGCCCCCCGGGAATCCCAAATCTACTACGTGGTCGGTATCGAATCCTCCAAGTACTCGGGCGCCATCACGCTGGAGTTGAAAGAACGGATTCGCAAGAAGAATGGCGATTGGTCTGTGCTGAAGGAGCTGAGCCTCTCTTCTTCGCGGGTGATGAAGGTGCAGGATCCGCTCGATTCCGAGGTCCTGTCCTCCCTGTTGGGCGCCCAGGACTATTACTCCTACACCTATTCCTACGGGCCGGCCGCCTCGGGATCGAGAAACCGCGTGGTGCCTCCGGTGCTCGCGCTACGGGTAATCCCCCGGCTCGCGGCGGCTGGGCGGCTGTGGCTGGACAACAAGCATCCGGTCGAGCAGTCGGATCCTGTGGCATGGGATGACGGCGAGGCGTGGAAACTCTGGCTCGATGTGCGCCGCGACGACAACGACCAGTGGCAGATCACGGGCTCGTTGCGCCGTGGCAGCGAGCGTATGGACCTCAAGAAGATTACGCTCATCGTCCAGGGCGGCTTCGTCTTTGCCCAGGGTCGCGTCGCTCGATTCGACGACGCAGGCCAGTTCCCCTGGCTCGCGGAACTGATGAAGGGGAAGCCGATTCCATTCCCCAACAAGGACCGCGACGCCGTGCTGGCGCAGCTGCTCGACAGCCCGGCCGTTCCGTCGATCGACTTCGACGAGGAGTTGCGCTACCAGGAGCTGCGTCCGGCGCCGAAGCTCGCCTTGCGCATCTCCCAGAAGCTTGAGACCTACGGCACTGCGCACTTTCAGGCTCACCTGCTGTTCGACTACGGCCAGGGCTGGATGGAAGATGTGCCCGGCAAGCGCGGCATCTGGCACGCCGAGGAACGCGTTTATGTGGTGCGCGACGCCGAGGCCGAAAGCGCCGCGCGCGAGACCCTGAAGGAGCTTGGACTTCGGCCTTCCAGCGACGGCCGCGCGCCGTGGCGGATGATGCCCAAGTCCATGCCGCGTGCCGTGCGCGAGCTGATTCAGGCCGGCTGGCACGTCGAAGCCGAGGGTAAGGTCTTCCGCAGACCGGGCGCTATGCGCGTGGACGTGCGTTCGGGCATCGACTGGTTCGAGTTGCATGGCGAAGTGGACTACGGCGAGTCCACGGCCCACCTGCCGCAATTGCTGGCGGCGGTGCGGCGCGGTGACGGGATCGTCGCGCTGGGCGACGGGACATTCGGACTGCTCCCCGAGGAGTGGCTGGCCCGGTTCGCGCCCCTCGCAGGGCTGGGCGGCAAGGAAGAAGACCACCTGCGGTTCAAACAGAACCAGGCAGGCCTGCTGGACGCATTGCTGGCTGCGCAGCCCGAGGTCGCCTTCGACGCCGGGTTTGCCCGGGTCCGCGAGCGGCTGCAGAACTTCCAGGGCGTGAAGGCGATGGAGCAGCCCGCGGGCTTCGTCGGCCAGTTGCGCCACTACCAGCAGGAAGGCATGGGCTGGATGGAGTTCCTGCGCGAGTTCGGCTTCGGCGGCTGCCTGGCCGACGACATGGGCGTGGGCAAGACCGCGCAGGTGCTGGGAACCCTGGAACTGCGCCGGAGCGAGGGCCACGGTCCGTCGCTGGTGGTGGCGCCGCGCTCGCTCATGTTCAACTGGCGCGAAGAATCGGCGCGGTTCACACCACAATTGCGGGTACTTGAGTACCTGGGTCTGGGGCGCGACGCGGAGGCGATCGGCGAGCACGACCTGGTGCTGACCACCTACGGAACGCTCCTGCGCGACGCTCCGCAGCTCGCCGAAATCGAATTCGATTACGTCATTCTGGACGAAGCGCAGGCCATCAAGAACGCCTCCACGGCGTCGGCGAAGGCGGTGCGGCTGTTGCGCGGGACGCATCGTCTGGCCTTGAGCGGCACGCCGATCGAGAACCATCTCGGCGAGCTTTGGAGCCTCTTCGAGTTTCTCAATCCAGGCATGTTGGGCGAGGCGAAGGTGCTCAAGATGGCGGGTGGCCTTGCTCACAACCCGAGCGAGGAGGCGCGCCGGTTGCTCGCGCATGCCTTGCGGCCGTTCATCCTGCGGAGGACGAAGCGCCAGGTCGCCAGCGAACTGCCGGAGAAGACCGAGCAGACGATCTTCTGCGAGTTGGAAGGCCCGCAGCGGAAGCACTATGACGAGCTGCGCCAGCATTACCGCCAGACCCTGCTGAACCGGGTCGACAACCAGGGACTTGGCCGGAACAAGATGCACGTTCTCGAAGCGCTGCTGCGCTTGCGTCAGGCGGCCTGTCACCCCGGTCTGCTCGACCCTCGGCGGATTGCCGATCCGAGCGCCAAGCTCGACGTCCTGCTGGAACAATTGAACGATCTGCGCGAAGAGGGCCACAAGGCGCTCGTCTTCTCTCAATTCACCAGCCTGCTGGCGATTGTACGCAACCGGCTGGATGCCGCAAAGGTGAATTACGAATATCTCGATGGGGCCACGCGGGATCGGCAAACGCACGTCGAGCGATTCCAGAACGACCCGGCGTGCGAGCTGTTCCTCATCAGTCTTAAAGCCGGCGGACTTGGCCTGAACCTAACGGCCGCCGACTATGTCTTTCTCCTCGACCCGTGGTGGAACCCGGCCGTGGAAGCGCAGGCTGTCGATAGGGCGCACCGTATCGGCCAGACCAGGCAGGTCTTCGCCTACCGGCTGATCGCCAAGGACACGGTGGAAGAAAAGGTGCTGGAGCTGCAGAAGACGAAGCGGGATCTGGCCGACGCCATCCTCGGGGAAGACAACAGCCTGATCCGCGACCTCAAGCGCGAGGACCTGGAACTGCTGCTCTCCTGAAGCCGCTTCACAACCTTCGCAGGCCGTGGTTGCTGCGCCCGCAGCCACCATTAGCACAGAGAGGTTGGATCAGAAGGCCGATCCCGGCGGGATGTGTCTAGCCCCCGATGGAAGCGCACTCGAAGTGCGGAGGAGAACCGGGCGGGAATCAGGTAGTGGGTCAGTTTCCGAAATCGTCCGCCCCGCGACAGGCCACAAGAAAGGAACCGGTCGCGCTGCGAACGCTCATCTGCCTGCTTCGCGGCTGCGCGCGACCGAATCGAAACCCGGGATTTCCTACTCTCGATCTCCTGACGAAGGAAAATCGGAAACCGTAAGATTTTACGGTTTCCGAAAATATCCCATTTAGAATCAATGGCTTGAAGACAGAAACCGTAAAGTTTTACGGTTTTGCATTTTAGCCTGGGGTCAATTTCAGGTATCGCGGCCAGCCTGACTTGGGTCACTTGCGCCTTGCAGATGTGAAGTACCGGGGTTGTGTGAGATGCGCAGACTGACCCACTACTGGGAATCAGAACACCACCAGGCGGCTGATCAGAGAATACTTCCGGAAATGAGCCGTGGGCGTGAGGGAGCGGTGGCATCTGGCATTGGAAGCTCTCTTCATTCGCGGTTGGTCAGAAAATGCGGACGCTGATTCTGCGGCGCTTGTACGCGAAATCGCCGCCAGCACAGAGCCGCGAAGGTCACGGAGCGGCCCATTTTGATCATTGGGGGTGAGCGGTCCCCAGGTCAGGGAGGGATCGCTGCCGCACTTCCTTGCTGCCGGGGATTCCGCAGGCTGTGGGGAGTGGGGAGACCGAGCGAGGATGAAAAAAAACGGAGCCGTTGTTGGGGTGTGTAAACAACGGCTCCGATCGGGGATCGTGTGCCCCTAGAAAGACCTATGTAAATCAGTTGCCTTGGCTTGGCTTGGAAGCGGCTCGTAGGAAGCCGGCACGTCCAAAGGTGTCCGCAGGCGGAAGGTGAGCAGCGTCTCAGCGGGAAGGCTGACCTGCTTGCGGCTGGTCACGAACGCCCCGGCGAGTCCCGCGGCCGCGCCGGTGCCTGCGCCAACGACCATGCCCACCGGGCCTCCGGCGAGCGCTCCGATCAACGCGCCCGTTCCACTGCCGCCCCCGACCCAAAGAGTATTGTGTTTCCTGTGCCGCCTGCCGTTACGCGCCTTAACCGAAGTGGATAAGCCCAGCGCGTGTCCGTCGACCTGAATCGATGAGAGCGAGAGCATCAGGTGCGCCTGTCCTTTGAACCTGCCAGACGGAGCCGATTCCTCCACCAGGCCCGTGACCTGTGCGCCTTTGTGAAGAACCGTTTGGCCGTCCACCTCGACTGGCTCGACGAGAGTAGCGGTGAACGGGTCGCCGGGGCGATTCTGCGACGTGCTCAACGACCGGTTCAGGCGAACCTGCAATGCGGCTCCTGACTGCACCTGCAAACTATGTGGCGTGCTGAGGGCCGGTGGATTCGAGCTTTCGCCCGCCTCCGAAGTGTGGACCCACGGCCCTCGCATCGCCTCCACGGCAGGAGAATGAGCTGCCAAGGCAACCCAGGTGAGGATCCCTGCCGCAAGCACGTTAACCATTGCGTGAGAACCCATGTCGTGTCCTCCCTGACGAACCACCAACAACTCCCGGGATGGCATCGCTCTGGCGCTGTTCATGCCATTCGACCAACTGGACAGTCCAGTCGAGTCTCGAAAGTTGGGGAGCAAGGGGTTGCGTCCCCGCTCCCCAGAGAGGCATCAGTTGCGGGCGGTGGTCACTTTGGGAGTGGCGAGGTAACCCTTGATGGTGTTCTTGCTAACCTCGTTCACGACGATCTCATACGGCTGACGGGCTTTCGACATGACGTAGAACTGGACCGGCTCGTTCGTGGTCTTGTCTTTCTTCTCGATGAGCTTGTCATCGGCGCTGACCACCAACGAATACTGGTTGCGGCGAATGTTCGTCTTCAGCACGCGCAGGCTGATATCGCCGACCCGTTCCAAACCGTCGCCCTTTGCCAGTTTGAACTCGTAGATATTGCGGTCTCCGAGTTTGCGCAGCGTGTCGATCTCTTTGGCGTTCGTTGCGACCAAGCCGCTCATTACGCCCATGTCGCCCCGGACGCTCTGCAAATCGCCAATGGACTTATCGAGCCGGGTTTTGGTGTCGGCGACGTCCGTTTGCACTGCGGAAACATCGTTCGAAACGCCTGCCAGACGCGTGGAAGTCAGTGCCGTATTCTCTTTCACCTGATTCAACTCAGCGTCCAGCGCTGCTACCCGCTCTGCCTGCTGCTTGTCGAGCTTCGCAACTGCGGCATCGGACCGCCGTTTCGCTACTGTCTGTGCCTTCGTCAGAACCTCGGCGCTCTGCTGTTGAGTGTTCACAAGCTGGCCGCGAAGAGTGTCGATCTGCTTGCGGGCGTCATCGCTGGCGCCGGCGACGCTGGTGCGGAGCGAGGAAACATCCTTCTGCGAGGTCGCCAGGTCGCGTCGCACGTCCTGGAGTTGAGCATTCTGGTAGAAGGCGAATCCGCCGACAAGGGCAAGACCCGCGGCCAAGGCCGGAAGCCAGATGGAGTGGTGGTCCTTGACTTCCACTTCCTTGACCGTATTAATTTCGTTCGGTTGTGACATCTGATGTGTCCTCCTGCGGTTCACAACAAGTGCAAGGCAAGCGCCAAACTCGAAGTCATTGTTTTTGAATGGGTTGCCGCGCCACGACGCGGGGAGTCCGGGAGAATGTTCCGCGAGCGCCGGGGTGTGGGTAGGCAATTCTTACCGCTCACGATTACTTCGGAACTGAGCCGCGACTGTCAGGGAGCCGCCATGGCCCGGCCGGCCACTCACGGGGATGAACGCCCCTGGGAACGCCGATGTCCAGATCGGCTCCGTACGGCTCGGACTTCGATCGTCGGCCACCGCAGGCCGGCTTCCGTGCGCGCCGAATGTGCATTGGCGTTGCCGCTCACGTTGGTTTGGAGTCGATCTGGAGATCGGCGTTCCCAGGGGCCGGGGCGAGTAGAGAATGAGAAACCGCTCTGCGCGGTGAGAGAGCAGCGTGTCGTGGAATGCGGCTGTATGGAGTTATATGATCGAGGTTCCTACTCCCCAGGGGGATATTCCGTCTCATGAAGATCATGCTTTCGTGCGCTCTGCTGTTCGCCTCGGCCGCTCTTGCCGCCGTGGCCGAATCGAGCTTTCGAACTCCGTACTACCGCGCGGCGCTGGCCCCGGATCAGCCGGGCTTCACTGAACTCGCTGTCGACTCATTGGGCAAGGAGAAGCTGGCCGTGAACGTGATGCTGCCACTCACGCAGAATCCGCGGAAGTACCACACCGTGCGAAGTGGAAATAGCGTGGAGTACCACGCAGATGGCAGCGGCACTGCTGCGTGGACGTTCACTTTCACGAACAAAGCAATTGTCCTGCGCTCCGAATATTCGTCGCAACAGCCGCCGCAACCGCTGGTTTTCGGCTTCAATCCAATCCTCTGCCATGCCACGCTGCTGGGGCTATTCGATGACTCGGGCGCGATCCGTCTCCCGGCGCTGCTGCACTTTCCCGATCGAGGGACGTTCCGGATCACGACGCCGGAAAAAGGTCTGGCGCTGGTCTACGATGCGCTCCGCGACAAAGAGGACTTCGTACGTGTGACCTTCCCGCCCGCCACCGCAGAGCGGCCCAGTGTTGAATACCGTTGGGAAGTGACGGCCATCTATCCGATCGTCGAAGGCATCATGAACGATCCTCGCTACGACGGGTTCCGCCGCGATTTCCTGAACATCCTGCAGATCAATCCGCGCGAACGCGTGCTGGCCAACCATGCCGCCAGCGACCCCGTGGCCTTCACCGTCTTCCTCTATTCGATGATGGCCGCTCACATGCCGCCGCTGGCTGACGGCTTGACGGCGCTCGACATTGTCCGGCAGACGCTCGATCGCTACGCCGCAGGAATGAAGGGCTACGGGATGGCCAATTACAAGGACGATCCCAACTTAAAGTACGACTTCCTCGACACCTATCCGTCGCTTGTCATGGCCTCGGCCGATTACGTGCGGGCGAGCCATGATCGGGTCTGGCTGACAAAGAACTACGCGGTCGTCAAACGCTGGGCCGACCGGATGATTGCCTTCGACAGCGACGGCGACGGACTGATGGAATACCCGGTGAGCGGGAACTCGGGCTCCTGGCCGCAGCAGATCACGCTGCGCCCGTCGAACTGGTGGGACACGGTCGGCTTCGGTCATAAGGACGCTTACGCGAACGCGCTCGCCTACCGCGCGTTCAACGATATGGCGGAGCTCGCGCGCATGAATGGCAGGAGCGACGACGCCAGTTTGTACGCGCAGCGCGCCAGCAAGCTGAAGGCGGTTTACTACGACACGTTTTACAATCCCGCCACCGGCGTGCTCGCCGGTTGGAAGAGCGCCGACGGCAAACTGCACGACTACTATTTCCTGTTTGTTAATGGCATGGCCGTGACGCACGGCCTGCTGACGAAGGAGCAGGGCAATCGGGTGTGGGACAAGCTGCTCGCGAAGATGAAGGACGTTGGATATACGCGCTTCGAACTCGGCCTGCCTGGCAACCTGATCCGCGTCCTGCCCGGGGACTATGCCGACAAGAACCATCGCTTCGGCTACTCCGAAAAGGAGGATGGCTCGGACGGATTCCAGGTCTACGAGAATGGCGGCGCGACGTCCTGTTGGGCTTATTACACCATCCAGGCGCTGCGCGATCTGGGCCGCGACAAAGAGGCCGACGCGATCCTCTTCCCCATGCTCAAGGCGTTCGAGGACGGAGGATTTCAGGGCCGCGGACCGAATGGCATGACCTACGATTGGAAGGACTGGAACGGTGGTCCGCACGGCTACGAGGGCCTGCTCGTAGATGGTTATTCAACGCTGCTCGCGGCCCTGCCGGGCGGCGGAAGGTAGTTTTGTGTGGGGCGGACCTCCAGGTCCGCGCGGGCTCTCCAGAGCCCGCTCCGGACAAACTTGCGGGGCCTGGAGGCCCCACGCGGCTCTGGAGAGCCGCCCCACAACGCCCATTTCGACGCTGCGCAGCCCACATCGTCTGCCGTGACGCTATTCTTATCAAGTATGGCGAACGACCCGAAATGCCGGCGAACCCGGAAAGCGAAGCCGCGAACGACGCTCGTACTTCTGGTCCTGCTGCTGGCGCCAGGCGCGCTGCTGGCGCCGCGTCTGATTGGAGAGACGGCTTCCCGGATTCGCTTTGAACTCAAGGCCATTCCTTTCCGGCTGGAAAACGGGGAGGTTACGGCGCGCCACGTGCCGGCCACCATGGCTGGCGGAGTCGCCGTGTTCGACTACAACCGGGATGGCCGGCCCGACATCTTCTTCACGAACGGCGCGAATCTCGCCACGCTGACCAAGGACGAGCCGAAGTATCAGAATCACCTGTTCCGCAACGATGGCAACGGTGTATTCACTGACGTGACGAAACAAGCCGGGCTGGCCGGCCACGGCTTCGATGTGGGCGTCGCCGTGGGCGACTACGACAACGACGGATACCCCGATCTGTTCGTGGCGGGCGTTCACCACAACACGCTGTATCACAACAACGGTGATGGGACCTTCACTGACGTTTCGGAAAAGGCGGGCTTGAATAAACCGGATGCGCAGTTCGGCCCGCTGTGGGCCATCACCGGCGTCTGGGTGGACGTCAATAACGACGGTCTGCTCGATCTGTTCGTGGTGAATTATCTGCAGTGGGACGCTGCGAGCGAGCCGCTGTGCGAGTACCAGGGTGCGCCCGATTACTGCAGCCCGCGCTCGTACAAAGGGTTGCCGAACCAGCTCTATTTGAACAAAGGCAATGGAGTCTTCGAGGACGTCTCCGAGTCGTGGGGCATACGATCCCATGTAGGCAAGGGCATGGGCGCAGCCACTGCGGACTACGATCTCGACGGGTTGCCGGATATCTTCGTCACCAATGATGCGTCGTACAACTCGCTCTTCCACAACACCGGCGGGAAGTTCGAGGAGGTCGCTTTTCAGAAGGGTGTCGCGCTGATGGAGGACGGGAACTTCATCTCGGGCATGGGGGTGGATTTTCGCGACTTCAATAACGACGGCTATCCTGACCTCGCCTTTGTCGCTCTGGCCAAGCAGACCTTTCCCCTGCTGAAGAACGTGGAAGGCCGCGAGTTTCACGAAGTGACCGGCGATAGCGGAATGCGCAACCTCAGCCTGTCGATGGCGGGCTTCGGCCCGGGACTCTACGACTTGGACAACGACGGTTGGAAGGATCTCTTCGTGACGCGCGGCGACGTGCTGTCGCAGGCCATGCCGGGCACCGTGGTGGAGCAGCACAACAGCGTCTTTCGCAATCTGGGCGCGAGCGGGAAGTGGGTGGCCCTCACGGCCGAGGCCGGGCTGGACGCCGCGCCGCCCAAGCGGCATCGAGGGCTCGCTTTCGGCGACTTCGACGGCGACGGCAGGATCGATGTGGTTACGACAGCCCTGGCTGCTCCGGCCGAAATCTGGATGAACCGAACCCCGAGTTCCGGGCACTGGCTCGACATTGCGCTGGAAGGCACCCGGAGCAATCGCGACGGCATCGGCGCGCGGATTAAGGTGGTCACCAGGCACGTGACACAGTACAACCACATGACCACCAGCGTGGGGTATGCTTCATCGAGTCACGGACCCGTGCATTTCGGCCTCGGCGAGGACGACACGGCGCAGACGGTGGAGATTCACTGGCCGTCGGGCAAGGTGCAGACGCTGCAGGGCGTCCGCGGCGATCGCGTGCTTAGCGTAAAAGAGGCCCAGTAGAAGGTCGCGGCTCACCCGAGTCCTTTTGCCGCGCTCCATCGCTCACCACATCCGCCATGTAGCTGGATCGAACAAAGGGTCCCGCGAAGACCATTTTGAAACCGATGCCGAGCCCATAGGATCGCCAGCGTTCGTACCGCTCTTCGGGTACATACTCGGCCACTTCCATGTTGCGCCGCGCCGGCTGCAAGTACTGCCCGATCGTGGCAACTTCGGTCGAGGCTGCCCGCTGGTCGTCGAGTACCCGCTGGACCTCTTCCTCGGTTTCGCCGAGACCTGCCATCAGCCCAGACTTGGTGAGAACATCCGGGCGATACTTCTTCGCGAATTCGAGCACACGCAAGGACTGCCGGTAGTTGGCCTGGGGCCTTACCTTCCTGTAGAGCCGCTCGACGGTTTCCATGTTGTGGTTGAAGACGTGCGGCCCGGCATCGAGCACGCGCGCCACGGCATCGAGGTCGCCGCAGAAGTCCGGGGTCAGGACCTCAATGCGCGCTTCCGGGAGCGCGTCGCGCAGGCGCTGCACGGTCTCCGCGAAGTGGCGCGAACCGCCGTCATCCAGGTCGTCGCGGTTCACGCTCGTAACTACCACATACCGCAGACCCATCTCCTGCGCCATTCGTGCTACGTTGGCCGGTTCGTCCGCATCGAGCGAGAACTCGCGCTTCGCGGGCGACCCTTTAGGGACGGAGCAGAAGGCGCAGCCTCGCGTGCACAGGTTGCCCAGGATCATAAAGGTCGCCGCGCCCCGGTGGAAGCACTCGTGCATGTTTGGGCAGCGCGCCGACTCGCAGACCGTGTTCAACTTCAGCCGCCGCAGATCATTCTTGAGCGCTTGCACGGATTGGAAATTGGTGTGAGGTTTTCGGAGAAAGTCCGGCAGGCGAGGGCCGTTCTTCCGCCGGCCCCCGTCGTCCGGCTCAATCTGCACGAGTGTCATTCCCTTTGTGCCCCCTGTTTGTTGTTGCAGCGAATTGCTCGTTCAGCCAGCAATCCTCAGTCAGCGGAATCGCTGAAACTGGGGCCCGTCAAGTCGCACCCATTGCCGGAATCTTGCGCGCTAGATCATCGCGCTTCACCCTCGCCGGAAATCCCCGGCCGCCTCATCTGCGTCAGTACTTTTGTGGATAGGGCTTCGCGATATCCAGGCTCTTCAGCTTTGCGCGTGCCTGCGTAGTCGCTTCGGCCGTACTGAATGGTCCCACCAGCACCCGGACCAGTTCTCCCTTGGGCGACTTAGCCAGGACCACGTGAAATTGGTGCTTTCTCAGCAGCGCCGAAAGCGATTGCGCCTCGCTGAGACGTGTCGAGGCGACTTGCAGGTATGAGCCCGGCGCGGGCTCCACCACTTGGTCGGCGCCCTTCGAAGGAGCCGGTTTGGTGAGGGGCGCATCTTGCTTCTTCGGCGAAACGGCTTCCTTCGTCTCATGGGACGCCCGCTTTTCCTCGATCTTTGAAGATGTGTCCTGGTCTGGAGTCGTCACCGGCTCTGCCGCCGCCGGAGCGCCGGAAGGGGGCGCGGTCGCCGGCGGGGTATTCTGTGGAGAATCTACTACCAGCGGCGGCTGATCGATTGAGCGCGCTGCCGCTGCCGAGTTCGCGGATGCCTGGCCGACGCTCTTGCCCGCGAAGAATCCCATCGCGAAAAAGATCCCCAGCAGGATCACCACGATTCCGAGCACACTGAAAAGCTGACGATTTCCCAGCACGAGTTCAAATTCACCTTCCGAGCCGATTGCCATCGCGCCTAAGCCTCATTTCGTTCGGGTCTTTCCAGAGCTTAAACCCCGGCTGCCTGACAAGACAACCTGGGCCCGCACTTTCTGGTGCGCGCCGGATCGAAAGCGTTATGCTTTGGAGAGTTGAATGAATCCGGACCCCGCCGGAACCTTTCAGATGGATTCGACTCTCAGTTACCGATTTGCCTGTGTGCCTGGCTGTAGCCGCTGCTGCGACGTCGAGGGCTATGTCTATCTGACTGAAGACGATCTGCAGCGTGCCGCCACCCACCTGGGGCTTTCCGCCGCCGAATTCGAGAAACGCTACGTCTACCGCACCCGTCATCTGCTTCGGTTGCGTAAGCCGAAGGGCCCGCGGAAGCTGCAATGCCACTTTCGCGATAGCCGGGGCTGCTCGATTCACGCTGTCAAGCCCGTGCAATGCAGGCTATTCCCGTTCTGGCCGGAGATGGTGGAAAACGTCAAGGCCTGGCGCAAGACTGCTCGCTCCTGCCCGGGTATCGGAACGGGACCGCTGATTCAAATTGGAACAGCCCTTGAAACAGCGTCTGAAATGAAGCATGCCTATCCCCGCTTCTACCTGGGCGAGTGAAACTGTAGCTTGCTGATTCTAAATAGATAACAACGTGGGCCTGCCCATCTTCCGGGTTGGCATTCCTCGTGCATTGTGCTGGCTGCATGTTCGACCCGATCCAGAGCCGAATGGAGCATTATCTCGATCTTCTGAGCGAACGCCAGAAGCTCGTCGCCTCGAACGTTGCCAACCTGGATACGCCCGGCTACAAGACCCGTGACATCGACTTCCAGTTCGAGTTTGAATCGCAACTCGCCGGGGGTAAATCCACTGTCACCGAGCCGACAGGCCTCACTGTGAAAAACGATGGCAACAACGTCAGCCTGGACCGTGAAACACGGCTCCTGGCCGAGAACGCCATGCGCTTCAACTTCGTGTCGAATCTCATGAAAAACGAATTGCGAATGGTCAAGCAGGCGATCGACGAGGGCAAGTAGTCATGAGTCTTTTCAACCTCATGTCCATCAGCGCTTCCGGGATGCAGGCCCAGAGACTTCGCGCCCAGACAATCGTTGAGAACCTGGCCAACTCCGAGACGACGCGCACGCCTGACGGGGGTCCGTACAAGCGTAAAGACGTGGTTTTGGCCTCCGGGGAGGTCGATTCGCCGTTTTCCGCGGTCTTTCAGTCGTCGCTGGAGAGTGGCGCCAGCGGTGTCTCGGTTTCCGAAATTCTCGAGGACTCGCGTCCCGGCGAACTCCGCTATCAGCCCGGCCACCCCGATGCAAACGAGAAAGGCTACGTGGCTTACCCGCACATCAGCTCGGCCGAGGAGATGGCCGATCTGGTGGACGCCTCGCGTAGCTTCGAAGCCAACACCGCGGCGATGAGCGCCGTCAAAGATATGGTTGCCAAGTCCATTGACCTGCTCAAGATATGAACGTCAACGCCATAGCTCCCGGTTTCACTCCGATCATCGCGCCCACCCCCATTCAGGGCACTGGCCCATCGGCTGCGGCGGGAGGCGGATTCGGCCAGGCGATGGCCGACGCTCTTGATGGCGTCGGCGCGTTGCAGAATGCAGCGCATGCGTCCGCCGAGAGCTTCATGAATGGTGAAACCGAGGAGATACACAAGGTTGCCCTCGACCAACAAAAAGCCGCGCTCTCGCTCGACCTGTTTCTCCAGGTAAGAAACAAGGTCGTCAGCGCCTACCAGGAAATCATGAAGATGCAGGTCTGAGGAGCGACTTATGAATCAGTTCACGCAACTCCTCAACCAGATCCCGACCCGCCAGAAGATTCTGATTGTCGTCATAGCCTGCCTGGTTGCGGGCGGCCTGTTCTTTGGTCTCCGGTGGAACAGAGAGCGCGACCTCCGCCCGCTGTTCACCAATCTTGCTGCCGACGACGCTGGCGCGGTGGTGGAGAAACTCCGCACCTCTAACGTGGAGTTCAAAGTGGCTGACAACGGTACGATCCTCGTGCCGTCTTCCCGCGTTGCGGAACTCCGGCTCGACATGGCCTCCGCGGGGCTGCCTAAGACAGGCCGTCTGGGCTTCGAGCTCTTCGATAAACAGAATTTCGGCTCCAGCGAATTCGACGAGCAGGTTAGGCTCCGCCGGGCCATCGAAGGCGAGCTGGAACGTAGCGTGATGACCCTTACTGGAGTCGAGTCGGCCCGTGTCCACGTGACCTTCTCCAAGGACTCGGTCTTCAGCGATCTCCGGCAACCCGCCAAAGCCAGCGTTCTGGTCAAACTGCGGCCAGGCACAGTGCTTTCCCCACAGAACATCTCTTCGATTGAACACTTGGCGGCCAGCGCCGTGGAAGGGCTGCAACCGGAAGCAGTCTCCGTCGTAGACATGAACGGGAACCTGTTGGGCAAACCGCGCGCTTCCCTGGACGCCGACTCCGGCGCCTCTTCGGCATCGCTCGAGTACCGCCAGTCGCTGGAGCACGATCTGCTCACCAAGATCCGTTCCACTCTCGATCCGCTCCTCGGCTCGGAGAAATATCGGGCGGGCGTCACGCTCGAGTGCGATTTCACCAGCGGCGAACAGAGTGAAGAGACCTTCGATCCGGACCACTCGGTCATATTGACGGCCCAGAAGTCGGAGGACTCGGCTGGCTCCTCATCCTCGGGGGGCGTGCCTGGAACGGCATCGAATCTGCCTCGTCCCGTCCCGCCCTCCCCCGGCGGGCGCGGCGCCGTCTCCCGCAAAACCGAGAATATCGCCTACCAGACCAGTCGTGTCGTCAAGCATTTGAAACTGCCCCAAGGCTCCGTGAAGCGTGTCTCCGTGGCGATTCTCCTCGACCAGGGACTGCATTGGGAAGGCGCGGGTGCGACCGCAAAGCGCGTCCTGGATCCGCCATCGGCCGACAAGTTGAAAGTCGTCAAGGATGTAGTGTCTGGAGTGATCGGTTATCAACAGGAGCGAGGCGACCAGGTGCTGGTGGAGACGCTTCCATTCGATGCAACTCTTGCCGTGCCAGCCCCTGAAGATCTGAGCAGGACCGTTGCCCGTCAAACCCAAAAGCCCGACGGTAGACCGGAGGAACTCACTATGCGCCTGAAATCGCTTCCGCGTGTCTGGCTCATCGTGGGCGGGTGTACCTTACTGTTCGTCTTGATCGCCCTCTCCTTGCTCATCCGCGCAATCTTCAAGAAGAATGGCGCTGCTCGGGCAGTCCAGGTCGGAGCGCCGCCCGCTCTGGCCGGCGCCACTGGGACGGCTGCTCAGCTTTCCGCGCCCAACCAAGGCGAGTTTGAAGCCAAGGCCATGGCGCAGCTTGCCGAGAATCGCCAGGCGAAGGAACAGGCCGAGAGCGACGTTCTCCAGTCTCTGAAGTTGATTCCCAGTACGAGGAAGTCCGAGGTCTATAAGAAATACATCCTCGAAGAGGCCAAGCAGGATCCAGGCAAAGTTGCCCAATTGCTCCGGTCCTGGTTGAACGCGGAGGGTGCCTGATCCATGATCCGGAATTCGGGCAAGGAAGATACTCCCCAGGTCAAGATGAGCGGTTCCAAGAAAGCCGCCATCCTCACGGTGTTCATGGGAGATGCCGCGAGCGCGGAGGTCTTCAAGGAACTTGATGAGGACGAAGTCGCGGCCATTGGCCGTGAAATCGCACGGCTGCAGAACATTACTGCCGAGGATGGAGAACAGGTTCTCGAGGAGTTCTACCAGCTTGCCATGGCGCAGGACTACGTCCTGAAGGGTGGCGTCGACTACGCTCGCAAGATCCTGACTAAGGCCTTTGGTCCCGAGTCAGCCAGAAAAATCCTCGACCGCCTGCTCAAACAACTCGGGGCGGACGCCGCGAACTTCGACGCACTCCAAAAGGCGGACCCGCAACAACTCGCCAAATTCATACACAACGAGCATCCGCAGACCATTGCCCTGGTCCTCAGCCATCTCAACCCCTCGCAGGCAGCCGGACTTCTGTTTTCGTTACCGAACGATCTGAGGGCTGACGTCGCTCTGCGCATGGCCAATCTGGACCAGATTTCCCCTGACATCATTTCCAAAATCGCTTCAATCATCGGCCAGAAGCTCAAGGCCCTGGGTGAAATGAGCCGCGAGTCCTACGGCGGGGTCCGTGCCGTTGCCGAGATGTTCAACCGGCTCGATTCCTCCTGCAGTAAAGACATTCTGGAGAACATAGAAGGCAGCGACCCGACGCTCGCCGAAACCATCCGTCACCTGATGTTCGTCTTCGAAGATCTCCTGCTTGTCGACCAGAATGGCATCAAGGAAATCCTCGGTCGCATCGATCGCAAGATCCTTACCGTCGCTCTGAAAGGAACCAGCGACCAGCTCAAAGATCATTTCCTGGAATGTATGTCCCAGCGTGGCGCGGAAATGCTTCGCGAGGACATGGAAGCACTTGGTCCCATCAAGATTAAAGAAGTGGAGTCGGCGCAACAACAGATCATCGCTGTTGTCCGCCAGATGGAAGCCGAGGGCACCATCAGCCTGAAGGGCGCCGTAGGCGAGCAGTATGTCGTCTAGGATCATTCGCAGAGAGGAAGACTCATTTCTGTCGCACTCCTGGCAACGGGTCAAGCGTTCCGGGAGCTTACCCTCTTCGCCACCAGACGGCCGTGAGTTTTCGCCCATGCCAGGCGGCGCGGGCGGAAACGACCTCGACCCCGGGGGGGCTGGCGCGCAATCGAAGAGTACGGAAGATGTGCGGGAAGACCTCTCACGCGAGTTTCAGGCCCGTCTCCAGCAGGAACGCAACGCCGCCTTTGAGGCGGGCAGGAAAGCCGCTCAAGATGCGTCCAGACAGGAATTGCAGGCGCATTATGAGCGACTCTCCAAAAGCATCGAGGAGTTGGCCGTCTGCCGTCTACGCTACAGGCAGGAAACGGAGCGCGAAGTTGTACAGCTCTCGCTGGAAATTGCCAGACGCATTCTCCGGCGCGAGCTGACGATCGATCCTGAGGCCGTCCTCGGCCTGCTGCGAGCGGGACTGGATTCGGTTTCTCTGCGGGAGGTGCTGGAAGTTCGGGTCCACACCGCCCACGCGGACTTCGTCCGGACGGCCCTGCAGCGGATGGGAGCGCCAGCCGCAATCTCGGTCGTAGGTGACCCCCACCTGGAACCCGGAGCCTTATGCGTGGAGACGCGCAGGGGTGGATTTGACGCGTCGGCTGAGACCCAGCTCGAAGAGATCCAACGCGGTTTCACCGACCTGATGGAGAGGAGCACTGCAACTTGACACAGGAATCGGACCATCCCGGACTGGGCCGGTACTTCGATGCATTGAACCAGACAGAGGTAGTGCGGACGACCGGCAGTGTGGAGCAGGTTGTCGGGCTTCTCATTGAATCCAAAGGGCCGCCTGCCGGAGTTGGCGACTTTTGCGAGATCAGTACTCGGGCTGGACAAATCATCCGGACCCAAGTGATCGGCTTTCGCGATGGGCGAATCCTCTCAATGCCCCTCGAAGAGACTGGCGGTTTGCAGCCAGGCGATACCCTAGTCTCGCGCAAACGTGATGCTCGCGTCGGGGTGTCGAGCGGTCTGCTCGGGCGCGTTCTCGACGGGTTTGGCGTGCCCATGGACGGCGGGCCGCAGATCCCGGCTGAAGACTGGTATGACCTTTACGCCGCTCCGCCGGGACCAATGCAGCGCGAACCGATCAGTCAGCCGCTCACCACCGGAGTGCGTGCCATCGACAGTTTCCTCACTTGCGGGCGGGGGCAGCGTATCGGCATCTTCGGCGGCAGCGGTGTTGGCAAGAGTACTCTGCTTGGCTCGCTCCTGAAAAACCATGATGCCGACGTCGCGGTACTGGCCCTCGTTGGCGAACGCAATCGCGAAGTGCGGGATTTCATCGAACATGAACTGGGCCCAGAGGGCCTGAAGCGAAGCGTGCTGGTCGTGGCGACTTCGGATCGCCCCTCACCCCTTCGCGTCCGGGCCTGTTTTGTGGCTCTGGCAATCGCCGAATACTTCCGCGATCAGGGAGCGAATGTGCTGCTGGTCGCCGATTCGGTGACCCGACTTGCCATGGCTCAACGCGAGATTGGTTTGGCCGCTGGTGAGCCTCCCAGCCAGAAGGGCTACACGCCGTCGGTGTTCCAGATGCTGCCCAAGATCTTCGAGCGAGCGGGCAACTTTCGCAAGGGCTCCATCACCGGATTCTTTACCGTTCTGGTCGAAGGCGACGATATGAACGAGCCCATTACCGACGCAGTTCGAGGCATTTTGGACGGCCACATCGTTTTGTCACGCCAGCTTGGGCAGCAGGGCCATTACCCGGCCATCGACGTTTTGCAGTCGGTTTCTCGACTTGCCTCCCGTGTCGGACGGCCTGAGCAGATTCAGGCGGCCCGACGTTTGCGCGAGTGCCTTTCACTCCTGCAGTCCACGGAGGACCTGATTCGAATCGGGGCTTATGTATCCGGCTCCAACGCCGAAGTTGACGCCGGAATCCGTGTCCAGGACGACCTGAATTCCTTCCTGCGGCAACTTCCTGGAGAACGAAGCAGCATGGACGACACCGTGGATCGCATGCGCGCGCTTGTCGCGGGGCTGGCCAGGGGTTCCGGACATTGAAACGTTTTACGTTTCGCTTAGAGCGTCTGCTCCAATGGCGAGCTTTGGAGAAGGACCGGGAGGAGGGCCGGCTGCGGAAGCTCTTCTCTGACGTTGAGCGGTTGGAGGCTCAGCGGATTTCGCTCGAAAACAGCGCACGGGCGGCTGAAGAGTCCGTGCAGCGGCCTGACGTTCTCAATGAAGAACGCCAGGCTCTGGGGAACTACCGGCGCTTTCTCGCAAGCGAAAGACAGCGGCTGCTGCGGCTTCGCGCTGAACTCGAAAACCGCATCCAAGCCCAGCGCCGTCTGGTGGTGGAGGCCGAGCGCAAGGTTGAAGCGCTCAAGCATATGCGGGACGACAAGCTGGCCGAGTGGCGCGGCCGGATGGCCAAAGAACAGGGAGACTTCGTGGATGGGCTGGTTGTGGCCCGATGGGGGCGAACATCGTAGGGCGCAAAGGCCAGGCCCGAGAGCTAATTGCCAGAGCCTTGCTTCAAGAACTCAGCGAACTCGCCGGGATCCTTCGTCAGGCCGGGGAAGGAGGCCACAGGCTTTTCGTCGGCCCCCAGGACTGCGTAGTACGGAATTGCGACCGTTTGAAACAGGCGCTGCTGCCGTTCCTGGTTCCTCTCGCTGTCGGCGTCCGAGCCGTCGGTGTAAAGGTCCAGGAGGATAAAGTTGCTCATTAACCCGGCAATCTCAGGGCGAGGGAACATATTCGCTTTCATCCATTTGCAGTTAGTACATGCGTAACCCGTGAAGTCGACAAGCACGCGCTTGTTCTCGGCCTTGGCCTGCCGGAATGCCGCGTCATAGTCGTTCTTGATCGCCCGCTGTGCGGGCGCCGCGCCGCCCGGTGCAAGCATTGACGATTCAGCGGCCGCCGGAACGTAAGCATCAAGTTCACCCAGCCGGCCGCCGAACATCCCGGGAATCAGGCTGAGCGCAAAGCCCAGGAACACTATGCCGAGCAGCGCGCGTCCGGCTCCCACGTTCTCATCTCGTTTGATGCCCTCCATGCGCAGGAAGCCCAACAGGTACAGCCCTGGGCAGGCAAATAAGACAATCCAGATGGCGAGGAACCTCTCTCGTGTCAATAGGTTCCAATGCAATACCTGATCCACTGTCGCAAGGTACTTCAGCATCGCCGCGAGCACCGCGAAGCCCAAAACAACCTTCACTCGCGACATCCAGGCGCCGCTCCGCGGAAGCCTGCGCAGAAAACTCGGGAAGATCGCCAGCAGGAAGAACGGCGAGGAAAGGGCCAGCGAAAATGTCAGCATCCCCAACACGGGCTGCAGCTTGTCGCTACCCACTGAGGCCGCCAGCAGGGTTCCCATGAAAGGCCCGACACAGGCGAACGAGGCTAGGCAGAAGGTTAACCCCATGATGAGGGTCCCGGCATAGCCCCCGCGGTTGGATTCCGCGTTCAGCTTCGTCAGAAGGCTGCTGGGCAGAGTGATCTCAAAGGCTCCCAACAGGCTCAATCCAAAAACCAGGAAAACCAATGTGATTAATCCATTAACCCATGGATTCGAGCCCAGCTTCACTACTGCGAATGGCCCAAGCGCGGCCGTCAGTCCAAAGCCGATGCCTGTAAACAGCAGCATGATGCCGAGGCAGAACACGACCGCCTGGCGAATTGCCTGGCCCCGCGACGGGTTCCCCTGGTTCAGGAAGAACGACATCGTAATCGGAATCATGGGGAAGACGCAGGGTGTGAAGATGGCGGCGAGCCCAAAGCCAAACGCCAGGAGAAGAAACGATCCAAGCCCTTGATTCTGCGCGGGTGTGCTCTTGGACGGAACCGGGCTGCTTGTGCGGTGATCGTCGACCTGGAGTTCAAACAGCGTCCAGCCCGCCGGGATCTGGACGGCGCTCTGTGCCGCGCTTGCGTCGATAGCCACGGTCGCCTCCGCCGTGACCTTCTTTGGCGGCAGGCATTGCTTGTCGTTGCAGAGCTGATAACGCATCTGGGCGGTCAGTTCGAGCGCGCCGGGAGCGATCTTGTCCGCCAGCTTTCCCTTAAAGTAAAACTTTACTGATTTCTCGTAAGTTTCTGTTTCTATTTGAAAATTTGGATCGAATTTGCGCTCTGGCGCAGGGAAATATAGCTGCTGGGAAACGATAGCGGGCGAGTCCGCCAGTCGAATGGTCGTCTGGGTTGGACCGCCAGTCGGGCCGGGCTTCGGCGTGGTCACGGAGTACATGTGCCAGCCGGGCTCAAGCTCAAGCTGCAAATCGAGCAACAGCTCCGCGCCCGGAGCGACCCGTTGCTGTGCGGGCGTGAGAATCCAATGGGCGGGGGACGTTTTTTGCGCAAAAACAGGGCAAAAACACGCCAAAAACAGGGCTAGAACGCTTGTTTTTCGCAAGTACTCAAGCGGAAGTGGCGAGCCCGTCCTGGGCTCGGGAGCGGACGATCTCAGCGGCGATACGGTCATTGACATGCTCGGTTGCTGATTCGCAGGCGACACGGATGGCGTTACGGATGGCGTTGTCGTTTGAACGGCCATGGCAGATGATAACCACTCCTTTCACGCCCAACAGCGGAGCGCCGCCATACTCGGAGTAATCGACGCGCTTCTTGAATTCCCTGTATGCGGACCGGCTCAGCAGGTAGCCGATTTTGCGCGTCAGCGTCGCCGCCAACGACTCCTGCAACATGTGCTTGAAGACGTCTACCATCCCTTCACTGACCTTGAGGGCCACGTTACCGATGAAGCCGTCACACACGATCACGTCAGCGCGGCCGGTATACAGGTCGCGCCCCTCCACGTTGCCAATAAAGTTGAAAGGGATGAGCTTGAGCAACTCGGCTGCCGCACGGGTCAACTCGTTCCCTTTGTGTTCCTCCTCCCCAATGGAGAGGATGCCCACGCGAGGACTTTTCGTGTGGTAGACCAAGCGGGAGTAAATTTCGCCCATAATGCCGAACTGCACCAGCATCTGGGGCGAGCAATCGACATTCGCGCCGACATCGACAACCACAACGGGACGCCCCTTCACCGTGGGGAAGGCGGAGGCGAGGGCGGGCCGTTCCACCCCGGGGATCATCCCCATGAGGGTTTTCGAGATGGCCATGATCGCGCCGGTGTTGCCGGCCGACACCAGACCCTGGGCCTCGCCGTCGCGAACCAGCCGGGCTGCGACGCGAATGCTGGAATCCCGCTTATTGCGCAGGGCTTTGGCCGCGTTGTCTTCCATGGTGACCACTTGACTGGCATGCACCACGCGAATGGGCAGGTTCTGCCAGTCGTTGTACTTGCCAAGCTCCTGGCGCACTGCGTCTTCCCGGCCGACGAGGATGACGTTAACGTCCTGCGATCTAGCGGCTCGAACCGCGCCAAACACCTCTGGGACTGGGGCTGTATCCCCACCCATGGCGTCGACGGCGATGGTGATCATGGAAATGAAGGCGCTCCCGCGACGGACGAGTCCAAAGAAAACTACTCTTGGACGACTTCGATCACTTCGCGGCCCTTGTAGAAACCGCAGCTAGGGCAGGCGCGATGGGGCAGCTTCTGCTCATGGCACTTGGGGCACTCGGAGACGCCGGCGCGGGCCAGCCCATCATGGGCGCGACGGGTGGAGGTGCGGCGCTTGGAGTGGCGGCGCTTGGGATTAGGCATCGGAAATCCTCTCTTCGGAATCTAGCTGGGAGTGAAAACCCCCTGCAGCGGCAGATTTTACAGAATCGAATGACAATAAACGACTTCCATTTTAGCGAACTCGCACCCGGAATGTCATCTGAACATGCTTGCGCGAGCCGCGGGATCAGAGCTCGCGCAGGCTCGCCATCTTGCTGGCAATCCGTTCCGCCGCGCAATTGCAGGGCGTCAGGTTGCGATTCACCCCGCAATGGGGGCAGAGTCCCTTGCAATCGGGCTTGCAAAAGTACTGCATCGGCTGGCTGAGAATGATGTAGTCGCGCAGGGCAATGCGCAGCGAGACCCCATCTCCCTCATAGAAGGAGAGATCGATTTCCCCTTCTTCCAACTGCACTTCGACGTGGTTTTCGATTTTCGGCTGCGGCCGGAAAAACAGATCCAGTACCGAGTCGATATGTTGCGGGGCCGGTTCCAGGCAGCGGTGGCAAACGCAGTCGAAATCGACCTGCACCGTGCCCCGGATGCGGATTTCACCGAGCGTGTTCTTGAGCAGTTCGGCCTGGCCGGCAGTCCGGAGCAGGCCGCTCTGGTGCAGAT
>Ga0302320_10003182_pt1 | contig 38332 bp, 38 predicted proteins | sample Bog_T0_3_FD_202130 | JGI IMG/M metagenome (GOLD analysis project Ga0302320, IMG submission 202130) | Peat permafrost microbial communities from Stordalen Mire near Abisko, Sweden - Bog_T0_3 | ecosystem: Environmental > Terrestrial > Soil > Wetlands > Peat | place: Sweden: Abisko, Stordalen Mire... | reverse complement strand
CTTATTGTGGGCTGTTGGCTTGCATGGCCGGCATGCGCGCCATCTAATCCAGCCTCTAGCTTACAGTCTCTAGGAGAACAATCATGAGCAAAGTGTCGTACATTCCCCAAGATTACAACTCCGTCACGCCGTACCTGATCATCAAAGGCGCGGCGCAAGCGATTGAATATTACAAGAAAGTTTTCGGAGCTGTCGAAACTGTCCGCATGAACGGCCCTGAGGGCAAGATCGGACACGCCGAGTTGAAGATCGGCGATTCGCACATCATGCTGGCGGATGAAAATCCCAACATGGGTGAGGGACACACCAGCCCTGCTACCGTCGGCGGCAGCCCGGTGAGCCTTTATGTATACCTTCCCGATGTAGATGCAGTCTTCGAGAAAGCAACCGCGGAGGGAGCGAAGGTTCTGAAGCCGGTGGAAAACCAGTTTTACGGCGACCGTTCAGGCTTCTTTCAAGATCCCTTCGGCCATCTGTGGGGCGTCGCCACGCACGTGGAAGACGTGTCGCCCGAAGAGATGAAAGAGCGGATGAAGAAGATGATGCCGGCCGCGTAGTTGGATTTGGACCAAGAGGCGGGGCAGGAATGCTCCGCCTCTGTTTATTTTCCGTTGCTCTCTTCAAGTTTGGGTCGCTTTAGTAACTTTCTGGGCGTTGAAGATGGACAAGAGTTCTTTGAAGTCGTCGAACATCTAGCGCCGGTTCCCTGGTTCGGTAAGCCGCAAGGGTGAGTTCAGCGACCGCGCTCATGCGTTCATGAGCGGGCAGTTCTTGCCAGTCCCGATATTCTTGGGCCTTCATGGCGTCGAGGCTGGTGTAGCTGCTGATAGCCTTGTCCATTGATTTGTTTGTAGCACCGCGAGGACGCTTTTGCAACAGTACGTTCGATCCGCGCAAAGCCTTGATTTTTTTGGGGTGCGACATCACGCTGTCGAGTTTGCGGTGGGCGGCGGCTTTGGCGGGCAGCGGGTGGTGATTGAGCTGGTCCGATGTGCCGCGCGGCGTTCGGAGGCAGGGGATCATCTAGTAGGATTCTTGAAGGCACATGATCGCGGGTATCTGGCGCACCGCCGCAATAGACGCGCCGTCCTAGAAGACGCTCATCAACGAAGAGGTAATGCTTCGGATCCATGGGTCACAGTTTTCTACTGCCTGATCCTCGGGTTGGCCACCGAGTACAGCACGTCAGTCAGAAAGTTCACCGCGACATAGGTCAATCCAATCGCCAGGATGCAGCCTTGCACCAGATAGTAATCGCGGTTCGAGATGGCCTGGATGGTGAGACGGCCGATGCCCGGCCAACTAAAGATCGTCTCGGTCACGATTGCGCCGGCCAGCAGCGCTCCGAACTGCAGGCCCAGCACGGTGATGATGGGGATCATGGCGTTGCGCAGCGCGTGGCGGTAGACGACGGTGCGCTCGGGCAGGCCTTTGGCGCGGGCGGTGCGGATGTAATCCTGGCTGAGTTCTTCGAGCATGGAGGTGCGGACCATGCGCGTCAGGATGGCGGCCAGCGCGCTGCCCATGGTGACGGCGGGCAGCACGAGATTGGCGAACGATCCGGCGCCGGAGACGGGAAGCCATCCCAGTTTGATGGCGAAGAGAAGAATCAGGATTGGACCCAGTGCGAAGTTGGGGAACGACAGACCGAAAAGGCTAACGACGCTGAGCAGGCGGTCATCCCAGCGGTTGCGGCGCTGAGCGGAGCGGACGCCGGCGGGGATCGAAAGAACGATGGCGACGAAGAGCGATGCCAGCGTAAGCTGCAGCGTGTAGGGATAGCGCTGCGTGAGCAACTTCGTCACGCTTTGGTTGTAGCGGAATGAGGGACCGAGATCGCCGTGCAGGACTCCGCGCCAGTAGTGGAAGTATTGCTCTCGCAGGGGTTTGTCGAGTTCGTAGAGGTGGCGGGTGGCTGCGATGTCGGTTGGCGCGGCGCCTTCGCCGAGCATTTGCTGGATGGGGTCTCCGGGGACGAGGTGAATCAGCAGGAAGACAAGACTGACTACCAGCCAAATGACTGGGAGTGTGTAGAAGACGCGTTGGAGGAGGAGTTTCAAATCAGTGGGTAGTGGATAGTGGGTAGTGGGCAGTTTCGAACGCAGGTCCACGGCGGGACATTCTTGCGGAAACCTTTGCACTGCTCGCGGGAATGCGAGCCGATTCGTCAAGCTCTGGGCGCGTTTTCGCTTCGCTCCGGATGACAAGGCTGGTCATCTTCTCAGTCCCCTGCTTGCTTTGCACTTTCGGTTTTACTCTCAGCATTTTCCAGCTTTTCAATTTTTACTCTTGCGATTCTGTGCCCTTCCATCTCTTCGACCGTGTAACGGTGACCTTCAAATTCGAACGATTCGCCCAGGAACGGAATGCGCTGCAGACGTGCCAGCACGAATCCGGCGAGAGTCTCAAATCCGGCGTCGCGGGGCAGCAGCAGCCCGTGCTGGGTTTCGAGGTCGCGGATATTCACCGACCCTTCAAGAAGCAAAACGGATTCATCCTTCAGCTCCGGCTCTGGCGGCGAGACGTCGAATTCATCTTCGATATCGCCGACAAGCTGCTCCAGAATATCTTCTACCGTAATTACTCCTGCGGTGGAACCGAATTCGTCGACTACAACTGCGAGATGGCGGCGGCGTTTTTTGAATTCCTCCAGCAACTCCGCGAGGACTTTGGTCTCGGGAACCACCAAAACATCGTGCATGATTTGGCCAATCTGCGTTCTAGCAATACGGGAGGCCACGGGTTGACCCAGGTTGACCAGCCGGAGCCGTACCCAGCGCACGAGTTCCTTGTAATAAAGGACTCCAACAATATGTTCGGGGCCGCGTTGCGGATCGTAAACCGGGATGCGGGAGTGCTGGCCTTCGACCACGCGATTTAAAGCTTCGTCGAGGGTGAGGTCGGAGGGCAAGGAAAAAATATCCGGGCGGGCGACCATGACTTCGCGAACGGTAATGTTATCCAGTTCGATCGCGTTATGGATCATCTCTTCTTGCGACTCGGGGATCTGTCCGAACTGGCGGCTGGCGGTGACGATAAGTTTCAGTTCGTCCGGAGAGTGGACGGCGCCGCCGCGGCGGGTGTCACGCGCTCCGAAAAGTTTCAGAACCATGCCACCGGAGCGGCGCATGAAAAATAACAGCGGCCGGGCGATGGTCAGAAACGCTTCCATGGGCGCGGCGACGGCGAGGGCGATCTGTTCGGCACGTTGAAGCGCCAAGGTTTTCGGGACGAGTTCGCCGAGGAGAACGTGCAAATACGTAATCACCGTGAATGCGATCACGATTGCAATACCGTGAGCGTAGACAGCGGCGTGCGGAACTTCGTGCACGAACTGGAGAGATTCCACGAGGCGGGCAACCATGGGTTCGCCGATCCAGCCCAGGGTGAGGCTGACCATGGTGATGCCGAGCTGAACTCCATTGACGACTTCGTCGAGGTGCTGATGGAGCCGCTGTACGATGCGCGCGCCCGTGCGGCCGGATGCTATGAGCTGCTGAATTCGAGTATCGCGGACGCTGACCAGGGCAAACTCCGCGGCCGCGAAAAACGCATTCGCTGCCACCAGAAGAAAGATCAGGAGCACGCGGAGCAGCACAAAGGCGATCATTTATTGGAAATTCTGATGGGTAATTCTAGCATTAGGACTGAAATACACGCGGCGGGAGACGGCATTGGCCTGCCAGCGAAATCTTCCCACCAGAGTTTACCCTTGGACAAGCTCAAGCACAGGAAACGCGAGGTAAATCTTTTGCTTCGATGGAGCTAACCTTTTCCGTATGGGCACGGTCTAACTGGAGGGTGGCGAGGCCTTGGAGCCATCCCAATAAAACCGCTATTCAAACTAGAAAACCTTGGAACAAAGTCATCCCAGGGTTCGTACCAAACAGTGAGCTCAGACCGGCTCGATTTTCTTTTAGGATTTTCTTTCATGGCTCGCTAGGCATTCAGGAGGCACTTGTGAACGGAAACGTAGCCAACAAGAAGAAGCGGCGCAGACTATTTATATGGGGCGGGATCGGCGTGGTGCTAGTCCTGGTGATTGCTGGCGGGGTATTCGCGGCGACGCGAGGCGGAACCAAGATCGATCCTACTAAGCTGGCGAAGGTGGAAAAAGGCGACCTGGCCAAGAGCGTGGTCGCGACCGGCAAAGTCACTCCGATCACCAAGGTCGAAGTTAAGTCCAAGGCCAGCGGCATCGTGAAAAAGCTGCTGGTGGAATACGGCGACACGGTGAAGAAAGGCCAACTGCTTGCCCAACTCGATAAGGTAGAGATCGAGGCGCAGGTGGCACAGTCGCGCGCCGCGTTGGATGCGGCGGAAGCTAACCTGAACAGCTCGCAGGCTGACTACGAGCGGGCCAAGGTGGATGCGGAAGGTCCCGATGTGCCGTTGCTGAAGCGCGCCTATGACCGCGCCCAGGGCATGGCGAAGGATGGCGTGGTCTCCGCCTCTGCGCTCGACGATGCCGAAAAGAATTATGAGATGTCTTTAAACAAGCAAAACGTCTCGAAGGCGCAGGTTACGGTGTTGCGGGCAAAGATTGCGCAATCGCGGGCTCAGGTGGCGGAGGATCAGGCGAACCTGAAGCAGTTGGAAGAACAGCTCAGCTACACCGACATTGTTTCTCCCATCGATGGCATCGTTCTTTCGCGCGACGTGGAAATGGGAGACGCGGTCAGCTCGATTCTTGTACTCGGTTCTTCGGCTACTTTGGTGATGACTCTGGGCGATACCAGCGAAGTTTATGTGAAGGGCAAAGTGGACGAGAGCGATATTGGCAAAGTATACCTGGGCCAGCCGGCGCGTATTAAAGTCGAATCCTTCAAGGACAAGACCTTCACCGGCAAGGTCACAAAGATTTCGCCCATGGGCGTCGAGAAGGATAATGTCACGACGTTCGAAGTTCGGGTATCCATTCAGAATCCTGGGGGCGAACTTAAGGCCGAGATGACGGCGAACGCTGAAATCATTCTGGAAGAACATAAAAATGTTCTGCAGATCCCGGAAGGCTCGATTCTGTACGACAAGGACAAGAAGGCATCGGTGGAAATTCCCGATCCTAAGGCCAAAGATGGCAAGGATAAGATCGCGGTCAACATTGGCATCTCGAATGGCGCCAAAACAGAAGTGTTGAGCGGATTAAAGGAAGGCGATCAGGTGGTGCTGCAGTAGGGGCTTCGGGCTTCGGGCTTACAAATTTTCGGGGGATTGTTGAAATGGATCATCGACGCAATTCTGAAATCGCAGGTTCTACGTGGCTGCGGTCCTACCTTCTGGCATTGGCGTTGGTAGTGCTGGCTTGTAGCTTGGCAGCCGCTTCAACGCCACAGGGGCACTTCGAAAAAACCTTCCAAGTGAGCGGGACCGTGGATTTGGAAGTTCAAAACCATTCCGGCGACATTACCGTGCGCAGTGGCCCTGCGGGGTCGGTGACGGTTCGCGGCAAGATTTTTGTCGGCGATCACTGGCTTTTCGGAGGCCGGCACGCTGACGTTTCCGATATCGAGCAGCATCCTCCGCTGCGGCAGGATGGCAACAGCATTCGCATCGATTACGTCACCACTCGCGACATTTCCGTGGACTACGAAATTATCGTTCCGGAAGACGCGACCATCCGCACCCATAGCGGTTCGGGAGATCAGACGATTGAAGGCGTTCGCGGCAACGCCGACTTGCAGAGTGGATCGGGTGACATGAAGCTGGCGCGGCTGACGGGAGAAATCCGCCTGCAAACGGGGTCGGGCGATGTGCGGGCGCGGGAGATTTCCGGACCCGTGCGCGGCGGGGCAGGTAGTGGCGATATCGAACTCGAAGAGACCGGCCAGGGAGACGTCGATCTGCATACCGGCTCCGGCAATATTACGGCCCGGGGAGTGCAAGGCGCATTTCGCGCCGAAGCAGGTAGCGGCGACATTACGGCCGAAGGCGAGCAAGCGGGAGCATGGGAAATTCGCACTGGCTCCGGTAACGTGCACGTAAAGCTGCCGGCAAACGCCGCCTTTGACGCCAACATCTCAACCAGTTCGGGCACGCTCGACGTAGACGCTCCGATCACCATGACGGTGCAGGGGCGCGTGCAGGAGTCGCGCAAGTCGATCGTCGGCAAAGTTCGCGGCGGCGGACCGCTGCTGACTTTGCGGACGGGCTCCGGCGACATACACATCGAGTAGCAGTGGCCAGTGGTCAGTGGCTAGTGGTCAGTAAAAACAAATTTAAGAACGCGAGATTCGTTCTGGCCACTGGCCACTGGCCACTGGCCACTGATCACTGGCCACCGACCACTGTTTCTTATTACTTCCGTGCCTTGACTCCGCGGGAAACAGCAATTACTTTCGAATGTCTGGGAGTACTTCGTCTTCCCCGCGAGGAGAGCCTTGGCCCGTCCTATTATTACTCTGACCACAGACTTCGGAAGCAACGACCATTTTGTGGGCACTATGAAGGGTGTCATTCTGGATATTGTGCCCGAGGCCCAGATTGTCGATATCTGCCACTCCGTCCAGGCCTTCGATGTTCTCGATGGCGCGCTTACGATCTCGCAAGCCTACTCTTACTTTCCGAATCGAACGGTACACGTCGTTGTAGTGGATCCTGGCGTGGGCACGGCCCGCCGGCCAATCATCGCCTCCTGCGACAAATATCATTTCGTTGCGCCGGATAACGGAGTGCTTTCGCTGGTTTACGCCAAGGAACCGCGTATGCATGTGCGGCACATAACCGCGGAACATTATTTCTTGCAGCCGGTGAGTACCACCTTTCATGCGCGAGATATTTTTTCGCCCGTGGCGGCGTGGCTGGCCAAAGAAGTTGACTCGCTCAAGTTTGGAGAAGAGATCGACGAGTACACACGTTTCTCAGCACCGAAACCCAAGGCCGTCGAGCCCAACCGTCTGCGCGGGGTAGTGCTCAAAGTGGACCGCTTCGGAAATATCGTCACCAACATTACGCCGCAAGATGTGCCCATGCTTTTTGGAGCCAATGCCAAAGACTTCAAAATCGTGGTCGGCAGCCGGGAGATTACCGAGATTCACAGCACCTATGCGGAAGGCGGTCCCGGAGAAGTCTTTGGCATTCTCGGCAGCATGGGTTTTCTGGAAATCGCGGCCAATCGCGCCGCGGCTGCTCAATTAACTGGAGCTGGTAAAGGAAACGAAGTAAGCATCATCCTCGGAGGCGGCGTTGCTGCTGGCAAAGGCGCGTAAAGCAGTGGCCGGGGGTCGGGGGCCAGTACGAACAGCTTAGTGGCTGAATCACTGCCTACTTTTCGGATTCGGGTGGGCGTAGCGATCCATTTCAGCCGTCCACTTCAGAAAACGCCATAAACTAACACGGTCCCTCCAGCAGAATTCCCAGAACTCGAGAAACCCGATCTGCGTCATCTTTACGCCGCAATAAGTCTCGATTCGCCAGAGCAGATAAGGACTACGCCACGGAGCCAGGCGATGGCCCTTGGTTGCGTTCCACAGGAAGCGGAGCGAATGCCGCATGGCCTAATCATATCGCATGCTAAAATCTTTTTTCCGCAAGGTTTCCTTCCATGTCCGACGCAAATGCCCGCCAGAAAGCCGAAGACCATTACTATGCCGCGCTTGACTTAATGGCGGATGGAAAACTGGAAGAGGCAGTGGTGGCATATCGCGAATCGCTCACGATGGATCCGACTTTTACGGAAACCATGCACGGCCTGGCGCGCGCGCTGCAAGATCTGCAGCGTTACGATGAAGCCATCGCAGTAGCCCAGAAAATTACCGAGTTAGATCCGGATGACGTGCTCGCGCACACCAGCCTATCCGTGCTCTATCAAAAAAAGGGAATGATTCCGGAGGCTGAGGCTGAGGGAGCTAAGGCGCGGGTCTTGGGATGGAAGCAGCAGTTAAAAGCCAGGAAGTAATCTGCTCTGAGTTTATTTGGCGTGCGCAGCAGAGTTGCGTTCAGGTTTTAACCATGTCCAGCATCCTGGAAACATCCTCGGCCTGCGCCATTCCGGTTTTTTCGATTCGATCCCCGCCCCGCTGCACAGTAATAGTTACCGATTCCGGATCGTTCTCACGTCTGTGAGACAAGGTCTTGATAAGTCCTGCAGTAAGGGAGGCCAAAGCTCCTACGGCTCCAACAATAAGTTCTGCCGACATTTTCGCTAGTCCTCCTCCACAAGTCTAACGCCTAGGGCCGCGCCAACGGTAAAGAGAAAAAGCCATGAGGAATCTTGAGCGATCACCCAACGATCCATTCCCGGAGATGCAATAAGTTGGGATGCTAGTGCAAAGTTTTGTGACTTCACAGCAGCCTCAAGAAAGGCTTGGTGCTGCTGGAGAGAGTAAGCAATGCGCGCGAAATAAGCCGAGGTTGCCGCGACCAGGAATGAGCACGACAAACCACAGATGAAACGCAAATTGCGGAACTTCTCTCCGCCGAGAAGAGCGCTTCCGGACAGCATCGGCCGCCACTGCGGCCGAGATCAAAAATAATTCTCCGCCCGCCAGCAAATCAATCCAGCCGGGAGGTCTCTGGTCGAGACGACCGTTGATATAAGTGAGCCCTAATAGAAGCAGGGCAAAAATAACGCCGGCCATCCATAGACAAACCCTCGCAGCCTTCGACCTTTTCTTTGGTGGCATGGCGAGGATTTTTAGCAGACTTCAATGGTGTGACCTACAGCCCGTATTTCTTCATCAAGTGCCGGAACGACCGGTAGGAAATCCCCAGCAAATCGGCGGCCTTGGTCTGCACGCCGTTGCAGCGATCGAGTGCGGTTTGCAGTAGTGTGCGCTCGATATCGGCGACGTAACCTTCCATGCCTACGCCTTGCGGAAGGACCGCGCCTGGCGCGATCTCTGCCATGCTGCCGGAACCTCCCACACCCGCGGCCGCTGCACGCGCCTTCGGGCGCTCCGCCGGCAATTCGATGTGCAGTTCCTCTGTCATCTCGAGCGCAACCGCGCGCTCGACCGTGTTTTCCAACTGGCGGACATTTCCGGGCCATTCGTAATCGCAAAGCGCCTCGAGCGATTCTTTATTGAGACGAAGAATGCTCCGATTCGCGGCCGTGGCATACTTCTTCAAAAAGTGATTCGCGAGGAGCGGAATGTCTTCGCGGCGCTCGCGCAAATTCGGCACGCGGATGGGAATGACGTTGAGGCGATAGTAAAGGTCCTCACGAAACAGGTTTTCGGCAACCGCTTTATCCAGATCGCGATTTGTCGCAGCAATGACCCGCACATCGATGGAAATTTCGCTGGTACTGCCGACCGGACGCACAGTTCGTTCCTGCAGCACGCGCAGCAGTTTCACCTGCATGGCCAGCGTCATTTCGCTGATTTCGTCGAGAAAGATCGTGCCGCCGCCGGCCACCTCAAATAATCCACGCTTGTTTTGGTTGGCTCCGGTGAACGCTCCCTTCAAATAGCCGAAGAGTTCGCTCTCTAAAAGAGTCTCGGGAAAAGCTCCGCAGTTCACCGATACAAATGGCTCCGTGGCACGCGGCGAGCAGATGTGTACGGCGCGGGCGACCAACTCTTTACCGGTGCCGCTTTCGCCATGAATCAAAACTGTGCTCGCCGTCGAGGCGACCGTGCGCAGCGTCTGCTTAAGCTTTTCCATTGCGCCGCTGGATCCGATGATGTTGTCGAGTGAATTGTGGGAAGCCGCATCCCGGCGTAGAGCAAAATTTTGCTTGCTCAGAGAAAGTTTTTCGAGCACTCGGTTGATCGCCAGCTTGATCTCATCCACCAGGCCGGGGCTTTTGCGAATGTAATCCGAAGCTCCTCCCGCTTTCACCGCTTCCACCGCGGCTTCGTAATCGTCAACCGCTGTGATCAGAATCACGGGGGAATCGGGCGAAACGCGATGCGCATGTTTCAACACTTCGATGCCATCGATATTCGGCATCTTAATGTCGGTGACGATCAGATCGTATAGATTGCCATCGATCTTATTCTTCGCCGCCTGCCCGGAGTTCACGGTTTCAACGCGGTGCCCTTCGCGGCGCAGCGCTATATCGAGCATTTCGCAGATGGATCGCTCATCGTCGCAAACCAGAATGTTAGCCACGCGATCTCCCTTCCGCCGCGGCCAACTGCCGGGATGAACCCGGCAAAGCGGCAGTCGATGCCACTTCGGCGGGTCGCGCGGCTGAGCCGGATCTCTCCGCGTCCAATCCTCGCAGCCGCAAAACAAAAGTGGTTCCCTGCCCTGGCTTCGAACGGGCCCACACCTTGCCTTCATGCGCCTGCACGATCTGATAAACCACTGCCAAACCGAGGCCGGTGCCGCCTTCAAAGTTCGATTGGAATGGCTCGAAAATTTTTTCTGTTTGTTGCGGTGTCATTCCGGTTCCAGTGTCAGCGAAGCTGATTTGCCAGTCGTCTCCCGCCCGCTCAATGACTACTTTTAGCGTACCGCCGTCACGCATGGCCCGGACCGCATTCTCCGCAATATTCCAGAAAACCTGCTTGATGCGATCTCCATCGGCAATGACCGGGGCTTCAGAAACTTCGAATCTGCTCTCGATCGTAATGCCGGTGTTCTCGGCGGTCATGCGGTGGCGCATAAGAGTGAGCGTGTCCTCTAACAAGAGAACGAGGTCGGCTCTGTCGAAGTGATACTTCTTGCCCCGCGAGTACGCCAGAAAGTCGGTGATGATTCCGTTCAGCCGTTGCGATTCACGTGTCACAATGTCCAGCAGATGGCGATGTTCTTCGCTCATGTCCGGGATGCCGGAGAGCATGCTCACCGATCCTGCAATCGAGGTGAGCGGGTTGCGAATCTCGTGGGCGATGGCGGCAGCGAGGCGTCCAACCGCGGCAAGACGATCTTGCATGCGGACTTCGCGCTCAAGGCGGCGAATCTCGGTCAGATCATCGAGGGCATAGACGCAACCCAGCGCACCGCGTTCCGGAACGTTCAATGCGGCAACTCGCACGCGAACCGTTTTACGGAAAGTTCCTTTCGTGTCAAAGCGCACTTCCGCGTGGGTCTGAGATTCCCCGTTGGGAAGCGGGTCAAGGAATAATTTTGTAACCGGCTCACCGAGCAGTTGCTCAGTCGTGCGCTCAAGCAGTTTTTGGGCTGCGCTGTTGGCCAGAGTGATGCGTCCGTCCAGGCCGGTGGTGATCAATCCGCTGCTGATGGATTGAATGATATTCTCGTGCAGAATCTGAAGATCTTCCAGCGCCCCACTCGCGTCTTTCAATTGCACGCGAGCCTGGCGTAGTTTCGCGACCAGTTGTCCGGCGAGATAGGCAACTGCCAGATAGGCAAAGAGATTTACGAAGATGATGGCCTGCAGTGCTTTCAGTTCAGGATGCGTTGTGCAGTAGGAGGTCACGAGGCCGTAGTAGTTGAGCTCAAGAACGGTGCCATAAAGAATGAAGGCAAGCGCCGCCACCAGGTGTGCCCATATTCGAGGCAGAAGGATGCCTGCGACGATGATTACCAGAGGGTAAAGAAAGTTGAGAGAGCTGTCCCAGCCTCCCGTTTCATGCACAATCAGGCTGACCATCACCAGATCGGTGAGCACTTGCAACGAAGCCTGCAGGCGATGTTCCCGCCAAAAGGACATCAGGACGACATAAAACAATGAAGCGGTATACCACAGCAGCATGGTGCTGAGGAAGAGGTGGAGCGGCAGGCGGGTCGGCGTGAGCTCCGCCACTGCGAGCTGGATGGCGAGCAGGAAAGTAAGGATCAGTATCCGTACTTTGACCAGCCATGCCAGCCAATTCCGCTCGTCAAATGTCGATTGCATTAGGTCCTGGATTTGGCAAGCTTACCGGCCGCTCCGAGGGCGATACCCCCCCCCCGCACAGCCGGCAAGACACCGCGTTTTGCTAGCCCGCCGACTTCTAGCCCGCCAACTTCGCGATCATGGCGAACAGAGGCATATACAGCGAAATGACGATGCCGCCGATGGTGACGCCCAGCATTCCGATGATGCATGGCTCTAACATGGCCAACATGTCTCGCGTCGCCGCGTCCACTTCTTCTTCGTAGAAATCGGCGATCTTCTGCAGCATGCTGTCCATTGCGCCAGTGGCTTCGCCGACACCAATCATCTGCGTCACCATGTTCGGAAAAACTCCGCATTCGCGCAGCGGATCGACGATGGTGCGGCCTTCTTCAATGGCTTTCCGGACTTTCATCAAAGCTTCTTCCAACACTGCGTTGCCGGAAGTTCGCGCCGTGATCGCCAGGCCTTCGAGAATTGGAACGCCCGAAGTGATCAGAGTTCCGAGAGTTCGCGTGAAGCGGCCGACCGCGATCTTACGCAACAACGAGCCCACGACCGGAAGGTGCAACAGAACTTTGTCGAAGTAATAGCGGCCGCGTGGCGATTTGCGGATTTGTTTAAGCCCGAACACCAGACCCGCGAAGGCCGCGATGATTACCCACCAAAAAGTTCCGATGAAACCGCTCAATCCGATGACGATTCGAGTAGGTAGAGGCAGTGCCACGCCCAAGCCCGCGAACAGGTTGGCGAAAATCGGAACGACCCATTTGAGAAGGGCAGCAACGATCAATCCCGCGATACCGACAACGGCGACGGGGTAAATCAAAGCCGACTTTACTGCGGATTTCAAACGTACCGCCTTTTCCACGTAAGTCGCAAGGCGCTGTAAAATGATGTCGAGAATACCGCCGGTTTCCCCCGCTTCGATCATGTTGGTGGTTAAATCATCAAACACTTTCGGATAGCCGCGCATGGCGTTGGCGAGCGTTGCTCCGCCTTCCACCGTGGTGCGCACTCCGTTCAGCGTCTTCTGAAACGCCGGATTTTCCTGATTGGCCGCAAGAATTTCCAGGCACTGCACCAGGGGCAAACCGGCGTCGATCATGACCGAGAACTGGCGGAAGAAGATGGCGATCTCCTTGACCTTGACCTTGCCCGAGCCAAAGGTAGGCATGACAAATTCTTTGCCTTTTTCGCGGATCGCGCCGGGCGTGATGCGTTCGCGACGCAGAGCCTGGCCCAGCGCTTGTTTGTTCGGGGCTACGCGCTCGCCGGAAATCTTTTGTCCGGAAGCGTCCTTGCCGGAAAATGTGAAGACTGGCATGGTTTAGTTCTCCTCGATACGGTTTGCTGATGTCGTTTCTGTTCTAGTGTTTTGCGGGGGTTGCGCCCTTCGCCATTGGCGATCCGGGCTGGGCCCCGCGGCTCAACAAGCTGGCTCCGCGGTTGATCATTTCCTGCAATTCTTCGGGATTACTCGACCGCGCCATGGCGACTTCCAAGGTGACCTGTTTCTGGAAGTAAGCAGTGGCCAATGACTGGTTGAAGGTCTGCATACCGAACTTTTCCTGTCCGGATTGCATCGCCGAATAAATCTGGTGAATCTTGTCTTCACGGATCAGGTTGCGAACGGCAGGATTCGGAATCAAAATCTCCATGATCATGGCGCGGCCTTTGCCACTGGGCGTTGCCACCAGGCTTTGGCACATAATGCCTTCGAGCACCAGCGAAAGCTGGGCGCGAATCTGAGGCTGCTGATGTGCCGGGAAAACGTCGATGATACGGTTGATGGTGGAAGTCGCCGAGTTGGTGTGCAGGGTACCGAAAGTCAAGTGGCCCGTTTCGGCGATACGCAGCGCCGACTCGATAGTTTCCAGGTCGCGCATTTCACCGATCAGCACCACGTCTGGATCTTCGCGAAGCGCGGCGCGCAAGGCGTCGGTAAAACTCTTGGTGTCTGCGTGCAGTTCGCGCTGGTTGACCACGCAGTTCTTATTCATGTGCACGAATTCGATCGGATCTTCGATGGTGAGAATGTGGTCGTGACGCTCGCTATTAATCTTGTCGATCATCGCCGCCAGCGTTGTCGATTTGCCGGAGCCGGTTGGTCCGGTAACCAGAACCAGGCCGCGGGGTTTGTCACACAGCTTGCTGACGACCGCTGGCAAGCCGAGCTGATTGAACGATTTGATTTCGAACGGAATCAAACGGAAGACGGCTGCCGTAGCACCACGCTGGTTGAAAACGTTGGCGCGAAAACGGGCCAGGCCCTTCAATCCGAAAGAAAAGTCGAGTTCAAGGCTTTCTTCGAAGCGATGCTTCTGCGAGTCCGTCATAACGCTGTAGGCCAACTGTTTGGTTTCGGCGGGCGTCATCTGAGGAAGATCGAGCGGAACCAGATGTCCATGAACCCGGATTTGAGGCGGCGAATTGGTGGTGATGTGCAAATCGCTGCCGTTCATCTCCAGCATCCGTTTTAGTAAGTCACTTAAGCTAAGCCCCATGACAATCCCCTCGTGTCTATCTTTGAATTTGTAATTTCGTAATCGGGTAATTTGGTAATTTCAAAACCAATCTCAAATTACAAAATTGCCCAATTACCAATTTCCTTAGTGAATCGTCTCGCGAGCAACTTCTTCCAAAGTAGTAATGCCTGCGGCCACTTTAATCAGGCCGCTGCGGCGCAGCGTGATCATGCCGCGCTCGATGGCTTTCTTTTTCAGTTCCACGGCCGAAGCGCCCACCAGCACCAGTTCCCTGATTTCGTCATCCACTTCCATCACTTCGTACAAACCGCAACGCCCTTTGTAGCCCGTGTTATTGCAGACCCCGCAACCTTTTCCCTTTTGGATTCTTGCGGTCTTGGCTTCTTCCGGCGTGAATCCTTCTTCAATCAGGGTTTGCACCGGCACTTCCACGGTCTCTGTGCATTCTTTGCAAATCCTCCGAATCAGGCGCTGGGCGCAGATCAAGTGGACCGAGGTCGCAACCAGGAAGGGCTCAATGCCCATGTTCATCAAGCGGGTAATCGTTTCGGGAGCGCCGTTGGTATGCAGTGTAGAAAGCACAAGATGGCCGGTAAGAGCTGCTTTAATGGCAATTTCAGCCGTTTCGAAGTCGCGGATTTCGCCAACCAGAATGATGTTGGGATCTTGCCGCAAAAAAGAACGCAAAGCGGCCGCGAAGTTCAGGCCAATTTGCTCTTTCATTTGCACCTGGTTGACGCCGCCCAACTGGAATTCGACCGGATCTTCCGCGGTCATAATGTTCGTGTCCGGCTGATTCAACCGCGAGATCGACGAATAGAGCGTGTTGGTTTTTCCCGATCCAGTCGGTCCAGTTACCAGCACCATGCCGTAGGGCTTGAGGATTGCTTTCTCGAACTTAACCAGAGATTCGGGCTCGAAACCCAGCTTGGTCATATCGAGCCGCAAGTTTTCTTTATCGAGCAGGCGGAGCACGATTTTTTCGCCCCACAGCGTAGGCAGCGTGCTGACACGGAAGTCGAGTTGCTTTTTGCGGCCGCCGATGTTCATCTTCAGCATGATGCGGCCGTCCTGCGGCAGGCGCTTCTCACTGATGTCCAACTTGGCCATGATCTTCAAGCGGGAAGTGATGGCGTCTTTCAACTTCATGGGCGGCGACATGATGGCCTGCAGCACGCCGTCAATACGGAAGCGCACCCGGAATTCTTTTTCGTAGGGCTCGATGTGAATGTCGCTGGCTCCGCGCTTTACGGCATCGGTGAGCACCAGATTGACAAGCTTTACCACCGGAGCTTCGTCCGCAGCTTTCTCCAGCTGCGAGAGCTCCATCTCTTGTTCTTCAGCTTGTACTTCGATGTCGGATTCATTCATCTCCGACATCGACTGCATCACAGTTTCAAGATCTTCTTCCTGCTTGCCGCCATAGGATTTATCGATTCCCGCCAGGATCGAACTTTCCGAAGCCACGACGGGCTCAATGTTGAAGCCGGTCATGAACTTGATATCGTCCATGGCAAATACGTTGGTCGGGTCCACCATCGCGATGGTGAGCGATGCGCCCACGCGGCTTAATGGGAGAATCTGATAACGCTTCGCGGTTTCAAACGGAATGAGCTTGACGACGGCGGGATCGATTTCAAAATAAGAGAGATTGATGGCGGGGACGCCATACTGCCGTGAAAGAAAGTTGGTGACGTCCTCATCGGTGAGGAAGCCGAGCTTCACCAAGGCAGAGCCCAGACGGCAATTCTGCTCTTTCTGGGCCTTCGTTGCTTTCTCCAACTGCTCTGGGGTAATGATCTTCTCCTTGACGAGAAGGTCACCCAGCCGTTGCGACATACGTAAATCTCCTATCCACGTAGTGGACCAATGCCGATGCGAGTCTCCGGCATTCACACGAAGCGCCGCTTCCTGCTATGGGAGAAAAGCGGTGTCTTTGCGTTGACACAAATTGTCACAGCAACTCGATTACCTGACCAGTTACCGTAGTACTTGGCCTCGGAGCAAAATTGCGAAGAAATCCAAAGAAGCCTTGGAACCCACGCCAGATGAAGTTTTCTCTTCAGCCAGGTACGCATTTTTGCCAAGGTACATGCACTTCGGTAAGAACTGGCGGTGGAAGAGGATCGTGGAAAGCAGGCGGCGTAGACTCAACAGGAGGACTTATTTTTGTTGCCGGACGCGAGGCAAGATCAGATTAGGGCTTACTATGGCACCTTGTTTGGTGCGTGGGGAGCGCAGCATTGGTGGCCGGCGCAATCCCGTTTTGAGGTAATCGTGGGCGCGTATCTGACGCAGAACACCGCGTGGACAAACGTGGAAAAAGCTCTGGCAAATTTGCGCGCCGCTCGTGTGCTCAGTGCCAGTGGAATTCGGCGGATTTCCACCGCTGAATTGGAGCAATTGATTCGTCCGGCAGGCTACTTCCGGCAGAAGGCCAAGCGGTTGAAACTATTCGTCGAGTTTTTGGACCATCGATATGCAGGATCCCTGGAAAAGCTGTTCGCGCAGCCTACCGCGAAACTTAGAGAAGAACTGCTGAATCTGAATGGCATCGGACCGGAGACTGCCGATTCTATTCTTTTGTATGCCGGCAACCACCCGGTATTTGTAGTTGATGCTTATACGCGGAGGATTTTTCTTCGCCACGAAATCGTCGGCGAAGCTGCTCCGTATGAGGAGATCCGGCAGCTGTTTCAAGAAGCTCTGACGCCTTTGGCCAACTCCAGTGCAGGGTCTGGCGGGAATGAGAGATTGGAGTCGGATATTCGGGGAGCGGAGCATCCGCCTTCGAGAATGAGTACCTCAAAACGCACAGCGTTGACCCAGGTCTTCAACGAGATGCACGGGTTGATTGTTGGTGTGGGAAAAAACTATTGCAGAAAATCATATGCAAAGTGTGAGGAGTGCCCTTTGCAAAAGTTTCTGCCTGGGGCCAAGTAAGATTGGATGTAGAAGTTGAACGAGAATCTTGCTGTCAGATTCTAAAAAGCGTTTCTGGAAATATCCTTGCAGAATAAATATTGGCAACGCTCCCTACTAGTTGTGGTGGCGTTAGGTCTTGTTTCAGAATGTCCCGCCCAATCCCTGCGCCAGGACGCTGACCGCGACGGAATCCTTATCGGCACCGCCGTCCGTCCATCTCAGCTGTCGGAACCGGCCTACGCTTCCACGCTGGCTCGCGAATTCAATATGGTTGAGGCCGAGGATGCAATGAAGTGGTGGGTGCTGCGCAAGGATCGCAGCCGATATAACTTTGGGCCGGGGGACGAGCTGGTTCGTTTTGCGGAAGACAATAATATGAAAGTGCGCGGCCATTGCCTGGTCTGGGGACGCGATAACCCGGAGTGGCTGACCCAAGGCCACTTCACGTCGCGGCAACTTTCCCGGCTTCTCCGCGAGCACATCACTCACCTGATGAAGCATTATTCTGGCGAGGTGTTTGCCTGGGACGTACTGAACGAAGCCTTCGATGAAAATGGAAACGTGCGCGATTCTCTCTGGTACAACCGGCCCGGTATTGGACTCGCAGGAAAAGGAACCGCATACATTGAGCAGGTTTTTCGTTGGGCTCACAAAGCGGAACCGCGCGCGCTCCTCTTTTACAACGAGGCCGAAGGCGAAGAAATGAATCGAAAGTCGGACGCCATTTATGCCATGGTGAAAGACTTCACGCGCCGCAGCATTCCGATCGACGGCGTCGGACTACAGATGCATGTGTCTTCTATGAACCCTGATATCCCTGCCCTGGCAGCCAATATCGCGCGGCTCACCGCGCTGGGCGTGCAAGTTCATATCACAGAGCTTGACGTTTCACTTCCCTTGAAGTCAGGTTCGGCGATGCCTGACGACTTGGCGCAGCAGGCTGAAGTCTATCGGAGGGTCGTTCGCGCGTGTTTGAACAATCCCGGTTGCACAGCGATCCAGACCTGGGGATTTACCGATAAGTATTCTTGGATCGGATCGCATAGCCGCGGCGCTCGGGGTCAAGCACTCCCCTTCGATCGAACATATGAACCCAAGGCGGCTTACCGTGCTCTACTCGAAGAGCTTTCCGCCGGACGATCGGTGACGCACTGAGCACGGGAAGTTCCGCCTTGGCGAGGCGTCGTATGCAGCCTCGGTGCATCTATAATGGCTTCCGGCCCAGTCCGCGCCACAGGCCCTAATCCGTTTGCGGTTGGACCGGAGAATCGTTTGGTGCACAGCATTTCAATTCGACCTCCAGAAATCTCCCGGCGCAAGCGTGTCATCATCCTGCTCGCGATGGCAGTGTTTGTTCTGCTCGCGATTCTGGTCTCGATGACGGCGTTTGACCTGAAGTTTCTGAGTCCGGGAAACAACCAGCAGATCGTGGTGTTCGCTGCGCTTTCCGCGCTGATCTTTCTTCTATTCGTCGCTTTGACCTTTGTTTTATTTCGCAACCTGCTCAAGCTGTTTGCGGAGCGGCGACTGGGAGTACTGGGCTCGAAATTTCGCACGCGCATGGTAGCGGGCGCGTTGCTGCTCTCGTTCGTTCCCGTCATGGTGATGTACTGGTTCGCTTATGGGCTGATGAACCGTTCGATCGATAAATGGTTTTCCACTCCGGTGGAGGATGTTCGCGCCGACACTCACGCCATGGCCTCGCTGCTGGCAGAATACGCCGCGCAGAATGCACGGGCGGAGGCCCTGACCATCGCTTCCTCCGCCGAGACGCAACACAGCTTCTCGGGACACGGGTTTGCTCCGGTGGTGAATGAATTCCAAGCTCATGAACTCACTCTGCAGGGGGGGTTCGCCGTCGCAGTGCAGGAGGGTAACGCGGAGGCCAGCTTCAATGCTCCGGCACCGTGGCCGTTATTGAAATCCAGACTGCCGCTGGGGGACGCAGCTGCTTCCAAACCTGCAAATTTCAGTTGGGAACAAACCGAGTACACGCTGGGAAGTGCGCGCGTGGGGAGTACCGGTTTCATCCTGGTGGCGATCCCTTTACCTCGCGAATTTTCGCAAACCGTGCAACAGGTGGAGGCCAGCCAGCAACGCTACTTCGAATTAGCCCACGAGCGCAGGCTGGTACGCCGAACCTATATGGGCTTGCTGCTGTTGCTCACCATGATGGTGCTTTTTGTGACCACGTGGCTGGCGCTGTTTCTCTCGAAACTGGTGACCCGCCCGCTGGCTGCGTTGGCGGAGGCAACTCAGGAAATTTCTCGCGGCCGGCTGGACTACCGCATTGACGTGACTGCGGCGGATGAAATGGGCGACTTGGTCCGTTCGTTCAATCGCATGGCGGAAGAACTGGAACAAAGCCGGAAGCAAATTGAAACTTCCAGCCGCGATGCCAAAGCTGCTAATACCGAACTCGACCAGCGCCGGCGCCAGATGGAAACGATTCTCGAGAGCATTCCTACAGGCGTGCTTTCTCTCGACGCGAGCCGCCGCGTAACTCACGCGAACCAGGCGCTGCTGCGCATGTTCCACCCCGAAGGTTTTTCGGAGGGTCAACATATTCTGCGGGGCGCTGAATTGCCGGATGTATTCCCCGCAGAAGTATTGCAGGATCTGGAACCCTTGCTGCGGCGCGCGGACCGCATGGGAGTGACCACCAGTCAGATGGAAATGCCGCTGCAACGAACATCCCTGAATGTTGCAGTGACGGTGGCGACTTTGCGTCATGAAGAGCAACGATCAGGCTACGTCATGGTGTTTGAAGATCTTTCCGATCTGCTCAAAGCGCAGAAGCAAGCGGCATGGCGCGAGGTGGCGCGGCGCGTGGCTCATGAAATCAAGAACCCGCTGACGCCGATCGCGCTTTCCGCCGAGCGGATTAAAAGACATCTGGAGCGGGCCACGTCGCCCGATAAAGCATCGCTGGAGACGATTCGCGGTTGCGCCGAGACCATTGCGGTTGCCGTAGAAACCGTGCGCCGTCTGGTGGATGATTTTTCCACGCTGGCGCGTTTCCCTACGTCCAATCCACATCCGGCTGACATCAACGAAGTCATCGAGAGCGCTCTTTCAATGTTCAACGGAAGGCTGGATGGGATTGGGCTGCACAAGAGCCTGGCGCCGGATTTGCCCAAAGTCATGGCGGATGCGGAAGCCATCAAGCGGGCCGTCGCGAATCTGGTGGATAACGCAGCGGAAGCGATGCAAGGCTCCCTGGTGCGCGAGATCCAGATTTCAACTTCTCTGGTGGCAAGCCGGGATGCGGTTGAAATCGTTGTGGCCGATACCGGGCACGGCGTAACTCGGGAACTCAAAGAGAAACTGTTCCTTCCCTATTTCTCCACGCGTAAGCGTGGAACCGGACTGGGGCTTGCCATTGTGAATCGGGTTATTGAAGAACATCGGGGATCGATTCGCGTGGAAGAGAACCAGCCGGTAGGGACGCGCTTCATCGTGGAATTGCCACTCGTTGCCGAGCCTGCGCTCACCAATGCCACTCCTCAGCATGCATAAAATCCTTATCGTCGACGATGAAACTGGTATTCGCGAATCGCTACAGGGAGTGCTGGCGGATGAGGGTTACGAAACCGCCGCAGTGGAAAGTGGCGAAGAGGCGCTGCAGTTGTTGCGCCGCGACCACAACTACGAAGTCGTTCTGCTCGATATATGGCTGCCCGGAATTGACGGCCTCGAAACTCTGGGAAAAATTCGAGACATGGATATTCCGCCTGAAGTGATCATGATCTCAGGGCATGGCACAATTGAAACCGCGGTGCGCGCCACCAAACTTGGCGCCTACGATTTTCTCGAAAAACCGCTTTCCATCGACAAGACTCTCATCCTGGTGAAGAATGCGATTGAGTCCAAGAAGCTGCGTCATGAAAACGTTGACCTAAAAAAGCAGTTGCACGCCAAGAGCATTATCGTCGGTGACAGCATTCCGATGAAGGCTCTGCGCCAACAGATTGGTCTGATGGCACCGACCAATGGGCGCGTTCTGATCTACGGCGAGTCGGGGACCGGGAAGGAACTGGTGGCCCATGCGATCCACGGGCAAAGCCTGCGCCAAAACGAAACGTTTGTTGAAGTCAATTGCGCGGCGATTCCTGAGGATCTGATCGAGAGCGAACTTTTCGGCCATTACAAGGGATCATTTCCCGGCGCAACCGCCGACAAAGAAGGCAAGTTCCAAAAAGCCAATGGCGGAACGCTCTTTCTCGATGAAGTCGGCGACATGAGCCTGAAGACGCAGTCCAAAGTATTGCGCACGCTGGAAGAGCAGAGGGTGAATCCGTTGGGAGGCGATGAAACGATTGTCGTGGATGCCCGCATTATTGCTTCCACGAATAAAGACCTGGAGGAAGAAATCTCACGGGGCAACTTTCGCGAGGATTTATTTTACCGCTTGAATGTAATTCCTTTTTTTGTGCCACCGCTGCGCGACCGTAAGGAAGATGTCCCTTTGTTTGCGCGGCATTTTCTGAAGGATTTGGCGGCCACTTACGGACGCCGTCCGCGTGAAATCACCGATGATGCCATCGAGGCTTTGATGCGCTACTCGTGGCCGGGAAATGTTCGTGAATTACGCAATGTGATCGAGCGCATTGTCATCATGAACCCCATGACCACCCGCTTCGACCGCAAACATCTACCCACGCTCGTCTATCGAGATGGCCACCGGCGAGCCGCACGCACTGAGTTTTCGACGCTGCACCAGGCACGCGATGCTTATGAGCGGGATTTCATTTTGAAAAAGCTCGATGAGAATCACGGCAACGTGACGCGAGCCGCTGAGGTGTTGGGACTGGAACGCAGCCATCTCTACCGGAAGATGAAAACTTTGGGGATCTCGGTCAAAGAATAGATCTTCTTACAAGGCTCGCCACCTTACAAGGCTTTGTCATCCCGAGCACAGCGAGGGATCTTGGTTTTCGTGTTTACCGCTTCACCATGTGGATTTCGGTGCCGTTCTTTCTGAACTCCACTTTATCCATGAGTTGGTTAATAAGAAAAATTCCCCGGCCGTGATTGGAATAAACATTTTCGCCAACGGTGCAGGTAGGAATTGCTTCGGGGGCAAATCCTGTGCCCGGGTCCCGCACCACGATGAGAATGCCGCGCTCTTCGTCGCTGCTCACCAAACACTCCACCGTTTTGCGAGGATCTTCTTTGGCTCCGTGGATGACGGCATTGGCCAGCGCCTCTTGTAGCGCCAATTCGATGGCGTCTTCCTTGCCGTCGATGCCTTTCATTTCCCGCACCACGGCCATTACTTCCTGAACCACCGGGTCCACGGTTTTGCGGTCGGCGGAAAGAGTTACGCGCAACAGTAAACGTAGCTTATCGGGATCAAAATCTTTCTCGGGAAAAGCTTCCTCGGGAGAATCCGAAAGTACCATGTTTTGTCTCTTAGTTCTTAATTCAGAAGCGCTGCTTGATTCTAGCTGCTAAATGCGGTTACGACAATCTTAGGTAACTACACGTTAGAGGGCTCCACGCGTTGGAGCAGCAGAACTAGCGCTTGCTGGCCATTGTGTCGAATTTACTGGTCTTGTTTACGGCGGAATCTCTTGCCCGGGACTTTTTTGTACGGGGAGTCGTTGGTTGTTCCGAAACTCCCCCGGTGAGATGATCGAGTTGCCTCCTCCAATCGAGTTCTTCGACAAAGCCTCGCGATTCCCGCCAGTTCGGCTGCACCTTGACATATAGTTCGAGAAATACCTTAGTTCCCAACATGCGCTCGAGTTGCAGCCGCGCCGAGGTACCGATGCGTTTCAGCATCTCTCCCCTTTTGCCGATGAGGATGCCTTTCTGCCCTTCGCGCTCGCAGTAAATCGTGGCGGAGATACGCGTAAGCCTCGCACCCTCTTCAAAGTTTTCGACAATCACAGTGGTCGCGTAAGGAAGTTCTTCTTCGGTCTCCATGAGCACACGTTCGCGGACAATCTCCGAAGCCATAAACCGCGCCGGTTGATCCGTGACCTGATCTTCGGGAAAGTAAGGTGGACCAGCAGGCAACGCGGCGGTCACTTCCTTTAACAGTATGTCGAGTCCATCCCGCTTTAAAGCAGAGATGGGAATGATGGCGTGGAAGGGATGTAGCTTTTTGTAATTCTCGATCAGCGGCAATAATTGGTTTTTGCCGCCTCGCAGCAGGTCGACCTTGTTCAGGATCAAACACACTTTAGTCTTCGAGTGCTTCAACATCTGGAGGGCAAATTCGTCGCGCTGATCGAGTTTTCGGGTTGCGTCCATGATGAGAAGAACAACGTCGCAGCCTTCCAGCGCCTCGCGCACTTCAACCATCATCTTGCGGCCGAGAGAACTATCCGGCTTGTGAACTCCCGGAGTATCGATCAATACGATCTGCGCCGCGTCCCGGCCTTTAGCCTTGGACAGATTGACGATGCCTTGGATTCGATTGCGAGTGGTTTGCGGCTTCGGAGAAATGATGGCTAGTTTTTCGCCGACGAGGGCGTTCAACAGCGTGGACTTGCCGGCGTTGGGACGTCCGAGGATGCAGACAAAACCTGAGCGGAAGGGCATAAGAAAGCTGCGAGCTACGGGTTGCGAGCTAGAAGCACTGAAATGTCACTCCAGTATTTCACGAATCACGCTAATCAATCGGTTTTAGCTCGAAGCTCGTGACTCGCAGCTTCTCAGATCAGTTTCAACTGCCGGGGCTGCACTGCAGTGACCCTCACGCGTTCCACTTTGCGGTCTGTGGATTCGAGGACCTCATAACGCAACCCCTCGTCATCTACAGTTTCGCCGCGCTGCGGAATGTGGCCTGCAAGTTCGCTGACGAGACCAGCGATTGTGGCCGACTCTTTTCCTTCCGGTTTGGCGCCGAACAACTCGGCGAGGCGATCTACATCCATTCCTCCGGAAACGATGAAGGAATGATCGTTCTCGCGGAGAATCTCGGGCTTCTCGTGCTCGTCGCGAATTTCGCCGACGATTTCTTCGACCAAATCCTCGATCGTCACCAGCCCGGCGACTCCACCGTATTCGTCGACCACGATGGCCATGCGTATGTTTTGTTTCTGCATTTCGCGCAACAGATCGCTACCGAGTTTACTTTCCGGAACGAAGTAGACGTCGCGGCGCATCAGCGTTTCAAGCGTGCGCAGGGAAGCTTCGCTATCAGGCACCTGCAGAACGTCCTGGGCATACACAATGCCTTTGATGTTGTGAATCGATTCCGCGTACACGGGAACGCGCGAGTAATGCTTGACCCGCAACATTTCAATAAAACTTTCGACCGTCGTCTCCATCGGCACGGCAAATATATCTGGACGCGGCTTCATGGCTTCGCGTACCGTCTTGCCGCTGAACTCAACCACAGACTGAATCAGATCGCGGTCGCCTTCCTGAATAATGCCCTCTTCCTGCCCCGCTTCAATCAGCGCGTCGACCGCCTCCGCCGCCGTTTCTGGCTGCTCGCGAGTGTTCTGATGCGTCAGCGAAGCGACCGACTGAAGAAAGCCGAGAACAATGGTTACGGGCAAGACGAGGTAAATCAGCATGCGCAGAAGCCAGGTCCAGCGAATGAGCCACTCGCCGTTGGTGCGCGAGAAGAAAACGAAGGGAAGAAACTGATTGAATACAATGACGATCACGATCAAGCTGATCGCCGCCTGCGCAATTTCGTACAAGCTCCATCGCTGGCCGCCAAAGAGCGCGAAGCCCACAAGCAGCGCAATCGTGGCTGTGGTCAACTGCTTGAGAACAGACATAGACAGCGAAGCGCGAGCCCGGCTCACGCGCAGGTTAGGCTCGACCCTCTGCTCAAAAACGTCGATGTTGTCTTGAAATTCCCGCGAAAGGAACTTGCCGATTTCCTGGAAGACGCGATCGACATAGGACGCCAGCGCGAGCAGCGCCAATAGCGGGACTAACGCGAGGGCGACATACCAATTCATGCCATTCTCCGCGCGCTACGGGATCGGCTGAGCGGTTGGGCTCGCTCAATCAGCCCCGTATTCAATTTCAATGCTTGCCGCAAATGCAGTTCTTTCCGCGCCATCTCACCCTTATCGTTCTCGTGATCGAAGCCGGCGAGATGCAGAACCCCATGCAAGGTAAGAATTTTAATTTCCTCGGCAACGGGGTGACGCAGGCGACGGGCATTCTCGCGTGCGATGTCAACGGAGATCGCGATCTCCCCCGCAACACGCCGGGTGGGCCGGTTTTCGTCCGGAGGCGAGGGGAAAGATAATACGTCCGTTGGCTTATCGACTTTACGGAATCTGCGATTGAGAGATCGCATCTCGGAATTGTTGGTGATTAATATATTCGCGGTGCCCGCAAGACGAACCATCTTTCTGGCGCGCAATACGAAGCGTTCTAGAGTCGACGGACTCAAACCGGCTATGGTTTTGCGAAAGATAACCACCTTTTCCCCAGCGAACATATTAACGAGGCGAACCACTTAACCAGGCAAGCTACTCTCCAGAAGCCTCTCTGGATCTCGGGTCCGTATGCGGAGTCGCCTGATTTCTCATGTCACTATTTTTGCCGCCAGACAGGAGCAGCATTTGTTGTTCGGCAATATGGGTTTTGTGTTCGTCATAGGCCCGGATGATGCGTTGCACGAGATGATGACGAACCACGTCCGCTTCGTCGAAGTGCACGAAGGTCAAGCCTTCAACGCGCTGCAGGATGTCAATCGCCTCCAGCAAACCGCTGCGGCGGGCGTTCGGCAAGTCGATTTGCGTAACGTCGCCGGTGATCACCGCTTTGGAATTGAATCCGAGACGAGTGACGAACATCTTCATCTGCTCGGAAGTGGTGTTCTGCGCTTCGTCGAGAATCACGAAAGAATCGTTCAGCGTGCGTCCGCGCATGAAAGCGATGGGAGCGATCTCGATGACATTCTTCTCCAGGTAGCGATCGACTTTCTCCGGATCGAGCATGTCATAGAGAGCGTCGTACAGTGGCCGCAAATAGGGATCGATTTTGTCCTGCAGCGTGCCTGGAAGAAAACCCAAGCGCTCGCCAGCCTCCACCGCGGGCCGCGCCAGGATGATGCGATTTACGCGCTTGGCGAGCAATGCGGAAATCGCCATAGCCACTGCGAGATAAGTTTTTCCCGTGCCAGCCGGGCCGATGCCGAAGACCATGTCGTGCTTTTCAATGGCTTCGACGTAGCGGCGCTGGTTCACGCTCTTGGGTTGCACCATGCGCCGGCCGAGCGAGCGCTGGCGGCCGGCGTCGGCAAGTCCGCGCAAGGTTGCGGTCGAGTCGGCGGTAAGCACGCGCAGCATGCTGTTCAGGTCGCCGTTGTTGAAAGTGTATCCGGAGCGTTGCAGGGCTTCGTAATCGGCGAACACCTGCTCGGCTCGGGCTACGTCGCGCGCGGCGCCTTCCAGTTCAATCGCATTCGATCGCAGATCAATGGTTACGTTCAGGCCATCTTCGAGCACGCGCACATTCTCGTCCCGCGTGCCAAACAGAGTCTCGATGTTGGGACTAATCCCGATGCTTTTCTTCATTCAGTCTCTTTATTGAAATGTCTTAATGAGCCAGAAACGATGTCCGATAAATGAACACAACGGCAGCCAATTCGCAGGCAAAACAGGATTATGCTTCGAGACGGGAACAGCCGGGATGCTCATGCCCAGTGGGCAAGCGACTACCATTGCATAAAGCGTACCCCGCGGCGGGGTGGGAGTCAATGGGCTTCAAACGGTTGACCGGGCGCAAGTTAGTCCGTAGAATAATGTATTCGGTACCCACCGGAATATCTCGCGGTCCATACAAAGGTACAAAGCAAAATGGCAAATCATTTTTCGGCGCTCAAACGCGCCCGTCAGACCACCAAGCGCACCGCCACGAATCGCGCCAACACTTCCCGCCTGCGCACCGCGCTGCGCAGCCTGCGCGAGACCATTGAGAAGGGCGACAAGCAAGCCGCGGAAACGATGTACCGCGATACGGTGTCCACGCTCGACAAGGCGATTCAGAAGGGCACGCTGCACGGGAATACTGCGGCGCGTTATAAATCGCGGCTGGGCAAGCGCGTCACGGCGATGAAGTAGGCTGTTTAGCAGGGGAGTAAAATAGCACCCATGACTCCGGAAGTTTCTGAACTGCTGAAAAAAGCCCTCGCCCTTCCACCCGAGGCGCGTGCCGCGCTGGCTGGTTCTCTGCTTGAAAGTCTTGACGAGACCGTCGATGCCTCCGCCGAGGAGGAATGGAACGAAGAAATCACGCGTAGGATTCACGAATTGGATTCCGGCAAGGTGAAGCCCATCCCGTGGGCGGAAGCGCGCCGGCAGGTTTCAGCAATTCTCAATGGCCGCTAAGCCACTTGATCTCCACCCGGAAGCACTCGAAGAATGGAAATCTGCGCTTGCCTGGTATTTAGAGCGCAACGAGACTGCCGCGGTTAACTTCGTCGCCGAAGTGGATCAGACAATAGACTTAATCGCGGCGTCTCCTCAACGTTGGCCCAGAGGTCTGCACGGAACTCGCAAGTTAGTCTTACGGCGCTTCCCGTTTGTGATTGTTTATCGTGAGAGAGAAACTGACGTCCAAATCTTGGCCATCGCCCAGGGGCATAGGCGGCCGGGATATTGGAAGGGACGACTCTAAAAGGGGAGCCGAACGGTCATAAGACCGTGAACGCGGATTAAGGCTCGGCTGGGGGCTGAACTTTGGTCGATCGGCGTACCACCCTGTGCGGCTTCCTCTCCTCTAGAGTGTGCCTGAGCATATGCTCGAGCATTCTAGGGAACTCCATGAAGAACATGTGCGACTCTTTTCCGAAACCAAGCTCCTCCATGAACGGGCCGCGCATCGTGAATTCTGAAAAGTTACGGAGCCGCGCCACCTCCCGTTCGATGGCCTCCGGGTCCCCAGTCTTTACAGCCCTATAGACCTCCATCGCGAGTTCATAAAGCCAAGGGGCAATCATCACGAACAAAGCTGGCTGCCATTAGAATCGCGACCGGATCGCCGGGGTCGCCTGCCATGTGCATCATTTCCTCAAACATCATTGGGTGAAAGCGTCGCATCCTTCGCCGTCGAAAGGGATCGCCAGATTCTGCCAGGCGCTCCGCGACGCGCGACGGCAAAGCTTTCATCTCCTCCACGAGTTTAGCAACGGAGCTCTCGTCCGCCTCATCCGGTGCCTGCTTCTTGCCATCGCCCGTAGTAAACGTCTTCAGAATTGCGGACTCCGTGGTTCTGAACGACCCCGACCTGAACTTTGACGACGTCGCTGTCGAGTTCGAGACTGGGGACTCGGCGCGCCAGTTGATGCACCAGCTTCGTCAGGTCACCTTCGCTGTCGTCCATGTTGCTGAACTGGTAGAACGGTCCGGCGCTAACCCGACTCAAAGGCACGCCAAGAGCGACGCCGATAACCGGAGTGCTCAGCTTACCCTTGGCAACACCCGCCTCGAAGAGTATCCAAGGGCGCTCCAGGCTTCGCTCGGTGAATAGGCAGACAACGTCCGAAGTGACCTGAAGCTTCGTCATCAGCCGGTTGTACCACTCCTCCCCGAAGTCAAATCCTTCGGTTCCCTTCTTGTCGGAAGAGCGAAAAGTCTTGATCATCCCGGCGCTGACGCTCTTGAGTAGTTTGCTGAAGGCTTCAGCGAGTTCGGCGTCCCTCGCATCGTGACTAATGAAGACTAGCGGGGCCAGTGCAGTTGAGGACAGGAGTTACGCCTCTGCCGATGTTTTCGGCTTATCCGATTCAGCCATGTTGTTTCCTGTTGAACTGCGGAGGATGGGTCCCGTGTATCGCGGGCAAGTATACACCGGGGCAGTGGACATTGGGGAGGGTTCTTGAGCGCCTCTTACCCCAGCCGCGGCAACAAGAATCCCGTATGCCGGCAGTGCTCTTGAAACTCCGCGCCGAATTGCGCGGTGAGCATGGCTTTAATCCAGTAGCCCAGAATAATCAGGAAGATACCCATCACGCAGCGCCAGCGGTCAATGGCAATAGCGGAGCCGATTGCCGCCAGGTCGAGCCCGGAATAGATGGGATGGCGAAGACGCGCGTAAGGCCCGGTGCGGATCAGTTTGTGATCTTCCTTGATCGTGATGCGGGCGCTCCAGTACTGGCGCAGATGCCAGCGTGCCCACAGCGCCAGCGCGATTCCGGCTCAGGTGAGCGCGACGCCGGTCACTCCGAGCGCATAGGTGCGCGGGAGGAATCGAAGCCCGAGAAACCCGATTTCGGCATGGTCGCTGAAAAGCAGAATGAGGCCCACAATCTCAATGAAGAGAATGCCTAGCGCGAGGCAAACGATTCCGTGCGCTCCGTGCGCCGCGTCTTGAGCGCCCCGATCGCCCAATAGACGACGAAGACGATCCACAAACTCTCGATGAGATATTTCCAGGTCATTACGTCACGTCATCACCCACGAGGCCGAAACCGAACAGCTGAGAGCTGATAGCTTTCACACCGGCAACTGTTCCTGCATCCATCCCGGCGTCTCCAGTTTCGCTTCGGTCGTCAAATCCATCACTAGGCGTTCCAGCACCATGCGCTTGCTTACGGGATTCGAACGCAAAGCCAGATCTGCTTTCGCCACGAGGCGAATCGCGCGCGTTAAATCGCGACGGGATTTGTAGCGGCGGGCTTGTTTGATGATGTCGTCGGCGGCGAATGGAGGGACACGAAAGCCCTGCCAGAGCGCGGCCCACAGCATACGCTGGTCGCGCACGTTGCGTTCGAGAATTACCAGCATCTGGCGGAAGGTTTTCGCCAGCATGTAAATGTGACCGATAGCGGCTTCTTCGCCGTCGCCGGAAGACAAAATCGCATCCAGAACTTCCAGCGCGCGCACGCGGTCTTTGGAAGAGATAGCGTCAGTCAGTTCATATAGAGACCGCTGCTTGGCCGCGAGCACCATGGTTTCCACGTCACCCAACGTAATTCGGTTCTTGGCGCCAACGTAGAGCATGAGCTTCTCGAGTTCGTTCGAGATCATCATCATGTCGCCGCCGAGGGCGTCGACCAGTTCGCGGGCACCATCGGGCTCAATCTTCACTGGCACTTCGCGGCTCGCGCAGTATTCTGAAATCCAGCGCACCGCCTCGCCTTCTTCCACGCGCGCCAGTTCGACGATGCCGCAGTACTGTCCCATGGTTTCGCGGATGCGCTGGTAACGCTCTTTGTCCTGCATCTCCATGCGGCGCACATCTGCGGGGATGCTGATGTGGTCGGCGACAAAAATGATCAGTGCGTCCGGATTCGGATTCTTGCAATACTCTTCGATGGCGGAAAGCTTTTCATCATTCGAGCCGCGTCCAAAAAGAGCCTTCACTCCCCGAACAAAGAAAACCTGGAATGGCGCCATCAACGAAGGGGTCTGCGCGCGATCAAGAACCTCGGCGAGATCATTTTCCGCAAGGTCAAATTCGAACAGGCTGAAGTCGCGCAGATCGACGGGAACTAAGTGGTGCAGGATCGCATCCCGAAAACGTTTACGGAAGAAGGCTTCATCTCCGACGAATACGTACGCCGGACGCAGCTTGCGCGATTCGATCTCGCTGACAAAGCGGTCGGCCTGGGTGAAAGCCCGCATCAGAAGTTTTCCGGCGTCTTCATTTTAATCTTTGCGTGCATTTACTTCCGAATCTAGCACCGCGCGCCGCGTTCGCATAGTGACGCAATCGTGAACATCTACAGATCACGCAAAAAGCGCATCACCTCAGGCGATGTCCAATCGACCGGACCGATAAACTTGCGGCGCATCACGCCCTGGCGGTCGATGATGTAGGTTTCCGGCCAGCCCGACGTGCCGTACATCGCGGCGATGCGCTGGTCCGGATCGCGCACCGTCAGAAAGTTTACCTGCCTCTGATTCAGGAAACGATGGTAGGCGGCGTCATCCACGTCAATGCTGATGCCGAGCACGACGACGCCATTTCCGCGGGTCCGCTGCTGCAAATTCATCAAGGACGGAAGCTCTTCCACACAAGGCTCACACCAACTCGCCCAGAAGTTCAGAATGACGACCTGGCCGCGAAACTGGTTTAACGTGACCCTGCGGTCGGAATCTTGCAAGCTGAAATCTTTCGCCGCCTGCCCGATATGTGTCGGACGAGAGCGGTCGTAGCATCCGCTCGCAGAAACTAGAAAAATTAAGAGTAGGGCTCGCCGGACGTAGGAACTCTTCATTCTTAAAAGCTCTCCATCTTCAGAAGCCCTCCAGAATGTTGGACACTAGGGTCCGCGCAAAATCCTGAGAGAGCCGGCGAAAGGCGGGCGAGTCCTCTTCAAAAAAGCTGGTCAGGTCCTGTGAGACTTCATACTGTTCGCGAAATAAATACGAGGGGTTTTGGTAGAGAACTTTACCCTGCCGATCGGTGAGCGAAACCCTCATGCTGACTACCACTAGAACGCTCGCAGCCTGTCCAGTGGTGGAATTGTAAGTGAGCGGAGAAGCGGAAGTTGAGACCACAGTCCCGCGCAACGTGGCATCGGCAGCCTCGCTGGGATCGTTAAGTATGTGGTAGTGGGTGCGGGTGGTGAGCTCTCGAACTACAGACGAGGTCAGCATCTGCTCGATGCGATAAAAAGAAGTCTCATTTACGAAAGCCGGGACCGCAATCGTCTTCACGTTCTCCGGAAGCAGTACAGCGTGGCCGGCCGTGTGATATCCGCAACTGGTGCCCGCCAAACTCCATGCGAGCAGAAGCGCTGCCAGCCACGCAGTCCCGGGAAACTTCACTGAATCTTTCCCAGCGGCCGGGTTGCAATCATGCTCTCTGCGCATTCGACGGCAGTTGTGGCCGCGATACGCAGGTTGTCCCCAGCCGCCCAAATCCAAACGCCGTTCGGTCGCGCCGCATCCTTCCGAATCGAAACCAGGATGTTGCCTTGCCCAGCCGTATTCACGTTGGTCGGCTGCGCATCGTCTTCCGCTGCGGCGATGGTGACGTGATCGCCCGCCAGTGCCTGCGAAAATTGCTCTTGATCGATGGCCTGCGCCATCTCCAAATAAACTGCCACCGAATGGCCATGAAACACCGGAGGCTGGAGCACCAAAATTGCCGGTTGCGCCGCCTGATCTCCGGCGATTTTAAGGTAGTGACGCCGCACCCGCGCCTCCAGTGAATCCATCGAGAGCTTCGAGTTCTGCCCATAGCGCGCCAGCATATTGAACGCAACCTGCTCGTCGAAAACATCTTTCGGCAAGGGCTGGAATGAAAGCAGGTTCACGGTTTGCTGGTGCAGTTCGTCCATGCCCTTTTGTCCCTGCTCAGAGGCTGGCTCGAAAACCGTAGCGGCGGCGCTGCGGATTGCTCCCGCTTTACTTGCCCGAAGCAGCAAGAGCGCCAGAGTAACGGCAGCAGGATGGGCCACAATACAAGGCGCCGGGGCCAGTTCGGGCTGCCACATCTGCTTACGTTCGCGTTCCGTCCAAAGCGAACGCACGACGGCTCCTGGTTCTTCTTCCAACGCGCCGGAGAGATCGAGGATGGCGCTGCCCGCATCACGAGCCCGTTTCCAGTTTTGTCGTGTACATTCGGCATCGGCGGCAAAGAAAGTGAAATCTACGTGCGTGAATTGCTCGGTGCGCACGCTCTGTATGAAATTAATCTCATCCCCGGTAGCTTCGAGCTGGCCGATGGACTCGTCATCGTCGAGCAGACGAATGTCCGCTGCGGGAAAGTTGCGCTCATTCAACATCTCAGCGACTTCTTTGCCTTTAAGTGTAGCCGCGCCTACGATAGCAGCGCGATAAAGCTGCCCGCGCTGGGACGAAATTCCGCCCGGGGCGGCGATTTTGGATGTTGTGCTCATGAAGTCTGAGAAGCCTCCTTGTAGTTGGAAGGCGGAGTCTGATTCCGGCGGCGAAACATCCACTGCACCCGCCAGAAGACTCCCGAAAACGTGTAGAGCAAAGCCACGCCGAAAAGCACCGGCTTCGAGAAGAACCAGATGCCGGAGAACAAAGCGGCAATAAGAATAATCAATCGGAAGGGATGGCGCGAACGAAAATCAATGTCCTTGAAGCTGTAGAAACGCCACGTGCTCACCATGAGGTAGCCTACCGTCGCCACCATCGCCAGCCAGATCAGCGCCTTGTACCACGTATCCAGTGGAACACCTGATTGATAATGTACTACTGCGGCTACCACCCCGGCCCCTGCGGGAATCGGCATTCCAACAAAATATTTCTTGCCCGGACGTCCCGGATTCGAAGGCTGCGGATTGGAAGTAATGTTAAAACGTGCCAGACGGCTGGCTCCGGCCATCAAGAACAAGAAGGCGGCAATCGCTCCCAGTTGAGTAAGCTTGATGCTCCACTCGACATTCCATTCCGTAAGCGCGATGGCGGGCATAAGATGAAAACCCCAAGTCCAGGCCAGCATCGCAGGAGCCACGCCGAACGTGATCACGTCGGCCAGCGAGTCGAGTTCTTTGCCAAAATCACTGCTGGTACCGGTCATGCGCGCGACTCGGCCGTCGAGGCCGTCAAACAGAACCGCAAAGCCGATCGCTTTCGCGGCGTTGTCCAAATGAATCGAAGATCCCGTAGTCGCGTGAACTACTTCGAGAATGGCGTAGAACCCCGCCGCCATATTTCCTGTAGTAAACAGCGAAGGGAGAATGTACATCCCCTTGCTCATGCGGCGCGGACGCTGCTCATCCTGCCTGCGTCGTGGAATGGGAAGGTCCATCAGCGTGTCCCTTCTGTTGTGGAGTAGCGCCCGGCACCTGTGAGCTGAGCTTTCGGCTGAAGCAAAGCCAGGACGCTGGCCCCGCCTTTGACTCGGTCTCCTACCTTCACCTGCACTGCGGCCGCAGCGTCAAACTGAACATCTACACGGGATCCGAATTTAATCAGACCAACGCGCTGGCCGCGCTCCAGGCGGTCACCGACTTTAGGATTGAAAACGATTCTCCGCGCCAACAATCCGGCGATTTGTTTGAAGGTCACCACCTGTCCTTCACCTTCCACGCGGACAATGTTCTGCTCATTCATTTCCGCGGAAGCCGGGTTCATGGCGTTGAGATATTTGCCGCGCTGGTAGCGAACCTCGCGCACCACTCCCGCGATGGGCGAACGGTTCACATGCACGTCGAAGACATTCAAGAAAATACTGATCCGCGTTTGATTTCCGGCTGCGGTCGTAATGACGGAAACGTCGGTGACTTTGCCATCCCCAGGCGAGACGAAGACTCCGGCGGCATTGGGAATGTCCCGTTCCGGATCGCGAAAAAACCACAAGAAAAATACCGCCAGCAACAAGGGCACGGCGGCCCAGGCAGGCTGAGTGAACCAGCCTACGAGAACCGCTGCCGCTATTAGCGCCAGCGCATAAAAGTATCCGTCACGGACCATGGGAGCGAGCCAGAACAATTATAGAGCAGGTGCGGGAGAACTAGAGAGGCAAAGCCAGCGTCCGGGCATAGCCAGTTCAACGAAGCAAGGGTAAATGCCGAGAAAGAAAGGGGCCGATAAGCGCCAGAGGATAGATACAAATTTCCCGTAGCGGCGACGTACGCCGGCAAAGTGGCCAGGAAATTACGCTACGTGAGTGCCGTACTGCTGCCGGTACTGGCGCTCAATAGACTGCATCTGGTCCTTGAGCCGCAGCTTCAGCTTCTTAAGCCGGACTTCTTCCAGCTTTTCGTCTTCGCTGAGATAACGTTTTTGGGTGAGAGAATCAAGGCGAGTGGAATATTGCATATGCTCCTGGGCCAGCTTGCGGAATTCATCGTGGTTGCTCAGGAGAGCGTCATTCGAAGTCAGCATTCAGCAGACCTCCAATAGGGGAATCACTAAAGGCAAACTAACATAGCATTCCCATCCGTTCAATGCCAAATTGTGGTGCATTCTCATTGTGAGATAGTTGTAATCTTCAATGGTAAGCGATACAGAATTGCGTCCTCCGCCGGATTCGGATAATAGTTTTTGCGCACGCCAGTTTCCTGGAAACCAAGCTTGCGATATAAGGCGCGTGCGCTCTGGTTGGACTCGCGAACTTCGAGGAAAATCGCGGCGCCGCCCGCTCTCTGCGCGTACGAAATTAACTCGCCCAGCAGCAGAGATCCGATTCCTTTTCGGCGCACTTTGTCCTCCACGGCAATGTTTTCCAACTCCCATTCCGCGTCGATTTTTCGGGCTGCCAGAAATCCAACGATGCCACTGGTTCCGGCCTCCTCTTCGACTACGAACACGTAAGGTTGAGAACGGTGCGGCTCTTTCGCGACTTTGAACAAGTCTTCGTATTGGCTTTTCGACCAGTGGCCGGCGGCGGAAATCTGCCGCTCCAGCGCAATCATGGCGGGAACGTCTGCGGCGGTTGCTTGCCGAAGGCGCACGGTTAAGCTCCGCTTTTCTCAAGCATCTCGGCGTCGGTGCGACGGATGTAATTGGCTTCGAGTTGTTCGGGCGTCACCGTTTCTCCACGCCGAATTTTCTGCCAACCCAGCCGCGCGACTTCGCTGGCGGAGATCGGCGATAGCGTAGTCACGGATAACCCGGCAGCAGTCGCAAACTCAGCAAGAACGAGGTCCGGAGTAACCACCTTCCAATCCTTCGCGTGTTCGAGAAACTCGTTGCGAGTGAGCATGAGTTCTCTTGGATATTCAGTAGACGCTGCCGGACTTTCATATTGTCCGGCATACACGTCGCCGCGACCCGCATCCAAAACCGCCATCACCTTGCCCATAGCGCCGCTCGCGAAGACACAAGTCTCAAGCAGCGAGACAGCCACAATGGGCTTGGCTAAAACCTCTGCCAGCGCTTTGACGGCCGCCAAACCGATGCGCAGACCGGTGAACGATCCTGGACCGGAACCGACGGCGAATGCGTCAATGTCGTTGCTGGTAAATCCTTGGGCCGATAACAGTCCGGCGATCTGCGGAATTAATTGTGCGGAGAACGTTCCACCCGTGAGCGGCGAGGTTTCAACGACCTCGACATCGGTATCGTCGCCAGCGGCCTCCCCGGCACGCGCTAATGCAATGCTGCCCTGCCTGCCGGAAGTATCGATGGCGAGAAGAAGCATGATAGGGTTTGTCTTACTGATAAATGCTCTATCGGTGAAGATCTGTGAGAATCCGTGGCTGACTTTCTTAGCCGTCGACTAACTCCAGCAGCACGCCTCCCGTGCTGGAGGGATGCACAAAAACGTAGCGATGGCCGCCTGCGCCGATTCTGATTTCTTCTGACACTAAGCGTACTCCTTCGCTTTTCAGACGCGCGACTGCCGCGGTTAACTCCGGAACCCGCAAGCAAACGTGATGCAAGCCTTCTCCGCGCTTCGCGATGAACTTTGCAATCGTCGAATCTTCAGAGGTGGCCTCCAGCAATTCCAAACGGCTCTCGCCTACGGTAACCATGACCAGCCGAACCTTTTCCTGCTCTACGGTTTCTTCAGGGGAAATGCTCAGTCCTAAAGTTTCGTAGATCGACTTGGCCGATGTCAGTGACTTTACCGCAATGCCCAGATGATCAATTTGCGCCATCAGCTTTTCCCCGAATCCAGTTTGTTCGCGATCTCTTCAATCAATGTATAAGGATCCCGTTTGTGCCCGGCAACCTCAGCGGCCAGCCGGGACAGATTTCCGTCGCCGAATTGTGCGCGCGCCTTTTCCAGCAGCGAATCACGCAGCATCTCAACCAGCCGCTCCTGCCAGTTTTCCACGCTCTTATTTAGCTCCAGATTTTCTTTCTGGAGATAGGTTTCGTAATCCGAGATCGCACTGGCCAGTTCTTCAATCCCCGTTCCTTGACTGGCAACGGTCTTCACAATCGGTGGAACCCATCCATCGTGGCGCATAGCGAGAGATTGCAGCGTACGAATTTCCCGCTCCACATGCTCGGCGCCGTCGCGATCGCTTTTGTTAATGACGAAAATGTCCGCAATCTCCATGATGCCGGCTTTGATGGTCTGCACATCATCGCCCATGCCCGGGACCAGAATCAAAATTGTGACATCAGCCAGCCGGACAATATCCACTTCATCCTGACCGACGCCGACAGTTTCAATCATGATCAGATCGCGGCCGGAGGCATCGAGCACCGTGGTTACATCAGCCGTGGTACGCGCCAGCCCGCCGAGTGAGCCGCGGGTTGCCATGCTGCGAATATAAATTCCAGGATCCGCAAAATGTTCTTGCATGCGAATGCGGTCGCCGAGAATCGCTCCGCCCGTGTAAGGACTCGTCGGGTCGACGGCAATAATGCCCACCGTACGATTTGCCTTGCGATAGAAGCGCGCAAGTTGATCGACCAGCGTACTCTTCCCCGCCCCCGGTGGACCTGTCAGCCCAAGGACGCTCGCCTTGCCGCTGTGCGGAAACAAAGCCTTCAGCAACTCGGACCATCCCGGGGCACGGTTCTCGACGGTTGAGATAGCGCGCGCCAGCGTGCGCACATCGCCGGAGCGGAGTAGATCGATTAAAGGCTGGATGTCGGAGTTCAAACATTCAGTGTAAAGCAGGTTATGTGAAACCGAAACTCAGGCAAGAAAAACGCAGCCCCGGACGCATTCGTCCGGGGCCGAACGAGACTCGCTCACTGCGCACGCGAGGCGGACGAATGCGTCCGCCGCTACGTGATTCCCGGAATGGAATCCTCATGTTGTTTCTTCCGCAGTTTTTGTGCGATTTTGCTTTGGGGGTGCAAGAATCTGAGAGTGCAATTTTATCGCCGCAATCTGCCGCACTTGCAGCGGGACTATAAACCTCATTTCATCACCTTCGTCACAAGATTGCGCTGGCAATTGCCGCCCCCGGCCCGCCAGATCACGCTAACTTCCTGCTGTCGGGACCACCGAAGCAAATACGAATTGTACGTTGTCGTGGTGATGCCCGACCACGTGCATTTGATTCTCACGCCTCTCATCAACGAAAAGCATCATGAGATGATTTCGCTGATCGACATCATGAGGAACATCAAAGGCGCATCAGCTCGTGCGATCAATCAAAGCCTGCACCGATCTGGGCCGGTATGGCAGGAGGAATCATTCGACCACGTGCTGCGCTCGTCGGAAGGTTCTGGACGAAAAGGTAGACTACGTTTTGAACAATCCGGTGCGGGCAGGACTGGTCAATAGTTGGCGGGAATACCTGTGGGCATGGCAGAGGCCTGACCTGCCTGAAGCGTTGATGCGAAGGTATGAGATTCGGACTGCGGACACGCACAAATCGGTTGGCAAGAACACGTAGCCCCGGACGCATTCATCCGGGTACAAGAAA
>Ga0302320_10003181_pt1 | contig 38336 bp, 38 predicted proteins | sample Bog_T0_3_FD_202130 | JGI IMG/M metagenome (GOLD analysis project Ga0302320, IMG submission 202130) | Peat permafrost microbial communities from Stordalen Mire near Abisko, Sweden - Bog_T0_3 | ecosystem: Environmental > Terrestrial > Soil > Wetlands > Peat | place: Sweden: Abisko, Stordalen Mire... | reverse complement strand
TCGAGTCCGGGCAAAGACATTATTGGCCACGGATAAACACAGATGAACACGGATAAGACAAAAAACAAGGATTGTTCTTATCTGTGTTCATCTGTGTTCATCCGTGGCTAAATTTGTTCTGCGAAGTTGGTGGCTCAGTCTGATTCCTCGGCGGCTCCAGAATGCCGGGCGACATCAGGAGTCCAGAGACTCATCTCGACCCTCTTCGCGAGCGGCATCCGGTCCGGCGAGGACATATAGTCACTCGCCGTCGCGCCGGATCACGAAATCGTCGCCGGCAGCAAGGATGGTTCCATTCGAACCTGGAAACCGCAGTGCTGACCAGTCTATTCCTCGTCGTGCTGTGCCGCCAACTTAGTAACTACCGATAAGTCCTCCAGCGTCGTGACGTCGCCGACCACGGAATTCGACGTTACGATCTCGCGCAGCAGCCGCCGCATGATCTTCCCGCTACGCGTCTTGGGTAGCGCGTCGGTGAAGCGGATCTGCTCGGGCTTGGCGAAGCTCCCAATCTCGTGCGCCACCCACTTGCGCAGTTCCTCACCCAATTCGGCCTGATTCCAGTCGCCCTTCTTCAGCGTCACGAAACAGGCCACCGATTGCCCCGTGATCTCGTGCGGCTTGCCCACCACCGCCGCCTCCGCCACCGCCGGATGCTTCACCAGCGCCGACTCCACTTCCATAGTGCTCAGCCGATGGCCGCTGACGTTCATCACGTCGTCCACCCGCCCCAGAATCCAGAAGTAGCCGTCCTCGTCGCGCCGCGCTGCATCGCCCGCCAGATAGACGCCCTCGATGCGCTCCCAGTATTGCTGTTTGTACCGTTCCGGATCGTGCCACAGGGTGCGCGCGATACTCGGCCACGGCCGCTTGATAATCAGGAAGCCTTCCTGGTTGGCCGCCACCGGATTGCCCAGTAAGTCCACGATCTCCGCCAGCACTCCCGGCATCGGCAGCGTCCCCGACCCCGGTTTCAAAGGCACCGCTCCCGGCATCGGAGCGATCATGATGGCGCCCGTTTCGGTCTGCCACCAAGTGTCCACAATGGGGCAGCGCTCTTTGCCGATGGTCCTGTAATACCACTCCCAGGCCGCCGGATTGATGGGCTCGCCCACCGAACCGAGCAGCCGCAGGCTCGACATATCGTGCGCATTGGGCCATTGGTCGCCCTGGCGGATGAAGGCGCGGATGGCCGTCGGCGAGGTATAGAAGATGTTAACGCGATACTTCTCGATCAGCCGCCAGAAGCGGTCGGGTTGCGGATAATCGGGCGCTCCCTCGTACATCATGGTGGTGGCGCCGGCCGAAAGCGGGCCGTACACAATGTAGCTGTGGCCGGTCACCCAGCCGATATCCGCGGTGCACCAATAGGTGTCGGAATCGCGCAGGTCGAAGACCCATTTCATGGTCATGTGCGCCTGCAGCAGGTAGCCGGCCGTCGAGTGCACGATGCCCTTGGGCTTGCCCGTGGTCCCCGAGGTGTACAGCACGAACAGCGGATGTTCGCTGTCGAGTTCCTCCGCCGGGCAGTCCTCCGCGACGCCTTCATCCAGCACGTGCCACCAATGGTCGCGCCCATCCTGCATGGTGACCGCCCCGCCGGTCCGCTTCAGCACGATGACGTTGCGCACGGTGGGGCAATCGGTGAGCGATTCGTCGACGGCGTCCTTGAGGCGCACTTCCTTGCCGCGGCGCCAGGCGCCATCGGCGGTAATCACTACCTGCGCTTCCAGGTCCTGTATGCGGGCTTTCAACGCTTCCGCGGAGAAGCCGCCGAAGACCACGCTGTGGATCACGCCGAGCCGCGCGCAGGCCAGCAGCGCCACGGGCAACTCCGGCACCATCCCCATATAGATGATGGCGCGGTCGCCCGCCGCGAGGCCCCGGCCCTTCAGCACGTTGGCGAAACGGCACACCAGCCGGTGCAGTTCCTGGTAGGAAATCTGCCGCTGGTCGCCGGGCTCGCCCTCCCACAGGATGGCCACTTTGTTCTTGCGGTGGGTGGCAAGATGCCGGTCCACGCAGTTGTAGGAGACGTTGATCTTCGCGCCCACGAACCACTTGGAGAACGGCGGATGCCACTCAAACACGTGCGACCACTGGGAGAACCAGGCCAGCTCTTTTTCGGCCAGCTCGCCCCAGAATTCTTCGGGCTTCTCGGCGGCTTTCCGGTACAGCTCTCGGTAGGCTTCCAGGCCTTTCACGTGGGCGTTTCGTACAAACTCGGGACTTGGAGGGTACACAGGCTCGGGCATATAGGGAGCATGTTATCAGAAGCGGTGCGCGCCCTACAGGGCCTGCAGAAAATAGTTGAACTGCTTCTCCCGGCCGATGGTGGTATTGGCGCCGTGTCCGGGGATCACCACGGTCTCATCCGGCAGCGGCAACAGTTTGTCATGGATGGAGCGCAGGATCTGCCGCCCGTCGCCGCCCGGCAGGTCGGTGCGCCCGATGCTGTCGCGGAACAGCGTGTCGCCGGCCACCAGTTTGCGCTCCGACGGCAGCCATAGGCTGATGCTGCCCCGGGTGTGGCCGGGAGTGTGCAGCACGTGGAACTCGGTGGCGCCCATGACCAGCAGGTCGCCGTCTTTGGCGTCATGGTCGATGGCCACGTCTTCGGGCGGCCGTATTCCGAGCCAGCCGGCCTGGACGTCCATCATCTTTTGCAATTCGGCGTCGTTGTGGTTCATGTAGACCGGCGCGCCGGTGGCCAGTTTGAGCTTCTGGGCGCCGCCGATATGGTCGATATGGGCGTGGGTGATGACGATGGCTTTCACCGTCAGGCCGTGCCGCGCCACCACGTCGAGGACCGTGGCGATATCGTCGCCGGGGTCCACCACGATGGCCTCGCGGCTCTGCTCGTCGCCAAAAACCGAACAATTGCACTGTAATATTCCAACCGGAAAGACCTCGTGGATCATGAGCCAATTGTATACTCTAGGCTATGGCTGACGTGATCTTCGTACTGATGCGGTGGTTGCACATCGCTTCCATGGCGACCTTGATCGGCGGAATGATCTTCGGCCGCCTGGTGATGACGCAAGCCGCGGAGGGACTCTCGCCGGACTCGCGCGCGAGCCTCCTCGATAGAGCCGCGCTGCTCTATCGGCCCCTGGTTTTCACGGCCATGGGCGGATTGCTGATTTCCGGCTGCTATAACATCCTCACCACTCTGGGGCATACGCCGGTGTATCACATGCTGCTGGGAATCAAGCTGCTGCTGGTGATGCACGTATTCGCGGTCGCCATTCTGATCTCCCGCCCGCACAATCCGCGGCGGGCGCGGATGATGGCCGGCGCTGCGATCTCCGGGCTGGCGATTATCGCCATTTCGGCTTATTTGCGGCATATTTTCTGATTCCCGGCGTAATGGGTTAGTGGAGCGAATGGCTCGCTGCGGGCGAATTCGCTGATTAATTAGGACGACGGGGCAAGCTTCCGATATACCCCATTTGTGGCACGCAGGGCAAGGCACTACAATGTGTCCGATGGCTGATTCGAGGATTGAGTTCGTGGAGCCGTGGTACGATTTTCTTCCCGGTCAGGGAGACACGTTCTTGCAGGAGCTTAAGCGCGAGCTTTCGATCAGTCACCCGCTGGAGGGTCTGGGACTCGTTCCCCTCGGCCATTCCGGCGCTGCCGACGATGCGCTTTTCGAAGCGGAAGATGGCCGCGTTTTTCAAGTGCATCTAACCTTTAGCCGCCGCACAGAACAACCCCCATTGCCTCGCTGCAGGGCCTATTCAGATGCAGACGAGTGGGTGCTAGAGGTGATGCTGCCCGCAAACGAAGAGTATCGCGGCTGAAACACAATCGCGCGCACGTAGTGTTGCGCCGTTCCGGATTCCGATAAGAAGTTGTTAGCATCGGCAGAGAAACGGTGGTTTGGAGGAAACTTTTCCGGCCGGCCAGAGCCGGGCGCAGCTAGGGCATGCCGAGGTAAAGGGCTCGCTTCCCCGTCGGACAGCCTTTGGGATGCCGACCACAATTTCGCCTCGTTCGAATGTCCGCTTGACGCCAGTGAGACGGGATTACCATAGACTGAGCTATATCTACCTCCAGAGCCATGCCGCTTGCGGCACATCGTGTGATCCTGCCGCGACACGCCTGCGCCCTACCGGCGTTCACCGTGAAGGCGGTACGTCAAAGCCGATGGAAGAGCGAACGCCGTCGGCGTCCCCGCGATTGGCGTTCAAGGTAAAATGTTGTCATGCGCAACGAGTTCACCGCGATCGTCGAGCAGGACGGGCCTTGGTTCGTGGCTTATTGCGCCGAACTGCCGGGCGCGAACGGCCAAGGTAAAACAAAAGATGAATGCCTGGGGAACCTGCGCGAGGCAATTGCGCTCGTTCTGGAACACAGGCGGGAAGAATCTCTGCGGGCCTTGCCGCCTGACGCCAGGCAGGAACCCGTGATTGTTGGATGAGACGCGACGGACTTCTGCGCCACCTTCGCCGATATGGTTGTGTTTTGCGCCGCGAGGGGAAAGAACATACCCTTTGGGAGAATCCACAAACTGGTCACGCAGAAGCTGTCCCGCGACACTCCGAAATCGCCAATCTGCTCGCAAGGAAGATATGTCGCCGGCTATCAATCCCTGACCCGCCCGGCTAAACGTCATGGTTGGGGCGTGCGTCGGAATGCCGCTTGCCGGAGATGGCAGTACCCACAGCGAATCGTAAATCCCTCGACAACTGCGTACTCCCGGATCTTCTCATCAGGTGGTCCCCGAGACGGCCAACAAGCTTAGGCGGGAAATTCGCGTCAAACAGGAGTTTCAACGCGATTCGCGCCCCCGTCCCATCTGGGAAGCGTAGGCATAGACGGCGGGGAAATCGGCCTTTTCCAGGTACGGGTAATCGTCCAGGATCTCATCCTCGGTCATCCCGGAGGCGAACATATCAAGTACGTCCCATACCGTTATACGAAGGTCGCGGATGCAAGGCTGCCCGGAGCGCTGGCCCGGCATAATGGTGATCCGGGACAGATCCGCCTTCTCTGTGGTGGCCATAATCGTATTATCGTCAATTTCGCGCGCCGGATTGCCCCATTCGCGCCTTCCCTCAACACCGCGCGAATCCGTGCGGGCGCGCGTTGTCGGCTAACACCGGCTTTTGGCGAACTACACCAGACGGCGACACCTATCGGCTCCCCGGCCAGGGTCCATGGAAGGAAAGCCTACTTCTGTCCAACTACGCCCGACGGCTTCCTCACTCTAGGGCGAAGGCAAGCCTTGGCCCCAAGGCGCACAAAACAGGATGCAAGTTGCCGGATCTTCACCTAGCGCGGCGGTCAAGCGGGCCCAGGACCCTGCTCCAGTGCGTTGGTTTACTAACCCCCAGTGGCTGCTCCATACTGCGATGCACTACAGATATCGGTATGTACTAGAACGAACGTTTCCCGATTGTCCGAAAGATATCGAGTGGCTCTTTTGAGCTATTTCAAATCCCTCATCGTGCGTCTGTGTTCGTGCCGATTCGTGCAATTCGTCGAGCCAATATTCGCAAGTGTGTGAAAAGTCTCAGCACAACCTTAGAAAAAGCCCGGTTCAGACGACTCTCCAAAGACGTAGTACCAATACTCTTGTACCTTTCAAATAGGGCTTGCGTCCGTATGCGAAACGTATATACTTAATTCTCTGCGCCAGTTTTGAGAACCGGGCAGTTGAGAAATGGAACTGTACTTTATAGCTCTGTTGGTGCGCCACGGCGTCTGTGAACCGCGCTAATCGACAATCCGTGATGCTTTTCTTAGCAACGTGTTTGGCCTGATTTCCGCAATTTGACGTCTGTGGTATCGGTTGACGGAACTGGAATCCCTCAGCGACTGGGACTCAGAATGGCGGAAGCCTGTTCGAAACGGTTCGACCTCGGAACGGGAGTGACCGCGGATGAACACGGACCAGAGCATGCCTCGATGCCGTGGCTGAATCCCCTCTCTCTCTTGAACCTTTGAGCCTGGAGTTCTCATGGCATCCCTCCATCAACGAAATCGCATCGTTGTTTTTCGGCTCTCCCAAGAGGAGTACAATTGTTTGAGGTCGGCCTGCGCGGCTTCCGGTGGCCGTAACATGTCAGACTTCACTCGCACGGAGTTGCTCACGCTCGTTCAGTCCGATGGCCGTGATTCCATAATGGATCGAAGATTTCTCGAAATCGAACGGAAGCTGAGCGAACTGCGCGAAGTAATCCAAAGCCTCTCCGAACGGATTGCCGCCGTGCCGGCGGGGTTTGCCGGACACGGTAGCCCTTCCAATGGCAGTGCGAATCGTTAGTCTTCACGAGGGCCGCGGAAAAGCGCTCCGGGGAAATGGTATGAGACGCTTCGGTTTATTTCTCTTCCTGCAGGTCGCCGCGTTATGCGCCCAGGTCCCGGCCGAACAGACCGCGTCGCCATTGCCCACCGACAAGATCCGCTCCTACGACCTGGTGACCATTTCGGTGCTCGAACAACCCCTGCTCACCGGACCCGTTCGCGTCGATACCCAAGGCATGATCCGCCTCCCCATGCTGGCACATAAAATCCAGGCTGCCGGACTGACGGTCGTGGAACTGGGAAACGCCATCGCCGAGGAGCTCAAGACGGAGGAGATCCTCGTGGACCCGTACGTCACCGTGACTGGGTTGGACCGCCGCCTGAGCGCGCCTATCACCGTCCTGGGGGCCGTCAGAACGCCCGTGGAATTTCAGGTGCCCGGCACCATCACCCTGCTGGAAGCCATTCTGCGCGCCGGCGGGATCGCCCCGGAAGCTGGCACGGAAATCCTGGTCACCCGCGCCCAGCCGAAAAACTCTGGAAATACAGCCCCGGATGCAGCCGGTGACAATGAGACCCACCCTGCGTTGGTGCAGCGTGTGCGCATCAAATCCCTGCTGGACGGAATGGACCCCGGCGCCAACCTGATCCTGGTCGGTGGAGAGGAAGTCCGCGTTCCGGACACCGGCAAGTTCTTCGTCTTCGGCAACGTCAAAATGCCAGGCTCTCAACAAATACAGGACCCGGCAGATTCCACGGTCTTCCGAGCCATCGCCTATTGCCAGGGCTTGGCCCCGAATGCCTCTTCGCGAGCCTACATCTTTCGCCGCGAAGCCGGCACCAGTGCCAGAAACGAGATCCCCATCGATCTGAAGAACATCATGGCCCGCAAAGTCCCCGACGTCCCGCTCACGGCCAATGATATCCTGTATATCCCCGACAACATCAAGCGCCGTGACACCCTCGCCGTTCTCAAGACAGTCGGTGGATTGGCACTCGTGCTCGCCTCGGCCTTGATCTACGTGGGGATATACCATTGATCTCCAGGAAGTCATGACCCGACATGCGTGAACGCCGCGCCCTCCCAGCCCCCGCGGAATCCGACGACCGCGGCCTTCCAGTTCCCAGCGACATCTACCGCTCCGGCGGTTTCGCCTCCGATCCGGAAGCCGAACCGCCATCGATCCCTCTAAGCCATTATTTCTGGGTCATCAAGCGCCACCGGTGGAAGATCCTGGGCTTCGTTCTCATCAGCGTGATTTGCACCTACATCGTCTCTAAACGCCTCACCCCCATCTTCGAATCCACCGCCACCATATACATCGACAACCGCATGCCCACCACCGTTGTCGGCCAGTCCGCCAACACCTCCGCGGGGGGAGGGGCGGACATCGCCACCCAAATCAAAATCATCCAGTCCGATTCCGTCGTCCGCCCCGTCGTCGAGCAATACCAGCTCCGGGATATCCCGGTACAGAGCACGGGCGCTGTCCGCAGTATCTCGATCAGACGCACGCCCGTCAGCCTCACTAACCTCAAAGTAACCAACCCGCCCGGCACATCCCTGCTGCTCCTCAGCTATCGCTCGCCCGATCCGGACTTGGCTGCCAACGTGGCCAATGGCGTCGCCAACTCATACTTGCAGCGCGACTTTGACATCCGCTATAAGGCTACCGCCGAGCTCTCCACCTTCATGGAGAAGCAGATCGAGGAACTGCGCGCCAAAATGGAACGCTCCGCCATGGCACTGGCCCAGTTCGAACGCGACATGGACGTCATCAACCCGGAGGACAAAGGCAGCATCGTCTCGGCGCGCCTGCTCCAGTTGAATACGGAATATACCAACACCGAAACCGAGCGCGTCAGAAAGGAAGCGGCTTACCAGTTCATTAAGGACGGCCCCCTGGAAGCTCTCGAAGTCTCGACACAAGGCGAAGCCCTCAAAGCCATCGAAGCCCGTGTCAATGACGCCACCCAGAAGCTCGACCTGATGTCCGCCCACCTCGGCAAGAACCATCCCGACTATAAGAAGGCCGCCGGCGAACTGGCGGAGCTGCAAAAGGAACTGGCGGCGACCAGGGCCAGCATCGTACGCCGCGTGGAGACCGAGTATCAGCAAGTGGTGCACCGCGAAGCCATCCTCAAGGACGCCGTCGACAAGACCAAAGCGGAGTACGACAAGACCAACGCCCGGTCGTTCGACTATAACTCCCTGAAACGCAGCGCCGAAGCCGACCGAACCCTCTACGACGAACTGATCCGCAGAATCAAGGAAGCCGGCATCAACGCCAACTTTCAGAGCAACTCCATTCGCATTGCCGACCCCGCGCTGCCTGGCCTGAACCCCGTCTATCCCAACACGCGGCAAAACTTGCTTGTGGCTCTCCTCATCGCCACCTTGCTCGGCATCGCCGCGGCCATCACGAGCGATGTGCTTGACAACACCATCCGCGACCCGGAACAGGCCAGGATCCTGCTCGGCGTCGAGGTCATGGGAAGCCTCCCCATGGTGCGGACGTGGAGGGGCAAGCTGATGGCCGCCATTACCAATGGTGCGGGCGGAAGCAGCGAACTCACCAAAAAGGGTGAAGCCGCCGGCCGCGACTCTTCCGGTTATGACGAGGCCGTCCGTACCCTGCGCAACTCCATCCTGCTGAGTACCTTTGACCATCCGCTGAAGAGCTTGATGATGAGCAGCGCATCGCCCTCCGAAGGGAAGACGACCATTGCCGTCCACCTGGCCATTGCCCACGCCCAGCAGAAGCACAAGACGCTGCTCATTGATGGCGACCTCCGCCGGCCCGGAGTCCACACCAGGTTTGGCGTATCGCCTGAGTCGGGCCTCGCAGCCGCTCTCATGAATGGCCTCTCCTGGCGCGAAAAAGTGATTCAGCCCGAGGCCGTCCCCGGTTTGTATGTGTTGCCCGCCGGGCCATCCAGCCGCCGGTGTGCCGATCTCATCGGAGCGAGTCTGCGGCAGATCCTGGCACAGGCAGAGACGGAGTACGATCTTGTGATCGTGGATGCCCCGCCCATTCTCGGTTTTCCGGAGCCTTTGCAAATGGCCGCCGCCGTGGACGGTGTCGTCATGGTTGCTTTGGCCGGCGAGACCAACCGTAAGGCAATTGAATTGGCTGTCACTACGCTGCGGCGTTTGCGGGCTAATGTACTGGGCTTGATATTGAATCAGGTTAATTCCGAGACTAGCGACGGCTATTATTACCACGGGTATTACGGGAAGTACTACAAGTATTACAAGACGGAGTAGGATGGCGCCTAAGCGCTACTACAGAGTAGTGCTGGTGCCTGGTTCTCCAAGGGAAACGGCGGATCTGAAGATCTCCATCGCATCATGGTATTAGTGTGACAAATATCGCGCCGAGGCAAACGGCCATCCGCACCAAGGCGTGGATTGTGTTGTTATCCATGCTTCTCGTCGCTTTTGGGCATATTTGGTTCATCCAGCTTGATCCCTCTGTTCCGCCGGGCCATCCGTTGGAGCCTAGCGTGGACAGTCGGATGTACCAAGCAATCTACAACGGCGAGTACGACAAGGTAATCCTGGGCCAACGCTATCGCGTCCTGGTGCCGTTGTTGGCGCGACTTTTGCCTGGATCGTTTTTCGATGCGGCAAGAGTTATTTCCTACATCAGCCTAGCTGCCTTCTATGCGGCAATGATGTGGCTTTCCATGGCACTTGGACAGTCTCTTCGGGTCTCGTTTCTTGGCATCTTGCTGACCTATTCCTCGGTCGTCCATCAATACAACTATCGGAATCCCTATCTAACTGACTGTTTCAGCCTAGGTATCGGTGCCCTTCTGTTGGTAGCGTTGGTGGCTCGACGGCCTATAACGTTCGCAGTTGCGCTGGCCCTGGGCGTATTGGGTCGAGAAACAAATATGCTATTCGCGCCTATGGCTTTCATGTTGGGCATTCCAGCCGGCTTAGTGTCGTCTCTCGCAGCGCTCTCCGCCTATGTCGGCCCACGTCTCGTCATACCGCGCGGCTCCGAAGGGGCCATAGCCTACGTCATCCGTTTGGCGATACTCGTCAATCGCAGCAGATCTGTTGTCACGTTTTTGAAGCAAATGATCGTCTCCTGGGGATCCATGTGGCTCATTATGCTTTTTGGCCTTCGGTATGTGAAAGATTCCAAGCTGAAACGCCAACTTAAGTGGTTCACGCTGTATCTTCTGGCAGTTTGCGTCGCGACGGGCCTCTGGGCCACTGACGTGATTAGAATGCAGAGCCCGCTCACGTATGCTGTCTTTCTCGCTACGGTATTCTGGCTGGAAGAGACGGAATCCCAATGGCAATGGAGCGTCGTTCTGTGCTTAGTCATCGCTCGCCTGGCTCTGTACACGCCAAATCTCCTCTGGCCCTCTAATGAGGGTCGCGCGCTGGTGAAGCAGATCGACATACTGGTTGAGGCGCCTATCTTGGTCTGGCTGACGGTCTCGATGCGCAAGTCTGCGCGGCATTCGCAGTAAGGAGCTATGGCGCGCAGTGCGTCGGACTACTAGCAGGCGCAGCCGTTTTCGGCGCCAGTCTACAGTAGATCTTGTCGCAAGCCGAAGCCGAATACGACCTTGTGATCGTGGATGCGCCGCCCATTCTAGGCTTTCCCGTGCCTCTGCAGATGGCCGCCGCCGTCGTCGGTGTCGTCATGGTTGCTTTGGCCGGCGAGACCAACCGAAAGGCAATTGAAATGGCCGTCACTACGCTGCGGCGTTTGCGAGCTAATGTACTGGGCTTGATATTGAATCAGGTTAATTCCGAGACCAGCGACGGCTATGACTACAACGGCTACGGCCGCGAGTATTTATAGGTAGTACCGGGCGGCGGAGCCCGAACGCTATGCGGGGCACTCTGAACCCGCCCCCCAGCGGCGGCTGCAACGAAAGAGGCCACAGCAGGAGCGAAGTGTCGAATCTCATGACTGCCCAACCGCAGGAGCGGATACTCGTGCTTGAGGCCGGACGCGCCGAAAAACACTATTGGCACGACCTATGGAGCTACCGGGGGCTGTTCGCCATCCTCGCCTGGCGTGACCTCGCCGTACGCTACAAGCAAACGGTCATCGGCGCCGCGTGGGCGGTTGTCCGTCCCCTCCTGACCATGCTGATCTTCACCGTGATGTTTGGCCGGCTTGCCAAATTGCCGAGCGATGGTACTGCGCCGTACCCTGTTATGGTGTTCGCCGGGATGTTGCCGTGGTTCCTGTTCTCCACGATACTGAGCGAGGGGTCCGCTAGCCTGGTCGGAAATGCCAACTTGATCAGCAAAATCTACTTCCCACGGCTATTGGTGCCCCTCGCTACGATTGGGGTCGCAGTTGTGGACTTCGGGATCACCTTCGTGCTGCTGCTCCTCCTGATGGTATGGTACCGATTCCTGCCTACCTGGCGGGTCGTGCTACTGCCATTCTTCGTCCTGCTGGCAATCCTCGCAAGTCTCGGCCCCGTGCTCTATACCACCGCGCTTAACGTAAAGTATCGTGACTTCCGTTACATCATTCCCTTCATCCTCCAGTTTGGCATATACGTCTCGCCGGTGGGCTTTTCAAGCTCCGTAGTCCCATCAAGATGGCGGCTGTTGTACAGCCTGAATCCAGCGGTGTGCGTGATCGACGGCTTCCGTTGGTGCCTTTTGGGCGGCCAGAGCCAGTTAAACTTACCAAGCTTCTACCTGAGCATTGCAGTTGTCGGGGTCTTCCTGGCACTCGGCACCTGGTATTTCCGCAAAACCGAACGTACATTTGCGGACATCCTGTGACATGAACGCTGACGTCGTCATCTGCGTCGAGGGTCTCGGCAAGAAGTACCTAATTGGCCACGAGTCAGAGCGAGGGCATTATACTACCTTGCGCGACGTGATTGCACGCACCGCCAAGGGTCTCTCCCGCTCCGCCGCGGATGTCCTACGGGGTCGCGAGATGGTGGCCGGCGATGAGGTCGAGGATTTCTGGGCCCTCAAGGACCTCAACTTCCAAGTCAAACGCGGCGAAGTTCTCGGGATCATTGGCCGTAATGGGGCGGGCAAGAGCACCCTCCTGAAGGTCCTCTCACGAATCACGGAACCAAGCGAGGGCCGGGTTCAGATCAAGGGCCGAGTGGCAAGCCTGCTCGAAGTCGGCACTGGCTTCCATCCGGAATTGACTGGCCGGGAGAACATCTATCTTAACGGCGCAATTCTGGGGATGGACCGCGCCGAGATCAAGCGGAAGTTTGACGAAATCGTTGCGTTCGCGGAGGTGGAACGGTTCTTAGATACACCCGTCAAACGCTATTCCTCAGGCATGTATGTGCGATTGGCATTCTCCGTGGCCGCTCACATGGAACCGGAAATTCTAATCGTGGACGAAGTCCTGGCAGTAGGCGACGCCGCGTTTCAGGAGAAATGTATAGGGAAGCTCGATGCGGTGGCCAAATCGGGCGGCCGCACAGTTCTTTTCGTGAGCCACAACATGTCCGTAATCCAACATCTTTGCCCGCGTGCCTTGTTGATGCGATCAGGGAATGTTGCGGCCGATGGAGAAACAGCCTCAATTATCGGGCACTACTTGTCGGATGCCCGCAAAGAAAACAAAATCGCACTTCTTGACTGGACCGACAGAATCACGAGCGGCGAAGCGACGATCACAAAGCTCGAGGTCGGCGACGACGAGGAGAACTGCGTTGTATTCGGCCAAGACTTCCGGTTTCGAATCCACGCGAGCTTCCACGGACCCATGGCCGATCCAACTTTTGGCTTGATCATTCATGACGCCACCGGATCGCCGTTGGTCAATGTCCAGACGATTCATCATGGCTTTCGCTTTGGGAAGGTCGACGGGAACATCAGCATTGACGCCGTGATTCGGCGGCTTAATCTGTACCCGGGTCGTTATCTCCTGAGTCCGTGGATCATGGATTCGGCCGCGGGGCGCGACGTAGACTTTCCTCGAATGTGTGCGGAGTTGGATGTCATCCCTGCCCCAGGCCCTCATGGAGATCTCAAACTCGATTCCACGTGGGGCAAGTATTATTTGCACTCAGATTGGCAACTTAGACAGTGCTAGCAGCTTCTCCACCCCAAATGCAGCCCGACAACGGGCCGACGCTTTTCTCCCAGGCTAGATTTATTGATGCCATCGTACGCGCGGTGGGAGATTCGTGCCGCCCAATCGAGCTACAATCGCACAAATCCCAATCAGCCATATTTGGGGTCGAGACAGTTTTGCCTTTCGGGCGACGGGCTATCGCTCTGGCTCCGTTCGGACTTTACGCGCATCCGTCAGATTGCAATCATTTGTATGAGACGGTGCAAAGTGTCGTCGCACAACTCAAGACATTGTCGACCACTGCGTTTGAATGGAATGTGCGATACGACCACGGCCCGCTCGCGCACGGGCTTATTCAACTGGGCATTCCATTCTCAAGATCGATAACACATGCACTCACGCTTGAGAATGACTATGAAACCAGCTTCGCCAAGTTCAATTCAACAACAAGAAACCTGGTCCGTCACGCTAAACGTGAAGGGGTCGTAGTTCGCCGCACCCAGCGCCCCAACGACATAGCAGCATATTATCAAATTCATACCAAACTGGCATCTAGTAAGGGTAACTACGGCAGTGTGTACCCATTGGCCATCTTTGATGAGTTGGTGAAGCTTTCTGAGGACGTCGTGCTTCTTGTAGCGGAGGTCGACAACAGTATCGCTGGTGGCGCCTTGTTCTTCCGCGATGGCGACACGTTACTGTATTGGCACGCCGCTGTGGACCGCCAGTATTCACGACAGGCCCCGAGCTATGCGATCCTTGATTTTGCCGTCCGAATGGCTCATGACGAAAGTAGAAGAGGATTGAATCTCGGAGGATCGAATGGAATTGTCTCCCTGGAACAGTTTAAGGCGAAATGGGGTGCGCAGCCTCAGTACTGCTGGCGTTTCACTTGGCGCAATCCTTTATGGCGGCTGGTCGCCAAGATAAGAAGCATTTGGAGGCAATGTGCCGGATGAGAAGTCGCTTTTCCAGACTGCGGGCCCAAGCTGGGCTGAGCGCGCTCCTCTCGCCGGGCTAAGATCTGTCTTGTCACCAACCGGCACCACTCGAGACAACTCCTTCCTCCATGGGGTACATTCCTTTGGCGCAGACCACGCGTTGAGGTACTTTCCGCGCGGCGGCACCATGATCGATTTTGGTTGCGGTACCGGGCGATTCACGAGGTTCTTCGCCTTGCATCATCGGCACGTGGTAGCGACCGAGGTTACCCCTGAGATGCTTGAGCGAGCAAAAAGTAGTTGCAATGACGTCCCCGCTGAGTTCGTTCTGACAGATGGCGTCGCGATTCCCGCTGCTTCTGCATCGCTTGATGGTATCTGGTGCTGCGCGGTCCTTCGCTACAGTTTGTTTGTTCCCAATCCTGTTTACGCCGAGATTGCGAAGGAGATGGACCGCGTGCTTCGGCCGGGCGCCTTTGTTGTTAATTGCGAGATGTATGTAGACGTTCCGCCAGACGTCTTTCTTGCGGGCTTCGAGGGCGCCGGGTTTAGAACCTCCAGAATATTCGTATTGCAGCGTTATGGCGGGAGAATTGAACGGATCTTTAGTCACAGACTTATCCCTGAGCGGTGGATAACGCGTTCAGCAGCAGTGTCGGCGTTTGTCCGCTCACGTCTGGATAGTCCAACACGTAATATTCCGGGCCTGCGCGATTATCTCTTCGTGTGGCAAAAGCCTACTCGCGCACATTTGGATCTGACCGGCGAACGAAGTCTATGAGGGTCCTTGTCACCGGCGCGGGCGGGTTCATTGGAAGCCATCTCACGGAACTACTGCTGGGAGAAGGCCACCACGTCCGAGCGCTTGCCCGATACAATGGCCGTGGTGACCCGGGGCACCTTAACTCGGTGGAAACGGGATTGCGCAGTCGCCTGGAAATCCGGTTTGGCGACGTGGCCGATCCGTTCCTTGCACGCGATCTCGTCAACGGTTGCGACATCGTCCTTCATCTCGCGGCACTAATCGGTATTCCATATTCGTACGCCGCTCCCGCTTCCTATGTCGCGACGAATACCACAGGAACCCTCAATATCCTGGAGGCATGCCGGCAAACTCGCATTCGGCGTGTAATTGTGACTTCGACGAGCGAGGTCTACGGAACGGCCCAATACACACCGATCAAGGAGAGTCATCCCCTTCAGGGTCAGTCGCCATATGCGGCCAGCAAGATCGGTGCGGATAAGCTCGCTGAATCCTATTTTCGCTGCTTTGACCTGCCAGTGGTGATTTTACGGCCCTTCAACACGTTCGGCCCACGGCAATCGGCACGCGCAGTCATTCCAACTGTCTTGGCGCAGGCCCTGGGCGGTGCAGGCGAAATTGAACTCGGCAACTTGGATGCGAAGCGGGATCTGACTTTTGTTTCCGACACAGCGCGGGCCTATCTGCAGGCACTGGAGGCGCCAGGCATTGAGGGTGAAACAATTCACTTCGGCCGAGGTGAGGCGATTTCGATCGGCGAGCTTGCGGCCCTATGTCTGAAAGTGGTTGGGAGCCGTGCCAGAATCGTCTCAGCAGAGCGCCGTTTGAGGCCAGAGAAGAGCGAAGTCGGGTTGCTTCTGTGCGATCCGCGACGAGCGCTCGCGCGCCTAGGTTGGCGTCCGCAGGTGTCCTTGGAGAACGGGATCGCCCTGACGGCCGAGTACCTTGGCCGCCATTTGATCGACTATCGAGCGGCGGATTATACGATATGACTGAAGATTCGGCATATGCGGTCCCCCCTTGTGGGGCGGCTAAGGGTTTGCGAACGGTAATTCTGGCCGGAGGAAGGGGCGTGCGCCTTCTGCCTTTCACCGCAAACTTCCCCAAGCCTCTGATGCCGCTGGGAGACATACCGATCGTCGAGGTACTCGTCAGGCGCCTTATCGCATTCGGGCTAACCGACGTGACCTTGACCCTTGGCCATCTTGGGGCCCTTATCAAAGCGTATTTCCATCATCGGCAGGAGCTGACCCGCCAGCTGACGTTGCACTTCGTGGAAGAGGACGAGCCCACAGGCACTGCGGGTTCCCTAGCCTTCGTCCCAGGGCTCGACAAGACGTTCCTGGTCATGAACAGCGACCTCCTTACGGACATCGACTTCAACAAGTTGGTACTGTTCCACCGGCAAAGCGGAGCAGCATTGACTATCGCAACACACGAACGCCGAGTCAAGATTGATCTTGGGGTGCTGGAGTTCGACAAGGATCACCGGGTAGTAAAATATGTCGAAAAGCCTGAGATGGACTATCGCGTGAGTATGGGTATTTATGTTTACGAGCCTTACGTTCTGCAATATATTGAACCGGGAGCGTACCTCGACTTCCCCGATCTTGTTCTAAGGCTTCTAGCCGGGAAAATACCAGTATCCGCGTATCCAAGCGATGGTCTTTGGCTGGACATAGGCCGGCCCGAAGACTACGCTCAGGCTCAGGACTTGTTCTCGACGAAGAAGGAGGCTCTTCTTGGCTGACTGGCGGATACCATTGTCCGATCTCGACTACGGACTGGAGGAGGAAGCGGCCGCCTTGCGGGTCTTGCGATCGCGTTGGCTATCTGCGGGGCCCGAGGTACATTCATTTGAGGCCGAGTTTTCCGCGAGGATGGGCGTCGGCTCCGCCGTTGCCGTTTCAAACGGCACGGCGGCTTTGCATCTGGCCCTTTTGGCCTTGGGCCTCGGGCCGGGCGATGAGGTGATCCAACCGGCGATCAATTTCGTCGCGGCGGCCAACATGACGGTTGCGGTTGGGGCTACACCGGTCTTTGCAGACATTCTGGATCTTGACGAGCCGACCATTGATCCGGCGGACATTGAGTCAAAGATCACCAATAAGACTAAGGCTGTGGTGGTCATGCACTACGGGGGATACCTGTGTAGAATGTCTGCAATCAAGGCGATTTGCGGCCGATATGGTATAGCGCTAATCGAAGATGCCTGCCATGCTGTCGGGGCGCCCTACGAGACAGCGCATGACGCAGTAAGCGACGGCAAGGTGGCCGGCTCGATTGGCGACATAGGGTGCTTTTCGTTCTTTAGCAATAAGAATCTCGCGACCGGAGAAGGCGGCATGGTAGTCACAACTCGGCCGGACCTCGCTCAACGCATGCGCAACCTACGCTCACATGGAATGACGACCCTCACTTGGGACCGCCACAGAGGGCATGCCAACACGTACGACGTCATCCTGAATGGCTACAACTATCGACTTGACGATCTCCGGGCCGCTCTCGGCCGCGCTCAGCTCGCGAAGCTGGACACCAACAACGCTAAGCGCCGACAGCTTATTTCCCTCTACTGCAAGGAACTCAAACTCACACCTGGTTGGCTTATCCCGTTCGTAGATCGCGCAGGGTCAGGCGCTGCGCACCTTATGGTCTTGGTTGCGCCGACTCAACCGGCCCGCGGTGAACTAATGAAGCTGCTTGCGGACAACCGAATTCAAACAAGCATACACTACCCCTGCATACCGAGGTTTTCAGCCTTTCGATCATATGCTTCTTGCAGTGTTGACCGTAGCCAAGCCTTTGCCAGTAGGGCACTAACGCTACCGCTTTTCCCAGGCCTAGCTTGTTCAAATGTGAGAGAGATCTGCTCGATTGTCAACTCGCTCGGGACACACTCCAACTAAACCTCTATGACGGTACTGCTTTTCGCGCCCGACGGGTCAATTCACTCGAGGCGAGCACTTGCCGCGGTGCTGGCCGGCTCGCATCAGGTAACGTTTGTTAGTACCGAGAACCCCTACCCACAGGGGCGGCGCGGATTCCAATTCACACAGTTCCCCAGCAGTGGATTTCGTTTCTGCCGGAAAGTTATTGGCACAAAGATAGCTCGCTGGTTTACGGACCCTCTTGCTGTTTTCCGGCTAAAGTTGCTTTTTCGGCGGGTTAATCCCGACGTGGTTCATGTGTGCTGGGTCGATCACAACGCAAACCTCTGCGTCAAAGCGAAACTGGCGCCATTAATTGTCTCTGTTTGGGGAAGTGACATTAATAATCACTTCTTGCCCTCGCATGACGCCAAAGCTAGGGAGAGAGCTTCTGAAACGCTGGCGGCTGCGGCCGTGGTCATCGTTGATGCCGCCGGCATGGAGCGCAAATGCGCAATGCTGGCCGGCCGCAGTGTCCCGGCAGAGATGCTCCACCTGGGCGTGGATACGGAGCGTTTTCGGCCCGGTTACCGGGCCGAAGCACAAGCCTGGAGACAGAAGTTGGGAATACCGGAGAACGCGGTAGTTCTTGTATCGATGCGTGCCCTGACGCCGATCTACAATCACGATCTTATCTTGGAGGCGTTTGCGAGGTTGACACACAAGGTAGACATACCAGTCGTTCTTGTGTTCAAGGTCTATAACATGTGGGTGCCGGCGTCCGACACGGAATTGCGTGGTCGGGTTGAGCGGCTGGGAATATCTGCCTCGGTGCGGTGGCTCGCAAACATCGAATTCGACGCCCTGCCCGAGATCTACGCGCTTGCCGACATTGTTGTCAACTTTCCATCTATGGACTCGTTCCCCGTCACTTTTGCGGAGGCTGCCGCTTGTCAACGCCGTGTTGTTTCGTGCCGGCTGCCAAGTTACAGCGGCACCTTCGCTGAGGAGTATTTCGAAATGGTCGAACCGGGCGATGTAAGCGAGTTGTCTAACGCGCTGGCCCGCGCTGTCAATCAAGTCACTGCGGACCGCAATGGAACCGCGCCGTCGCTGACAAAGGCCCGGGAATGTGTTGAGAGGGAGTTCACCGAGGCTCATTATTCCGAAGGTTTGGACCGCGTTTATGCTCGCGTGCGTACGATGCGGTAGAGTAGGCACTACTGTCTAGACGGAAAGGCTAGAACGTGGTGGGGGCGACACAGCACGGCAATGACATCCATCACCGGGTCCGGGCCTTCAACCTCCGTTGTAATCCCCTGTTACAATGCCGGGGATTTTATCGCGCGCAGCATCCGGAGCGTTCTCGACCAGCACAGCGCGAACATCGAAGTCGTCGTTATCGACGACGGCTCCACGGACAATAGCCTCGACGTCGTCAAGTCCTTCGGCGACCGGGTCCGGTGGGCCACCGGTCCGAACTGCGGAGCCTGCGCCGCTCGCAATCGCGGGCTGGAGTTGTCTAGCGGTGACTTCATCATGTTTCTGGATGCGGACGACTATATCGAGCCCGAGTCTCTAAGCGAATGGGCAGCGCGCGGCTCCGATGCAGACCTCGTTTTGTGCCCCTTCGCCATCGAGAAAGGCGGAAAGCGCACTTTTCTTGGACGAGCACAAGGCCGGGACGCCGGTTCCATCCTCTGCGATTGGCTGAAAGGATTGTTCACTCCATCGTGCTCGGTACTTTGGCGACGCTCTTTTCTTTGCGGAATCGATGGCTGGAACCCGAAGGCTTTGCGAAATCAAGATGCAGAGGTAACGATCAGAGCCCTCTTGAAGGGTGCCCGTGTGACTGTCGCCTCCAGTGGCCTCGGCGTCTACGTACAACACGACCGTCCCGGCCGGGTTTCTAAGGGCACCAGCCTGGAAGTTGTATCGTCTTGGTTGTCGTGTTTTGAGGAGCTATGGACGCTCGCTCAGGCGCAGTCTATCGAGGGATTGCGGCAATGCTTTGCGACCCAGTTCTACCTCATCGCTTGCTACGCTTTCGCCAGCGGCGTCGACGAGGTTGGGCAGAGGGCGCTCCGCCGGGCGCGCGACTTGGGCTTGAATGGACACCCGGGTTCGTTCTCCCATCGGATTCTGGTACGAATTCTAGGCTTGAAAAACAAATCGCGGTTCGCTCGAGTGGTAAGAAGCCCATTGAGCGCCAATGCGATGGCGGCTTGGCGATATGTGTTTCCGACGGGCAGGGGTGCCTGACGTTGGGCGCCCAAATGACTCGTACGACGGGCCTTCTACCGCAAGGCGGCGCCCGCCCGCGCCACCGCTCGCACGCGTTCCCGGCCGATGACGCCCGTCGTGAAGACGTTGGAAACAGGCGCTCCGGGAACGTAGGATTTGGCTGGCCGAGGTTGCATGGGCCGAGCGCTATCTTTGTAGCGCCGTCTCCAACATGATCAAGATCTATATTTTACACGGGCACCGGGCGCTCGATGCACGGCAGTTGCAGCATTTGCGCCCCTATCCGGGCGCGCCGCACCTACTGGTGGTAGGGGCTTCTGACGCAATTGCCTCATGGTCTTGTGCAATTCGGACCGACGGGCAGGAATGCCCTTCGGTAAGATCATTGGGCCGGCTTTGATGTCCGATAAGCCCGACGTATCAATTGTGGTGCCGCTCTACAACAAGCGGCAGTATGTGAAGCGAGCCCTCGACTCGATAATGAACCAGAGATGCAGCGCCTCCTTCGAAGTAGTGGTAGTAGACGACGGGTCCACAGATGGTGGCCCCGCAATTGTCGGTGAACTGGCACAGGACAACGACCGGCTTCGCATGATTAACCAGCCTAATTGCGGGCCTGGAACTGCGAGGAATCGCGGCGCAGAGGAATCGACCGGTCCATTAGTGGCGTTCCTCGATGCGGATGACGAGTGGGCGCCCGATTTCCTGGCTCTGGCTATTTCGGCGCTCCAGGCGCAACCAACCGCGGCAGCAGCAGCGCTGGCATATCGGGTCGTCTATCCGAATGGCAGAGTCCATGAGCCTGCGTTCCGATGCGGACTGCCAGTTGGCGCCACCGCCCTATTAGACAACTACTTCCAAGCCGTGTTGGACGGGGCTTACCCAATCTGTTCATCGAATGTGGTGGTTCGTCGGGCCCCTTTTGAACATCTTCGTGGATTTCCTCCAACTGTAAGGGGAGAGGATACGGCTTTCTGGAGCTCGATGGTCCTGTCGTACCCGGTAGCGTTTGTAAACACCGTGTCGGCCACTGTTCACCTGGATGCAGATACGGCTGCCAGAAAGGCATATCGCTGGCTCCCGGCGAGTTCGGAGGATGCCAAATACGCATTATCGCCGCTCGATGAGGCGCTCTCTAGCGGTCTGCTACCCGGGCCGGTGGCCGTGGCAGTCAGACGATATCGTGCGAAGCGGCTGGCCGAGTGCATCCGGCAGAATTTGATGTGTGGCCATCCTCGCAGCGGGCGCCGCCTATTCGCCGAATTCGGTCACGGCATTGTCGGAAGCGCTCTCCACGAGCCTAGAGCACTGCTATACCTGATTGGGACATTCCTGCCTCCAGTCCTCCCAAAGGCCTATTGGGCTTCGCGGAGCTCTTTGTGGGCAGTGCTAAAACGGTAGCTAGACATTGATGGCGCGCCAGAAAATACAGCGATGCATGCCTTCGCGTGGGGCTGTTGAATCCAAACAGGGATCTCAAATTGGCGGCTAATCCACATCCGTTGACCACCGTGGTGACCCCTTCTTTCAACCAGGGCCGTTTCCTGGAGCAAACCATACTCAGCGTCGTAAGCCAGGGCTACCCAAATCTCGAATATTTTGTCGTGGACGGCGGCTCATCCGATGGCAGCGTCGATATCATTCGAAAGTATTCGAGCCATATCACCTGGTGGGTGAGCGAGAAGGATCAGGGGCAGACCGACGCGCTGATCAAAGGGTTTTCACGGGCTACCGGCGACGTTTTGGGTTGGATCAATTCCGACGATCTGCTGGAACCCGGTGCACTGAGCGCGGTCGGGCAGGCTTATGGTGAGAATCCGGGGAGCCTGGTCGCAGGCAATGTGATGTTGTTCTCCGACTCTCCAGGTCGGGAACGGTTGCTGTGCCCACGGAACCTGAATTTTGAGTACATGGTCAGACTTTGGAAGAGGAAGTTTTTCTTCAGCCAACCCGGCGTATTTTTCCCTCGTCAAAGCTATATGCAAGTCGGAGGTTTGGACGTGAACCTGCCTTACTGCATGGATTACGACCTCATGATACGGCTGGCGCGGATCTGTCCGGTAATTTACCTCGATCGGATGCTGGCGCGGGCCCGTCAGCATCCTGCCAGCAAGACCTGCTCCCAATCTGGCGACATGGTCGCGGAGTCCTGCGCGGTAGCGCGGCGTTATCTGGAGGAAGTAGTCGGCCCAAACACCCTAGCTGCCAAGTGCCAACTGAAGGCCTATACGGCGCGGCGGGTGTTGGCCCGCCTCTACCATGGCGAGCCGCGTGCGGTTTGGCCGCTCTTGAAAGAACTGGTCCGGCCGCTGCAAATTCCTCGCGGCGCGGCGGATATCAAGAGCTAGCGAGAGCGCTGCACAAGGACACCGAAGGTGGCAGCCCCATACCCGCTTATCGTCGCTGACTTCAACCTCTTTGTTCCCAACTCCGGCAGTATGATTGCCGGCTTTCTGCTGGGCGGGCTTGGCCTGACCTTCGGAGGCGTGCTGATCCGGCGTGCAATCGAGCACAGCCCCGTTTTGAACCGTCTGGCCGCTCGGATCGTCGGATGGCGTATCCTGGTGTTCCTCTTTACTGTGCTCTGGTTCGTCCCCTACTATGCCAATGCCTCTGACGCGATGCGATACCATGGGGAGGGGCAGTTGGTCGCCGATCTGATCCGCTCCGGGCAGTGGGACCAGATCGACTGGGCTTTGGGCACCCGGGCCATGAGCGACATCATCGGCCTGTTCTACGTGCCGTTCGGCGGCAACCTGTACGCGATGTACCTGATTTCCGCGCTCATCGGGCTGGCGGCAGCGCTCTATTTCATCAAGGCATTTGCGCTTTTTCAGCCGGCTCGCTCGGCGAAATCGTATGCTCTGATGCTGATCTTCTTGCCATCCTTCTCCATGTGGTCCTGTGTCCTCGGCAAAGACAGTTTGGCCGCGCTCGGCCTGGCTCTCATTTCTTATGGGTATGCGATCTGGCTCAAAGGCCGTCATGGTAGGGCCGTTGCCCACATCGTCGCCGGCCTCATCGTCGTTGGCGTTGTCCGTGCGCACATGGCTTTGATCGGCTTGGTGGGGGCATTCGTCACCGAAATCGTCTGCACGGGCGCCGGGGCTCGTACCACGTTCCAAGGGAAGATGGTTCGCGTTGTCGCCATATTTGCGATGTTGTATCTCCTTGTACCCGTGACGCGAGACTTCGCGGCGGTCGATGAGAGCTCGACCACCGGTGTCCTGAATCGCATGGATGTCGGCACGCAAGGAAACCAGTACGGCGGTTCCGCTGTAGAGACACAAACGATCTCCGGGCCGCTCGCTTTGGCGAAGTTTTTTCCTGTTGGCGTGGTGCGTGTTTTGTTCCAGCCCTTTCCCTGGCAGGCCAACAACCCTAACTCCGCCCTCGCAGCTCTCGAAAATCTGTTCATTCTGTATCTGGTCTTAAAGAAACTGAAACATTTGCCCAGGCTGTTTGTGGGGATTCGGAGCCGGCCGTACTCCTGCTACTGCCTGATCGTTGCTTTCGAGCTTCTGGTGCTCCTGGGGCCGACGCCGAACCTTGGTCTTTTGTCGCGCGAGCGCGCCCAATTGCTCCCGTTCTTCTTCGCCTTTCTTCTGACTGAACGTTTCAGACCGCGGCTGCGGAGGAGGTTTGGTGAGGTATGGGCGCCGCGATCGCGTTCCCTTGACGGGGTCCTGGAGCCCTTGAGCCAGATCTCGGTCCCGCAGCCGCAAAGCCTTGACCGGGCGGAGAATTTACTGCCTTGATGCCGCCAGTTCTCGCGAATAACTACGCAAGGTCGCGACGGAAGCTACTTTACAGTGGTCACTTGGAAGAGGAGCTTCGCGCCTCAACGATCGCTGTCGCTGGGAAGTGCATTCTTAACTTGGCTGCGGGCGGAGGCGAATGGGATGTCGCGCTGTTTCGCAGCGGAGCGGCACGGGTGATATGGATGGATTCCTGTCCGGAGATGCTGCGCCACAGTCTCAGCCTACACCAGGAACAGAACGTGCGGTCAGAGTATATTCGGGGAACGATGGAACATCTGCCTTTGGCCAGTTCGTCAGTTGACGCCGTCTTGTGCCATCAGGCAATCTATCACGCCAAGAGCGAGCAACGTGCGTGCGCGGAGATCTGGCGCGTCCTCAAGAAAGGCGGCGTCCTCTGGCTTCGAACCGATTCCATTGGCCGGCTGTCCAGGGACCGCTACCCGTTGTGGAAGCGCCCGATTCTGGCGTGGACGCCACTCCTTGCTTACGCAATCGGCGCCAAGGTGCTGCCTACGCCATTCGCCATGATCCGGCTCCTGCGACGGACGTTGACACATTGTGGGTTTCGGGACCTGCGGGTGAAAATGAGTGGCAGAGCTGTTTACGATTTCTTCGGTGTCAAGTGTTGAAGCGCGCCAGGTTTCTCGTCCGCTTCGACGACCTCTGCCCTTCCATGAACTGGTCTGTTTGGCATCAGATCGCTGAAATCCTGACCGAGACCGGCGTCATCCCCATCCTCGCCGTTGTACCCGACAACAAGGACCCTCATCTCGCAGTAGACAGCGATCGGCCTGATTTCTGGGACCACGTGCGAGGCTGGGCGGCACGTGGCTGGACGGTCGGCATGCACGGCTACCAACACCACTACGTAACGTCCGACCCGGGGATTGTTAGACTGAACCCGTTCAGTGAATTCGCCGGCTTGCCACTGGATCGTCAGCGAGCTAAGTTGCAAGCCGCAAAGGGGATCTTTGATCGCGAAGGGGTCACGCCGAGAGTGTGGATCGCGCCCGCCCACTCCTTCGACGCGGTTACCGTATCCCTTCTTCGTGAAGCGGGAATCGGCATCATTAGTGACGGCTTCGGATTGTACCCATCCGTCGACCGCCGCGGAATTCTCTGGATACCACAGCAGATCTGGCGCTTTCGCCCGCTTCCTTTCGGAGTCTTCACCGTGTGCATCCACCACAATGGCTGGACCCGGGCGGACGTGGCTGCCCTCCGGCTGCAATTGGCCCAGTACCGCCGCCAAATGACGTCGGTGGATGAGATCGAGCGTATGTACGCGGGCAGGTCGGCCAGTTTGCTTGATGGCCTCTCGTCGGCACTTCTCCCCCAACTCTGCCGATGGAAGAGATCCCTGTGACCGCGCGGGCTACAGAACCGATGGCTCGAAAAGCCGAACCACTGAACGACGGCGAGCGGATTCGCATTCTTCACGTGATCACTGGTCTGTACGTGGGCGGTTCCGAGATGATGCTCTCCAACCTCGTCAAGCGTCATAAAGCCTCGTTTGCCCCGATGGTTGTCTCCCTCAGGGAGACCGGGCCCCTGGGAGAAGACTTGATAGCCAGCGGTATACCGGTCGAGTCTCTTGGTATGCGCAGGGGCCGGCCCAGCCTGAGGGCGATATTTCGCTTCAGGAAGATCCTACGCCAGTTCCGGCCGCACCTCGTCCAGTCCTGGATGTACCACGCGAACTTATTCTCTTTGGTGGGCACGGGATTCGGTCGGAGCGCCCCCTTGATCTGGGGCATTCACCACAGCAACCTCCGATTGGGAATCGATAAACCCCTCACCCTATTGGTGGGGCGCGCCTGCGCTCTTGCCTCCCATTTCGGTCCGGCCCGCATAGTATGCTGCTCAAACAGCACATTCCGTGGCCACCGGGCCAGCGGATATGCCGCTTCCAGGATGCTGGTGATTCCGAACGGCTTCGAAATCGCCACTCTCGATTTGGAGACTCATTCCCGGCTGCACTCGGAACTTGGACTGCCTCCAAAAAGCCGCATCGTCGCTCACATTGGCCGCTTTCATCCCCAAAAGGACCATGAGACATTCTTTCGCGCAGCGGGAATCGTGGCTCGCCACCGTTCCGACGCGCACTTCGTACTTTGCGGCGCTGGCGTGACCTGGGACAACCCGCAAATCGTCCGCATGGTGGAAGAGGCTGGCTTGCGGGGCCATGTTCACCTCCTCGGTATCCGGCGCGACGTGACTCAAATTCTCGCAGCGTCGTTTCTCGTAGCCTCCTCGTCCTGCGGCGAAGCTTTTCCAATGGTCGTCGGCGAGGCTATGTCAGTCGGCCGGCCATGTGTCGTGACTGATGTCGGCGATTGCGCGGAGATAGTCGGAGACACAGGCTTCGTGGTCTCTCCCAAGGACCCGTCTGGCCTGGCTGCCGCGATTATAGGCCTCCTTTCGGCCTCCGACGAGGAGGTACTACGGATGGGCAGTGCCGCGCGCCAGAGGATTCGCGAGAATTTCGAGTTGGACACGATCATTGGAAAATATGAAGCGCTTTACGAGAGTGTAGTGCAAGACTGGCGTGCAGTAACACATCCGAAGGCAGACATCTGCTCTATAACATAATCAAGAACGCAACGAATCCCGCCTACGCCCGAGTCATGTTCGAAAAGGGGTGGGCCCGCTTGGCGGACCGTGGCCGGAGGAAGTTCGGGGCCGCGCGGACGTGCGGAGTCACCCGGTCGCCCGAGGCCATAGAGCCTTTCGCCAAGTCGATTTCGCCGGAACTCTGGTCGGAAGCGGCCGCTTTTGCGGAGAATCTCCGCAAGAAGGGCGCCACCAAGCTAGCGGTTCTTCCCGTCAAGCTCGGGGGCGGTGGACGATACGACTTGTTGTATTTCCTCACCCGCTTCCTTCGCCCTCGCGTCGTGGTGGAGACCGGAGTCGCTGCCGGATATAGCACACAGGCGATTCTCAAGGCTATCCAGGTCAACGGCTCGGGGTGCCTCTATAGCAGCGATTTTCCTTACTTTAGGTTGGATCAGCCTGAGCAATACATCGGCATTTTGGTCGACGACGATTTGAAGGCAAATTGGGAGCTCTTTATCCAGGGCGACGCAAAGAATCTCAGGCAAATTGCCTCGAAGATCGATCGTGTAGACCTGATTCACTATGACTCCGACAAGACCTACCGGGGCCGAAAATCGGCATTGAAGATTCTGCAGCCGCTTCTGTCGCAAAATGCCGTCATCGTGATGGACGACATTCAGGACAATTCCTTCTTTTATGACTATGTTCGCGATACGACCCGTAGCTGGCATGTCTTCGACGCTGGCGGGAAGCTAGTAGGATTGATCGGCCTTTGACCGTAGATTTCCGAGCCGCGACCGTCAAGGAGCGTTTTCTTGCCACGGTCCGCTCTGGGTCTGTCAAATTGGATGACAGTACGAACGCAGAAAGCTGGATCGAACGTGAATGCCCCTGAGTCCGGTGCCTCCATGGCGCCCAACTTTAGGGGTGCTCAACCGGATCCGCGCGTCGTGTTAATGACCACCTCTCCCATGGCGGTACGCGCCTTCTTTCAGCCGCAGATACGTTTCTTGGCGTCTACGGGGTTCGACATGCACGTCATCAGTTCACCCGGCGGCGAACTCGACGAGTGCCGGCGGAATCTCGGGCTTCCGATGCATGCCGTCACCATGCATCGGCACATTAGTCCCTTGGCGGACCTGGCCGCACTGCTCCGGCTGGCTCGAAAGGTGAGGCAACTCCGCCCGCTGATTGTGCACACTCACACTCCCAAGGCCGGCCTCTTGGGGATGCTTGCGGCGCGTTTGGCCGGCGTTCCAATCCGCATCTACACGATCAACGGCTTCCGCTTCAGCACCACCACCGGTCTGCGGCGGACGATTCTGATAGCAGCCGACAAACTAGGGTGCGCGTTAGCAACCGATGTTTTTTGCGTGAGTGACAGCCTGCGCCAACAGGCGGTCACTCTTGGGGTCTGTTGCACAGGGAAGGCAAGGACACTCGGTGACGGCGGAAGCCACGGCGTCAACACAGCGGCGTTTGACCCGGATCTGTTCGGCGCGCAGCACCGCAGCGACACGCGTGATGCTTACGGATTGCCCCATGACGCAACCGTGTTGGGCTATATCGGAAGGCTGGTCCGCGACAAGGGCATCAGGGAACTCAGTGCCGCGTGGAAGGTTCTGCGAGAAGAGTTTCCGGGACTGCGTCTGTTGCTCTGCGGCTCACCCGAACAGGAGGATGCGCTCCCACCGGAAACCCTGAGAGATCTTCGTAGTGATTCGCGGGTTTGCGCGCCTGGAGAAATACGAGGCAATATGGCGGCCATTTACGCCGCAATTGACATCTGCGTCTTGCCTTCCTATCGCGAAGGATTACCCAACAGCGTGCTAGAAGCCCAAGCGATGCGCGTGCCCGTGGTGGCAACTCGCATAACGGGAACAGCAGATGCGTTAAGGGACGGGGTGACTGGCCTGCTAGTGGCGCCGCGAGATCCGGTGGACCTGGCCCGTGCGCTGAGAATGCTCATTCAGGACAGCGACCTGCGATCCCGAATGGGTGCCGCCGGCAGAGGGTTCGTAAGCCTGCACTTTGAGGAACGGCGGCACTCCGAGTTGCTAGCCGAAGAATACCGCACGCTCCTGGCGGCACGATCTCCTCGCAATTCCGCCGAGAACCGCGTCGTCCCACCGCTGCCCGGAGTTGGTCGAATGTTCAAGAGAGCAGCCGATATCTTCGTGTCCATGTCCATTTTGGCACTTTCTTCACCGTTGCTGGTGGCAATCGGCATTGCGCTTCGGCGGAGCACCGGCGCCACCGCAATTCTACGCCAGATGCGAGCAGGTCTCGAGGGAAGGCCATTCGCCATGTACAAGCTCCGAACGATGACAGAGGCACGTGATGAGTTCGGCAAGTTGCTGCCCGACTCCCAGAGACTCACTCGGCTGGGTCTGATGGTACGCGCCGCCAGCTTGGATGAGTTGCCCCAACTGTGGAACATCTTGCGGGGCGACATGAGTATGGTGGGCCCTCGCCCGCTGTTTGCGAAGTACTTGCCGCGCTATACGTCCTACCAGAACCGGCGTCACGAGGTTCGGCCCGGCATCACCGGATGGGCGCAAATTAACGGACGAAATGCCTTGACTTGGGAAGAGAAGTTCGACCTCGACGTGTGGTATGTGGATCACCACAGCTTCTGGCTGGACCTGAAGATATTGGCGCGTACCGTCCGAAAAGTCCTCCGGGGCGACGGTATCAGCCAGGCGGGGAACGCTACGATGCCGGAATTCCTGGGAACCGCAGCGGACAATTCGCCAGAAGGCACACGGAGTTGGATTTGAGCCGGACCATTGTGATAATTGGAGCTTCGGGACACGCCAAAGTAATCGTGGACATTGTCGAACGGCAGGGAGACTTCCGGATTCTCGGCCTCATCGACACCTTCAAGCCTCTCGGCACTAAGTTGATGGGATACGAAGTTATCGGTGGAGAGGATTGCATCCCCCGGTTGCTTGCCGCGGGCGAGACGACGGGCGGTATCGTCGCGATCGGTCACAACTGGGTGCGTTGTCAGATGGTCCGGCGCATCCGGGAACAGGCCCCCGCCTTCCAGTTTGTCAGCGTGATACACCCCTCGGCCCGAATCGCTCGTGAAGTCGTGCTTGGCCAGGGTATCGCCATCATGGCTGGGGTCAGCATCAACCCAGGCACTCGGATTGGGAACTTCTGCTTTCTCAACACCAATTCCTCGGTGGATCACGACAATACCCTGGGCGAGTTCAGTTGCCTGCAACCGAATGCTGCTACCGGTGGGAACGTCGGGATTGGTGCCTTTAGCTCGATCTCGATGGGGGCCAACATCATCCACAGTGTGACCATCGGCTCACACACTGTGGTCGGGGCGGGCTCAACAGTGTTGTCCGATCTTCCCGACTCCGTCGTCGCCTATGGCACCCCGTGTCGTGCCATTCGCGGGCGTAAGCCCGAAGACAGCTACTACTGACCGACTAAGGTAATTGGCGATCTCGGGTGACCTCCAGCTTAGCGGCGCATTGCGGGCCACCCGATCCAGGGGTATTCCTGGGATTCTCTTAAGGATCTGATTCTAATGGCAAGCTTATCAACCACTGTTCCCCCACCCGCGATTCGCGGCGGCGCACCCGCATTCAGCGAACGCTTCCGTTTCATAAAGCCGACCTTACCGGACTTCCAGTCGGTGATCTCCGCCTACCAGGGCTTCTACGCCGCTGGTATGATCACCAACGGCTCCCTCGTCCAGCGCTTCGAGTCTGCCGCCGCCGAGCGCTTGGGCGTCAACCACTGCGTCGCCGTCTCCAGTTGCACCTCCGGCCTGATGCTGCTCCTGCGAGCCCTCGGAGTCACCGGTGAGGTAATTCTCCCCAGCTTCACCTTCTTTGCCACCGGACACGCTGTCATTTGGAACGGCCTGACTCCCGTATTTGCCGATTGTGACCCCGATACCTGGACCATCGACCCCGCCGACGTCGAAACCAGAATCACCGAGCGGACGACGGCCATCATTGCCGTCCACATGTACGGCAATCCCTGCGCAGTCGACGCACTCGAAGGGATCGCATCGCGCCATAAGCTCAAACTGATCTTCGATTCCGCCCATGCCTTCGGCAGTCGGCGCGGCGGGTGCCCCGTCGGCCAGTTCGGGGACGCGGAGGCCTTCTCCCTCTCTCCCACCAAGCTCCTCGTCGCCGGGGAAGGCGGCCTCATTTCCACGAACGACGGCACACTCGCCCAGTTGCTCCGCGCCGGCCGGAACTACGGCGATCCGGGCTCCTATGACCCTGACCTCATCGGTCTCAACGCTCGCATGCCGGAATTCAATGCCGCTCTGGCGCTGGCTGGTCTGGCCATTCTCGACGCCAAACTGGCCCGCCACAACGCCATCGCCACTCGCTACACCGAGCTGCTTTCATCCGTTCCCGGCCTCCGTTTTCAAAAGGTCGCTCCCGCCGATCTCTGCTCCTATAAAGACTATTCCGTCTGCGTCGATCCCGGAGCCGCCGGAATAACCCGCGACGAGCTGGCTTCCGCACTCCTGGCCGAGAATATAGAGACCAAGAAGTACTTCTACCCACCTATGCATCGCCAGAAGCTGTATCGCGGGTATTATGATGGGCGCCAGTCACTCCCTCGCACCGATTCGGTTTCCGAGGCGGTCCTGAGTCTTCCCATCTATGAATCGTTGTCGGATGAGACCGTCGAGGGCGTGGCTCGTGCTATCCAACGCCTGATTTTGTACCAGACGGCAGGCGATGACCATTCGCAAGCACGGTAGTAATCGGTAGTCGGAGTTATCACCAATGGACAAATTGAACTGGAAGGAAGCCTTACCACGCATCTTTGCGGACTTCGCGATAGTGCACCTCAGCATGATCGGAGCGCTGGCCGTCTCAGTCATCTATCAGACGGCACACGGCAATGGCGCCAGTGCCCAGGCCCTGGTCACCGACTTCGCCCATTACTACACCGGGTTCTTCTGGTTGCTTTCTCCCATTTTCCCGCTGGTTTTCCTGCTCAATGGTTTCTACACCCACGGCCGGGGTTACGTCGGCAAGCGGAAGGCATGGGTGATTTTACGTGGTGTAGCTCTGGGCGTTATGACCTTCTTCAGTGTCAACGTCCTGCTTTTTGGACACACCGCCGTAGGCCGCAGCGTGGTCTTCCCTTTTCTCGCGCTGGCTGGTATGGGGCTCGCATCGTCTCGTTTCCTCAAGGCCCATTTGCAGCGGTATTACGACATCAAGCCAAAGAACGACTTCGCCGCCTCCAACGGAAAGGGCCGTATCCTGGTGGTCGGGGGTGCCGGCTATATCGGCTCGCTGTTGGTCGAGCGTCTTCTTGAGAAGGGCTACCACGTGCGTGTTCTGGATGCTCTCCTTTACGGGGACGAACCGCTCCGGTCTTCCCGCGCCAACCCTGACTTCGAACTGATGGTGGGCGATTGCCGGAACATCCAGGACGTGGTCAAGGCCATCCATGGCGTGGAATCCATCGTCCACTTGGCCGCAATCGTCGGCGATCCCGCCTGCAATCAGGACGCCGAATCGGCGCTCGAAATCAATTACGCCGCCACCCGCATGCTTATCGAGATAGCCAAGGGCCATGGCATCCGCCGCCTCGTTTTCGCTTCGAGTTGTAGCGTTTACGGTGCCACCGACGAAGTCATGGACGAGAGTTCCGCCGTCCATCCCATCTCGCTCTACGGGCAAACCAAGGTGGATTCGGAGAAGGCCCTGCTGGAAGCCCGTTCCGCGACCTTCCACCCCACCATCCTTCGCTACGCCACCGTGTTTGGTCTCGGCTACCGTCCCCGTTTCGACCTGGTGGTCAACCTGCTCACCGCCAAAGCCCGCCAGGAGGGCCTTATCACGATTTTCAACGGGGAGCAGTGGCGTCCCTTCATTCACGTCCGTGACTTAGTCGAAGCCACCGCCCGTGTGCTCGAGGCTCCGCTGCAGCTTGTAAGTGGTGAGGTCTTCAATATCGGGGATTCCAGTCTGAATCACACCCTCGCCGACGTAGGCGACGCTATCCGTAAAGTCTTCCCCGAGACCCGAGTCGAGCACATCGAAAACTCCGACCGCCGTAACTACCGGGTCAGTTTCGATAAGCTGCACAGCCGCCTGGGCTTCCGCGCCCGTCACACCCTCCCCGACGGAATTCTGGAAATCAAGAAAGCCTTCGATGACGGTCTGATCGAGGACTATAGCGATGTCCGTTACCACAACCAGCGGTTCCTGAAAGCCGCCGGCAGCCCCATTCACAAAGACGAATTTGACGCACAAGTGATGGCCGCCTTCGCGAACCATCGTTCGAAAGGAATGGCCGCCGTGGCGGGCCAGTCGCCTTTGTCCTAAGTAAAATTGAAAATGCGCCCGGCCGTACTGTCTGGCACAGACCCCTTCGTGATCGCAGGACAAGACAGTTGAACGATTTTTACCTATGCCCAAAACTCTGATCACCGGTTGCACCGGCCAGGACGGGTCCTACCTGGCCGAGTTCCTCCTTGCCAGGGGCTACGAAGTCCACGGCCTCAAGCGCCGTTCCTCCAGCCTGAACACAGACCGGCTGGATCACCTCTATCAGGACACCCACGAGGCGGGTGCGCGCTTGTTTCTCCACTATGCCGACCTCACCGACGGCAGTTCGCTCGCTACCCTCCTCTACGACCTCCGTCCAGACGAAATCTACAACCTCGGTGCGCAGAGCCATGTCAAGGTGAGCTTTGAGGTGCCGGAATTCACCGCCGATGTCGTGGCCTGCGGGACGCTCCGGTTACTGGAGGCCATGCGGCGCACCGGCGTAAAATGCCGCTTCTACCAGGCCTCCTCCAGTGAGATGTTCGGCAGCGCGCCGCCTCCCCAAAGGGAAACCACGGCCTTCCACCCCCGCAGCCCCTATGGTTGCGCCAAGGTCTTCGGCCATAACATCACGGTGAATTATCGGGAGAGCTACGGGCTCCACGCTTCCAGCGGCATTCTCTTCAACCATGAGTCCCCACGCCGCGGCGAGACCTTCGTCACCCGCAAGATCACCCGCGCCGTCGCCCACATCAAGCATGGTGTTCAGCAGAAGCTCTATCTCGGTAATCTCGACGCCCGCCGTGACTGGGGCTACGCTCCGGACTACGTTCGGGCCATGTGGCTGATGCTGCAACAGGAAACCCCCGGCGATTATGTCGTCGGCACGGGCGAAGCCCACACCGTTCGCGAATTTGTGGAAATGGCCTTCGCGCAGGCCGGTCTGGATTGGAAGGACCATGTGGAGATCGATCCGCGCTATCTCCGCCCCGCCGAAGTGGATTACCTGCAAGCCGACCCATCCAAAGCCCGGCGAGTGCTCGGCTGGGAGCCAACTGTGACCTTTCGAGATCTGGTCCGCCTCATGGTGGAGGCGGATATGAACTCCGTAAAAGCTCGGCTCAAGGGCGGTATCGAGGCGCTTCAGCTTGTCTCTTCCTCCGGAGGAATGAACTTATGATTCGTTCTATCCGTGTTCATCCGTGTTCATCCGTGGCCATTCAAGGCATTTCATGATCTGCCTCCCTGACAAGCGGATCGTGGTTACGGGTGGCGCTGGATTCCTCGGAACCCATCTGCTCCGGCGGTTGGAAGAGAGGGGCTGCCGGAATATCTTCGTTCCGGTTTACCCCGATTTCGATCTCACACGCGCCGACGCCGTCGAGCGCCTGTTCGTGGAACAGCGGCCGGAGGTTTTAATTCACTTGGCCGCCGTCGTCGGCGGCATCGGTGCCAATCGCGGCAATCCCGGCCGCTTTTTCTACGACAACGCCATCATGGGCATCCAGCTCATCGAAGCCGCGCGCCGCCACGCCGTGGAGAAGACCGTCGTTTTGGGCACGATCTGCGCCTATCCCAAGTTCACGCCCGTGCCGTTTCGTGAAGAGGACCTTTGGAACGGCTATCCCGAAGAGACCAATGCGCCCTACGGCATCGCCAAGAAAGCCCTGCTCGTGCAGTGCCAGGCCTACCGCGAGCAGTACGGCATGAACGCCATCTTCCTTCTACCCGTAAACCTCTACGGGCCGGGCGATAACTTCGATCTGGAATCTTCGCACGTCATACCCGCGCTAATCCGCAAATGCGTGGAGGCAGTTGATCGGACCCGTGACGAGATCGTCCTCTGGGGCGATGGCTCACCCACTCGCGAGTTTCTTTATGTCGAGAACGCCGCCGAAGGCATCATTCTGGCAACTGAACAATACGATAAGCCCGATCCGATCAATCTGGGTAGTGGTATGGAGATCTCCATAGCTGAATTGGCCACTAAGATTGCCGGCATCACCGGCTTCTCCGGCCGAATCACCTGGGACGCCACCCAGCCCAACGGCCAACCCCGTCGATGCCTGGACGTAACCCGAGCCGAAAGCGAATTTGGCTTCCGGGCGACTACGCCGTTCGATGTCGGACTCCGCAACACGATTGAGTGGTATCAATCCCACCGGCTGAGTCGCCAGAGCGGTGCTTCGTAGCCAACGTCTCCGTCACCCAGTTCACCACCATCGGCCCCGAGCCCAAGCCGTAGCCGCCTCAGACTAGCCTGATGTTTTATCCGTGTTCATCCGTGTTCATCCGTGGCCATAGTGTTGTTCGTGTTCAGTATCCTCCGCCACTCCACTTTAGGCTTGTGGAAGTTGACCAACAAGCAGACCCGCAGCCCCGACGCCCGCAAGTAATTCAAACATTGAGCCACATGTTCCCCCGCGAGCCGTTCTGAGCACTTCAACTCCACCACCAAAGCCCCCTCCACCAAAACGTCCGCAAAGTACTCCCCCACCGATTCCCCCCGATAATCCACCCTAAAAGGAACCTGGGCCTCCGCCCGGATCCCGCGAAATCCCAACTCCCTCACCAAAGCCCGCTCATAAACCTTCTCCAAAAACCCGCACCCCAGCCGATTCGAGACCTCAAAAATCGCCCCCAACACCTTCTCCGTCAAAACGCCATCTTCCTGAATAGCCATACATCCACAGTGCCGGCCCCTCCTATTCTTTCTCCAAAATATCCGTGTTCATCCGTGTTCATCCGTGGCCATTCCGTCTTTCTTCTCCGGTTCCACAGCGCTAAACACGGAAAAACACGGACAACAAAAACCTCTGTTTCTTACCCTGGGATTCATCCGTGTTCATCCGTGGCCATCCTTTCTTCTCCGGTTCCACAGCGCTAAACACGGAAAAACACGGACAACAAAACCCTCTGTTCTTACCCTGGGATTCATCCGTGTTCATCCGTGTTCATCCGTGGCCATTCCGTCTTTCTTCCTCCGCCATCCACCTTCGAAACATCCTCCCCGCATCTTCCTGGCAACCGTTAGTCCACCACCGCTGGTCCCCCTCGAGCCCTTTAGGATAAGCCTTCTGCGCGCTCCAATAGGCCAGCGCCACCGCGAACACCAAGTCGTCGTGCGTCCCCTCCCGCCACGCCGCGTATTGCTCGTTCCCCGCCGGAGACACCCTCACTTCCATCGCCATCATCTCCTCCACCAGCTTCCGTCCAAACTGCAACCCCGCCGCAATCTGCAACCCTCCCCGCTGCAGCAGCACCTGTAGTCCCACAATCAGGTCCCGCTTCGGCACCCCGTAAAATTCCCCGCCGGTAGTCTCCGTCTGCCCGCTGGTAATCGTCACCGGCATAGCTTCCACGTCACTGCCGGCGTCTGCGCAAGCGTTTTGCATTTCGCTGGCGTGGTTAACTTGACCAGTTACAAATCGAAGCCCAAGGGAACGCAACCTGCGGTTTCTTTCCCTTGAACCTATTCTTCCCTCGGTGTGGCTGCCGATCCCTGCGCAACGATGCTGAAGAGTCCGGCATACGCAGGGCTCCGTGTGAGTGCGAGTATTCTGAAGAAGGACTGCGTTTGCAAGTAAAGGCACGGTTCTGCGGGGTCAAATTTCTTAAGCCAGTATGCCTTGTACTCTCTTTGAGCATGGGAAGATCGCGCTCGATGACATTCCAGACAACTCCCAAGTCGATTCCAAAGTACTCATGCACGATGACATTTCTGAGCCCAGATGCCAAAGCCCAAACCTCGGCAGTGTGTTTCGCCCGGAACCCCCCAGACAAGGCGTGGCAAGCCTCGCCAATGATCATCAAGTGATGCACAACCCAGGTTTGAAGAAGCTCGTCACTTGCCAAAGCCGAACAGCCCCGTACGGCATACTTCTCAACCCGCTCAATCGCTTCAAGAACATCAGAAAGTCGCTCCCGATCATCCCTCATAGAGGAACCGCTTCTCGAAGGACTCTCTCTCGGATGCGCGGCCGTAGGCCCCTCTCGGTTACGACATCGACTTCCGTGTGAAGCACCGCCTCCAGATCGATCAACAGGCCACTGAGATCGAACAGACTGCGGTCTGGTTCCAGGTCCACGAGAAAATCGATGTCGCTGTGGGCATCGCTTTCGCCGCGTGCGACCGAACCAAAGACGCGGATGTTTCGCGCGCCGCGCTTGGCTGCAACGCGGAGAATGTCGTCGCGCTTTGTGGTCTGTAGTTCCTGCAAAGTCATAGCACCTAGAGACGATCCTTTCCTTAAAATAACAGTACACCCCTTTACCACCCGCAGCGTGCAAGGACCCGACGAGGCTGTTTCCCCTTACCGCACTTGACCAGCGCCGGTTCTTTGTCGCCAGGTCCACCAGTTGCGAATAACGCGACCTCATCCGCGCCGGCTCGGCCAGTACGTCACGGCACGAAACGAAAAGCGAAATGGCGTGGCTGGAATACGTCGGGGGACCAGCGTCCAGCCACGCTCTATCGGCCCTTTCTGCCTCAGGCCACTTCCGTCTCCCTCTCCCGCCGGACTTGACTCATCCTGCGTACTGCTCGTGCCAGCCCTGCCTCCGTGGGTCCGAGCGCATACTCCTCCTCTCCGAACCGGCCCACGAACACACCCGATTCCACCCGGATGAACGGCTTCGCGCTCAGGCGTGCGACGATCGCCTGGACATTCACCTGATGCACCTCGGCGAACTTCCGAGGCCCCAGTTTGTGATACGAGTCGTCTCCGGTACGGTGGTGCTTGGCGCACAGAGGAATGGCTGACAAATCCGATGACTTCTGGCTGATTCCGTGTGGTCCGGTGTGCGCAGCCTCTACAGATCGACTCGTGCGGCATACCGAGCAGGGAAGCGTTCGGATCCATCTCAGGTACCCTGGATTACGCACTGGTTTCACCGTCAACTCCTCCTCAATGAGTGCTTCCCGATGGCCAGGCCGGCGCCGGGAACCGCAGCGCCGCCATCGATCGCCGCCTTGATCGGCCGCTTCTCCACGGAGACCTCAGGACTCCTCACCTGTCCCAGAACCTCAGCACGCTTCTCGATTTCCAACCGATCCAGCAACTGCTCCCACGTCACTGCCGGTAGCTTCAACAGCAGCGTCTTATATTCCGCCGGGATCGACGACTCGTCGCTGATCTCCACCGACGGCGGACACCCACGCAAGCTGAACGTAGTGGTCTTCCCTTCGAGCCGGCGATACTTCCCTTTGCTATCCGTCCCCAGGTTCTCGATGGTGTCGATCACGTACTCCTCCACCCGTGCGAGAGCGCGTTCAAAGGCTGCCTTGCGTTGTCGGAGCCGGTCGATCTCGGATCGTGCGAAGTCGATCTGCTGCTCCAGATGCGCCAGGAATTGACCCACCCGGTCACGCTTCTCCACGGCGGCAGTGAGAGCGGTTTGGAACTCCAAGCGGAACTCCTCCTCCTGCTCCGGGGAGACCAGTTCCGCGGTCTCGACCAGGGCCGCGAGCTGATCCTCGATCAGATACAAAGGCGCCGCGGTCAATTCGCACAGGGTCGGACTTCCAGAAATGCGAAGGCGCCGTCTCCGTCGTACTCGACCGGAAGGCGCTCGAAATGCGTGTTGCAGTTTGGGCACGAGGCGGAAGCAAATCGCTGTTTCATGGATTCA
>Ga0302320_10003180_pt1 | contig 38336 bp, 27 predicted proteins | sample Bog_T0_3_FD_202130 | JGI IMG/M metagenome (GOLD analysis project Ga0302320, IMG submission 202130) | Peat permafrost microbial communities from Stordalen Mire near Abisko, Sweden - Bog_T0_3 | ecosystem: Environmental > Terrestrial > Soil > Wetlands > Peat | place: Sweden: Abisko, Stordalen Mire... | reverse complement strand
ACCCGCTCTTGACCGGACAACGCCTCGCTCGATACACTCATAACTATATTATATATCAACTATATAGATGTGAAATCATGCAAGCGGTTGGCTCACCGAATAAAGTCACAGCCTCTCAGGATGACAGGCTCAATTTGGGACACAGGATCGTCGGCTTAATGTGGCTCCTTATGAACAAGGGGATTATATGAGGCGGTTTCAAAACAAGACCAGCAAGTTGGCCACCGCTTCGCGGTGATGGCGAGTTAGCAAGTTAGCGGCAGTTCATTGCGGCCATAACTTGCAACAGCGGGTCGGACTGCTCCTGATGAACGGCCGTACTGATTGACGGGATTGTAAACAAAAGCGGCGAGTTGGCCCGCTGCGCGGGGTGGCGAGTTGGCAAGTTGGCGGGTTCATTGGCGGCGTAACTTGCCGGCGCGAGTCAAGATGCTCAGGATGACATGTCCTGGAGCGGCGCGGGCTGCTTGATGAGGAGGTCTTCGAGCGGGACGGTGGCCAGGACGCGGGCGATGGTGGCGGAGGCGGTTCCGTCGCCGTAGGGGTTGTCCATGCCGCGCAGAGATTCGCGGAATTCGGAACTGAAGGCTTGCGCGATTGCGGCTCGAATTGCGCCGGTTTCGGCGGGGGCGTCGATGACATTGCGGGCGCGCTCGCGGCCTTGCTGGCGCATGCCAATGTTGACCACGGGCAGAGCAAAGGAGGCAGCTTCCATGATGCCGCTGGAGGAGTTGCCGACGAGCGCGGCGGCGTGGGCGAGAAGGCTCCAGTAGGTGAGGGGGTCGAGGTTGACAAAAATGTGCGTGTGGGGGCGCGAGGCGGCGAGAGCGCGGGTGCGCTCGATGAGCACGTAGCTGCCGGCATCTGAGTTGGGATGGGCGAAGAGGATCTGGCCGGGCGTTTGCGCAAGTGCGGCGAAGAGGGCGTCGGCCTCGGCGTTGGTGTCGCGCAGGATGGTGACCGGGTGCCATGCGGCGAGGAGCGTGGGCGGCGCGAGTGCGAGGCCGAGACGGGCTTCGAGGGCGGCGCGGCTGAGAAGCGGGGAGCGGCGCAGATGGTCGAGGGAGGGCGCTCCGGCGTGATGGACGCGCCATGGCTCCTCGCCCATGGCGATGACGCGGCGGCGGGCGAGCGGAGTTGAGGTGAAGTGGATATGGGCCATCTTGGTGAGGGCGTTGCGGACCTGGTCATCGATGGCTCCCTGAGAGATTTCGCCGCCTTCGATGTGGGCGATGGGGATGCGCAGGGCGAGGGCGACGGACGCGGGGGCAAGGAGTTCGTAGCGGTCGGCGATAAGCAGCAGCAGATCGGGACGCCAGGCGGTGAGCGCATCGGCCAGTCCAAGGATGGCGATGCCGATGGTCTTGGCCATGCCGGTGTCGGTATCGGAGCTGAGCAGGCACTCGATACGCGCCTTAATGGGGAAGCCGTCGCGGGCTATTTCGTTAATCGTGTTGCCGAACTCGGGGGAGAGGTGCGCGCCCATGGTGAAGAGGCCGAGGTCCACGTCCGGGCGGCGGGCGAGCTCGCGCAAGGGCCAGTAGAGGTGGCTATAGTCGGCGCGCGAGGTGGTGACGACGCCGATGCGGCGTTTGGCGGAGATGTGGAGAGACGGAATCACAGTTGAAGTATAAATTGGGCTGGTGCTTTGCTATTTGCGCTGGAAAGGGAAGAAGCAGGTCCTTCGACTCCGCTGCGCTCCCTATAAACAAGAGGATTCGGTGGGGCGGTTTCATAACAAAATCAGCAAGTTAGCCACCGCTTCGCGGTGATAGCGAGTTAGCAAGTTGGCGGCAGTTCATTCTAGTCGTAACTCGACGCGGCGAGTTGGGCTGCTCAAGATGACAGGATTGATAGGGATGCGGCTACAGAGCGGATCAAACTGCGTTGGGGGTTGGACCTTTGGGCGGATGCGGCGGGGCTGGGCGCTCGCATACACTGAAAGGTTGCGCGAGTCTTTGAGAAGCGGGATTTGGAGCCGCATTGGGGATGAGAACCATGAGGATGACCGGGGCGTTGGCCCTTGCTTTTTTTGCCGCAGCCGCGACTGCGGCGGGAGCGCAGACGCGCTATGACGCCGATGCGGTGAAGATGAACAATCGCGGCGTGGCCGAGATGGGCCAGCAGACAACCGAGCGGGCGGCCGCGTCGTTTGCCGAGGCGTTCAAGAAGGACCCGAAGATGGCGCAGGCGGCGATCAACGAGGGGATTTCGCTGCTCTATCTGCAAAAGCTGGACGAGGCAAAAAAGTATCTGGAAGAGGCGCGCGCCCTGGAGCCCAACAATCCGCAGGTGTGGTACAACCTGGGGCTGGTGGAACATGCGGGCAATGAGCTGGATGCGGCGCTCGCGAGCTTCCAGCAGGTGGTGAAGCTCGATCCGCGGGATGCGGATTCCTTTTATTACGAGGGCGTCTGCTACCAGGAGATGAAGGAGTACGAGAAGGCGATTGCGGCCTTCGAGGAGACGCTGAAGATTAACCGGCTGCACGCCTCGTCAGAGTTTGCCATGGCGCGGGCGCTGCAACATGCGGGCCGCACAGCAGAGGCCAAGGAGCACTTCAAGCTCTTCCAGCACATGACCAGCACCAAGGTTGCCGCGCCGGTGGGACTGGCCTATGGGGATCAGGGGCGGTACTCGACGGTTGTGCCGGTGTCGCAGCCGGAGACAGCGAAGCGGGCGATGATTCCGGTGAAGCTGGTGGCGAGTCCTTTGGTTTCCCAGGTCCGAAAATCCGGATCCTTCGACAAGCTCAAGACAGGCTCTGGGGCACCCGCGTTCACAACTACGGGCGGGGCTTGCATGATGGACGTGACTGGCTCGGGAAATATGGACCTGGTGCTGATGCAGGCGGGGGCGCAGGCGATTCGCGTGTTGCACGACAAGGGAGACGGGAGCTTTGAGGAGTGGGATGCGGCGGCGGCGGGGCTGAAGGCATCGGGGCATGGCGTGGCTTGCGCCGTGGGCGACTATGACGCGGATGGGCTGAACGATTTGGCTGTGGCGCTGGACGATGCGGTGCTGCTGTTCAGGAATCTGGGCAAGGGGAGGTTTCAGGATGTGACGGCGGCGGCTGGGCTTGCGCCTAAGAACAGGCCGACTGGAATCACCTTTATCGATTATGACCATGACGGGGATCTGGATTTGTTTTTGACGGGAGCGCCTTTGAAGGCGGGCGATGAGTCGAATGTCTTGTGGCGCAACAATGGCGACAAGACGTTCACCGAATGGACGGAGCCGACTGGATTGGGCGGGAACGGGAAGACGAACGCAGCAATTCTCACTGACTTCAACAACGATAAGGCGGTGGATCTGGCGGTGACAGGCGATGGGCCCGCGCCGGTGCTCTATGTGAATCCGCGCGAAGGGAAATATCCTACGCAGCCGTTGTATGAAGCGAAGCAGCAAGTTAGCGAGTTAGCGAGTCAGCGAGTTAGCGAGTCAGCAACCCTTCCGGCGACGGTGGGTATTGCGGTGCTGGATTACAACAAGGACGGCTGGATGGATATCGCCGTCACCCACGCGGGCGCGCCGGGGCTGACGCTGTGGCGGAATGTTGCGGGACCGGAAAGCGTCGGCCGGCGTTTTGAAAGAGTGGAACTCCCGCTGCATGGGGCGCTGAGAGGATGGGGAGTTACGGCGGTCGATATTGATAATGATGGCTGGATCGATCTGGCGGCGATTGTGGAGACGAAGGCGGGGCCGCGGGTGAAGGTCTTCCGCAATCTGGGCGATGGGACGTTTGAAGATGTGGGCCATGCGCTGGGGCTGGATGCCGTCAAATTGACAGCGCCACGCGGGCTGATTGCCGGCGATTTCACGGGCAGTGGCGCGGCGGACTTGATTGTGACGCAGGTGAACGCGCCGCCGGTGCTGCTGCGCAACGTGGGGGGCAACAAGAATCATTCGGTGCGGCTGGACCTGACGGGCTTTGCGGACAACAAGACGGCGCTGGGCGTGAAGGTGGATGTCTTTGCCGACGGGCACTGGCAGAAGTGGGAGCTGGCGGGGGCTTCGGGCTATCAGACACAAGGGCCGCCGCAAATTCTGGTGGGGCTGGGCGATGCGGAGGGGATCGACCTGCTGCGTATCCTTTGGCCGACGGGCGTGCTGCAGGATGAGATCGATCTGCCGCACAAGGCAGTGATTGCAATGAAGGAGGCGGATCGGCGCGGGAGTTCCTGCCCGGTGCTCTTTGCGTGGGACGGGCATAAGTACACACTGGTGACGGATGTGATTGGCGCGGCGGTGGTGGGGCACTGGTTCACGCCGACGCGGCGCAATACGCCGAATCCAGGCGAGTGGATCAAGGTTGACGGCGATAAGGTTGCGACGGTGAATGGCAAGCTGAGCCTGCGCTTCATGGAGCCGATGGAGGAGGTCAACTATATCGACCAGTTGCGGCTGGTTGCGGTGGACCACCCGGAGAACGTCGAGGTCAATCCAGACGAACGGTTCCTCGACGATCCGCCGTTTGCTTCGGGGCGCGTGGTGGCTTCAGAGGGCACCCGGCTGCCGGTGGGCGCGTGGGATGGCGAGGGGCGCGATGTGCTGGAGCAGGTGAGCCGGCGCGATCATAAGTTTGCGAGCGGATTCACAGCGCTTCCTTATGACGGCTTTGCGAATCTTCATGCGCTGACGCTCGATCTGGGCGAGGTGAAGCAGGGCGCGCCGCTGCGGCTGCTGATGACCGGCTATGTGAATTACTTCAGCGCGACATCGCTGTATGGCGCGTGGCAGGGAGGGATCAAGCCGATCTCGCCTTACGCCGAGGCGCAGTTGGCGGACGGTTCATGGCAGCGCATCGCGGACGATGTAGGTTTTCCGGCTGGGCTGGAGCGGACGATTGTTGTTGACCTGACGGGCAAGCTGCCGGCGGGGGCGCGGAAGATTCGATTGGTGACAAACCTGCAAATTTATTGGGATCAGGTGCTGATCGATAACAAGGCTGAGGCGGAGGCGCGGACAGCGGAGATGCCGCTGGCGGCGGCGACGCTGCATTTCCGCGGATACCCGACGCAGATTGAAGGCGCGAGTCCTGGGGATCTGGACTACGACTATGACCGCGTGAGCTTGACTGGGCCGTTTCAGCGGCAACGGGGAAGTTACACGCGCATGGGCGACGTGACGCCGCTGTTGACGAGCATCGACGACCGCTATGTGATTTTCGGCAGCGGCGAGGAGATTGCGGCGGAGTTCGACGCGGCGAAGCTGCCGGCGCTGGCCGCGGGCTGGAAGCGCGACTACTTCTTCTACGCGAACGGATATGTGAAGGATATGGATTGGTGGGATGCATCGCCGTTCACCGTGGCGCAGATGCCGTTTCATGGGATGAGCGCGTATCCGTATCCGGCGAACGAGAAGTTTCCGGACGATGCGGATGCGCTGAAATACCAATTGAAATGGAACGACCGCTTTGATTCGGGCGAGCCGGTGCGGGCTTATCGGTTCGACTACAAGCAAATGCCATCGACGCCGGCGGAAGATAAGGCGGCGACGGCTGGAAGCACCGTCAATGCGGCCGTTTTGAAGTGAGACAGATGAAAGCGAAAGCAACCACGGGTCCCCTTCGACAAGCTCAGGGCAGGCTTTCGACTCCGCTGCGCCCCGCTCCTGATGAACGGCTGTGCCTATTGATGGGTTTCGAAACAAGAGCAGCGAGTTAGCCACCGCTTCGCGGTGATCGCGAGTTAGCAAGTTAGCGGCAACTCATTGCAGCCGTAACTTGCAACAGCGAGTCGAACTGCTTAGGATGACAGGTTTGCAGTGGTGCGATCATGAAGGGTTTGGTGCTTGAATCGGCGGTGCGGCAACTGGAGCTCTTGCGCTCGGGCGAGATTTCGGTTGTTGAATTGGCCGAGGCGCATATCGCGCAGATCGAGCGGCTGAACCCGCGGTTGAATGCGTTTGCCGATTTCGATGCGGAGCGGGTGCGCGAGCGGGCGCGGAAGCACGATGCGTGGCGTGGCACCCGCTCCCGCAGGCCGTTGTTCGGATTGCCGGTGACCGTGAAGTCGTCGATTGCAACGCGGGGATTCAAGTGCGAGATTGGGAGCCGGGTGCATGAGGGCGATGTGCCACGCGAGGATGCAGTGGTGGTGGCGCGGCTGCGCGCGGCGGGGGCGCTGATTCTGGGCACGACGAATTGCCCGGAGTTTCTGATGGCCTACGAGACGGCGAATCTGCTGCACGGACGGACGAACAATCCTTGGGACCTGGAGCGGACGCCGGGAGGATCGAGCGGGGGCGAGTCGGCGGCGATTGCGGCGGGGATGTCGGCGGCGGGGCTGGGCTCGGACAGCGGCGGGTCGGTGCGCGTGCCGGCGCACTTCACGGGGATCTGTTCGCTGAAGCCGACGCCGGGACGGATTCCGGGGCGCGGACATCTGCCGCCGTGCGTGGGGCCGTTTTCGACGCTGGGAGCGATTGGGCCGATGGCGCGAACGATGGGCGACGTGGCGCTGCTGTTTCGCACGCTGAGCGGGCAGGACCCGCACGATCCTGTGAGTCCGCCGATTGCACTGCGCGAGCCTAGCGCGGAAGAGCTGCGCAAAAACACGATTGGATTCTTTGAGGATGACGGGCTGGCGCCGGTTACGCCGGAGACGCGCGCGGCGGTGCAGGCGGCGGCGAGGGCCCTGGGCGATGCGGGATTTCGCGTGGAGGCCTTCAGGCCGCGCACGCTGGAGAAGCTGCGGAAGTTGTGGTGGAAGTTCTTTGTGCAGTGCGGGGCCATGTTCTATGCGCCGGCAATCGCCGGGCGGGAGCATCAACTTAGCCCGATCTTCAAGGAGTTTCTCAGCTTCTCAGCGGGTGTGCCGACGTTGACGGCGACCGAGTTGCTGCAGGCATGGGCGGAGATGGACCTGCTGCGCGCGAAGACGCTGGAGGAGATGAGCAAGCATCCGGTGCTGCTTTGCCCGGTGGCCAGCATACCCGCATTCCGTCACGGGGAGCGGAGATGGATGGTCGAGGGGCGTGCGGTTGAGTATCTTGACGCTCTGCGGCAGACACAGTGGTTCAATGTGCTGGGGGCGCCCGCGGCGGTGGTTCCTGTGGGGCTGTCGCCTGAAGGGTTGCCGATTGGCGTGCAGATTGTTGCGCGGCCGTTCGAGGATGAGACGGCGCTGGGCGTTGCGGCGGTGGTGGATGCTGCGTTTGGATACCGGTCGCCGACGATGGCGTTGCAGGCTCTTCCTCAGATGAGAGCGGGTTTGCGCGCCCCATAAGCAGAGCCGGTTGAGGTTCATGGTTTCCCACCCTTTCCGCGATGAGACTGCGGAAAGGATGGGGCACGGGGCATTTATTGTCCATTCAGAACTTCTGGGGCATAGTCAAGTTCATTCATCACAGGAAGATGCTTTCAATCGTGCCAGCGGCGGTGCGCGGGCGGCTCCGCCTCCACCTTTGGGTGGAGGCGCGGGGTGCGCGGCCGCGCTACTCTTGTGTTTCCGCTTCCCCAGAAACGGAGCGCACAGGGTGCGTGAAGATTGGAAGAAACGATTCGCCGAAACCCCCGACGTGCTGAAGAGCGCGCGGCGCCAGCAGACGGTGATACCGGTGCTGGATATGGAGATCGGCGGCGATGAATTCACGACCATGGCTGGGCCGTGCTCGGTGGAGACGGAGTTCCAGTTGATGGCAACTGCCAACCATGTGCGGCGAGCCGGAGCGCGGATTCTGCGCGGAGGCGCCTTCAAACCGCGCAGCTCTCCTTATGCATTTCAAGGGCATGGCCTGAACGGGCTGAAGATGCTGGCGCGGGCGCGGGAAGAGAGCGGCCTGGCCATCGTCACCGAGGTGATGTCGGAAGAGGACGTGCCGATGGTGGCCGAGTATGCCGACATTCTGCAGATCGGCACGCGCAACATGGAGAACTACGCACTGCTGGAAGCAGCGGCGCGTTCGGGGCGGCCGATTCTGCTGAAGCGCGGGATGTCGGCCACGATTGCCGAGCTGCTGCGCTCGGCGCAGTTGATTCTGGAGAACGGCAACCCCAACGTCATTCTTTGCGAGCGCGGCATCCGCACGTTTGAGACGGCTACGCGGAATACGTTCGATGTGGCGGCGATTGCGCTGCTAAAGCAAATCTCGCATCTTCCGGTGATCGCCGATCCGAGCCACGCGGCAGGACGCAGCGATCTGGTGCCCGCGCTGGCGCGCATCGGGGTTGCGGCCGGAGCCGATGGGCTGCTGGTTGAGGTGCATCCGAATCCAGACAAGGCATGGAGCGACGGCGATCAATCGCTGGACTTTGCCGAGTTCGACGAGATGATGGCCGATCTGGATCCATGGCTGGCGTTGCGTGGAGTGGTGCGGCGCGACCGGGGATTCTTGCGGCGCGAGGGCGCTCACGCACGGCTCCTGAAGGCGGTGGGATGATTCCTGCTGCCAGAGTGTTGGCGATTTGCGCGTCGGTTGCATTGCTTATCCCGGTTTGCGGATTTGCGCCCGGTACCGCGCCAGGTTCCGGCGCGAAGATGGACGCCGATATTATCGTGACGGCCGCGCCGGCTTACGAGCCGCTGGCCGCGCTTCGCGGGCAGGAGAGGTTTCCCAAGGGCGCGCAACTTCTGCTGATTCATGCGGGCAAGGCGGAACCGCTGGCGGCGGGCTTTGCGGCTTCGGCGGACGCCAATGTTTCCTTCGACGGCAAGAGGGTTTTGTTCGCGGGCAAGAAGGCTGCCGGCGATCCGTGGCAGATATGGGAGTTGACGCTGGCCGACGGCTCGGTGCGGAGATTGGTTGCGGGCGAGGGCGATGCGATTCGGCCGTTGTATCTGCCTGGAGGACGCCTGGTTTATGCGCGCCGTACACCCTTGGGATTTCAACTTGAATCCGTGGAGGACGGGAGTCCGCCGGCTCCCAAGCCTTTGAATCCGACAACCGGGCCGGGAATGCTGCCGCTCACATACATGCGGGCCAACGCGTTGCCCGCCGATGTGTTGGCTGACGGACGGATTCTCTTTGAGTCTGGCTTTCCTCTCGGCTCGGGATCGACTCCAGAGATGTATCTGGTGTATGCCGATGGCTCGGGCGTCGAGTCGTACCGCTGCGATCATGGGCGTGCGCGCTGGGGCGGAAGGCAATTGGCGGATGGCGACGTGGTCTTCACGCATGGAGCTTCACTGGCCCGGTTTACTTCGCCGCTGGCGCACGAGGAGCTTGTCGCGGCTCCCCATGCCGAGTATGCGGGCGCGATTGCGGAGACGGCATCGGGCGCCTGGCTGATGAGCGCGCGGGCCTCGGCAGGAATGCATTATGCATTGAAGTTGTGGAAGCCGGGAGCGGCGGCGCTTGAAACGGTGCTGAGTGTGAACGGCGAGAATCTTGTGGAGCCTGTTGTGGTTGCCCCGCGGACCAGACCCAAGCGTCATCCGTCGGGGCTGCACGACTGGGAGTACGCCAATCTTCTTGCGCTGGATGCGCGGCTGTCACGCGAGGGGGATCTGAAGGTTACGCCCGCATTGGTGCGGCTGGAGACGCTGGACGCAGCCGGCCACGCGGTTGTTACGGGTACGGCGCCGGTCGAGGCGGATGGATCGTTTTTTGTGAAGGCTCCCGCCGACAGGCCGATTCGGTTCGCGCTGCTGGATGGGAAGGGCGCGGTGCTACGCGAGGAACACGGATGGTTCTGGATTCGCCGGGGCGAACAACGCATCTGCGTGGGCTGTCATGCTGGGCCGGAGCGCGCGTCGGAGAATCGCGTGCCGGCGGTGCTGCTGCGCACCACGACGCCGGTTGACTTGACAGGCGCGAATGCCGCGGGCGCGGCGCAGAACCCACCGGGAGGCAATTGAAATGCATCTTCGTCTTCTTCTTTTATTCAGCGCCGCTTCGATAGCTGCCGCCCAGACTGCTCCTTCGGTTTCGGTGGCTTCCCCTGCTCATTCCGCGCCAGCGGCGCAAGCTGCCACGCACGATCCAGTGATTCGCTTTGAAGACGCAAGCGACAAGGCGGATATTCACTTTACGCACAGCTTTGGATCGCGGCAACTTGGATCGCTGTTGGAGGGCACCGGCGCTGGGTGCATCTGGTTCGACTACGACAACTCCGGGCTGGAATCTCTTTATGTGGTCAACGGGCGGCCACTGGACGACTCGATGCATCCGTATCCGCTCGCGGTGAAGCCAGATCCACTGCCGCACAATCATCTTTACCACAACAACGGCAACGGCACCTTTACCGATGTGACGGAGAAATCCGGCCTGAGTCCGGATATGTACGGCATGGCCGTGACGGCGGCCGACTACGACAACGACGGATATGTCGATCTGCTTGTGACCGGCTACGGGAAGACCTTTCTCTATCACAACGACGGCAACGGCCACTTTACCGACGTAACGGCGAAGGCCGGCATCAAGGTGGAGGGATGGGCGATTAGCTCCACGTGGCTCGATTACGACAAGGATGGCTGCGTGGATCTGTTTGTGGGCCGCTACGTGAAGTTCGATCCCAAGTACCGCGCCTTTTATGCGGCGGACAATTATCCGGGGCCGCTGGACTACGAGGGCGAGACGAACAAGCTCTATCACAACAACTGCGACGGAACGTTTACCGATGTGAGCGACAAGTCGGGGATCAGCGCCTATGTGGGGCGCACGATGGGCGTGACGGCGGCGGATTTCGACAATGACGGCTGGGACGACATCTACGTTTCCAACGATCGCACGGAGAACTTTCTCTTCCACAACAAGCACGATGGAACCTTTGAAGAGGTGGGCAACGATACGGATACCGCCTACGGCCAGAACGGCGAATCGACCTCATCGATGGGGCCGGTGTTTGCTGATTTCGAGGGGCGCGGAGTGCTGGACCTGTGGGTGACGGACGGGCACTACAACCGGCTGCTGCACAACACCGGCAAGATGAGCTTTGAGGATATGGGCGCATCGAATGGCGTATCGCAGGCCAATGCGCAATACGTGAGCTGGGGCACGGGCGTGTACGACTTCGACAACGACGGGCTGCTGGACATTCTCATCTTTCACGGCGGGCTGATTCATTTGATTCCGCAGGAACACACGCTGTTTCGCGGACTGGGCAAAGGGAAATTCGAGGATGTCTCGCGCGAGGCTGGGCCGGTGATGAGTGCGCGCACCACGGCGCGCGGGGCCTGTTTTGCGGACTATGACAACGACGGCAAGATGGATGCGTTTCAAGTGAACCTGGGCGGCAAGGGAACGCTGCTGCACAACGTGTCGACGAATACGGGCCACTGGATCGGTATCAAGCTGGTGGGGGCCCGGACTGGGAAAACCGGAACGGGGAGCAATCGCGACGGGATTGGCGCGCGGGTTGAGGTCTTTGCCGGGGGCCAGCGGCAGACAGCGGAGCGCGTGGCGGGGTCGGGGTATCTTTCACAGAACGACGGCCGGCTGCACTTCGGACTAGGCGCGGCGACGACGATTGACAAGCTGATCGTTCACTGGCCCAGCGGGCGCGAGCAGACGCTGGAGAAGCTCGGCGTGGACAAGGTGCTTACGGTGGAAGAGCCGAAGACGGGAGACGTGAAGTGAGGCGGCGCAACCAAAACGCGGCGGGCACGAGGCTGGCGGCGCTGGTCGTGGCGCTGCTGGCGGTTGCGCTTCTGGCTGTTGCGTTCGGGCCGGGCCGCCCGGTGCAGGCCAGCGCGGCCGATGCGGTGGATTATGCATCACCGATTGAGGTTCTGCTCTCGCCGGACGGCGCGCGGCTCTATGTGCTCTGCCAGGGGAGCGAAGAGGTGCGGGTGCTGGATGCGGCGAGCTATGCGGTGATCAAGAACATTGCCGTGGGACGTGTGCCGCGCGGGTTTTCGCTGTCGCCTGACGGCGCACGGCTGTTCGTGACCAACACCTGGGACGATACGCTGACAGTGATCGACACGCGGACGTTGGCTGTTGCGGCCACGTGGCCGGTGGGGGCGGAGCCTTCCAGCGTGGTCGAGGACCGCGCGGGCAAGCGGCTGTTTGTGGCGAATCGCATCTCGAGCGATGTGGCCGTGCTGGACGCCACGACGGGCGCGGAAGAGAAGCGGCTGGCGGCGGGACGCGGGGCAAGCTATCTGACGCTTTCGCCGGATGGAAGCAGGATTTACGCGACACACGTCTATCCGAATCTGCCACGGGTTCCAACCGAGATGGATAATCGCAAGGCGCCGGAGTCGGAGATTATGGTAATCGATGCGGCGCGAGCCGTGGTGGTGGATCGCATGCCGCTAGACGGGATCGCCGGAGTCTTTCATCTTGCGTTTTCTTCCGATGGACGGCTGGGCGCGGTGGCGGAATACCATCCCAAGAATCTTGTGCCACTGGCGCACCTGGAGCACGGCGGGGCTTTCGCCTATACGCTGACGGTGTTTGGCGCGGATGTGGGCAAAGCGGTGGAGATTCCGCTGGACGAGTTGGAGCGCTATGCCGCGCGGCCGTTTGGCGTGGCAATTGCGCCGGACAAATCGCGCATCTACGTGACCAGCGGCGGATCGGAGACGGTGGTCGCCATTGATGTGCCGCGGCTGATGCGCTTCATTCACGCGCGGCCGCGGCCCGCATCCGGCTCCTTCGAGCAGGATCTCGCGGCGAGCGCGAATTATGTGGTGGCGCGGATTCCAGTGGGACTTGATCCGCGCGGGCTGACATTGAGCCGCGATGGACGCAGGCTATTTGTGGCCAACCGGCTTGACGACACGGTGAGCGTGATCGACACGCGGAGCAATCGAGTGGCCTCGACGATCAAGCTGGTCGGGCCCAAGACCGTCTCCGCGATCCGCCATGGCGAGCAGACGTTCTATACGGCGCGGTACGGATTCCAGGGGGAGATCGGCTGCGCAAGCTGCCACATCGATTCGACCTTCGATGGGCTGACCTGGGATCTGGAGCCGGATGGATTTGGGCGCGACATCGTGGACAACAAGATGCTGGAGGGCGTGAAGAACACCGAGCCTTACAAGTGGAACGGCGGCAATCCGAACATCCCGACGGAATGCGGACCGAGAACCGAAAAGTATTTCTGGCGGTCGGAGCAATACGACAATCTCACGCTTGCCGATCTGACCATTTACATCCGCAATATGGCCACGCGGCCGAACCGGTGGAAGCTGCCGGGCCGCGAGATGACGCCGGCGCAGGAGCGCGGCAAGGCAATCTTCGAGCGGAGCACAGACAAGTTCGGCAAGCCGATTGACGAATACAACCGCTGCTCGTATTGCCACAGCGGCCCCAAGGGCACCAACCAGAAGTTGTTCGACGTGGGAACGCGCAAGGCCACCGACAACTCAGGGATGCTGAAGGCGGCGCCGCTGACCGAGATTGCGCTGACGGCGCCCTATCTTCACGACGGCTCGGCGCACAGTCTGGAAGAGATATGGACGGTCTACAACCCGGAAGACAAGCATGGGCGGACGAACGATTTGACGAAGGACGAACTGAACGATCTGATCGAGTATCTGAGGACGCGATGAAGAAGCCCGCATTGAATACGCCGTTAGTGAAGGAGTGTTGGCCAGCCGCGGCGGCGGTGGTGGACAGAGGCAGCGAGTTAGCCCCGCTTCGCGGGATAGCAAGTTGGCGAGTTGGCGGATGTTCTCGGCAGGGCTCGTCTTCATCCGCCGCCGATCGCTATCGGCATTTGCGGTCACGAGTCACGATGCTTTGGGCGATAGCACTGCTGCTGGTTGCCGTGCCGCTGGCTTTTGCCGCGCCGCCGGAGATGCCGCGCTTTCGCTTTGAAAACTTCACGGTCGCCAACGGCCTGCCGGACAATCATGTTTACTCGGTGCTGGTGGATGGAGATCGCATCTGGGCAGGGACGGACAACGGGCTCGGGCTCTACGAAAACGGCAAGTGGAAGAGCTACACAACGAAGGACGGGCTGGCGCACCGCGCCGTGCTTTCGCTGGCTCTGGACAAGCGCACCGGGGACGTTTGGGCGGGGACGATGGGCGGGTTGAGCCGCATCTCGGGCGGGCGCATCGACAGTTTCACGCAACTGAATTCGGGGCTCTCGAATGACGTGGTCTACGGCGTCTCGGTGGAGGGGGAGAATGTGTGGGTGGCTACGGCCGCGGGCGCATGCCGGCTGGATCTGCGTACCGGCCAGTGGTCGCTCTACAACGAGCGCAATACGCCGATGATCGAGATCTGGGTTTACGGCGTCTCCGCGACGCCCACCAAGGTTTATTACGCGGTGTGGGGCAGCGGCCTGCTGGAGTATGACCAAAAGACGGGCAAGTGGGACAAGTACGACGATCCGGACGGCGAGACCGAGCTTGTCCTCTTCAAGGACCAGGGGCTGGTCCACGAGATTGTCACTTCTGTCAGTTTTGTAGACAATATTGTGTGGGCAGCGACGTATTTCGGCGGGAGCCGGTACGATGGCCGCTACTGGCACAATTTCCTGACGAAGGACAGCGGACTTCCCTCGAATTTCATCAATGTCGTGAAGGGCGTTGACGCCAACCGGGCCTGGTTCGGCACGGACAAGGGGCTGGCCTACTACGACGGCGCGAACTGGGCCGTCTACACGCCGTCGCTCACGACGGGCAAGCCGGAGATGACGGTGCGCGACGCGCAGGGCAAGGTAACGCCGGTCGAGGTCACGAGCGCGCCGGCCCACAACTACATTCTCGGCATCGACTTCCAGGGAGACGATATCTGGGTCGCCACCGCCAAGGGTTTGAGTCACGGAATTCATCAAAAACAATAAGGAGAATCACCATCATGAATGCATTTGCAGATATTCTGGAAGCCATTGCGCACGCACCGATCAAGAAGCGCGCCATGACCAATCACGGCGTGCTCAACGAGGCTTACGCCTATGAGAAGCCGAGCTCGTTCGCGCGCGGCATGAGGATCGATATCGGGGGGGTCTGCATTCTGCTGATCTCCGGCACGGCGTCGATCGACGAGCGCGGCGTGAGCGTTCACATCGGCGACTTTCCGGCCCAGTTGCGGCGGACATTCGATAACATCACCGGGCTGCTGGAGAGCGAAGGCTGCACCTGGCACGACATCGTGCGCACCACCTGTTATCTGCGCGATATCGACCGCGACTATGACGTCTTCAATGCGGGACGGACGGCCTTTTTCAAGGAGCAGGGGCTTGATCCGCTGCCTGCGTCGACCGGCATCCAGGCGCATCTGTGCCGCCCCGAGCTGCTGATCGAGATCGAGGCTATTGCGATGTTCCGCACAGACAAGGGATCGGGCGGCAAGGAGTAGTTGCGATGCGCAAGGGATGGATGTTGATTGCGGCTTGCGCGATGGCCGCGGCACCTGCGACGGGGCAGGCGCCGTCAGCGCTGCCAGGCGCAGCGGGAGAGGCGGCAGCGCCGTACACGAGCCAGCTCGCGGATGAAAATGCGAGTCCGATAACGGTCACGGGGAAGGGAACGTGCGCGTGCGGCGCTCATCCTCCGGCGCCGCCGAAGGATCGCGTGGTGGAGCCGTACGCGGGCGAGCCGACCGACTTGAGTCCGTATGAGAAGTTTGCCTCGCCTTACTACCTCAACTACACCCATCCCAACATCTACTCGGGCGCGGGACGCGATATTCCCGATCCGAAAGAGGTCAAAGAAGTGCGCATCGGCTTCTTCGGCCCCATTGAGCACAATACGGATCAGGTCTTCGGATTGCGCATGCTGCACGGCGCGCAACTGGCCGTGGAAGAGGCCAACGCGCACGGCGGCTACGGGGGCAAGCCCTTCCGGCTGATGCTGCACAACGACTACGACAACTGGCAGAGGGGCGCGGTTTACGGCGAGGACCGGCCGACCGACCCCACGATCTGGGGCTCTCCCTCCAATGAAGCCGTGAAGATGATCTACGACGACCAGGATTGGGCGATCTTCGGGTCGATCAGTTCCGAGTCGACGCACATTATTCTGCGCGTGGCGCTGCGGGCCGAGATTCCCATTGTCAACTCGGCCTCGACCGATCCGACGATACCTGAGACCTATATTCCGTGGTTCTTTGAGGTGCTGCAGGATGACCGGGTGCAGACGTTCACGCTGGCCAGGCGGATCTTCACGGAACTGGGGCTGAAGCGTCCGGGGATTCTGCGCGTGAACAACCGCTATGGCAGGCTGGGCATTGTCAAATTTCGCGACGCCTCGCGGCGGCTGGGCCATCCGGTGGTGATCGAGCAGAAGTTCATGCCGGGCGACACGGATTTCACGCGCGAGTTGAAGATTATCCAGGGATCGCGCGCCGACGCCATCGTGCTGTGGGCCGACGAGAGGGAAGCGGCCGGAATTCTGAAGCAGATGCGGGCCCTGGGAATGAAGCAGCGGGTCTTCGGCTCCTATCGCACACTGGGGCCTACGCTGCTGGCCGAGGCAGCCGATGCGGCGGAGGGATTTGAGGCAGTCTTTCCTTATGACCCCACGCGCAACGATCCGAAATGGCTCGAGTTCAACCAGCGCTTTGAAGCGCGCTTCCACGAGAAGCCGGAGCAGTTTGCCTCGCTGGCCTATGACGCGATGAATGCGCTGCTCAAGGCAATTTGCGAGGCCGGGCTCAATCGGGCGCGGATTCACGACGCGCTGGCCGACATGTACGAGTACGACGGCGTGACCGGGCACATGGTTTTCGATCCCAACCAGAAGAACGTGGCGCCGATGTACCTGGGCACGGTGCATAATGGCGCGATCACCTACCGGGTTGCGACGATGGCGAAGCCACCTGCGGTGGGGCAGACGCCGCTTGCGCGGCAGGAGCCTTCTTCATCCGCCCAGCAGCCCTATGCGCGGGTGGGCGAGGATGGCGTGGATTATGCGGGACCGCATGAGAAGGATGTGCCGGCCGGGCCGGTGCGCGTGGTGCTCTTTGGGCCACACGCGAATGAGGTTGCAGAGTCGCCGGAGATGCGGGCGGAGTTGGCGGCTGGCACGGCGAAGGGCCGCGAGTGGAAGCTGCTGCCTGTCAAGAGCGATCAGAACTGGGGCGCGGCTTCAACTCAACTGGTTCATGCGTTGATGGATGAGCACGCGCTGGCGATTGTGGCGCTGGACCGCGATGCAAGCCACCTGGCCGAGCAACTGGCGCTGAAGGCCTTTGTGCCGGTGGTTGCGCTGAGCAGCGATAAGGCGCTGACCTCGACGAATATTCCGTGGATCTTCCGCTTGCCGCCGGAGACGACCGCGGCAGCGGCGCTGGGGCTGCTGGAAGCGGCCGAGGCGCGCAGCGGGGCTAATCCGGAGCGGCTGAGGGATGTGCTGGCTTCCGGAGAGACGGTCTCCGGAGTTGCCTTTCTGACGACCGGCGAACCGCGCGGGCGGGATTGAGTTTCGCGGTATTCTCACGGGTTCTATCATGCGGAGTTCGTGGTCTCACGCTTGCGATAGAAGTACGAGAAGCGGGTTCCCTTCGACTGCGCTGCGCTTCTTATGAACAAGGTGTTTGGATCAGACGGTTTATAAAAAAGATCAGCAAGTTAGCCACCGCTTCGCGGTGATTGGCGAGTTAGCAAGTTAGCGGCAGTTCATTCCGGTCGTAACTTGCAGCAGCGAGTCAGTCTGCTCCCGATGAACGAGGCTGGTTGGGGTTTGTGGCAGCCCACCCTAGCCGCAAAGACAAAAACGCGGCGAGGGTGGGGCACCCAGGGTTAGATTCCTCTCTGGGAAGGCGTCTTTGCGGCTACTCCTGGCCGAGTTCGTAGGGAATGGCGAAGCGGCCGATCTGAATCAACGATTTGTCGGCGGGGGGCCAGATGTGCAGGCTCTCGACGCGGCTTGAGCCGGCAATGCGATGCGCATCCGTGGTGCCCAGCAGCGCGCCGGTAGCGGCCAAGTTAAAGTGAACGGTAAGCGCATCCGATCCCGGCGTCCGCGTCCATCCAAATGCATATTCTCCCGGCTTGAGCGTGATGCCACCGACGCGGATCGGGGCCTGCACAATGAGGTAGTGGGAATACTTGCCTTCGGCGGAGTAGCCGGCGGTGAGCAGAACAACTCCGGCGATGAAGTGGCCGCGGCTGTTGACGATGCCGGAAGCGGTGCGCATCTCGGTCTCGATGTGTTCCTTTTCCACCTGCGCGCGCGCGGGCAGCAGCGAGGCAAGCTCGGAGTCCGTGGCTTGACGCCAGGCCGTCTTCTGCGCATGCGCAAAGGGGGCCAGTGGAGACGAGAGCAACAGGAAGAGCGCGGAAAGAATCAGCGGTGTGGTCGGATTCTGTTTCATAGCTTCGGCTTTCTGAGGGATTCGAGAGTGACAATGCCGCGCTGGATGGCGGCCGTGGCGGCCTGTGTGCGGTCGGTTACGTTGAGTTTGCTGAGCAGGCTGTTGATGTGGGTTTTTACCGTGGCCTCCGAGATCTCCAGCTCGGTGGCGATCTCCTTGTTGCTCATGCCGTGGACAATCTGCTCAAGCACGTCGAACTCGCGCGGGGTCAGCTCCTCGGTGCCCATGCGTTCGGCGAGTTTTTCGGCGATGGCCGGGGGAATGTGCGATTTGCCGGCATGGACCATGCGGATGGTCGCGATCAACTCACCGGAGGTCATGCCCTTGAGCAGATAGGCGCGCGCGCCAGCCTGAAGGGCGCGATAGATATCCTCGTCGCCGTCGTAGGTGGTGAGGACGATGAAGCGGGCATGGGGCGTCTCCATGCGGATACGCTCGATGACTTCGACGCCGGTAAGGCGCGGCAGCCGCAGGTCAATCAGCGTGATGTTCGGCTGATGCTTGCGGAATTGCGCGATGGCCTCGACACCGTCGGCGGCCTCGGCCACCACTTCCAGGCCGTCCTCGACGTTGAGCAGCGCCACCAGCCCCTGGCGAACGACGTGGTGGTCTTCGACGACCAGCACGCGAATGGATTCCTTGGTCACGATTGCTCCTTCATTTGCTCTTTCGCCTCTCTGGGCGCCGGGGCGCGCAGCCGGACTGTTGTTCCGACTCCCGGCTCGCTGGCAACCTCAAGCGTTCCGCCGATGGCTGCCGCGCGCTCCTTCATGCCGGTCAGTCCATAGTGGCCGTCGCGTTCCCGCGCGGGCTCCGCTTCTTCGCCAGTGGCAAAGCCACGTCCGTCGTCGCGCACTTCCAGAGCAAACTCGTTCCGTCCGTACTCCAACTGGACAAAAAGATGTTTGGCACCGGCGTGCTTCTTCACATTATGAATGGCTTCCTGGGCAACGCGAAGAAATTCGCGCTCCGTATCTGGCGGCATAGAGCGGTATGCGCCGAAGATGCTGAATCTGGCCTGTAATCCGCGGCCGCCTTCAGCCTCGGCCATGCGGCGCAGGCGCACGGGCAGGGTGGTCTCGCCGGAGTCCTGCGAGCGCAACGCCCAGATGGATTGGCGCGCGTCGGCCAGCCCCTCGCGCACGAAGCCGCGGGTGAGGTCCAGATGCTTCGCCGCGGCTTCGGTCTTGTTCTTTCGCAGCAGCTCGGCCAGCACCTCCAATTGCACTGAGAGTCCCACGTAGCCCTGGGCCAGGGTGTCGTGAATCTCGCGGGCGATGCGGTTGCGCTCACCCAGGACCGCGCGGAACTCGCCCTCAGCCTGGCGCAGCCGAAGCCGAAGCAGCAGCACCACCATGCCCACGATAGAGGCCAGCAGCAGCGCATAAAACCAGGCAGTCTGGTAGAAGTGCGGGCGGAGTTCGAAGGCGAATGCAGCGCCCGTGGTGTTCCAAAGGCCGTCGTTGTTGGCCGCCTGTACGCGGAAGGTGTAGCGGCCGGGCGGAATGTTGGTGTAATAAGCCGAGCGGCGCGGGCCGGCCTCGGTCCAGCCGCGGTCGAAGCCCTCCAGCATGAAGCGGTAGCGGACCTTCTGCGGCGCGGTAAAGCTCAATCCCGCGTAATCGAACTGGAAGTGGACGTGGCCTGCCGGAATCCGCACTGAATTGGTTGACCCAAGCAGCGTCTGAGGTACGTCGTCGACGGCAAAGCGCTCCAGTGCGACCGGCGGCGGAACCGTGTTAACCGGGAAGTGGGCAGGGTCCACCTCGACCAGCCCTTTCGGCGTGGCGAACCATAGCGTTCCGTCCCGGGAGCGCCAGGCTGAGGGGTGATTGTTGGCAGCCGTCTGCCGGCTGTGCAGGCCGTCGGCTGCGCCGAATTCGAGCCAATGCGAGCAACCGGCTCCTGGCATCATCTTGCCAGGTCCGGCGCAGTCGCAGCGGGCGATTCCGTTGCCGGTAGCGAACCAGAGATGGCCGATCCCATCGTCGAGTATGGCGTGGATGGTGGCGCCGCCGAGATTTGCCGGATTCGCCGGGTTCCGCATCTGGGCGGAAAAACGCTGCCCATCCCAGAGATTCCAGCCGTGGTCTTCGGTGCCAATCAGCAGCGTTCCGCCGGTACGGGGCAAGAGAGCCGTAACGATGTTGCTGGAGAGGCCGTTGGCGGTGGTGTAGTTGGCAATCTTGCCGCCGCTCAGCCGCGAGAGGCCGGCAAGTGTGGCAACCCACAGATCTCCGTTCGAGTCCCGGGCCATGGCGCCCACCAGATCGCTGCCCAGGCCGTTGGCTTGCGTAAAGGTCTCCATGCTGGCACTGGAGGGCGTTGCAGCCTTCAATGCTTTCCAGTGCGTCAGGCCGCGCCGGGTGCCAATCCAGAGCGAGCCATCCGCGTCGGCCAGCAGGGAACGGATAAAGTCGTCGGGCAAGCCGTCGGCGGAGGTGAAGGCGTCAATTTCGGCGCCGCGAATCCGGTTGAGGCCGTCGGGCGTGCCAACCCAGAGGTCGCCGTTGGGGGCAGCAGCCAGCGACAGAATCACGTCGCTCAGCAGGCCGTCGCGGACCGAGTAGAAGCGAATGGAGGGTTGGCTGGCTGCGTTCCGGCGAATTGCGTTCAGGCCGCCTCCGGCGGTTCCCACCCAGAGTATTCCCGCGTTGTCCTCGACGACGGTGGTGGTGTTGTCGGAGGAGAGCCCCTCGCGCGCGCCGATGGTGCGGAAGCGCTGATCGCGCAGGATGTGCAGCCCGCCGGTCTCGGTGCCAACCCAGAGATTGCCTTCGCGGTCTTCCATCAGCGCGAGGACGGAGGCCGAGGCCAGAGGGTCGGTGACCGGGAAGCGCTGTAGCTTTCCGTAGGCCCAGCGCGCGAGGCCGCCATTGGTGCCAATCCAGAGGCTGCCTTCGCGGTCGGCAAAAAGAGCCTGGATGCGGCTGCCGGGGAGATCATGGCCGACAGTGAAGTGCTCGGTCACGATGTCACCATGCGGGATTGCCAGGATGCTCTTGCTGGCCAAGGCAAACGTATCCCCCTGCAAGACCTGCGAGTATTCAATCTCCTCTTTGGTGAGACCTGAGTTGAGTGCTGTATCGTGCGGGTTTCCGGTTAAGCCTGAGGCCAGAGTTTTTGGTTTGTCTCCGTATTTGAATTCCGCCAAATCAATGGCAACGAACCTGCTCCCTTGCAGTTTCGCATTTCGAACGTCCGTCGAGACCATAAGCGGACCGCCAAGCGATTCCTTCAGTGCCCGAATCCCATTTCCCGGCAGCCCGTCTTTAGTTGAGAACGCCGTGACCGTCCCGTTCTTCCACCGCGCCAGCCCGTCGCTGGTGCCGATCCACAGCGCGCCGTCGTGTGTCTCCAGGAGGCAGCGGATGTCATTGTCCGGCAGAGCGGGGGTGGAGTTATGGTCGAAGACCTGAAAGCTACTGCCGTCGAAGCGGACCAGGCCTGCCTCGGTTCCCAGCCAGATAAAGCCGTCTCGTGTTTGCACCATCGCCTGGACGGTGTTCTGGGGCAGGCCGTTCTCCATCACCCACGACTGGCGTCCGTAGTTGGCTAGCGGCGTGGAAGGCTCCAGGGCCAGGCCGGGGAGCGCGCAGGCCAGCAGCACGGCGGATGCCAGCAGGAGGCGGGGCGCGCTCCGGCGACGTTTGCCAGGCTGGGGCGAGCGCGGGGCAGCCCTCTTCGGCACGTTGCTCGAATTGGCGTGATTCCGGGTCACTTGGTCTCCGACCGTGTGAATTCGTCTCATTGAGGTCTGTAGCATCCCATCCTTTCGCCCAAAAAAGACGAAAGGATAGGGCACGAAGTTGATACAAGATCATGCGGTCACAGACCTGGAATGGGTGAAAGCCCCCTCAACCAGCGTTTGATAGCGCAAAAGCCGCGCACATCCACAGTAATTGAAAAGCCGCGGAATGCACAGGAACCCATGCAGACTTTCGCAGGAAACGCTGGCACGGGTCTCCACCTATTGATGGAGTCCAGCCTCACTCGAATGGGTCAAGACATTACGCCAGGCAGCCGGTACTCTTTGGATGTCCTCGGGATTGGTCTCCTGACAAGATTCGGTAGAGCAACATTTTCGGGTGGCGGCCCTTTGCTGGGCCGCCACCCGATTTCTTTTTGGGGAAGGCAGCGCGCCGGTTGCCAATTCCGGTCTCTCGCATCCAAGGTCACACTCTTGCTCAACACGCAATCCGAACCGTACCGGCCTCTTTCAGGGTTTGGCCGACTTGGCCGGCGCGGCCGGAGCCGCGGCCGGGAGCGGGCAGGGCGCAGGGCCGCATAGAGCGCCGGTAATCCCCCGGCCTTCGGTGATGTCATAGATGCGGCCGACCGCGGGCAGCTTGACAATCTCCTTCGCACCGGAGGGCCAGTGAATCTCGGCGGTTCCTGCGTCAGTGGCATCGCCCAGCCCGAAGTGGACCCGCATATCGTTGGAGGAGAGGTAGCTGCCGCCGCTCAAAACATCGCCGCGCTGGCGCATGCCGTTCGCCGTCAGATAAACGGTGGCTCCGACCGCATCGCGCGGGCTTTTGGGCCCGCCGATAAGCCTCAGTTCAACCCATTGGTGATGGTCCGGATTCACGTTGCGCAGCAGCGCGGGAACCCCATCCATATTGTTGATGATTACGTCGATCTTGCCGTCGTTGAAGATATCGCCGAATGCCGCGCCGCGGCCGACGCCGACCACGGCAAGCCCGGTGCCCTCGACCGCGGGGACCAGATCAAACTTTCCATTGCCCTGGTTGCGGAAGAGAAGCGGGCGCTGAGCATAACTCATTCCCCAATCCGGGTGCTGATCCACCTGCGGATAGACGTGGCCGTTGACGATGAATAAGTCCTTCCAGCCGTCATTGTCGTAATCAAGAAATCCGTCAGCAAAGCTGACAAATGGCATGGAGGCCTCGGCGATTCCGGCCTGATAACTCATATCCGTGAACGAGCCCGTCCCGTCATTTTGGAAGAGAACGTTATAGTCGTCGGCAAAGGTAGTATTCACGATGGAAAGATTGCCGTTGTTCTGGTAGTCTCCCGCGGCGATGCCCATATTGGAAACTTCGCGACCGCTTTCATTCAGCGCGTACCCGCTGGAGTAACTCACGTCTTCGAAGGTTCCATCGCCCTTGTTCATATAGAGATAATTCGGCGTGGAATCGTTGGCCACCAGCAGGTCCGGCTTGCCGTCGCCATTTACGTCCGCAAAGAGAGCACCAAGGCCGTAGTATCCGTTGGGATCGTCGACGCCGAGCTTCTTGCTGACATCGGTAAAGGTTCCGTCTCCGTTGTTATGAAAGAGATGGTCGTGCTCGCCCTTCAGGCCGCGCGGGCCGCAGAGCACCGGCACTGCGCGGTACTGGCAGAAGGTGTACCCGACGGCTTTCGATCCGGAGACCGGAGGGTTTGATAAGTCGATTTGGGCGTAGCCTGCTACGAAGAGATCGAGGCGGCCGTCGCCATCATAGTCGCCGAAGGTCGCGCCGGTTGACCAGGTGCCAAGAGCGACGCCAGCTTTCTCGCCCATATCTGTAAAGGTGCCGTCGCGGTTGTTGTGGTAGAGGCGGTTCTTTCCAAAATTGGACACGAATAAGTCAGGCCAGCCGTCGTTGTCGTAATCGCCTACCGCGCAACCGTAACCCCAGCGGTCGTTGGCGACGCCTGCCTTTTCCGTAACATCGGTGAAGGTTCCATCGTGGTTGTTATGGAAGAGAGCCGCATGCGGCGGAGCGGCTTTGCCTTCCAGCGCATCATAAGTCGAGCCGTTCACGAGATAGATGTCCAACCAGCCGTCATTGTCATAGTCAAGAAGACAGACTCCCGGGCCCTTTTCTTCAAGAATGAGACGCTTTTCAGGAGTGCCGGCTTTGTGATGCCAGCCTGTGAGGCCTGCCTGCCGGGCAACATCCTGAAAGACAACAGGGCCGGTCTTCACAAAGCCGCCCGCGGTTATTGGTCGGTGCTGGCTATCGAAATCCGCTTTCTGCGGACCGGCACTGGCCATGCCGGTTGGGGCCATGCCGTTCTGAGGCGGTTGCTTTCCGTCCTGCTGTTGTGACGCAGATGTTGCCGAATTACAAGCAAGGAACATACATGCTATAAGGACGGCTAACAATCCAGATCTATGCGACAAAGCGAACTCCTCCACCGCTTGAAGTATATCGCAATGGAGGCATGATTCGATGGGACTTCTACTTCTTCCTATCCCGGCAGGAGCGCAGATAGGCGAGCAAATCATGCAAATCCTCGCTCTGCAGATCATCTCCGAAGGGAGGCATAAGCTTGCTGCCGTAGAGAATCTGGTGTTGCATCTGATCCTTCTTCAACCGCCTGCCCACGCCGGAGAGATCAGGCCCTTTGTGGCCGCCGGCATTGCGAATTGTGTGGCAGTGCGTGCAGCCGCTTGCCGCAAAGACCGCGGCGCCATGCTCCCGCTGGCTGCGCGAGGAGGCGAAGCCAGCGGACGGGAAGGCGAACAGCATGGCCAGCACGGTCCATCGCAACTTCATTGCGCGCCCGTTCCTCCGGCCACAGAGGGCAGTGAAGTCAGGTCGCTGTGCGTGTGCCACGGGACGCTCTCCGAAGTTATCTCCGGATGCTTGCGCAGGAATTCCAACGCATAGGTGCTGGCGGTAGGATCATCCTTCTGATCGGCAAAGGCAGCGGATTCACGCGCGGCAGCCTCCTTCATGCCGAGGCGGCGATAAACGATGGAGAGAATGTAATGCGCCGCCAGATCATCGGGGTCTATGGACTGGAGCGTCTCGTACTCGGTTCGCGCCTCGTCGTACTTATGCTGCTGATAGAGCGAGAAGCCTAATTCGCGGTGGGCATCGCGCGAGCGCGGGAATTGCGCGGTCACCTCGCGGAGATCGCTGATGGCAGCATCCAGATGGCCCTGTGTGCGCTCGACCAAGGCGAGATAGTAGAGTGCGCGGGCATTGTGCGGAGCAAGCTGGAGAGCTCTCTCGAGGCTTGCGCGCGCATCGTTGAAACGCTCCCATTGAAAGTCGGCGATGGAGATGTTGGTGTAGGCATCGGCATAGTCCGGGCGCAACTGGGCGACGCGCTCGAAGGCTTGCGCACTGGCGGCGTACTGCTGCGCATCGAGCAATCCAATGCCGTAGTTATTCCAGCGCATCCACTCCTTGTTATCCTGTGGGTCGGGCGAAACTGCGGGGTTCGCGCCGAGCGCAAGCGTGCGCGTGCGCGAAGCTACCTCGGCCACCGGCATCGCCTCGTGGTGGGGAACAGCATAGTCGATAAAGTGCTGGTTGAAGTGCCGATAATTGACTTTGGCAGTTATGGTGATGGGGCCAACGGCATCGGCGGGCACCTTGAACTCATAGCGCACGATCTGCGAGCGGCCCGACTGAATGGTGTTGTTATACGCCACAACCCTGGTATCCCAGACCTGGTGAAGGTCATTCAAGCCGCCCTTCTTGTTGATCAGCCGGTTGGTAAAGCTATGTGCGCGAGGGTCGAGGGAGCCATCCGGCTGCAGGGCGCCGGAGTGCATGATGGTGTGGGCCGCCGCGTCTTTCACTTCGAATTCCACCCAACTCTCGTAGAAGTCGCGCTGCTCAGGAACATAGCTATGGCCGATGCCCTTGTTTTGAATCACGACAGAAGCCGTGAGCAGATCGCCAGGTGCTATCTCGAAGGGCTCGCTTCCCAGAGGCGCGATGAGCTTATCCCCATTGCGCACGATCCCGAAGATATCCACATTGAAGACGTTGTTGCGCAGAAAGGCAAAGGTCTTCTCCAACTGCTCATCGTATCCGTAATACTTGGGAATGACGGTGTTGGCGCCGAGCCAGCGGTGCGAGGCGAGTTTGCCATCCGTGGCTCCGTAGTCAGGCAACTTGATCTCTTCGGGCGCCATGTGGCAGGTCTGGCAGGTGGAGACCTTGTCTTTGACGTAGAAAGGAAGGGGTGATTGCTTGGCAAACGAGGATAGCTGCCACTCATCGTACAAGAAGATTGCGCGCTGCCACTTATAGTCGTTCAATGTCCGGGGCAGAGCGGCCTTGTGGCAGGCTCCGCAAAAGTCGCTTGTACGATAGAAGTCCATCATCACAGCTTTGGAGTGACGGTCAAGGTGTGCCAGGATGTCTTTGTCGGGAACTTCACCGTAGATAGGCTTGCCATTCTCATCCACCATCACTGCCGGCTGAGCGAGCACCCAACTTCCCGTACCGTAGGTATTGACCTTCTGGATGGAATGGCAGACCGAGCAGGTGACGCCATCCGCGTCGAAGACGCGATCCACGGGAGAGTCTTTGGTTAGCGCGCCTGAGACCAAAGCGGTGGGGTTGTGGCAGCCTTCGCAGTGACGGGTAAACTCGACGCCCTTTTCTTTTCGGAGCGCGTTGACGTTCTTGACGTACCAGGGAGCGCGGAAGGCGTTGGCATGGGCGGTTTGACGCCACTCCGCGTGAGCTTCCTGATGGCAATGGCCGCAGTACTTTGCGGTAAGAAAGCTCTTGGAATTGATGAACTGGCCCGTGTCTGTCGTGCCGTTGGAGGGAAGAAATGGCTTATCTTCCCCGAAGCGATAGCTATAGTGCTCGCTCACCGACTGGGAATAGGCGGAGGGCTGCGGGGGAGGAGTTTGCTCCGTCTGCGCATAAGCCGTCCCAGTCTGCCAAGCAAGCAAGCCAAGGGCGGCTGCAAGCGGAAGAAAGTATGTTATGCGGCGGGTGAGAGCGGCGATAAGCGCCGGCTTTTGCGTAATAGCGGTTCGATTCATTCTCATTGGGTTTGACCTCCGGCATTGAGCGGGGATAGCGCTCCATCCCTCGATGGAGATGGAATCATCCGCATGCTTTCTACGGTTTCTTGCCTTGTCCTTCCTTGAGAGTTACGATGCGGTCGATCTGCGGAGCGGGGAAGTGCTCCTTGGCGCCGCTGGGCCAATGGACTTCAATGTCATCGATGGTTGTGGCGTCGCCCAGTCCGAAGTGCAGGCGGGGATCGCTGGTAGAGGCATAACTGCCACCGGAGATCACATCGCCGCGCTGGCGCATCTTGTTAGCGGTGAGGTAAACGGTTGCGCCGACGGCGTCGCGCGGACTCTTCAATCCGCCGACAAGCTTGAAGCCAATCCAGTGGTGCTTGTCGGGCGAGACGTTGCGGAGCAGCGCGGGAGGGCCATCCATGACATTGATGACCACATCGAGCTTGCCATCGTTGAAGAGATCGCCGACGGCCAGGCCACGGCCCACATAGGTCTTGCCCAGCCCTGTTCCCTCAACCGCGGGCATCAGTTCGAATTGTTGGCCGCCAATGTTATGGAAGAGGAGCGGGCGCTGGGCAAAGCTGGTTCCCCAGGGCTCCTTGTCCACGATAGGATAGACGTGCCCGTTGGCGGCAATCAAGTCCTTCCAGCCGTCGTTGTCATAATCAAAAAAAGCCGTTCCCCAACCGAGGAATGGCACCGTGGGTTCGGCAATCTTCAGTTGATAACTGATGTCGGTGAAGTTAGCGTCTCCGTCGTTGCGATAGAAAGGATCGTAGTCGTCGCTGAAGGTGGAGTTAAACAGATCGACCATGCCATTGTTCAGGTAGTCGCCAACCGCGATGCCCATGGTGGCAGTTTCGCGGCCGTTTTCGTTGAGCGCGAAACCGGAGGCATAACTTATATCGTCAAAGGTTCCATCGCCCTTGTTGAGGTAGAGATAATTCGGGGTGGAGTCATTGCCTACCAGCAGGTCGGGCTTTCCGTCGTTGTTGACATCGACGAAGACGGAAGTAAGTCCGTAGTAGCCATTGCTATCGGCGACGCCCGCCTTTTCGCTTACATCCGTGAATGTCCCATCGCCATTGTTATGGAAGAGATGGTCCGGCTCGCCCTTAAGTCCTCTCGGGCCGCAGGAGACATTCTCGCCGCGGAACTGGCAGAAACTGTAGGAGACGCCCTTGTCTCCGGATGCGGGCGGGTTGGCCAGGTCATAGTGGACGTAGCCGGGGACGAAGAGATCCAGCCTTCCATCGCCGTCATAGTCTCCCCAGGTGGCGCCGGTCGACCAGTTACCGAGAGCTACGGCGGCTTTCTCCGCAACATCGGTGAAGGTTCCATCGTGATTGTTGTGATAGAGCCGGTTCTTGCCGAAGTTAGTGACATAAATATCCGGCCAGCCGTCATTGTCATAATCAGCGACCGCGCACCCGAATCCCCAGCGGCCGTTGGTGACGCCGGCCTTTTCCGCCACATCGGTGAAGGTTCCATCGTGATTGTTGTGAAACAGAGCCGCGTGGGGCGGAGTTGTCTTGCCGCTCTCGGCGTCATAGGTCGAGCCATTCACGAGATAGATGTCCAGCCAGCCATCATTGTCATAGTCCAATAGGCACACGCCGGAACCGTTGGCCTCGATGATGAATTTCTTTTCCGGCGTACCCATGACGTGCTTCCAGGTGGTGAGGCCGGCCTGGCGGGCGATGTCCTGAAAGAGGATGGGACCGTCTTTGACGAAGTCGCCGGCCGTGATTGGGCGGTGCTCCGCGTCGAGGACCGCCGGGTGCGCGCCACCGGTGTTGACTCCGCCGACCGCGGAAGGCTGTCCGCCTTCACGGGGCTTGTCGGATTGCGTATCGGCGGAATGAGAATCCGGCGTGGTGGACTGGGCGGGGCAACGGCGCGAAGCCGCAACCAGCACGAGGCAGATCGCGATGGCTGCAAACGTATAGACGCGTCTCCTCAGGGCAAAGGGTTGCGATCCTTTGCTCCGAACGGGAAACGCCGCGGGATTCGGGGACAGAGAGATTAGAAGACGCTGGGGAAGCAGCGTGATCATGAGACCTCCAAGGTTGGACATGGCAACTATACAGGATTGGCGGGTTACCGGACTCAACCCAAAGGCGGAGTTTTTCCTGATGGCGGCTGTGAATCGGTGGGGTGGTGGAGTTTGAGCTTTCCTAGAGTATCTTTCCTATTGGTGTAGAGTGCGGCGTGGACCGGAGGTCCACGCGACAGCCGGCCGGGAGGCCGGCGCTACCTGTTCGTTCAGCGACCGGCAACCTTGAGCCAAGCAGGGGATTCACTCTATACCAACAGATAAAATGCCCTAGATTCGGCGCGATGGCGGCGCGCCATGCGAAGCAGACCCCACACCCGGCTCAAAAGGAGAGAGAGGATGGAAGACGGGGTGATCCCCGGGGCCGGGCCGCGCTTTGGAAATAGGCGCCGGGGGCAGAATCAAGGCGTTCGCCAAACTCGACAAGGGTAACGGACTGCTGGAGAGGGCGAGCATGCGGGTGATGCCTAGAGTGCTTGCGATCAATCCGCGGCGGATCGGCGCGGCAGGCCCGCGGCATGGCGACGGACTTCCAGAGGCGCGTTCTCCGCTTTGCGCGAACGCCTGCGGTTGCCACGCGATTTGAGCAGTTGCACCTTCCCGCAGTTGGAGCATTCCCATGGATAATAGCCGAAGATTGGAGCCAGTGTAGTGCGGAGAAAACCTTCCCTCTCAATCCGATGAATCTTAGGGTTCTTACACTTTGTACACAGCATGATGCGTTCACTCCGTGCTTTCAGAAGATATGGGCAGAATCTCGAATGATACACCCAACCGGGTCACGACGCCATGGGGAGATGATTCAATCCTGAAGGGAAGTTGAAGGGCAACGTTGGCCTGATGCGCGGTTGGGAATCGAGAGCGGGGCGGGAAACTGCTTTCTTGACGCCCCGCATGGTTCTCTGCTCTACTCAAATCAACATTATGGCCACTTGCGGCGCCAAGGCGAGCTTTTTCCCAATCGTGCGCAACGCCGCGCCGGCGCGAATTAGCAGCTCCAATGCGCGCGCGGGAAGCCGGGCCTGACGAACCGGAGAGCGGTCAAGCAGCACCGATGCCACCACCCGCGAGCGCGGCTGGTGGTTTTTCATCTCCCGCACAGGTTAGATTCTTGATTCCTTCCGCATTTTGACTTCAGACGAGGAGGCAGATCTTGGAATCGGTCACCCTTACCAGCATTCAGGCGGCGCGGGCGCGCATCGGGGAGGCGATCTATGTCTCTCCCTGCCAGCTTTCCAGCGAGCTGTCGGAGTTGACCGGCCTGCCACTGCATTTGAAGCTGGAAAACCTGCAACGGACCGGCTCGTTCAAGGAGCGGGGCGCGCTGAACAAGCTGCTCACCCTGAGCCAGGCGGAGCGGGAGCGCGGGGTGATCACGGCCAGCGCCGGCAACCACGCGCAAGGAGTCGCCTTTCACGCCTCGGCGCGCGGGATCCGGGCGCAGATTGTGATGCCCCTGGCGACGCCGCAGATCAAGGTGGCGGCTACGCGCGGCTTCGGGGCCGAGGTCATCCTGCATGGAGACAGCTACGACGAGGCCTGCGAGGAGGCGCTGCGGCGACGGCTCGAGGAGGGGCGCACCTTCATCCATCCCTTCGACGACCCTGAGGTCATCTCCGGGCAGGGGACGATTGGCCTGGAGCTGCTGGAACAGGTGCCGGATATCGAGGCGGTGGTGGTTCCCATTGGCGGAGGCGGGCTGATCGGCGGGATTGCCTGCGCGCTGAAGGAGAGCAAGCCCAGCATCCGAGTGATCGGCGTGGAGCCGGAGAAGCTGCCCTCGATGCTGCGGGCACGCGAGGCTGGAAAGCCGGTGAAGATCTCCGCTGAGGCCACGGTCGCCGACGGCATCGCCGTCCTGCGCGCGGGCGACGTGACGCTGCCGCTGGTTTCCCGGTACGTGGACGAGATTGTCACGGTGGACGACGAGGAGATCGCCAGCGCCATTCTGATGCTGCTGGAGCACGAAAAGACCCTGGCCGAGGGAGCCGGAGCCGCGGCACTGGCGGCGCTGCTTCAGTCCAAGACCAATCTGCGGCATCGGCGGACGGTGGTGCTGGTCTCGGGCGGCAACATCGACGTCACGCTGCTGGCCAAGATCATCGAACGCGGCCTGGTGAAGGACGGCCGTCTGCTGCGCATCCGCATTCACCTGCAGGACCGGCCCGGCGCGCTGCTGGCGCTGACCAAGATTCTGGCCCGGGAGCGCGCCAACATCGTCGAGACGATCCACAATCGGGCCTATTACGGCGTTAGCCTGGGCGACACGGTGATCGACGTGACGCTGGAGACGCGCGGCGCGACGCACATCACCGCTATCAGCCACGCGCTGCGCGAGGCGGGTTTCCGCTTCGAGCGGATTCAGTAGGAGAGGCCATGTACACCCCAGGGTTCAACCATGTTGCCGACCGTGCCGTGCTGATCGAGGCCATGCAGGCTTACTCGTTCGCCATTCTCTTCGGCCCGCAATCAGGCCCCGAGTGGACGGCGCCGCTGATGGCCACGCATTTGCCGCTGGTGGTGAAGGACGAGGGCCCACACGGGCTGCTGGAAGGCCACTTTGCCCACGCCAATCGCCACTGGCGGCTGCTGGATGGTCGCGAATCGCTGGTGGTCTTCGCAGGGCCTCACAGCTACGTGTCGCCTACGCTCTACGTCGATTCGCTTTCGGTTCCGACCTGGAACTACATCGCCGTTCACGCCTACGGGACGCTGGAGCTGGTCGAGGACGAGGCGGGCAAGGATGCCCTGGTTATCGGCCTGATCCGCGCGCATGAGCCGGGCTTCGAAGCGGGATGGCGCAGGATGCCGGATCAGTTTCGCCAGTCAATGCTGGCGGGAATCGTAGGCTTCCGCATCCCCATCTCCCGCATCGAGGGGAAGTTCAAGATCAGCCAGAACCGCGAGGAGGTTGAGCGGGAGAATGTGCGGGCCGCGCACGCCGCCGGGAGCGAGGATCAGCAGGCTCTGGCAGGGTGGATGGCGCGTCTGAACGGGTGAGGGAACAGGCAGGCGGCGTTTCTCAAGGTTCCCGAGTTTTGCTATACTCGTAGAGTTCACCACAGTGCGGAGGTGGCGAAATTGGCAGACGCACCAGCTTGAGGTGCTGGCGCCCAAAAGGCATAGGGGTTCAAGTCCCCTCTTCCGCACCAAATCTCTCTCGTCCGGGTCAGCCGGATTGACCTCAGAAAGCAGCTTTCAAGATGAATGTTCTTCTCGGTTTTATTGTTGTCGTGCATGTGCTGGTGTGCATATTTCTGATTTTTGTGGTGCTGTTGCAGCAGGGCAAGTCGGCCGATCTGGCGGGCGCCTTCGGCGGGCAGGGTTCGCAGACCGCATTCGGCCCTCGCGCCGCGGCCAACGTGCTTACCCGGCTCACTACCTGGTCGGCGATTATCTTCATGTGCACCTCCATCAGCCTGACGATCCTCTACCAGCGATCCACCGGCGCTTCGCATTCGGTGCTGTCGAACTCGAAGTCCGCGCCAGTATCGACGCCGGCCAAGTCTGGAAAATAGAGAGCAAGCCTTTTATTTCCATCTAGATAGCTGGAAACGGCAGGCCAGATGGCCTGCCGTTTCCGCGTACGGGCTCGCCGATTGTGGGGGTGGGCAGGTATTTTTCTTGTTGACGGATATATCTTCAAGATATATCTTCAAGATATGAAAGATAGCCGCACCGCTTATGTCATCCTCGGCGGGCTCTCCATCGCGCCGAATCTCTCCGGCTATGAGCTTCATAAAGGCATTGAAGAGAACTTTGGCAGCTTCTGGGGTGAGAGCTACGGACAAATCTACCCCACCCTCAAGCGTCTGGCCGCCGAAGGCTTGATCGCGCCCAGCAAGTCCGAATCCGCCCCCAAAAGACGACGGCAGACGTATGCTCTGACCGATGCCGGACGGACCTGCCTTCGGGAGTGGCTGGCCCTGCCCTTCAAGAACGATCCGCCGCGCAATGAATTTCTGCTCAAACTCTTCTTTGGCCATGAGGCCGCGCCGGGCGTGGCGCTTGCGCACGTTCGCGAACTCAACGAGCGGAACCGGCGGACGCTCGCCATGTTGGAGGGCATTGACAAGATGGCGCGCGCGAACCAATCGCGGGATCCGAATATGCCTTACTGGATGCTCACACTGGGTCTGGGAATTGCGATGACCCGCGCCGCGCTCGATTGGGGAGATTCGGCGCTAAAAGAGCTTGCTTCGATGGATGGGGTTGCGGCTCAAGGCCCGCAAGCGGCGGTGTACAACTCGGCGCCGGTGACACCTGACTCTGGCCTGTGAGGACTGCTCACAGACTGCTTGTACTCACACTGGATGAACAAAGAAAGGATAGGAACACACGATGTCTACCAACGCAACGAGCGTGAAATCCAGCCGCGGGTCGCAGATTATGGCCTGGGCTGTCGCCAGCCTCTTTATTCTCGGTTTTATCTTCTCTCAAGTGGGAGCGTGGACAGGCCCAATCCAAGGCGCATGGTTCGTCGGCACGCAAAAGCCCCGGCGCGGATTCCTCTGGATGATGGCCTTTGGTTTTGTTCCCGGCCTGATCTTCGGCTGGCGCAAGATCCCACTGACGGGTACCGTGCAGGCACTCGAATACCTGGGCTGGGCGCTCGTCGCCGCCGTGGTTGGTGTTCTGCCCTTCACGTTCCATCGCCTTGTCAGCCCGCGTCTCTCCGGATTCGTCTCGACTCTACCCTTACCGCTGGCCGCAGTCGCGATTCCGTCGTTCGCCTTGGCGCTGCACATCGGCGCAGTTTCAACTATCGGGCCGTCCACATTCCTCATCTTTTGGTTCGCGGCGACGGTCGTGGGGCTGTGGAACCAGGAATCTCGCGTCACCGGCTTGGTCTTCGGCGCGGGCTTCATCGTTGTGGGCAGCTTCGGACTCTACCGTCATTTCGGCGGCGCTGCGCTCCCTGTCAATCCGCCTTTCGGCGCGGCGTTTTCCTGGAGCTGCCTTGGCGCCGCGCTGCTTCTTGCCATCTGGGCTCTCTTCCACCCGATCAGGCAGAAGACCTGGGTCAGCCGTCCACAGACCGTGGCGATGCTGCAAAGCCCTTTCACCGGAAACTCGTTGCATGCAGTCAGCGAAGAGGGCAGGGAAGCATTGGTCAGCAGTTCCGGCGAGCGCTTCCCCATCCGCCATGGAATTCCAACCTTCCTCAAACCGGAAGATCTCACCGGCGACAACGGCAAGTACAACAAGTTGTATGAAACCATCGGCGGCTTTTATGACGACACACAGCGCGTCTTCGCTGCTTTTCGTGGATTGGACATCAGCTCGTACTTCGAGAATTACATGAACCTGCTGGAAGTGAAGCCGGGCGACTCAGTGCTGGAGACCTCGGTGGGCACGGGTCTGAACTTCAAATATCTGCCTCGTGGAACAAAACTCTCCGGCCTCGATCTTTCGCCTGAGATGCTCACGAACTGCCAGAACAACCTGCGCCGCTGGCAGATGGATGCCGACCTTTACCTAGGCAATGCGGAGAGCCTGCCCTTTGCCGATTCCAGCTTCGACGTTGTCTTTACGTGCGGCGGCTTCAACTTCTTCAGCGACCGCGCCAAGGCCGTCCGCGAGATGATTCGCATCACCAAGCCGGGTGGTCACCTGATGATCGAGGATGAAACCGAAGAGTACGTGAAAAGCACCTACCAGAACATCCCGTACACCAGCAGCTTTTACAAGGATCGCAAGGATGCCGTGACCGTGCCGATCGATCTGGTGCCGCCGGAGATGGAGGATATTCATCTTGAGATGCTGAAGGAGGGCAAGTTCTATGCGATCACCTTCCGCAAGCCGGCGGCTGGAGCGTAGAATCGGGTCTATCCAAAGCCAACTAGGGAGTTTGCGCGAGATGAACAAGCTCGAAGAGATTACCGCCCGGCGGAAGCGCGCCCATGCGCGGCTGGTCGGGCTCGGTTCGAAGGTGTACGAGGGCTTTCTGGCGATGGAGAAGGCGGCCTTTTGCGACGGCGCACTGCCCAAAAAGCAGAAGGAGCTGATTGCGGTGGGAATCTCGGTGGTGAAGGACTGCGAGTCCTGCATGCAGTGGCACATTGAACAGGCGGCGTCGTGCGGCGCGACCTATGAAGAGTTGCTGGAGGCCATTGAGGTGGGCATCGAAATGGGAGGCGGGCCAGCCACGGTCTCGGCGCGATTCGCGCTGGAGGTGATGGAGAGCCTGGGGATGAAGCCGCGCCAGGGTTGAGCGGCAATCGCAGCTTCGCAGAAGCGGGGTCGGCCGACCAGAGCGGCTATAGTGTGGTGAGTCAGAAGTTCATTGAAGAACAACTGCAGATCCCTCGACTCACCACCCCCAGGCTGAAGAGAACGCGTGGGGCCCCGTTCGCTCCTGATGAACGGGGCTGGAAATGCCGCATTTCGCCGCGCCCCTACGGGGCGCGTGATCGTGCTGGGCTGCATCCCAGAGCTGCGCTGCGCTTGCCCTGGGCTATTCTCGCTGCCTCCCACCGGGAGGCAATGGAACCCGTTCATCTCTGGACTCAACTCGTCGCGACGAGTCAAGCTGCTCAGGATGACAGTTAATTTTGTACTGCGCATTTCTGACTCAGGACAATAGAATCAAATCATGATCTTAGAGACCTTTGCCGTTGGGCCGCTGGCCTGCAACTGCACTCTGCTGGGGGACGAACAGGCTGGCGAGGCCATTGTCATCGATCCCGGCGCCGAAGTGGGGCGGATCTACCGCCGGATCACCGAACTCGGCCTGAAACTCAAGCAGATTCTGATTACGCACGGCCACATCGATCATGTGGGCGGCGCACTTGAGCTGAAACGGCTTACGGGAGCGCCGATTCTGCTGAACGAGAACGATCTGCCGCTGCTGCGCATGATGGAGGCGCAGGCCGCATGGGTGGGCATGGAAACGCCGGAGGTCGCACCGCCCGACGCATCGCTGGTCGACGGCCAGCACGTGGGGCTGGAGTACTATCCGGCGCGGGTGCTGCACACTCCGGGCCACACGCAAGGCTCAATCTGCCTGCACTTTGCGCCGCTCAAGCTGCTGGTGGCGGGCGACACACTGTTTGCCGACAGTATCGGGCGGACCGACCTGCCGGGCGGCAATTACGAGCAGATCATCGACTCGATCCAGAGCCGGCTGATGGCGCTTTCCGACGAGACTCTCGTCATCCCCGGCCATGGACTGAACACCACCATCGGCGCGGAACGCAGGAGCAACCCGTTTCTGCGATAGGAGCAGAGGACAGTGGACAGTGGTCAGTGATCAGTTGGGACTGCCTACATTTGCGCGGGCGGCGGGCTTCACCGGAGGAGACCCTGGGACTGCAGGATTCCGATGCAGCGTTTCAGGCCGCTGTCGTTGGTCAAGATCTTCCAGCGTTCCGAGGAAGCGACAGCGCAGAGCAAAATGTCTATCGCTCCGCACTCTACACCGCGACTCCGGCAAAGATTGAACAATCGAGCCGCGTCTTCATAGTGCGAGGTTCGAATGGGCTCGTCCGGAAAGGCTTCGAGCGCGCTTCTTAATCTTTCAAATTGAGATGCCTTTTTAATTCCTGAAAGTACTTCCTGGCGGATTGGACCGATCATAGCAACGCGGCCGTCCTGAATCGCTTCGCCAAGCAAAGCCACCATGCGCTGCTCTTCATCGCTCAGCCGAGTCTGAGACTTGCGCCGTAGTGACAGCGACCAGACACAAGCATCGATCAAGACCTTCACGGTTCAACCTCGATCCGATCAAGCTGGCGCACCTTCTTGTAGTCGTAGGCCGGATCATAGTCGATGGTCCCAAACAGCTTGAGAATCTCCATCCGCTTGCGGTGATTGATGTACTCCTGCAAAGCAGCCGTCACCGCAGCTTTTTTGGTCGCATGATGACCGATCCGCCGCGCCTGATCAATCAGATGGTCATCAATGGCAAGATTTGTGGGCATGAATGCGTCTCCTTTATGTGTAGCCTATCACACATTCGACTGTGTGGCCATTGGGAAGACGCCCGAGGATGCGCGGAAGTAGTCGACCAGCCCGGCGACTCCCGCGCTGAATTCGGCCTCGGGGCCGAGGAGGCTGACGACCAGCCAGCCTGATTCGCTCATTCCGAAGAAATAGCCGGGATGGACCCAGACGCCGCGATCGAGCAGAGCCAGAACGGTGTGCTCATCGGGGCCGAGCGCTGGAATGCGCAGAAGGGCGTACCAGCCACCCTCGACCTCCAGGCGGGTCACCTGCGGGAACTGGGGCAGTTGGCGGTCGAGTTCGGCCAGGTTGGCTGCAACGCGCTCGCGAATCTGGCGCTGGATGGCGTGGCGGCCTTCCAGCCAGTCCGGGAGCGCGCACTGCACAGGGGCGTTCATGGAGAGAAAGGTGTCGGCGATGATCTCCAGGCGGTCGAGGGCCGAAGCGGCTTGCGGGCCGGTGGCGGCGATCCAGGCGGCCTTCATCTGCGGCAGGCCGGCGATCTTGCTGAGGCCGCTGACGACGAAGACGGGAACGCCCTCAAGACCGGCGGCAAAGCTCCCCGGCTGCGCGCCAAAGCTGTAGTCGAGGAAGACCTCGTCCACGATGAGGGAGAGATCGAACTCGCGGCAGAGGCGGGCGAGCTCTTCGGCCTCCCAGGGCTTGGTGAAGTGGCCTGTGGGGTTGTTGGGATGGACGATGACGATGGCGCGCGTCTGAGGGGTGACGGCGCGGCGCAGGCCCTCCGGGTCGATCTGCCAGCCGTGGTCATAGACGAGCGTGGCTGCCTTGAGACGGACGTCATCGAGCACGGCGAGGAAGTCAAAGAGGGGATAGCCGGGCTGCTGGATGAGAATCTCGCTGCCGGGATCGCAGAGGAGCCGGAAGAGGAAGCTATAGGCCTCGCTGGTGCTGGTGGTAAGGACAATCTCTTCGGGCTGGAGAGCGACGCCGTGGCCTGCGTAGTAGGCGCAAACGGCCTGGCGGGAGCGCAGCAGGCCGCGCGGCTGGGGATCGTACGCGAGAGCTCGGGGATCGGTGAGCGCCGAGAGTAGAGCGGGGTCATATTGAAAGCCGCAGCGGGTGGGATTGGAGGCAGTCAGGTCGGCAATGGGCAGGCCGGCAGCGGCGCGGAGGCGGTGCGCCTGCGCGAGATCGCTCTCTTCGGTGTCCCAGTTGGTTCGCTGCGAAAAGCGCATGTGGCGTTGATCTCCTGGAAGCGCCATTCAGGCGAAGGCCGGTTCAGGTTCGAGGTTTCCCACCCATTCGCCAAGAAGCCAAGAAGCAGGTCCTTCGACTGCGCTGCGCTCCGCTCCTGATGAACAGGATACTCGTGGCGGAGGATCTTCTTTATTCGGCAAGAAGGCAAAAGGACGGGTAAACAATTTAGCAGGTTAGCCCCGCTTCGCGGGATTGCGAGTTAGCAAGTTGGCGGGT
>Ga0302320_10003179_pt1 | contig 38351 bp, 29 predicted proteins | sample Bog_T0_3_FD_202130 | JGI IMG/M metagenome (GOLD analysis project Ga0302320, IMG submission 202130) | Peat permafrost microbial communities from Stordalen Mire near Abisko, Sweden - Bog_T0_3 | ecosystem: Environmental > Terrestrial > Soil > Wetlands > Peat | place: Sweden: Abisko, Stordalen Mire... | reverse complement strand
GCAACGTCTGAACTGAAGTTTTTATGAACCCGCAATTGCGCCAACTCATTGACCGTTCGCAGTTTCACCAGGGGGCTTTGCGCGAGGTGATGGCCCTGCTGCCGGACGACGACGCGGAATTGGACCGGTTGATCGGGGAGGCGGCCAAGGCGGGCCGGCAGAAAGATTTCCTATTTCTCGTGATGCCGGCACTGGAAGCCGGGCGCAAGGTGGGCGCACACCATCTGAGGTACGGGGCGATCATGCTGCTGGATTGGGCCACGCTGGGATGCGTGGCGTGGCACATGGACGGGAACGTGCCGGAACATCTGTTGGAGGCTTTCCAGCATTCCGTAATGCCGCATGACACGCAGGCAACGCTGGTGTTCGTGGCGGCGGCGTGGTGCCGGGAGCATCGCGCCGGCGTCTTGCCACCGGGATTGGTAACCATTGCCCGCCAAGTGGCGCGGGAAAAACCCGGCAAGCCGGAAAACCCGGCACAGGCGAAAGCCCAGATTCTTCTGGCCGCGACGGTGATGGCGTTTCCCACGGTGATAGAGGACGCGGGTTTGACAGCCCTCATCCACGAAAGACACGGCCCGACGAATGCATCGGCGAAAACTCACGGCGAGGAAATTCTGAGCATCTGCCGGGCGCGGGTCTTCACCCGGGTTTACGCGGCACCGGCACGGCAACTTGCCCACGGCGCGACCATGCGGCGGGCAGTAGCCAAGGTGGGCCGGAACGAGCCGTGTCCCTGCGGCAGCGGGAAGAAATACAAGCATTGCTGCATTGAGAAGGACGAGGAGCGGCTGCATCACTCATCCGACGTTGCCGGCCGGACGTCTGAAGAGGTGGCCGCCGAGCCGGAGGTGCATCTGACCGCCGCGCGGCTGGAAAAACTCATGCCTTATGATCTGGCCCGTTTGGATCCAATGAAAATCCCGGTGGAACTGGTGGAGTTGTATTTCGCCCAGATGGCGGGCATGGGCCTGCACGATAGAATCGCCGAGGCGTTTGAGCAGCGAGGTTTTTCGGAGGAATTAAAAAATATCTGGGGTTTTGTTTTGTTTTTTGTGACCCGAGCCGGCCGAAAGGATGTGGCCGAGCGAATGTTGCGGGTGCGGCCGGATGCGGCGCAGATAAAAAAAGATTTGGATCCGGGAGCCCGACTGCTGCTGGCGCAGGACGACCCGGCGGAGCTGGTGGCCCTGCTGGAAGAATTATCGGTCCGCGCCTTGCAGACGGAAAACTCCGAGGCGCTGGAGAAATTTGCGTATGGCATGGTTGAAAACAGCAAGCTACAGGCATTGGGAATTTTTGTAGCGCGCAGCATGCTGCCGGTGGTGGAACGAAAGGACGCGGCGTTTTTGTTCGAACAAATACTGGTTGCGCGCGACAAGCTGGATCTGCCGCCGGAAGATCCGTTTGGCGACATCCTGGACCGGCGTTTTGCCGACCACGAAGACGATCACAAGAAGGAATCGGAGGAATTTCGCAAAGCGCAGCAGAAACTGAATGCCAAGGTGGAGGAAGTGCGGCAGCTCAAGGAATCGCTGGCCGGAATGCAGAAGGAAATCGCACGCCAGGAACAGAAGCACTTGGTGCCTATGGAATCCCCGCGCGCGGCGGCGCCGGTGTCAGCCGATGAACCAGCCTTGAAAGAATTGCGCCTGAAAGTGGACTCGCTCAAAACCGCGCTCAAGGAAAGGCACCACGAACGGAATGATTTGCGGCGGGAATTGGAGAAGGCGCATGCCGATTTGGAGGAGCTCCGGCAAAGCCCCGCCCTCGCCCTGGCCGATGATGCAGAACTGGAGCGTGAGGAGGCATTGCTATTGCCGCAAGATGCGCCGGAAATCCATCCGGTGCGGCTGATGGAATTTCCCAAAGGTTTTCAGCAGACACTCGCAGGGTTTCCCCGCCATGTTGCCCGCGCGGCCGTCATCATGGTCGGGCGGCTCGCAGCGGGTGAATCGGCGGCCTACGTGGGGGCGTTGCGACTTAAGCAGACACCCAACGTGATGCGGCAAAGGATCGGCTCGGATTACCGGTTGTTGTTTCGACTTCAGGCCGACCATTTACAGGTGGTTGACCTGATCAACCGAAAAGATTTTGACCGCCGGCTCAAGACGCTAACATGACCAGCGCCCGCGTATGCGGCGATACAGTTTACCTGCCCGGCCAGCAAATCGGTCGCACGCCGGCGCCGGCGGTCGGCGATCCACCGCTGTGCCTCCATGCGGCGGGGGTAAGATTTATGCATCTGTTGAGCCGGGAGCCGGTCGTGTTCACGGCCCCGTTGCCTGCTTGGGCAAAATGATTTGATACAGCAAAGAGAACCGGCGGGCCAGACCTACGCGGTCAGTTGTTTCAGTTGATCCACGATTTGGACCATGCCGAGGGTGTCCAGGGCGCAGTATTCTTCTAGGGCCTGACGCACGAGGCGGCGCTCGGCGGCGGGCACGTCGCCGAAGGTCACGCGGAGAAATTCGCGGCTGGCGGCGCCGCCTTCCTGGATCGTCAGTTTTTCATAGCCCTGACCGGTCAGGGCCGGGAGGACGGCTTTCATGGAGGCGCTGCCGTCCTGGTGCGGATGGTGGTAGCGGAAGCCCCGGAACGGTAACAGCAGGTCAACAATGCGCGGCGTCAATTTCCGCAACCACGGTTTGAATTCCGGTAGCTGCTCGCAACATTCTTTCAACCGGCTGGTTTCAAAGTTGGCGTTGTAGGTCACCACCGACCCGGTGGCGGGCAGATTTTTCACCAGGTGGCGCATGAATTCCGGGCGGGGGTCAGCGGTGCCGGCGGCCAGGTGCGAAACATGTACCGGAGCAGCCCCGGGTTGGCGGACGATGTGCAGGGAGTATTGAAAGGGTATCTGGCGATACGGGCCACTATTATCAAACAAGGGAATTGCCGTGCCGATGGTCTCGAAATCCAGGTAGCTGACAGGATACTCAAGCTGGCTGAGGAACGCAGCCAGGGCCGGGCGGTCAATGTGCGGTTTGCCACCAATCAGCACGGAACGCTGGATGGCTTGATTATCCGTAAGCGTGACGTCAGCGGGGATATCGGCGAGTCTTTGGATGCCCTGCTTGAGCAAGGCAAAACTTTTTTTGCCGCAGCGATAGAGCGTGAATACGCTGGCTTCGGGTAGAAACGACCAGCAACGTTCGTGCAAGGGACAAGTATAGGGATTATCGCAATGTGGGCCGATTTCAATAACCGGATGGACCTTGACCCCGATGACGCGTTGCATGGCGTCAATTTGTTCCCCGATGTCGCGGCTCAGAATAGAGACTGGCCGGGTGACGTCTTCGAGGGTGAAAAACTTTTGAGGATCAACCGGGCCGTGCCGGACGAATTCGTTGTTGATGTGGGCCAGGAAACATTTGCGGATTTTGATGCCTGCACCAGTGAGCACGAATCTCTGGAAGGCGATGTCGGGCAGGTGGACATCCTCTTTCAGGCTGGTGGTGGATTTGACTTCGACCAAATCCCACGCGTCGCCGGCGACCGGCACAAGAATGTCAGCGCGGGCGTAGCCGCCGCCGAAGGAGAAAGTTGCCTCGTAAATCGGGCGACGGTGTTTCAGTGCTTCCTGCGTCAACCGGATGGCGGCATCGAATTCGCCGGGTTCGGTATCAATCTCAATGCCGCCGGGGAAAAGTTGCTGCGCCAGTTCACCGACTTCCGTGCCTTGATCAAAGACGGCCTGCTGATTTGCGTCGGGCGCGGGGATCTGGTCTTTGGCGTTGTAGCGGAACCAGAGGAGCTTCGAGCATTGCCGCCCCATCAGGAAGGTGGACTTGGAGAGACCTGGATTGTGGGTGGGGTCCATGTGGCGAATATTTAACGGGAAATGTTTATGCGGCAATGGTGAGGTGTTACCGCCGTTTTTTTTCAAGTTGAACGACTGGTGCCAGAACTTTGGCCCGGATTAACTCGCGGAAATGTTCGGCGAGGTTTTCAACGGTAGCTTGTTCCCGAACAATCATGCCGAGTTCCATGTTTCGATTGAAGGCGTCGTCGGTCAGGTTGGCGCTGCCAATGATGGCGACGTTGTCCACAATCGCACACTTCATGTGCAGCTTACCTGGGCGGCCGGCATGATTGCGCTCCCGTTTGGCAAGCGGCCAATAGTAGAGATGGGTTTTGGCGGCGGGAACATTGGCAAAGGCGTTGATGGCATCACGCGTCAGTTGCCCTTCCGACTCATCCTCGCTTTCGACAATCAAGGTGAGTTCGACACCGCGGTCCACGGCCTGGATTAAATGGTCGCAAAGATGCCGCACGCGATGGGCGGCGAAAGTCACCAACAGAATTCTTTTTTTGGCCTTTGAAATTAGGTCATAAAGGACTTGATCAATGCGGCGGACGGGAAAACGATTGTTGGCCGGGCCGGTCCAGATGATTTCCGTCAACGGTGCGTTGTCTCCTGCCAGACAATCCACCGCGGTCATCACCACAGCGATTTCATTCCACTTGGCACTGCCGGATTTACGAAACGCTTCAGACAGAAGCCACGCGGCGTCCTGGCTCAACAGTCCCGCCGTACCTTTGCGGATGGTCGCGGCGTCCGGGCTGGCACTCATTGTGGCCAGTTTGGTGGCGAGCTTTTGCCAGTCGCCAGAGGTCATGCGGCAGCGGGCGGCGGTCAGCGCGTGAATGAGTTCGGGTGACACCATGCGATTTAGACCCCATCGAAAAACTGCACCGTCCTCGCGGCGAATGTTCCAACCAGTGTGGAACGGTCGAGGAAACGGTTACCTTTTTCACAGGAGGTTTCGGGAGCGAAAAGGCAGGCATGACAACACGCGCCGTGAATGTTCCGGCCATCGGGCACGGGCGAGTGTTCAGCGCAAAGCGGGTCAGAGCCGCAAATGCGCATGGATTCCAAAGCATTTTGAATCTGGCGTCCAAGTGTGACGGGCTGGCCGAGTTGAACCAAACCGCCGAGCGTGCCCTCGCTGTCGGACGCCGCAGTGTAAATCAGGATGCCGGCCATCGGGCCGTATTCCTGTCCGACTGTCCGACAATAAAGCCGTTCGCGCACGCTGGCTGCGGTATAACCGCATTCCAATGAAATTTGACGCATCAAGGCGTGGGACAATGAATGCAGGAGAACAAAACGGATCGCCGGAAATCCCGCTTCCGGCGGGTTTTGTTTTCGCAAAGTGCGCCAACCTTTGTGCGCCGCGAAAAATTCCTGCTCCAACTGCCGCACGACGGGTTGCTGTTCCCATGCCTGAAGCGCACTTTCCTTGAAGCGTAGGAAGATACCCTCGCCGCGGACTTCGGAAGCAGGCAACCAGGTAGGACTCTGCCGACTCAACGGAGTTTGGCGTCCATCGTCCACATACGCAGCATCCGCGAAATCGCCTTTCGATTCGATGCGGGTGAAGGCGAGAAGGGCGCGGACTTCCCGCAGTTTTTCTAGCAAGAGGGTGTCCTCAAAAAACGGCTTAAAACCGGTGGGCGGCGGCACGCGAGTCACGCGAAAATCCTTGGTTGGCGGTGCGGGTGGATTTTGGGTGAGGAGCGCCCATTCGGCGATTTTGAGATCGGGTTCTTCCGCGCTGTCGCCACCATCACCTTGTTTTCGCGCCAGGATAGCAGCCCAAATTTGATCGGCGGTGAACTCGGCAAGCTCGGGCATTCGCGAGGGCGCGGCAACGTAGGCCACAACTTCAAGTGAAGGAACATCCTTTAAGGCAGCCCAATGATCCGCGATGCGCAAGGTCAGTTTGTCCTGCGTAGTTGGCGGCAAGGACAAGGCTGACATGACGAGCGGAAACCAACTATTCGATGAACCCAGCAGGATTGTGCGGGCAGTTTCGTTACAGCCGTTGGGATCCGTCCGGCGCAAATGCGGATGGTGGCCGGTGCATTGGATGGCAAACGTCTCGCGGTCAAAAGCGTCCGCCATGCGGCGCTCCACGCCACATTCGAGGCATTTGACAATAATGTCAGAGGCGTCGCCGGCGGCGCCATACTCACGCAAGGTCAGGCGTGATGGTTTGCACGGGACGTTTTGCTTGTGAACATACTGAACCCACGGAAAATCGGTCAGATGGCCCTCGCGACAGGCGAGCAGGAAACGAACCGCGAACGCGGTGGGTGGGTGAGCCGGGGATTTGGCGCAACTGCCATGGACGTATCGCGTTTTATCAGGCCGCCATTGATCCTGAACGAGATTGAAAATTCCTGAATCAATCGTGGCCAACGTATCGCAGATGGGGCAACGCAACCATCGCGGAAATGGCGCGACCGGCACGCCGATGGCCGCCGCGGTCGGGTCGCGGCTGTCATCATCAAATGACATGGGCGGCAAGTGTAATTTCTTCACCTGCGGGCCAAGCCGCCGCTGGATTGCGCCTAGTAACCTTTCTTCAGTGATTTCCGTGCAATAGCGCGTGTCCCAATCATCCAGGCCGAGAATCAGAGCCGAAGTTTTCGGGAGGTCGAGCAATGCGCCGACACCAAAGGTGTAAATAAGCTGGCTCGGTCTAAGATCGCCTAGTTCGTTCATAAAAGTTCCATTGGTTAGAAGCCGAGAATTTCGAGGTAGTAATTCTGGAGTTTAGAGCGCGCGTGATAGGAGGCTGATTTGACGGCAGGCTTTACATCCTGCAAAGCCTTGTAGAAGGCAGGCTCGTTCTTTTTCGCGTGCCGGGAGGTCGCCAACAAAAATTTGAGCACAGCTTTGCAAGATTTGACCAGAAAATATCGGATGTTATCTATATCCTGGTCATCAGCGGCGGGATGCCAGCGAATCATGGTATGCAAGAATTTTTGCTTAAGGTTTGCGCCCAGCAGGGCCTGATGAAAAACCCGGAGGCTGGCGAACTGTGCCATTTGAGCCCGTTTTTTATACTTCCTTACCGCGAAACAGTTGATGGTTTCCAAAAAAACTTCATCAACGCGAGCCCAAGCCAATGACTCTGCGCGTGCCTTTTCTGTTCTATCAAAATCAGCGAAAAGGTCTAGCGCCTGGTCAGCAAAGAGTTTTTGTTTGCTCTTGGCTTTCACTGCACCTAGTGGAGTAGTCACCGATGCGAGAATCTGGCAGAGGCGTTCCTTTGTGATGCTCGACTGCCCGTAATTTTTTCTTTCGCCCTTTTTTCGTTCAAGATGGAAGCCATGCCGCCGGAAATAGCGCTGGAGTGAAACGAGATCGGGGAGTTCCGTCATCAAATCACTGGGATCGACTTTGTTCTGGTTATTCGAACGGCAAGCAACCTTGGACTCGATTTCATTCAATAATTCAGGTTTGTCGGCCTGAACGAACTTGACCAAAACTTGCGCGGAGTTACGGATCAATTTTGGCAAAACCTTTGGGCTACCCAGGTAGGAAACGGTTTGGGCACCATTGACGATGGAGGCGGATTTCAACCAAACAGTTTTACCTTCACGCCGGAAACCGTCGCCAGAGATGGTGATTCCGTTATGGGAAAAAACGAACTCGTGGGGACTTTTTTCCAGAGTTTCGTCAATACCATCTCGCACGCGTTTAGCGGTTTGTCCCTGCAAAGCATAGCGGATGTTCCCGGCGAAAAGATCATCCTTGTATTTATTGTAAGCGCGCCCAAATTCCCTGACTGGGGCTGTAAAAAGCCAAACTTTAGTGCCGTTGCATGAAGCTATGCATTTCGGCTGAGTGGTGCCATTGATGCGGATTACCTCCATACGAGGCGTTTTACCTTCCCGATGGTCGCGTTCCAATTTGTCAATTGCATCGGCGTCATGAATTTCAATCTCGTTTTTCTGGCATCGGTATGCCTCGCTGGAATCGAGTATGGCGGGAGTGACCAAGATGTATCGATTACGCTTGCGAGACCTGCGAAGGCTTTCGTAATCCGCGTGCAATTCCGGGCGGCAAGTGTCGAGCCATTCATTAAATTGTTTGGGTGAGCCATGAATTGCAAGGATTGCTTCCTCAAACCGCTCAATGTCTTTTATTGTGGGCGAATGGCCATAAAACTTGGATTGAATTACCAAGACATGATCAAGTGTTTGATTCGGCAGCGGCCAAGCGATGGCATCAATGCCACCATCTTTGTTACCATCAGTGAATTTAACTGTGTTGGGCTGAAGCTCATGATCAAAACCATGAGCGGACAGCCACCAAAAAATGAATCCCTTCCAATGAGGGTGTTTAGAATGCTCTTTATCCAGGATTTTCGTTACCCGCGTTTTTAGTGCCTTTTTCATGTCATCAATCCCTGTTAATCAAAGTGCAGCTCAATTCGGGGTTATGAACTGGTGCGCAGTCCGGTTGGGTTTTGATCCAAGATGAGGGACACCGTTCCCTCCACGTCCCGCAAGCTGTTCAAACAGGTGAATTTTTCCCAATCGGTCGGGCCGGGTTGCTTGAGCAGTCCGACGACACCATTGGTGTCATCCCGGTAGCCGAGCCGGTGGTCGGTCTGGTTGTGGACACGACTCAGCCAGTAGTCGCGTCGCTCCATCAACATCTGGCGGACCAGTATGCCAACGGAGGGATCACCCAAGGCTTGCTCGGCGCGGGCGACTATCTGGTCAATGACTCCCGGCATCTCCAGGTCGGTATCCGACAACTCGCCGGCTTTGTCGTTGGCGTTCAATCGCTGATCGCGCAAGCGCATGAGCGCCACCAGCACGCCGGATAAACCACGGTCGAGGGCGCGAGCCGAGAACGGTGTGACCGAGAGGGCTTCGACGTGTTTATAGAACGTCTCATGGTAATGCTCGAACGTTTCGTAATGGGAAAGGTCGCGTGGCCGCGCCCAATTGAACAGCGTGAGGACGAGGCCCGGTCCGGATTTTGAACGCCCGACACGACTGGTAGCCTGAATGTATTCCGACGTGGTCTTGGGCTGGCCGGCAACGGCCATGAGGCCAAGCCGGTCAATGTCCACGCCGACGGAAATCATGTTGGTGGCGAGAATGGTGTCGAAGGGCCGCGTCGCGGCCTGTTTGCCTGCCTTGCGGTCGGCTTCGCGTTGCGCTTCATGGGCCTTGTCGAAGACGACTTCGAGACGTTCAAGAATCTTTGGGATGTCCGTGCCCGATTTGCGAGATGTGAGTTCCTCGACTGCGCCGAAACGAATTTGGCGTTTCGCCAGCCCGCGCTGGTCGGCGTCGCGCAAGCGGGCGCGAATATCATCCTCGACCAAGCGCCGTGTGCCGGCGAGTTCGCGGATGGAATTGAAATAACCGGCGAGCGTCATCCATGGGTCAGCAAGGTTGTCGTATTTATCAAACAACTTTTGCGCCGATGCCAGCAGCGCCACATAAACGCGAATCATCGCCGCGGGATATCGCCGGCCAAAAGCGCAGATGCCGACGTAACGCCGCCCCGGATACTGCTCGCCCGCGGGGCGTTGAATTGCGAAGAAGCTGTTCGTGATGGAAGTGCCCTGCGGCGGAAACACGTCGAGCTGGCGCAGAAAAAGTTTTCGCACTTGATCCGTTGCCCGCCGAATGGTGGCGGTCGAGGCAATCACTTTGGGTCGCACGCGCTTCCCGTTCACCGTCCATGAGCACATTTCATCAACCGCGGTTTCGTAGAGGGCGACCATGGAACCGAGCGGGCCGCTGATGAGGTGCAACTCGTCCTGGATGATCAAATCCGGCGGGCGCAACGGGCCGTGCGGCTGGCGTTTCACCGCGGGATTACCATTGCGCGCGGGATGATTGCCTTTGTCATCCGCCTCGATTTCAGGCGAAATAAATCCGTGACGAAGGCAAAGGCCGTCCAGTTGCCCGAACAAATGCTGCGTTTCGCCTTTCCACGGCATCTGGGCGAACTTGTCCACGGTGGCGATGAGCAGCGATGGCGGGCGGCGGTAAATATCCTCGTCCACCACCATCACCGGCAGCCCTTCCTTGGGCGACTTGGCTTCAGAAAATTCGCAACTGCCGGTGGCGTCGCCGCAATATGTCACGCACCGCCCGATTTCGCTGGGTGGCTCATACACCTTGACGTGGTGAGAATGAATTTCGCGGCCGCACCACGGGCAGGAAACAATTTGATGCGGCGTGCCGCTGTTGCCGGGACGCCCGCCGACGTTGCCCTGGCGCAACGATTCCGCGGCCTGACTGAGCGTGTTGGGCGTAGCCTTGCTGCCGACCCACAAGCCGAGCCGAAAATGTGTGGTGCCCCACTTGGCGGTGTCCGCCTTGCGGATGGTTTCACACGCGCAGAGCAGCGCCGCGGCGCGTTGAAATTGCTGGAGCGTGAGCAGGCGCAATGTGTAACGCATCAGCACGGCGATGCCGTGATCGCCGGGGCGGCCTTCGATGTCCTTTTGCAGCCGGCGCAAGGCGAGCACATAAGCGGTGAGACCAAGATAGGCTTCTGTCTTGCCGCCGCCGGTCGCGAACCACAACAAATCCGCCACGGCGTCGGTTTCATGGCTGCGGTCGGGATGATCCAGGCGCGTGACGCTGGGTAGGTTGAGCAAAACGAAAGCGAGCTGGAAGACACGCCACGTCCGATTCTCTGGTAGATCGAATGGTTCAACGGGTGAGCCAACTTCAATTTCCTTTTTGCGGATTTTTCGCGCGTAGGTGGAATGCACACGCTGTTGCCACATGGCGTGATTCGCAAACCGAAAGGATTCCTCCGCTTTCGCATCGCTTTCGATCAGGTCAATCCCTTCTGCGATGCGAGTGCATGCGCGTTCGCAGCGTTCCACCGCCCGCTGCGCCGCGGTTTGATGTTCCGCCAGCCGTTCGGCTGGATTGGGAATTTTGCCGGTCTCCTTCTGAATCCAACTCGCGTAGGCGTCTTTTAATTTGCGCAGCGTCGCCAACAAATCCGCCTTGGGCATCTGCGCCAGTTCCTTCATGTCCAACACCACGCCGGTTAGGTTGGCGTCGTCCGCGGGCGTGGGCGGCGTTTGCTGTTCCACTTCGGCCCGCGGGACAAATTCGGTTTCCACCATGAGCGCCTTGGTAGCCTCCGGCGCGGGCAGCGTGACGTGAACCGCCCCGCCATGCCCGACCGCGAACTCCAGCCGGTGACGATAGAGCATTTCCAGCGTCTCGGTTTCCTCACGCGTGATGGGGTCCATCTTGGTCAGGTCATGCTGCCAGTCGCGGCGCTGAATAATGATCGGTTGCGGCGGCACGGCGGCATCCAGCACCCACATTTTTGGCTGGAACACCCACGCCTCATCTTTTTTGCGATCCTGTTCCGGCTGCGTGTTGACGAAGAACACCGTGATGACCCAGCCGCGGGCGGTCTGACGCATTTTTCCCTGCACAATCACCGCGGGGTCGGTGTCGGGCCGCGGATGCAACGGGCCGAACATTCCATTTTTGAGCGGCACGGGCAACGGATCGCCGATGAAGTGGTTGCGTTTCCAAACATTCGCCTCTGAGCCGGTCTTTTTATTGATTTGCGTGGCGCTCTTGATGCGGCGGTAGCGTCCCCATTCCGTCTTGATGAGGATGGCCCTGGCCTCGTTCTCGACCACGAAGCTCATGCCGATGGAATTGGGGAAAAATGTGGTGGACGTAGGCGTCGAGGCGTCCGTCTTGCCGACTTCGGGGTCATCCTTGCCATCCGTGCCGAGATTGTCCTGCTCCTCGGCTTCGACGGGCGAGGACTTGGGCGCGAGCATTCCGACGAGATAACGGCCGGTCACGCGATCCTCGCGCTGATCCAATTCTTCCTCCGGCCCGCCCGCCGGGCCGAGCAGGTCGTTCACGAGCATCGCCGTCAACTCGTCGCGGATGGCGTAGGGCGTGATGGGCGGCAGCGCGGGTGGCGGGGTGGGCAAAGGTGTTTGCATTTTAAGAAGATGATTTTTTTACCAAATACGTTGCGAGACTTCCAGCCAGTCCTACAACCAACTCAGCCTCTCGGCTGTCAATTGTCTGGCCTTCGCGAACATGGCGGGCTTGTTCCGAGGCGTAGCCCCAAATTTTCTCGACGCCAGTATCCAGCGGCTTTGGCAGCAGACCTGGATTCCGCTTTATGAGTTCGCCCAGCGTTGCGTTTTGATCGCCGGTCACGTCGCGAGCGACACATTCCAGCGCGGCCATTGCGTGCTGAATCGCGCCGGTAATGTCCGGCGTCGGGCGCTTTGACAGGTCGTGCACAGCCTCGTGCAATTCGCGTTGGGCAACCGAGCGTCCGGTCTCCTGTGTGACGGCGATGGCCGTCCGCACCGTTTTTTCAAAAGATTCCTCGCCGCGGATTTCGATTCGTCCGTCCGCCAGTTGCCAGCCCACGCCCTTGCGCCGAAACGCGTCATTTAATTTATCCGTAAATTTACCAAATCGCTGATCGCCGGGTTTATCAAGCCCTTTGGCTAGCTCCTCAATAAAGTCGTAAACTTGAAACCACTCGGCGCCGGCAAGCAGCCCTTGCACCTCGTTGTCAACATTCGGAAATTCGCTCCAGTTGCTTGAGTCGGGTGATTCGAGTAACAGATCACAGAGCAACTCTCTCAAGCTCGACGGACTTAACCCGGCATCATAGGCAATGCGGATAACGAGGCTCCGCAACCACGCGGGCGCTTCACTGCGAACCGAAATCGGCGCATCGGGTTTTTCTAATCCGTGCCGCTGTGAAAAAGTGCTCATTCCAATAATTTAAGGTCGCGGACGAAAAAGTTGTCGTCAATGAGACTGCCGCTGGCTGGAAAAATTACGAGGCATGAACCGTTCACGCCTTGCGCTGCCGCCGCGCGCAAAAGGCGGATGCCTTGGGTTTTATTCGCTTTCATCAAAACAACTCCATTTGTGGCGGTTTAATCAATTCGCCTGATGCCACCAACCCAGCAGCGTGGGGTTCGGTGAATTTCAACAACTCCAAGACACGGAGGCTGATTGTGGTGACGGTCGTTTGCATACTAGCTTGATGGTTTTTCTTGAGTAATTGCGTCGAAAGCAAGTTCCTCGTCGGGATCAAATGCGTTATCGAGGAGGGCGGCGTGTCGCCTGTCACTATCACAGCCATGCAGACAAGCCATCTCTCTGATGAACGAATCGGAGCTTTTCATAAGGGCTGGCGCACCAGCGTCCCACCGCGCAAATTGATTTAATTCATTGTCCGGTAGTGGAATATTCTGTTGATCAGCCAGCGCGATCCCATTTAGTTGGAGGATTGCCAACCCTTGTCGCCGCACGTCACTCCACTCTTTAATATCGCAACGAACAGGCCGCCCATTCATTCGAAGCGGTTGGGCTGCCGACTGAACAGCGTTCGTTCCAAAGGAGAGCAATCTGGAAACATCCTGCTTTCCGACCGCGTTCAGAATTTCGCTATGAAACCGAAGTTCGGGGAATGGCTCAAGTGTCCGACCGAGTTCCACCAGATCATCGGGCGATGCCAAATAAACCAAACGACTCGCATGGTATCGCAGTTTGGTAATCCTGCGCTTTCGCTGATACTCGACCATTTCGGCAGTGCCTTTAGCAAACGACAGCAGTGCAGTCTTGTGCCGCTCGCGCAAAATTAACGCCTGCCTCACTAGATCGCCGGTGGTGATGCTGCCAACCTTGAGTTTGAACCACAGTTGTCTGGCCAAACCCGTGAATGATTGCAGATAGTTACTCTCTCGAACTGATTCAGAATAGTCAGGAACCGGGATTCTGATTCCGTTCTCGGCCAACGCTCGCGTCAGCGTATCTCGCTCCTTCGGCTTCGTGACCAGCAAGTGCTTCACGCTTCCGATCAACGTCCTCCAAGATGGTTTCTGGCGATCATCCTTGAAGTCGTCCGCTCCTTGCAGCCATTCGCCAGACTGCACTTGGAAATCTTTTCCCGTTTTGTGTAGTTCAAGTCCGAGTTCGGCGAGCAAGGCGTCCAACCGAATCCTGGAGTCCTTCACTACCTGATTTGTGCCGACGATAATAATATCGTCCACGTATCGAAAGTAACCGTTTGGCAACAAATCTACCATTTTCTTGTCAACCTCCCTCAAGACCAAATTGCCAATGAGATGGCTAAACATCGGGCCGGTAAGCAAACCGGCACATTTAGGTGCCTTTAACGCTGCGTGATCAATGAGCATTTTTTCGCCCAACTCACGAGCAGAAGCAGCCAATCCCGTCCGGTCGCACTCGGCTTGCCACACACGGTGTGCCAGTTCAGATGAAACGCTCGGATAAAATCTTTTGATGTCAGTATAGAGCACCAGTCCGTCCTGTTCACGCTTGCAAGATTCCACAATCGCGGCATGCCGCGAACGAAACCCCCTAAAATACGGCTCGAACATTCCCACCTTGGTGTTGTCTTTTGCTAGGCGGTAGCTGAATACGTGCGCTGGAAAATCTAAACCGACGCCAGCTTGGGCACAGGCTTGGAGCAAGTAAGCTTCTGCATACGCTTCATTGGGGCCGGGTATGTGAATGTCCCTGTGTTCAATCGTAGCCTCATCCTTGAAATCTTTGAAATGAAGCGTTCTAAAATAGGGCTGGCTTGAGCGGGTGAGAACAACATGGGTTGCTGCGTCTCGTCCCCAACGATCTCGAACAGCGCAACGGTTTGCCAAGTAGTATCGCAATCCAATATAAGCCAGCACGTCGCGGCGGCGATACTGATTGACCGCACGCACCGCGAGCATTTGTGGACGCACTGTTTTCATCAGTTGCTGTTCAGGTCAAATCGCATTACCGAGAGGCGCACTTCCGGTGTTAACTCTGGTTTTAGGGGGTGGCGCGAAAGACATGATGCTTGCGCGCCACTGGTTGGCTGCTGCCTAGTGTCAAACAGGTGAATAAACCGTGCCCAAGTTTCCGCTAACCACAAATTTACACGGGGGAAAAACCCTCCAGCCAGATTATTGACAGCGGGGGCCTGAGGCTCGACCCATATAGCAGAGCATTGGGTTCCTCTATAGTGGCGAAAGAGTTCTTCAAGCTGAGGTTTGGCCGCATTAAATTTTCCTTGTCTTTGAAGAAAGCCTGAAAAATTCGCAACAACTAACATACGTGCGCCAGAATCCCGACTCCGAATTGTGATTTCCCGTATCAAGTCGGTGTTGCTTAGGATGTCACATACATCCCAGTTGAAAAATGCTTCCTGCACCCAAATTGCCTGACTTTCCAGAGTCGTCTTAATTTCGCTGATTCCTTCAACAGCATAATTGCGGGCGAATGGCGAAATTTCACCGCCGATGACCACTACGTCAAGTGGCTCCCGTGGAACGCATCCCCGCTGCCGCAACTCGGCGAGCGTAGTCAGGATGGAAAGAACAGCAGCCCCTGAACCGCAAGGAACATCTGCAATAGCTACTTTATTCCCCGAAAAAAGTTGTGCGAAAGCATCTGAAACGTGCGGCACCGCATTGGTGGGGTCAAGAAATGCAAGTTCGATACGGGCTGCTGAACCAGCGAAACCCCATGCTAGATGCGTGTCGGTTTCTGGTTTAGTAATTCCTCCAACTGGGCCGGGATTGGGCGAGGGTTGATCTGCCATCGTCCTTAAATCATGGCGTTCAAGAATAGCTATATATGCGGATACGAGGCTTGGGGGCAGTGTGAGCACTTGATCGCCTTGATGCCAGAGCGAGTCCGGTAGATCGTTTGGTTGAACTAAACGGTTCATGCTGACTCCCTCTTTTCATCCACACTATCTTTTTCCAAAAGCTGTGAATTGCGTTGCTGCGTGTAGATCATCATAAATCCACCCCAAGTAATCTCTGCTCCGGGATTGACGCATCGAGCACTGGATCAAGCACCCACGGGGCTTGGCTTAATTCTGGCGGTGGAGCTTCCGTCGTCGTCACGATGTATTGGAAAGCGGGAGCGCTGCCAGACTCTCCTTCGAGGGCGCGGGCGGCAGCGAAGAGCATCACATAAATCGGAGCAGCAAGATCGGCCTCACGCGGGCTGTCGTGAATCAGGAACCGTGGGTGATGTGCTTTTGCGTCAGTCAGGCCGAGGGCCAGTGCTGCGAGATCGAATACTAACCAGCGCACAACCTTGAAGGCCGCACTGTCGCGGGGGCCGTGGTATTCGAGTTCGGGAACGATGCTCTTGCCGGAGAAGCGCACGCTGCCGGTAACAACATCGCCGAGCATCTGCCGGACGATGTGGTTGAAGATTTGGCCGAAATGGGTGACGAGTTTTTTGTGCTGGTCAGTGAGGTCATCGAGGTATTTGCTCAACGCCTCCTTCTCACTTTTCAAATCGTTCAATTCCTTGTCCCATGCTTCTAATTCCAAGCACGCTGTCTGATAGGCGACGAGCAGGCCGCTGATGCGTTTGGACTCCTCCCACGGCGCATTGAGTTCTTGCAACTCCCGCTTGTGTCGTTGCCGCGCCTTGGTCAAATCTCCCAACGCCGTCTCCAGCGCAACCTTTTTCGGGCTGGCCAATTTTTGTCGTCGCTCCAATTCCTTTTTCAGTGAAGCCATTTTGGTCACGGCTGTCTTGGCCTCGTGCTGGGTTGCATCCACGGCCTGCTTAACCTCGTCGTCCTTCGGGCGCTCGTCGGCGATGGGGCACGCTGCCGCCCATGCTTTGTTCATCGGGTGGGAGCAATAGCCGGGAAACGGCCCGACGTTGTTCAAAAATTTTCGGTAGGTGCTCTCGGATTTTGGCTTGGGCGGCGGCGGCGGAGTGCCACCAAGCCGCGCTTCTTCCAAGTCCACTGCCTCCTGCCATTCTTCAACCATCGCATTGATCAAGCCATACTCCGCCTCTCGTTGGCTCACGGCAGACAGCAGGGTGCTGATCTCTTGCTCGTGCCGCGTTGCCGCCGCTTCGGGATTCGTCTTCGACTTCAACTCTGCCACGCGCCGCTCGACCTCCTGCCGCAGCAACGGATCGTCGGGCTTGGCGACCTTCATCCCCAATGCACCCTCCAACTTCAGCCGTTCGCGTTCGACGGCGAATTCCATCTTGCCTCGATCACGGGTCTTTTGCTCGTGCGCCTGCGACTTCGCGGCTAATTTTGTCAGCGAATCCTGTTCAGCCTTTTCCACCAGTCCCAGCATCAACCGGATTAAGTTCCCACGGTCGTCATGTGACATATCCGGGCTTTTGGCGTCGCTGTCCTTGTGCCGCCATTCCAAAAGTCCGCTGAAGTGTGCTTCCTGATCGCGTGACAACCATGTGACCAGACGCTGCCAATCCAGATTGTCTTCTGACTCAGCCAGCGTCCGCAGAGTCATGTTGCCGAACGCCGCTTTATCCAGCGCCGCCTCGTAGTCACCAAATCCCACTCGTGACGGAGTTTTCGGAAACTCGTCTGCGAGAGAACCGCCCTTTCGCGCGAATGGATGATAACCTGTGTCGCTCAGCGGACGCCCAACCAGCCACTGCTCGCCATTCAGAAACACCTCGGCCAGCACCCACCCATTGCTGAATTTCTCGCGGAACGCTTCGCGAAACTGTGGCGTGCCCGGCGTCTTCTCTCCCAGCACAAACCGGATCAGTCGGCAGAATGCGGTTTTGCCTGCGCCGTGGCCCGCGAGGCGCGAGGCTTCCGGCGTGGAGCCGGTTGGTTTCGCCCACAGGATGTTCAAACCCCGGCGCAGTTCGATTTGGCGCAGCAGCGTGTCTTTAGTCGGTGGCCAATCTTTGAAGACCGCCAGCTTCGACACCCACACGGCGGGCTGTTCGCGCCCGGCGATTGGCTTGAGAGAAAGCGGTTCCTCCTTGGGCGAAACCGCGAGGCCGGGCAGATCAATTTCGTTACCTGTTTTCATAGGGCATCAATCAACACGAGTTCCTCCGCTTGTTTTGTCCACGCAACACATTCGGGTGTCAGCACCACCGATGGCGCGAGCGTGGCAGCGATGCGCAACGCCAGCCATGCGTCGTAGCCCACGTCCTCGTTGGCCGGGGGCTTGGGGCCGTCGAGCAGTTGGAAGATGCGACCTTCCGCGCCGGAGATGACGGTCAGATGTCGTGCTCCAATCGCCTTCAAGCTGTCGAGGAACATGGCAGGCTTCGCCGCCTCATTCCAACGCTGTGACCATGCCTTCACTCGTGCCGCATCTTCGGCGGGAGCGAGGCGTTGCATGAGCTTGGGACTCGTCGCGAGCACAAACGCATCGCGCAGTCGGGGTAAAGGCAAACTTCCACCAGCCTCCGACAGCAGGGCGAAGACGAGGCTGACTGCGTAGTGTGCGCCGTCCGAGGCTGACAGGCGAAAATCAACCGGCATCGTGCGCTCGGTGCTGGCTGGGACGGACTTGATTTTTGTCTTCTTAGTTTTCTTCGCGCCTTTGTCATGTTCACCGGCGGCAACCTCGGCGGCATAGCGCTGGTGGTTGAGGGCGAGGAGGCGGTCGAGGACGGTGCGGCGGGCGGACTCGCTCAACGTGTAGCGCTCGCCTTGCTTGGTGGCGTGGAAGCCGTGGCCCAAGTCCAAATCGCTCCAGCCGTAGGCGGCGGCCACGGCCTGATCCATCTCCACGTGCAACGCCCGCAGACGCGCGATGTCCGCCGACTGCTCGCCCCGGTCGTGGAAACGGTTGTAGATGTCGGTCAAACCTTCTTTCCAAGCCAGCATAACTTTGCAGCGATGCTGGTCGTAGGCTTCTCCGGCTTGGATGAATGTTGAAACATCTGAGGGCAAAGGAAAACTTTCAAAGCAAGTTGAGTAGGTGTAACGGAAGCGCGTCTCAAGAGACGATCCGTGTTGGTGCGCCCACACGCCGTGGATATTCGACTGAAGCAAACAGAGCCAACCAGCCGAATCTGTCGGGAATACGACAAGCGAGTCGGACAGCACTAAATCTGCATCTACAAAAGCGAACGAGAGGAACTTTGCAACGCGCGTCGCCGCAATGGTCCGCTTCAACTTTCTCAGTCGGTCGTAGAGTTCTGGACGTTCAGTCCAATACCGCCAAAACCGTTCTGCGTGGTAGCTGCTCTTGATTGTGTCGCGATGAGGCTTCACGCGCTCAACCACAATGCGGAAACAATTCGGAAACATCTCCGCCTCTTCCCGCGACATTCCCTCGAAACAAATCACGAAGCGCGAAGCAGAAAAATCTGGTGAGGAAGTAAGGTCTGCTCCGCCCAAAAACCGCCGGATTACCTTATTCTCGGTTGGAAATACCGCAAGAATGTGTCGCGCTTCATCCAGCGACAAAATGAATCCATCACCGTGAATCTTAGAACCTTCAAAGCACAGCATGGCGTTGCTCGGCAGGCGATGCGCCTCCGCAAATGTTACAGCAGATAAGTCATCCGATATTTCGGCAACTTGAGTTCCGTTGAGCAGACGCTCCCCGCTCCAAGCTGAACGATTGCATATCACAACGACCACTTCGACGGCTGCTGTTCCCGGCCATTTGATCCTGTCCGCCTGTCGGATTGAGCAACCGTTTTGAATCAAGAAAGTGAGTCCGGCCCGCTTCGTGTCGCCCTCCGCAACTGTATTGGTCGCAATAAGCCCAAAGTTGCCTTGTTTGCTCATCAAACCATAGGCTCGAAGAAAAAAATACGCACACAAATCAACGCTGCGGAAGGCGTGAGGGTTTGAGTCGAGTAGAAACCGAAGGTATGCGTCACCGAAAACAGTGCTAATTCTGCCGCCGCCGAGAAACGGTGGATTGCCGACGAAGGCATCGAAACCACCGTGCCCGAACACTTCAGGAAATTCCACTGCCCAGTGGAACAGGCGGCGTCCGCGTAGTTGCTCGCGGGCGTGAGCGATCAAATTGTTGATTGCGGATTGCGGATTGCGGATTGATTCATCGGCGTCGCGCTTCATCAGCAGTTGCACTTTCTCCGCTTCTTCGGTGCGTTGGTCTTCGTAGGCGTCGCCGTCGAGGCCGCGCAATTCAAAGGCGATGAGGCAGTCGGCGAGGGCTTTCACTTTGGCGGTGGCGGCTTCGGCTTCGGCGTGCAGGCGGTTCTTGGTTTCGATCTGGGTGTGGTCGTTGGAGGGCAGGTCTTCGAGGGCGCGGCGTTTGGCGGAGGCTTCGTCCACGTAGCGGAACAGGTTGGCGGTGGCAAAGGTGACCTGCCGTTCGCCGGGGCGGAGGCTGAAGTTCTCGATCTGCTGGACGGAGCTGACGCCGAGCAGGGAATCGCCGCACTTGAGCGCGTGGTCGAGGAAGGTGAAGGGGCGGTCGCGTTGCAGGGTGATTAGCCAGAGGGAGAGTTTGGCCATCTCCACGGCCATCGGGTTGATGTCCACGCCGTAGAGGCAGCGGTCGGCCACGTAGCGCCGGGCGATGGCGAGGCGCTCGGCGGGGTCGGCGGGGATGAGGCGTTCGCCGGGGGCACCGGCGGAGAAGTCGCCTTCGGGGGTGGCGAGGATTTTGCCGGGATTAGCTTGCTCGGCATTTTCCCATGCTTCGACGAGCCGCTCGGCGAGGTAGCGGCAGGTTTGCACGAGGAACGCGCCTGAACCCATCGTCATGTCACAGACTTTGAGCGCGAGGATTTCGCGGGGCGATTTGAGTTTCCATTCCGCCTTCGGCTTGCCTTCCGCCGGGCCGGTATAAACAAGCGGTTCGAGCGTGTGCTGGACAATCGGTTCAGTGAGGCTGCGCGGTGTGTAGTGCGTGCCGGTGCTGCGGCGGTCACTGCCGGCGGTGACATACACGCTGCCCGTGGTGATGACGACGAGCTGGCCGAAGTCGTCTTCGCGCAGGAGCGCGGCGAAGGGGCGGACGCGCTTGGCGAGCAGTGGGTCTTGGCCGCAGGCGACCATCAGTTGATGGTCCAAAGTTGTAAGTTGTGCTTGCGCACTGCCACCATTCGTTGCGTCGAGTGCTTTGCGAAGAGCTTTTTCACTGCGCTTGGTTTCTTCGACAAGAAATTCAATCAGCGCGTCTGGGCCTTTGGCGGCGAGTTCCTCCAATTTCGAGAGCGGGATTTCAGGTTCGCTTTTCTTTGAACCAGCGAGACCAAGAATAACTTCACTGGCGCGCTTGGCCGTGTGGTCAAGCAGACCTTCATAGACGTGGCCGATTTGTTCGATGTCGAGCGCGCGGAAAGAAACCCGCCGCGCTTCCGCTGGACCGCCGCCTGGGACGCGCACGCGAAGCACTTGCAAGGCTTCGAGCAGATGCAGGACAACGCGGTTGTTGATGGGAAGCGGCTTGGCGGCCGTGGTCTGCCAGCGCGTGTCCGCGGCGCGGCCTTCGAGGAACGGGTAGCGGTTGGGATCGAATAGCGTGCCGCCGTAGGGTGGCAGGCGCATGGCTTCGTGTTCGACGCCCGCATGGACGGCGCGGAACGTGGCGAGCAGGCGACACCAGGCGTCGTGACGGCGTTCGAGGACTTCCTCGCCGTGTTGAGCCGCGCGTGTGCGGAGCAGTTCGCTCAAGGTGGAGACGGCGTAGTGCTGATCGTAAAGCGGGTCGCCGAGCAGGAGCAGGCCGCGTTCGTCCGCGGAAAACAGGAACACCAGCCGCATCATGATGGTAAGCGCGCTGTCGTAGAGGTCTTTCTCCTTCACGCCGGCGAGAAGTTTGCGGTCGGATTCGGCGTCAATGCGGTCGAACGCCTGCACGAGCATTTCGACAGCGCGGCGGACTTGATAGCCGAGTTGGTCGGTGACTTCCTGCTGGTCTTTGCTGCTCTCGGCGTAGAGTGCGGCGAGTGTCTCAGGTTCGTCCACGCCGAGAAAGCGGCGAAGATGGAGCAGGCTGTGAAAGGCGCGGAGCGTGAGCGGCTCTTGCATCCACAGATCGGCATACCACGAGGCGAAGCCGGTGGTCTCGCCGCGCGGCGCGGAGACAATCATCCACTGCTCGCCATTGGTGATGAGGCCGAGCGGCACGTCGGCGGCGTGGAGCAGTTCCATCATGCGCGTGCCGGGCGAGGCTTTCCACGTCTTGCCGGCGACGGGTTTCTCCAAATCCTGATCAGGTGCATAATGCTCGATCAGGAGCAGCGGCTTGTGCCCGGCGTCGCGGTGTTTCAGGACGAACTCGGGCCGGAGTGTTTCGCCGTAGTTCGCCATGACGGCTTCCGTGCCGGGTGGTATGGTCTGACCTTCAACCAAAAATTCCGGCGGGTATTCCAATAACTCAGTGAGGACGTGACGAATCCATGCGTGATGAACCGCGGGCTGTTTCTCGCCACGCTCCAACCAATCTTCATAGGCTTCGCGCAACCGCGAGGCTTTGGCCGGGTCGCGCTGTTCCAAGCCCTGCGGGAACACGCGCAACAAAACAGGCATGGACAGGAAGGGTCCAGACGTCTCGACGAGCGAGAGCCATTCGGCGTGATGACGGGCGGGGGTCATTATTTGCTTTGTGCGGCTTTTAGTTTGGCCAACCAAATTACATATTCATCCCACTGCTTGAGAACATTTTCGGGCTTTGCGCGATGTCTCTTTGGATCATCCTTGAAACGCTCTGCAACCTTGGCTGAAACTTCCTCTTTGCTAAACCCAGCATCAATTGTGACCAACACAAACTCGTCGTATGGGTTGCGAGAAAACCGGTAATCTTTTGGACTCGAATCTTCCGTTTCGTCATCATCAGTCGTGGGAGCCTCTTGATTCGAATTCAGGAAAAGCAGCTTTCCCCGTTCCTCGTCGTTTTTGAATTTGAAATCCCACCTTGTTTCCATGAAACGAAGCAACTTCAAGCCACGTTCCCGGATTTGATCCGGCCCCCAGGTTGCAATTTGGGAAACTTCAATTTCCGAATGTGAGCCATCGGCGTAACCATTGCGGATTTTCTTGCCCGATGCATCGATCTTCGCCGTCTTTTTATTTTCAAAGCTATCGTTCTGAAGAGACGAGTTAATCAGCATGGATAGCAACAGCAGGTTGCCCAAGGATGCACCATATCGCGAACGGTGATCCGGTTCGATGGCAGCAAAAAGCGGTGACCATTCGTCTGTCTCCGTTTGCGGGTAAATGTGTTCAATGGAAATTTTGTCACCTTCCGCTTTTAGCAGATCATTCCAATCCACTTTTTTTTGCCGGCTCTGGGAAAGCAAACTCAGTTCGTATTCGTAGAGTAAATAGCGCAGACCGGACCAGCCGTAGTAGCCGCTACCGCCATCAAACTTTTTGCGGAGCAGGTTGTAAGATTCATCAATCCGGTAACTTCCATCTTCATTGATGGTGTAGGTCATTCTTTCATCCAGTTTTGCTGAAATCTCACCCAGGGAGATTTCGCCACGATCCAACGCCCGGGCGGCATTGTAGAACTCGCTACTGCGGTAGTTGGCCCTGACGGCGTTGAAGCGAAAAATGAGAAAAATGAACCGCTCGATTCTTTTGAAAATACTGATGCGTTCGCTTTCCATCGGCTCGTTTTTGAGGATGGCCATCACCAGCGGGCGGAAATAGACCATGCCGACGCGATTCAGGCTGTCAATCCACCGACGCTCCTCGTTGGACATACCATCGGCCAACTCGGGATAGAATGAATTAAACCAATGCACGGCCGATGATTTTAGACTATTTACAAAATCCCTGATTTCCGTTGGCCCAAGCTGGGCGGAGGAGATTGTCACCGTCTCCGCTGGGATTTCTTCGATGTCATCCTCTGCCTCGCCGTCATGCGGCTCAGATCGCATTTCTGTTGGCGTTTCGATTTGCACATCCCGCTCAATCTTCTTGTGAACTTTTTTGGGAGTGAATTGTTCGTCGAGGAGAAAACGAATATAATCCTTGCCCGTCTGGCGTGAGTATTTGAAATACATTGTCCAATGGGCGCGCAAAAAATCATCGTCGTTGAGCGGACGCGACTTGTTTCGGCCAAGCTGGTGATACACCTCTTTCCAAGCGTCATTGATGTCGTCCCGCAGACTCTTGCGCGAGGCGGCGTCTAGTTCCACGTCGCTGTAAAGCGTCGTCAGGTAGATGAGACGATTTTTGAGCAGTTCCAAATCGGAGAGTTTTTTACCCCGATTGTTCATCGTCTCGAAAGAGACAAACACGTCGAACTCGTCTTTGATGACGTATTCGTTGAACAGAAATCGTTTGGTCAGCTTTTTGTAAATATCCCGCAATCCATCCACCCCTTCCTGTTGGTGCAATTCTTGAAATTGTTCGGTGAAATACGTTTTTGCATAGCTCAGATTCAGGGTGTAAAAAGTTTCCTGCACCGAACCGCCGCCATTTTCTCCCAGAATTCGGTATCGTAAATATTCGTAGCTGGGATTGTCCTTGGTGTAACCGAATTTATAGGTGCGAAATTGGTCGCCGGTCGGTTTGGTCTTGAACAGATATTTGCTCTGCAATTCCTCCACATTCAGGCTGTCGGTGATATAAATACTGGAATCGGACTTCTCTTTATTTTCTGGCAATTCTTTAATGAAATCAACGAACGCCTGAAGAAACAGAATAAAGGTGGTGAGCCGCTGTTGACCGTCCACGATGTGATAAACCCGGTAGGAATGGTCGTCCACCAGCCAGAATTCTTTTTCGCTTTCGCCAATTTCGTTAGGGCTAATCTGTTTCAGCGTTAAAACTCCGGTATAGTGAGATCGGTCATCTGAGAGATTGATCAAATCTTCCCAAAAATCTTTTAGTTGCTCACGCCGCCAGGCGTAACCGCGCTGGTAGTCAGGAATCCGAAAGATTTTTTCTTTGAAGAGGCTGTCGAGTGATTTTGGTTCGTCCATAATCGGTGTGGTTGATTACCGGCTGCCTCCCTGTTGCATGGCGGCGACGGCGCGCGGCGGAACAAGGAACGTGACGGCGACGGGAAACAACCGCGGCTGCGGGTCGCGGTAGCGGCTACGAAGATGCTCGATTTCGCGGGCGAGTTCGGCGGGCAATTCCTTGAGGCGATTATTCAGGCTGCCGATGTCGCGCTCGCGCTGGGACTTTTCCTCGACGGTCCAATCGAACTGCATCTGCTTGTCGTCCTTGGCAGCCAGCGTTTCGTGGATGGAGCTTTTCAATTCTTGAATGACCGCGGTGACGTTGGCGACTTCGCGTTCGGAGCGTTCGTCCAAGAACTTTTGCAAATTCTTCGTGCGTTCCGTCATGCGGGCTTCGAGCGCCTGGGCGAGCGGCGCTTCGATCTTCGCCCAAAGTTCTTTGAGCCGGTCTTCGATGAAGCCCGGAGCGCTTTCATTCGTAGCCACGGCCGCGGCAGCCTGGACTTCTCCAACATTCATGCGGCTGAACCGGCCTTCGCGGATTTGCCCGCCGGCCATGATGATTTCCTCGTGGATGCGCTGGTTGTCGCCTCCGAGCACGAGCATCCGGCCATGAATCAGGACGGCGGGCGTTTGGAGCGCCGTGTCCGGCACCATGCGGGTGGTGAAGCGGTTGAGTTTTTTGGTGACACCCTGCGACCAGATTTCGGCGCGGAGCAACCGCAGACACATCTGCACTAGCCGGTGGTTCAAGTGACAGAGCACCACATCGTCGCGGCCCTTGGCAATATTGTGGTCAAAAACAATGGGGCGAATTTTCTGGGTGTGCGGATGCGGCAAGCCATCGGCACACAGCGCCCAACTGCCGGTCAGGGGTGGAAGATGAAACATGCCGGGCTTGCCCGCGGGGCGTAACGGCGGCTGACCGGCGAGTGCAAGGCCGGTGGCAACGACATTCTGGATGTTGGCCGGCGACAGGCGCAGTTCGCGTTCGGTATCGCGCAGTTGGTCGGTGAGTTTCTGCAACTGCTCGCGGAGCTTGCGCTCGAACTTGAGCATGGTGCGGACGGGTTCGGAATCGCGTTCGGCCCGCGTGGTGTCGAGCGTGCGCCGACGACCGAGCATGGCTTCCTCCACCTGCTGGGCGATGACCGGGCCGACTTTGCCGAGGTCTTCGCGGATGGCCTCGACCTTGAGCGCGGCGCGGAGCAGAAATTCCAAATCACCTTCGAGGTCGCCGGGAGCCTGGCCCGGTTGAGTGGCATCGAAGCCAGCGCCGACGAAATGGTGAACGTGGACTTCGGGATTTTTTTGCCCGTGCCGATCCACACGCCCATTGCGCTGCTCCATGCGATTCGGATTCCACGGGATTTCGTAGTGGATTAGCTGCCAGCAATGGTTTTGGAGGTTGACGCCTTCGGAGGCGGCGTCGGTGGCGAGTAAGATGCGAACGGCGGCATCCTTGGGATCGGCCTGAAAGGCGGCTTTGATGGATTCGCGGTCTTCCGTTTTCATGCCGCCGTAGATGGTCAGCAGGCGATCCTGCCCGGCGAAGCCCTCTGCGGCCAGCAGGTCATGCAACCATTTTTGCGTGGCGCGGTATTCAGTGAAAATGATGACGCGACGGTCGGTCCACTGGCCGTCGGGTTTCAAATTATCTTTGAGCCATTGGATGAGCCGCCGCGCTTTGCTGTCGGCTCGCGTCGCAGCATGGGTGGCAAACTCGCGGAGTTCGGCCAGCAGTTTCTTTTCCTCGCCGGCCAGCGGCGTAACCTGATGGGAGGCGGTTTCGATGGCTTCAAGCGCAAGATTTTCGTAATCCTCGTCGTTGGCGAAATCGTTGTCAGCTTCCTCAAGCTGGTGCTGCCAGGCGGTGCCGCCGGCCTTGCCGCCGGCCGCGCCCACGGAGCGGGCGTGCTTTTCCATCGTGATGGCGAACGCCGCGGGCGATGAAAACAGGCGCTTCTTCAGCAGCTTCAAAACAAACTCCGTGGCGAATTGTTGCCCTTCAGTGGCCGCCGATAACACGCGGAGCTTGGTGTATTCCAGCAATGCCTGATGGCCGCGGCGCTCGGCGGCGGTATAGCCGACTTCGAGATGCTTCACGCAACGCTTGGCAAACCGGCGTGAACCATCCGAACGCTCCTCCAATTCTGATTTCATCCGGCGAACCATGACCGCTTCAAGTTGAGTGCGGTTAGGACGGACGGCGCGGGCGAAACGCTGGTTGTCGAGCAGTTCGAGCAGCGCGGAAAAACTTTCGACGTAGCCATTGTGCGGCGTGGCCGACAAAAACAGCTTGTGCTCGAAATAGGGCGCGAGCGTGCGAATGGCGTTGGTGCGTTGCGAGTCGGTGGCGTATTTGCCGCGGCCAGCGGGGGCGACATTGTGTGATTCGTCCAGAATCATCAAGTCGTAAGGCCGCGGATAGGCAATTTGGTCGCCCGCGGGCAACGTCTCGCGAAACAACCGGATGGGCCGTTCGCGTTTCAGATAATCAATCGAAGTGATGAGGCGCGGAAAATGTGTCCACGGATTGACATGAATGCCACGGCGGCGGCGCAAGTCGGCGAGCAAGTCACTATCAACGATGCGAAAATCGAGGCCGAACTTGTCGCGCATTTCCTCCTGCCACTGCACCTGAATCGAGGACGGGCAGATAATGAGGATGCTGCGGGCACGATGGCGCAAAATGAGTTCCTGCATGACCAAGCCGGCCTCTATGGTCTTGCCCAATCCAACATCGTCGGCGACGAGCAGATTCACCCGCGGCATGGACAATGCCCGCACGACGGGATCGAGCTGGTAATCATCCACCTCCACGCCGCTGCGAAACGGAGCTTGCAGCGCCTTGTCATCGGCACTGGAAACTGAACCCCATGCTACCGCGTCGAGAAACGCATCGAATATGAGCGGTGGATCAAAAGCTTTCAGCGCCGGGAGTTTGGCTTTTTCCAAACAGGTGACGCCGGGTTCAAGTTCCCAGACGATAGAAAGCTCCTCGCCCAAACCTTCGTCTTCCACCGACGACAAGCGCAACAAGTGCTGGCGCTCGACGGGCTGTTGAACCGTGGCCGGCAGCGGTAGCGTAGAGGTTTGAATATCGCTGACAACAAACGGGCGCTGGCGGGCGATGACGATTTGGCCGGGTTCTGGAAGTGAGGAAGGCATTACAGATCAGATTTCACAAATTCCAGGGGTGGAGACAAGGTAACGGCGTAGAAGCCGAAAACCCGATGCGAGGTTGGTGGTAAGCAGACGCATAACCCGCGTGTAGTTTCGGGTGAATGGGACGGAGGCGCAAACAAAAAGCAAAATTCTGACACCTTGAAATATGAAATAATGAAATGAAGCATTTGGCGATGGCAAAATCGGGGGGGGTTAGTAATGGAGGAAGAGAGACGGTTGGGAGTTGGGGAAAGTGGAAAACTGAAGGAAAATTACCGGTTGCCGATGGAATCGTTTGGCTCCTCTGCGGGTGGCGATTTCGAAACGGGCATTTCTTCCGCTGCCTTGGCCATTTCATTGATCACGCGCTTGAAATCGTCCAGGCCCGTGATGGGAATGATGACCGTATTGCGTTTGGTTCCCGCATCCTCCGTGATGCGTAGAAACCGGCCCCGGGAATTCTCTTTGAGCGTGATGGTGATAATCTTGCGCTCGACCTGAATCTCAGTGGTCTTGAGGGTGTCTTCCGGGACAAAGGGCCGTGGCGTTTGCTGGTAGCCCGGTGACTGATAGGGCCGCCGGCCGTAGGGCGATGGACGTTCGTTTGAGATCATGCAAATTCTTTTTATCACCGCATTCCTGCCATTTCAAGCTCAAGCGAACCCCGACGCCGGAGAGGTTCGCACCACGAGGATTATCCCTTCAACAAATCGTCCCAAGCACATCCCAGGGCCGTATGCAGCCGCCGCACCGTTGTCAGCAGGATGTTCACGTGGCCGGCTTCGATCTTCTGGATCGTGCGGATGTTCAAATCCACCAGCTCGGCCAGCTTCTCCTGCGTGATTTTTTTAGCCATCCGTTCCCGGCGGACATTGCGCCCGAACGCCTTGAGTTGCGCGGCCTGTTTTGAGTTCAACGCCATACGCCTCATTGAGGCGCATTTCCCGCTTGACGACCACGGCACTATGGGGCGTATTCTGTTTCATGCTTAATTCGCGGGGAAAAGATATTTCCGGGTGCAATTTATTTATCGGGCAACTCCATCCATTTGTTCAGCTTCACCAATAGGAGCATCACGCAATGAATCCCTTTGAACAAATATTTCACCAGATCGACGCCCCTGACCAAAATGGTTTGAGCCAGCTTGCTCCTAGCCTCTTCGATCAACTCGTCGACAACAATATTCCGATCTCCAGTTTGGAATCCAGTCCCACCGTGGGGACGCCCGCGGACGACACCAAAGATTGGGTTCACCAAACAACGGATTTCACCTGCGCGGTTGTTTCGCAGGAAATGATTCTGCATGAATTTGGCATTGATGTCAGCGAAGCTACTTTGGTGCATGAGGCCGACAGCCACGGATTGCTCTCCGATCATGGCACAAATCCCGAAGATTTGGGAAAACTGCTGGATATCCACGGCATTTCGAACCACATGAATCCGCATGGTTCCGTCGCGGACCTGACAAATGAATTGGCTCAAGGTCATAAGGTAATTGTCGGTATTTTCGCGGATGAACTTTGGCAGCAGGATCCAGTTCAGACTGGAATCAGGGAATTTCTTGGTCTTGACGGAGCTAATCACGCCATCGTTTTGACTGGGCTTGATATGTCTGATCCAAGCCACCCACAAGTCATCGTAAACGATCCGGGAGATCCGCACGGAGCGGGAAAAGCGTACCCGCTAAATCAGTTTCTGGAAGCCTGGCATGGATCGCAAAACATGTATGTGGCGACGGATTCCGCCCCGCCACATTTGGGCATCAATGCACTCTTCGGCGCGAATTACCATCCCGAGTTAGGCACCTACATGGACACCAAGTTTTGGACATCATTTCTGCAACCGTTTATTGGCCCGGCGGCAAATTATTGGATTCACCACCGCAATGAAATATGGCCCGGCGGTCAGACCGCAAACAACATCGGTCTCTCGGGTGGCCATACAGCTGAAGAAAAGGGCTTGTTCTGAAAACTCCAGTCAACCGCGCTGAAATGGATGGCGCCCTGGCGGCCAAAGGCTTTGTTCGGTGGCTTGTGCCGGAATTATCCCACGAATTGGGATTTGATGGCACGGTCGTCCCGCTTTCTGCTGATGATCTGGTTTGCCTCGAAGCAGAGGGCTGGGTGACTGCAGATGAAATTCTTAAAATCTACGCCTACAGCCGGGCGGCAGCCATTATTCAACCCTCCTTGTCGGCTAAAGTTCAAGCCCTGCGACTGAGGGCAGAAATTCCCGAACAACTTGATACCCTTTGTCTTAAAAAGCTTTCGGAAGTGGCCACGCTACCGATTAAGGTTTTATTTCGGAATCCACCACCCGCGCTGGCCAAGGCTATTGGTGATGTCCTTTCGAACTTCCGGTCTGAAACCGACCAAATACCTCGCAAACATTTCACTGGAATCCGGTCGATAGTATTTGAGCATCCTTCGGACCGCGCGACATTGGCCGCTGTGAAGGCACTCCCTTTGATTGAGACGGCGACCGCCAAGGCGGTTGATTTCTTTAGCAAATCGGATGCCTTGGCGCTGATGGGTAGTGCCATCTTGGTCACACCGCGATCCATGCCGCAGATTTACAAAACGCTGGAGGAGGCCTGTGAAATTCTGGACGTCTCCCCCATCCCGATGCTTTATGTAAGATTTGGCCCCCTGGAGTCACATACGCTCGGCGCAAAGGAGCCTTATATCGTTTTAGCATCAATTGCGATTTCCCTGTGCAACCACGATGAATTGCTCTTTTTGCTCGGTCACGAGTTGGGCCACATCAAGGCCGGCCATGTTCCGTATCACACGTTGGCCAAGACGATTAAGGATGGCGCGGCGGTGGCATCAGGCATAACACTGGGATTGTCTCAACTGGTTTTTGATGCGGCGTTATCCCCCCCTTTGGCGCTCTGGTCACGCCGCTCCGAATACACAGCAGATCGTGCGGGCTATCTGGTTTGTCAAGACAAGGAGGTTGCCTTGCGAACCTTGATGAAGTTGTCCGGCTATCCGCCCACATTTTACAAGGTTATGCGCACGCAGAGCATTGTTGCCCAGGCTCACCGGTACCGCGACCAGCTTGCGAACCATACCGCCGACAGGTTCTTCAACATTTCCAATCTTTGGAGCGCGTCCCACCCTTTTACCGTGGTTAGAGCACACGAATTGTTGGAATGGTTGCAGGAAGACGGGGGTGACATTCTGAAAATGTCTCCGGGTGAATTGCACAACTATGCGAGTCTGATTGATATGGATCCGCATTTGGCCGAATTGCAGCAGGAGGTGGTGCGAGGCGTTGCCGAGTGGGTACGAGAGAACTTAAAGGTCAAGAGCAGCCGTGGCCGCCGCTTGGTGCGCCAAATGATTCTTGGCACCGCATCGGGGAAAGGTACTGAACTCGAGAAGATTCTACAGATACAGTTGACCCTGAGAAAAGTCAGTGCAAATCAAATCGAGCACTGGGTGTATGTACTGGTGAATCAGCAAGGCAAACCAACCAGAGTTTCCGTGCCGTTGAACCGGGAGCCTTCCTGGGACAATCTCCCGGATGCAGTCAGGGAGGAATTCATTCGTTCGGGCGACCGGCAGGAAATAAATCTGAATCTTTACACGGTGAACACCTGAATCATGGAACCTATCACGATTACGATTTGGCTTGTCACTGCAGCTCTTGCCGTGGCCTTCTGGCCATGGATTGTAAATTTCTTTAGCACGAAGTTAATTCCTTGGGTCCGCAACCGAATCTCGATCACGCTTGCCGACGGGATTGCCACTTTTATCAACTTTGCCGATGGGAAAATTGTCCCCGTCCGGCGAGGGGTCAAACAATTGTGGCAGGCATTTAGGCAGCACGTCTTGGGCAGCAAGATGGAGGTTAGGAAGATTGACGCCATGACAGTTACGGCCAAGACAACCACCATTATCAAAGATGAAAACGGAAAGTATTTGCAGGCCGCCACCGAAGAAGTGCTGGCTTGGGATGAATTGCCAGAAGGCATCCGGCGCGAGATGAATCGCCAAGGAAAAACTGAGGCGGCAATGGATTTGAAAGAAGCCACAGAAAAGCAGTTCCGAGAGGTTGCTCAAAAGAACGGCATGGAAATGGAGTTGACCACATGAAGGCAGAAACAAGTCCACCAACCGAGTCAATCCCACCGATAAATCGGCTTATCAGGTGGCTCATGGGGTTTGTGCTGAAAAAGGTTTCCGGGCGGCTTGGGTCTCGGCAACCCAAACTTTCCGAGTCGGATAGATTTGCCCGTACCTTGATGGACGATATTGCCGGCGAAGCGGGCAAAAAACTCAATATCGCTGAAACGGAATTGAGCCATGCCTTGTGGAATTGCCGCGAAGCCAAGCTCGTCGGTGAGGTTTTAATCGCTCCGTTGCGCGTGGAGTGCACGCTCACGAAAATCGCGGCGAATCGGATTGGTGTCTGTGTGCAAATGCTCTGCCAGAAGAATGGGCGGGCCGTCATCACCTCGTTAAAACGTGAGTGTTCGTGGGATGAACTGCCACGTGAAATCCGAAGTGAATTCATCAAAACCGGGCTAATTGAACTGCATTACATCCTTTGCGAACTGGCGCAAAATAATCAAACCAATAAAAAACCATGAAATTTATTTTTGATGCCGCGGTTGCAGTGGTTGGCTACCTTTTTGCCGACACGGTTGTAAAAGCCGCCACGGACAAGCACATTCACGAGCATGTCTTTCAGTGGTGGTGTGAAACGCGGGATTATCTCAACCAGTGGCTTGCCGTTAATACCCATCTGGGTATTCGCAAGGTGGGCGTTGTCATTGTGGATACGTTCGACAATTTTTCGGTGCGGGCAAAGCAAATTGCCGACCGGGTCATACTGCGGGTTATTGCCCATGACAAAAATAATTATGCCCACGAGGTGACCTCTAGGGTGGTGTCCCGGCAAGAAGCCTTGGCGCTATTCCCGGAATTGGCAAATTTGTCAGAAGTATTGATCCAGGAAATAGCCGCATAGCGCCATGTCATTTGGAAAAAAAATATCACCGGAAGAATCGCTGTCTCGATACAAAGTCGCCGATTCTCAAAAGCCCAGCAGGGAGCTGGACGCCCCGGCCGGCCAAACCAAGGATTCGGATCAGGCGCTGAAGTTGCTGGAGCGATTCGAATCCCGTGCACCACGTTATCACATGGATGACTTGATTTTGCCAGCGGGGGTGCGGCAGGAAATCAAAACCCTCAAAAGCCGGATCGAGAATCATGCGCTTATTTACCATGAGTGGGGTTTCCAGAAGATCGACCCGGTCGGTGTCAGCGTTGCGGTAAACTACTATGGCCCACCGGGCACCGGCAAAACAATGTGTGCCGAGGCTCTGGCAGCAGACTTGGGCTTGCCCATATTGGAGGTGAACTATGCGGAGATTGAGTCGAAGTATGTTGGCGAGACTCCCAAAAACATCGTTAGCGCCTTTGCCCAAGCTAAGAGTTCCAAAGCGCTGCTTTTTTTTGACGAAGCGGACTCCATCTTGGGGCGGCGCCTGACCAATGTCACCCAATCCTCCGATCACGGCGTCAATGTCTCCCGGTCGGTCATGCTCAAGCAACTCGACAGTTTTGAGGGGGTTGTGGTTTTTGCCACCAACCTGGCCAAAAACTTTGACGGGGCGTTTGTACGGCGCATTCTCCAGCATGTCTATATTCCACTGCCAGATGAAGCGTGCCGACTTGAACTGTGGAAAAGGATGATTGGAGTCAATGTGCCTGGTTCGGGATCAATCAACCTGTCGCTCTTGGCAAAAGAATCAGAGGGCTTCTCGGGCGGACTTATCAAAAATGCCGTATTGCTGGCAATGTGCGAAGTGGCATCCCGGGAGAAAGATAAACAGTTGATTAGCCAACAGGATCTAATCCGATCTGCGCAATGTGTCCGGCGTGCCAGCCAGGAGGTGGGTCCAGGTCAAACTGTCTGGACAGAATTTAAAGAGCTTCCATAAGAAATCCAAAATGCCCAAGCTGCTCGGCGAGCTCACCACGGCCGGCGTGCTTGGCGGTGGTATCCCTTGTCGTGGCTAGTCGTTCCTGCGCTTGCCCGGCGTTCTGTCAGAGTTCAACCTCGTGTCCGTGGACCCGTCGCCCCCATCAAACCCGGTGCCACCCAGCACCTGCCAGATTCCCGCCCAAATCCATTGCGGTGCCATGGGGCGTTCACCCCATAGCCGGATTGAGAAAAATGAAGCAAGGTGAGGTTATGACTTTTCTCAGCCGTTATCCGCTCAGTCAGTGCCAACAGGCTTTACTCGCGGCACTGGATGGTTCGGCATTAACGCTTTTAACCGAAAACACATCGGTTGCAGGTAAATTGGGCTCTCCAGACGAGCTGGCAGCCCGCATTGTTTCGCCGAAGACATCAGGTGAAAGCCCGAACCGCGCCATTTAGTCTCAAACCAGTTGCTTCCGAAACCCATAAATATGGCAGGCGCAAAAAGTGTTTCGCGCTCACGGCAAAAGAATATCTGGCTGCCACGGACGCAGATGAATTGCTGGCTGAATGGCGCGAGCTGTGTGGTGAAAAATAATTGGAGGCCCCCGCCGGGGCCTCGTCATTGCAACCCTGTTTGTTCAGGCATGGCCCAGATCGGCCGCAATCAGGCAATATTCAAAATACCCGGTCACTTCCATAATGGCCCGGGCAATCAGTTCCTCTTCCGTTGCGGGACCGGAAGGTGGCTCCAGTTTTTCAGGCTGCCCCAGCGTACACCAGCTCCCCATGCGGAGGTCGTTGAGCACCTGAATCAGGGTTTCCCGTTCAGCCGCCGTAAGCGTTAGCGAATATGAGCCGTCGGCCAGCGGCTGAAGTTTTTTCGCCAGCAACCCGGCCTGCTGTTCAAGCCCCAGTCGGTGTTCGGCCAGGGCTTCATTTAGCAACTGGTTCCGTTCCGCCATCCCGGGGCTGGCGATCCGCGAAATCGGCCAGGGCGCGACCGGCCGCGCAGCCGGGTAAAAATTCAACAAATTGTTCAGCAAAACGAACTTGGTCTGATCCAAAACGTAATGCCAGTCTGCTCCGGCCGGGTTACACCGTTTCATGCCGCCGGCTCCATCGTGGCGTGAAGCTGATAATAGCGTAGCTGGTGGACGTAAAATTCCGCAGTCTCCGGCGGTGCGGTGACCAGCACACTTTTCCCTTTGGCTAGAAGTTCCGACAGGTGCTGTTCAGCCACGGACTGGGACCAGTTGAAAACTTGCATGAATACATGCGTCAAAAGATCATTGTAGTTCACTGGATCATCCCAGCAGACAACCTCGTAGGTGGAGACCGGGGAACAAGCAGCTTCAGGCTGGTGCGGCTGGGGACGTTGAACCGGGTCGGAGGCTGAATCCATGCTTAGATTAAATCAGACCCGAGGACCCAGTGGAACGATATTCCGTCAGCCAGCAGGAAATGTTTCAACCGGTCTTTGATTCACGCACCCGCGCCATGGGAGGGATCTTCACTGCTATTGAAGCTAGCTGGTCATGGTGGTGTGGCTGAAAGTCGTTTCGCCGGCATTGCAGCCCTAATTCGACCGGGAAAGGCGCAGGTCGGCTATCCCCGCCCCACCAACCTTGCATAAAGGGGTCCACCACGACAATGCCACCGGCTGGAGGCTGGCCATTGGCCGTTAGATTGCCAGCGGCCAAGAGCACCCCAGATTGAGATTTTCACGCCGGCGGCCTGGGCCAAGGTCAAAGAACGGGAGGAAGTGGTCGCTCAGGCCGCTTGAGATTCTTGGTTTTCAAGGCTGGTGGTGGTCGTTTCGCGTTTCCAGACTTTTCTGTTGCTACACGCATCAGACCGCGCCAAAGGTCGTGGTCCGCTGGAATCCACATCGCACCGACCTGGAAAACATAAAAAACGTCCGCCAGAGATTGACGACGGTTGAAAGTTTTTCGCAGGTTTATTTCCGGCGGCGGAAGGGCCACAACATTCCCAGCCCGCCCAGCCCGGCCAGCGCCAGCGTGGAAGGTTCGGGGGTGGGGGTCACGGTAAATGTGCCATAGTCAACAAGATCCCCGTTTGGTTTGCTAATAACACCCTGGTAGTAATTATAAGGATGACCACTAGCTCCCGTGTAATCAAAATTATTATAAAACGGTCCGCTAACGTCAAAAGACAAGCCGGCAGCATCAAGGGAGCCATTGGCAAGCAAAAGATTATCTGGCGAACGAAATGTTGAATCCAGTCCAATGATAGGGGAGGAACTTCCTACCGAATAGCTGCCAGTGATGCTAGTTATCTGATAGTTGCCATCGGCGTTGGCTGCGTCGGTCGTGAGCGTGCCGCCTAATATCATGGTTGAGCCATAAATGGTGCTATCCCAAGCCCAATTCCACGTTATTTGGGATTGAGCGGTGGCGTTGGCTGCCGCGCCCATCAGAGCGAGACCGCAGATGAGTTTGATAAGGTTGGTTTTCATGTTTATTGATGACGCGTTAACCGCAAATAAATTCTGATACTGCGTTTCTTACGTAGCGCACTACCACCGATTCTATCGGCATCGTTTTACTTTGCTTAAGCTAAACCGAATTCATGCCGTTGAAACCGGTGGGGCGCGCGAAGGGAGCGAAGGGAAGCCGGCGACTGATTCCGTCCTGGGCGAAAGATGAAACCATCGGCGACAAACTCACCAACGCCCGCGCCGACACCATCAGCGAGAAACCCAGCTACCGAAAACCGTTTGAGCGCCAGCGCTGTTTGATTCCATCCGATGGCTTTTATGAGTGGCAGACGTCGCCCACCGGCAAACAGCCGTTCTGGTTCACGATGAAGGGTGGGGGGATTCTTCTGCATGACCGGCCTTTGGGAAAAGTGGCTACGGCCGCATCGCGAGGGCAAATTCGGCCTGGACGACACCGGGCCCGCCGTCAGCTAGATCGTTGAGATGTTCACCATCATCACCACCGAACCAAAGCCGGCATCAGTTAAGGATGGACGAGGCTCGCCGCCGCGCGGGAACTCGGCGGTGAAACAGTTTGGAATCGCAATTTCTGAACTTGGGGGTAACACCGTATATCTTCACCCAACCCGGCGGTTATCATCCGGGGCATGAATGACTATAGTTTTCGTCCGCTTGCACCTTTGATCAATATCAGAACCGGTGACTCCGCAATGCCCAGCCGCCGGAGATTCCTTGCCGCAGGACTGGGAATAACCGCAGCGTCGTTGTTGGCTCCTTCGTTTCTGGGAGCAGAACCGAGCCCATCCCCGGACAGTGGTTCGCGCCCCGCGCGCCTGCCGCAGGACAAGTCCGGTTCGCCCGTATTTTTCACGCAGGACATCAGCGCCATCGGATTGCTGGAGATTTATTCAAAAATCAACGCGGGCATAACCGGCAAGGTCGCCCTCAAGCTGCATACCGGCGAACCGCACGGCCCCAATATATTGCCGCATGACATGGTGAAAGCCCTGCAGCAGCGGATTCCCAATAGCAATCTGGTGGAAACCAATACGTTCTACAAGGGCAAGCGATATACCACGGCCGATCATCGCGAAACCATCAAGATCAACGGCTGGGATTTCTGCCCGGTGGACATCATGGACGAGGACGGCGCGGTGATGATTCCCGTTCGCGGCGGGAAGCATTTCACCGAAATGTCGGTTGGCAAACACATACTGGCTTACGATTCGATGGTGGTCCTCACGCATTTCAAAGGACACGCCATGGGCGGCTTCGGCGGCTCGCTGAAGAATATCGCCATCGGTTGCGCGGACGGTCGCATCGGCAAGAAGATGGTCCACGCCGCCCCGAACAGTGAGGATATCAAGAACTGGCTTGGGGGCGAACCCTTTCAGGAAAACCTGGTGGAGTCGGCCAAAGCCACCAAGGACCATTTCGGCCAGCGGATTGTCTATATCAATGTGCTGCGCAATATGTCTGTGGACTGCGACTGCGTCGGCATCGAAGCCGCGCCGGTCAAGGCGCGCAACCTAGGCATCCTAGCTTCCACCGATCTCCTGGCAGTAGAACAGGCTTCGATTGACATGGTGTATCAGCTGCCCGAGGTGGAACTTCACGACCTTAAAGAACGCATTGAATCCCGAAAGGGCCTGCGCCAACTTACATACATGAAAGAACTGAAAATGGGCAATAATCAGTATGATCTCATAACGCTTTCATAAACCAGGACATCAACCATGCAAAAAACGTCGATTAGGTAAAAGTAATCTGGAAGTCTCGGCCAAGGGAAAAGTCATTGCCACGGCTGATCGTGCCTACGCTTGCACGGCGTTCTGTCAGAGGCCACCATCGCGGCCGTGGAACCGTCGCCCCCATCAAACCCAGTGCCATCCAGCACCGGCCAGATCCCCGCTCACACCCGGCGGCAGGCGATGGAGTGGAGCCTCGTGCTGGCCAGTCAGGGAATTGAACACTGGATTGACCACGACCACACCACCGGCTGGATGCTGTCCGTAACGGAAGCCGACCACGACCAAGCCCTTGCCCAAATCGGTCAATACCGGTTGGAGAACCGGCACTGGCGGTGGCGGCAACCAGTCTTCCAGCCGGGTATGTTCTTCGACTGGGGCTGCCTCGGTTGGGTGGGGCTGATCCTTTTCTTCTTTTGGTTGAGCGAAACCCGTACCGATAGCGTTTGTTGGGCATGATGGACGGCACCGCGTTGGCGCAGGGTGAATGGTGGCGTTTATTCACCGCCACCTGGTTGCACGCCGACAGCGCGCATCTGGCGACCAACCTGGTGTTCGGCCTGCTGTTT
>Ga0302320_10003175_pt1 | contig 38366 bp, 30 predicted proteins | sample Bog_T0_3_FD_202130 | JGI IMG/M metagenome (GOLD analysis project Ga0302320, IMG submission 202130) | Peat permafrost microbial communities from Stordalen Mire near Abisko, Sweden - Bog_T0_3 | ecosystem: Environmental > Terrestrial > Soil > Wetlands > Peat | place: Sweden: Abisko, Stordalen Mire... | reverse complement strand
GAGTTTGCACCTCGGCAAACTCTCAAAGAGATCGGAGTTAATCGACGGGAGAAGTGTGTCCGTCGATCCCACAATCTCTCCATCGTCCAGTTTTCATTGAGGTCATCGGTCACCGAACGGCTCCTTCTCGTTCAAATTTCACATTCGAAAACACCCCTGAGCTTCGCCGCCGGCCCGTTTTCTGCCCGGATGGAATTTTGGCGAGGCACAGGTCTTTGCTCGGGTGGGATGGCGTAGCGCAGAGCCTTTACGGATGCCGGAGCGGAGGGTACGCGGCCTCAGCCGCGCCAGGATGCGCCGCCCATGCTGGGGAGAGCCGTGTCCCTATCATTCCGGTGCGTTAGCACCGTGCGTTTCGGGATGTTGGCTGGAACAAGTAACGGACGGTCGGGGTCTGTGCTATCCCACATCCGAGAAGCGGGACCTGGGGCACCCTCATTGGCGGGAAGTTATGGGTGCGACACTCGCCAACATTGTTAGTTACAGAGTTGCTTTTCAGATATTGAACTAGTCTATTTTTAATCTCCGATAAGTGCACACCGATTTCTGACTGCTGAGAGAAAAATTTTACAATCCCATCGAGAGCGGCAGTACTATCTGCGGCATTCATCCATTCCCGCGAATACTTCCGCCCGTCTCCATAGGTAATATCGAGACGCGGTAAACTTCTTTGCGCATCAACCGTGGATGACTTCCCTGATGTATTGCTCGAATGCAGAATGGCCAATATCCCCCTCATCGAACTGTCCTGAACGACGCCTGTTTCCGTAAAAGCCGCTCCTAGTGGATTATGGAAAAGCTCGCTCCTGTACCAGTTACCCTCCTCTTGTGATCGAGTGATGATAATTGCAGGCAGCGGATGGTCGCTCTTGCCAACATACTCTATTATTACGGTCGAGACGTTGGGATCGTTCTTGACTTGAGCAAGCGCAGACCCCGTTAACGCCAAGGCGAGCAAAAAGGGTACGAGTGCAAGGAATTTCATCTGTCTGCTCCGTTTAGTGGGTTGGTGCATTTGCTACGCCAGCCAGTGATGACGGGTTTAGCGTGGTGACATTGGTAGCACCTTGAACTGTGAACCCCCATGTTGTGCTCCATAGATTCGTTTGCGTGCCGTTGCTCCCGATTCCAATTAGACTCGTCGTAGCATTCCAAGTGTAGGAAACTCCCCCATAATCTTGCGGATTATCGAAGAATATAGATGCGCCACCATTTTTCGCGGCAATGTTCATCGTTTGTTGCTGCTGCGATGCGTCATAATACAACCCGGTGTTCGAGTCAGCATCGTTAAATGGAACGTTCGCGGGGTTGCCCGCTGCACTTGGCACACTTTCGGTAACGGTTTGTTGCCAGTTGTACGAGGCGTAGTTTCCGCCAGTCACAAAAGCCTCTAGTTGTAGCGTAGCGCCGTTCATACCTGGGATCGGCGTACCGTTTGGGTTCTGTGGCTGGTTTACGAAACCAAGATTCTCCACCATGACAACAGTAGGGCTGGAGTTGCCAAATATCGACATATCTGGCTGTTGCGACGGTAACTCAGCGCAAAGTCCGCTTGGATCAACCAAGTTAATCGGGTCATTGCCAACGTAGGCATAGAGGTTTGTTCCGCCGCTCAGGCCAATCGGGTCAGTCTGCATGAACCTTCCCAGATTCGGGTTGTAGTAGCGCGCCTGGACATAGTAGAGTCCGGTCTCGTTGTCGTAGCGATAGCCTGCATACCGATAAGTGGCCCAGGTCCCCGCGCCGGGAGCGCCGAAGTCGCTGTAGGTGTAAGCCTCGGAAGCGCCTGAATCACCTCCCTGAGTTACGGCCACCGTGCTGCCCATCACGTCGTGGTGATAGTAGACAGCCGTCAGCGTTGCGCCGTCCACGGCGGGCGTGATGGCCGCAACAGGCAGCCCGCCCACTCCGCGCACAGTCAGCGAGATGGCCGCGCCGACGCCCGTGCCGTTGTAGTCAGCGATCTCTTCATTGCCCGCCAGCACGAACTGGGTCGTGATCACATAGCCCGCGCTCGCCACCTGCTTCTGCCTGCGATGGCCCAGCGGATCGTAGAGATACGTGGATGTTCCCCAAGCCGCGTTCTGCGCCTGAATGAGCCGGTTCTCCACATCGTAAGTCAGGTTATTCACCCCGTCGAAGGTCAGGTTCTGGTTGCCGTCGTAAGTGAAGCTGGAGCCGCCAGCGGTGGTGTAACCGTTGTCCGCATTGGCCGAACCGTAACTGGTAGTGCCATCCGTCGGAATGTACTGGAAGGCACCGTTGGTCACCCCGGTCGATGAGCGCTGATGGTTCTTCTGCCACCCGTAGCTGAAGGTGACGCTGTTATCCGCGCCCGCGTAGGTCTGCGTCAGCGTCTGCAGGTTGTCGGCAGCGTCGTATTGACTGTAGGAATCCGTCGTGCCGTCACCGTAGGTAATCAGCGTTTGCCGCGAGAGCAGATCCCATTGGTATTTGGCCAACGGCGTTGATGTTGATCCGTTCTGGTCGATTTCCTTCATGCGGTTCATCGCGTCGTATTGATACGTGACGTAGTAGGCACTCGATCCGTTGGTGTTGGCCGGCCACGTCAACTGATGGCGGTTGCCGACTCCTACTGGACAATTGCTCTGGAGCCTGTCCTCTGCAGTTGGTAAAATTGAAAGTAGACAACACGACCTCTTGAATCGCTTCGCGGGCAGTTTTCATAAATCCAGACGCCTGGGAATGTCTTGAGCACATGATCCATTGCCTCCGAAAGGGTTATGTTATCCATATGGCCTGACAGGTGCGGCAGAGATGTCGGAACCGTGCCGAAAATACCGTTGGCAACATTTCCAGAATATGGCCAGCCGATGTGATGAGAAGTCATGAAAAGTCTTACTTCGGGTGTCCACGTAATAAAGTTCATAGCCGCATATGGGTTGTAGAAGCCTACTCCATTGCCATCAAATGAAATGTGACTGATCTTGACGTTCAGGATATCCTGCGGCACGCCACTTTCAGTCATTCGAACAGTGCCATCAGGATCCTGTGTTACGTGCATGGCTGGGTCGTTGGCAAAGAATTCACGCAAGGTTTGGAGAGGAGAGCTCCCAACTGTTGAATTGGTATTTAGTTCCGGAAAACGAGGGAACTCTGGAGAGGAAAAAGTCTCGCAACTCCCCGAGAATTCGAGCGACCCAGAAAGCTTTGCCTTATCGAGAAGCTCGAGGATAGGCAGAAGTGAAGAAGCAGCAGAGCCAGCAGCCCGCGCCTCTTTCATCTGAGTCCCGGTCATTAGTACGCAAGAAACCAAGACAACCATAGCAGCACGAAGTTGCATACAAACACCTCCAATAAACCATTGAAGTGCAGAATCCACTTTGACCGATCGCGCTCAACAACCGCAAAAGCTTCCCGATCCAAATATCTTCCAGAGACCGCCCCCCGTTTTGCAGCATCAGTAGCCGGAGAGCCCAGCGGTTAATGTATCTGCCCCGCCACAAATACGTCACTGTCTAATTATTGTCGGATATCCTTGCATCAGAGTGCCGTTTAACATCCAAGCAGACTGTTGTACCACTGTGCTTAGTGAATAGCTGACTCCACTATTGGCTCCGCTGGTAAATGTCACGTTAAATGTTTGCAGCTGTTGGTTGTACACCTGCCCACCTTGAAGAGGAGCACCTGGGTTACTGATAAACCCAATGACGTCGACAAAACTCCCTCCCAGTGCCGTGTTCTTCTGTAATATGTCAGAGCCTCCGTTACCCACAATTGGCGTTATAGTCTCTGATGTTGTGAAATCTGTCCCAGAAACCGGAACACCGTTCGCATCGATCACTTGGTAGCTATATACATTGGCGGCGACCGTAGTTCCAGGTTGATTCATCCAACCCGGAGCTGGACCGCTGAGCGAATCAGTTTGTCCCAATAGCTGAACGCTTGCGGGCAATGGTGCAGCAGGGACGACATTTGGAGTGGTATTGCCAAATATTGCCGACGTTTGCTGTTGCGAAGGTAACTCTGCGCAATGTCCGCTAGAATCTATCAGATTGATCGGGTCATTCCCAACGTATGCATACAGATTCGTGCCGCCTTGTAGCCCGATGGGATCGGTCTGCAAGAAGCGTCCGAGGTTCGGATTGTAGTATCTGGCGTTGACGTAGTAGAGTCCGGTCTCGGAGTCATAACGGTAGCCAGCATACCGATAAGTGGCCCAGGTCCCCGCGCCGGGAGCGCCGAAGTCGCTGTAGGTGTAAGCCTCGGAAGCGCCTGAATCACCTCCCTGAGTGACGGCCACCGTGCTGCCCATCACGTCGTGGTGATAGTAGACAGCCGTCAGCGTTGCGCCGTCCACGGCTGGCGTGACAGCCGCCACCGGCAGTCCGCCCACGCCGCCACTGAGAAGGACAATCGAAGTCGGCAGGTTGATTTCCTCAAGACTGAAATTGCGTTGCCTCACTATACCGCTTCCTAGTAATCCCTGCGGAAGGTTTTTGGGACCGCGCGGCGGATAGCGTTCAATTACTTAACATAAAGAATCTTGGCGGAAGATCAATGAATTGAAAAGTGGAAAATCAGGTTGTAATTCCGCAAATTTATCTTGAAAGCGGTGACCGCTACAAAATCGTCTACAGCGAGGTAGCGGTAAAAAGCAGATGCGTGGCCGAAACTGTCGATATCGCTTTAATTATCAATAAGTTATGCTGGTCGGGGCGGAGGGATTCGAACCCCCGGCCCTCTGCTCCCAAAGCAGATGCGCTACCAGGCTGCGCTACGCCCCGACGTGTTGCTTCGATTGTAGCGCGAATCGGATTCGACACGCACACGTGGGTGAGAGCCTAGAGCCGGCCGGCCAGCCAGGCGATGAGCCAGACAGCCAGCACGACCGGGATGGCAAATACCAGTCCGAGCGCGGCGGCCAAAGCGACCAAGAAGGCGCAGTCCCGAGCGGTGTGCCGGCGAGGCTCCTCGAGGTGGCGGCAGAGGAGCAGATAGTTGCGCCGGTTGGCCTTCCAGGCGATGTCAAAGATGTCGCCGAAGACGGGCACCGATCCCACCAGAACGCCGATGCCGAGATTGGCAGCCATGCGCACCAAGGTCACGTAGGGCACGCCGCGAATCCATGCGGCCAGCGGAATGAGCAGCGAGAGCAGGCCGGCCAGCACGTCGCCCAGGCCGGGAACCAGGCCGAAGATGCCGTCGAGGCCGAAGCGAATGGGCGTGCCGGGGATGCGGAAGGCTTCGTCGAGCAGAATCTCCAGCGCGTGGAGCGTGCTGTCGCGGAACAGCCAGGCGCCGCGATTCCAGCGATCCGGCGTGGCGTTGCCGTAGGCAGGCCAGGGCGGCCGCGACGGGTTGGGCTGGATTGGAGTTTGACCGCGAATGGGGAGCTTTCCCTTCGGCCGCAGCAGGGCTGACGGCCAGATTCGATGCTACAATCGATAGGGTACATGGCGGCTATAGTTCAGCGGCAGAACGCCTGACTGTGGCTCAGGATGTCGTGGGTTCGATCCCCACTAGCCGCCCCAATCAAAATAAAAGACTTTCCTGCTAAATCCTCCTAACTTATGGCTCTCAACGGAGGAGTGCGCACTTCCTTCGCCAGGACTTCCTTCGCCAATCTGTTTGGCTGATCGGGCAGTGGCTGGCACTTCGGCTGACTTTTTAGGGTACCCTCATACTGAACCTTTTATTTTCAGGTGCTTGCATGCGCAAATGCTGTCTGCCCATCCTGGCCATTCTTGCCGTTTTTTCGTTAGGCGCGATTTCTTCAAACTCACAAGCACTGCCAACCCAGCAACTCTCTCCAGCCACGCCCAGCCCCGGCGCCGTGGCTGCCAGCATGGATGCGAGCGTTGCCTCCTACCGCAAGATCATCGTCCTCATGGATGGCGCCGCGGCCTTGGACGATGGAAACCGCGAGCGGGTGCGCACCGCGGCCTGGATTCTCTTCGAGAAGAATCGTGACCGCCTTGACGCATTGGAGCAAGACCTTCGCGCCGATGCCCCCAGAAAAGACTCCTCGTTGATCGCGGCCTTTCTCAAGCGTCTGGAGAGCGATGCCGACCTCCGGGATGCGGACAAACTGGTCTTCCGCGATCTCCTGGACGGGCTGACGAATCTTCCCGCGCAGCAGGCTCCCCGCGCACCCATTCTCAGGCGCATCAGCGACGATGCCGCCGCCCTGGAACAGGTTCAGGCGCTCTACCAGCAGGAGATTTCCCAGGTCTTTTCCGGGCTTGAAGTGCGCGGCATGGCCGTGCACCGCGAGGCCTGGGAGCATTACGTTGCTTTCCTCAAGACACGATACAACCGCGAAGCGATCCTCCGCGAATCCGCGTCGCAACTTCCTCCCGCCGTATCGCGCGGCGGTGCGGCGGCGAAGAGCAAGCTGGAGATATCCGGGAATGAGTTTCCCTTGAAGACAGTCGCCCTCACGTTCGATGACGGCCCGCATCCCCGCTACACCGACCAGGTGCTCGCCATTCTGAAGAAGTATGGCCTGCACGCCGTCTTCTTCGAGATCGGCAGGAACGTGGGAACGGACAGCGACCGGAACGTGGTGACTCTTGGCCCGGCGGCCGCTGTCAGCCATCGGATTCTCGAATCGGGTTCGACCATCGGCAATCACACGTACAGCCATCCGGTTCTGCCCAAGCTCGATCAAGCCGCGCTGTCCAGAGAGATCGATTCCACAAGCGCGATTCTGACCGGCGTCTTGAAATCGCAGCCTGTTCTCTTTCGCCCTCCATATGGCGCAGCGAATGCCGACATTCTCTCCGAAGTCCAGGCCGACAAGATGAAGACCGTGATTTGGAACGCTGATTCTGAGGACTGGGCCGATCCGGTGCCGAACTCTGTCGCGCAGCGTGTCATTACCGAGGTTGAGAAGCAGCAGCGCGGCATCATTCTGTTTCACGACATTCACAAGGTGGGGATTGAGGCGCTTCCGGTTGTCATTGACACCTTGCAGACCGATGGCTACAAGTTTGTTTCGTGGAATGGCACTGCCTTCGGCCCCTCCGACACGCGCGGCGATCAGCCCGAAGCCGTTGCCGCTCCGCCTGCGGTTGAGCCGTATCGCGAGAGCTGGGCGGCGATTATCGGCATCGATGAATACGGGAACTGGCAGAGACTGCAATATGCAGCCCACGATGCCCAGGGCGTAAAGGATCAGCTGATCCAGAAATACAACTTCAAGCCAGACCACGTGTTTACGCTGCTCGATAAGCAGGCCACGCGGCAGAACATCCTCTCCCTGCTCGGCGACAAGCTTGGCGATCCCACGATGGTGCAACACGAAGATCGCGTCTTCGTCTTTTTCGCCGGCCATGGCGCCACGCGCAAGCTCGCCTCAGGACGCGAACTTGGCTACATCGTCCCGGTCGACGCGGACCTGACGGACTTGGAGGGCACTGCGATCTCAATGACAAACTTCCAGGACATCTCCGAAGCCATCCCCGCCAAGCACGTGCTGTTCGTCATGGACTCCTGTTACAGCGGTCTGGCTCTCACCCGTGGCGGGGGCGAGCTTCCCTCGTCGCAGAATTACCTGAATGAAATCGCTCGCCGCCAAGCCCGCCAGATGTTTACCGCCGGCGGAGCGGACCAGCAAGTAGCCGACAACGGCCCCAACGGGCACTCCGTCTTTACCTGGACTCTGCTGCAAGGCCTGGATGGCCGCGCCGATTTGAATGGCGACGGTGTGGTGACTGCATCGGAGCTGGCGGCCTACGTCGCTCCCGCTGTCTCTGCGCTGTCGCATCAGACACCGGAATTCGGCAACCTGCCCGGCACCGAGGGCGGAGATTTCATCTTCAACCTGAAGCATGAGACGGAATTCCTGAATGGAGACTCTACCCAGCTCGATGAGGAAGCGATCAAGGAGAACGCGGCGCTGGAAAAGCTCCGTGGCCAGATGCGCGAAGAGGAGCAGAAGAACGAAGAGCTCCGCAAACAGCTGGCGACTGCGGAGGCGCAGTTGAAACAAGGCGTCCTGCCCAAGGCAGGCTCCGGCTCCGACGCTGCACAAAAGCCCGCCGAGAAACCGCCCGCCGAGACCGCTGCTGCAGCCAACGACGAGGGCATGCGCCTCTACAAGGAAAAGCGCTATGCGGATGCCGCGGCCAGGTTCGTCGAGGCTTCCAAACTACAGCCGGCGAGTGCGCTCTTCGCCAACAACGTGGGCTTCGCTTTCTATCGCATGGATCGGTACGACGAGGCAGCGAAGTGGTTTCTTGAGACCATTGCTCTCGATCCCAAACGTGCCATCGCCTGGATGAACCTCGGCGACGCCTACGTCAACCTGCAAAAGAAAGCTGAAGCCAAAGACGCGTACGAGAAGTTCCTGGCCTTGTCGCCGAACTCAAAGAGCGCTCCGGATGTCCGCGCCAAGATTCAGTCCCTGCCCTGAAGAAAACCCATGAATGCGTAGCCGATCCCAGGTCATCCGGTAATCGAGGCTTCGCTGGCAGCTGTGGTAACGTGGAGTCTCCGTGAACCCAGATACCCCCGAAATTCAAGAGCCCGATTTATCGCCCGTGGGGCTGCCGGAGTGGCTTGCGCATTTTGAGCCGAAGCGCGGCCTGCGCAACGGCCATCTGCAGACCATCGTTGGGAACTATCTGCCCCGTCCGCCTTTGCGCGATGCGGGCATGGCGGAGACGGTGGAAGTGGACCCGGCGGACGGCAGCCGCGTGCTCTGCCATTGCCACTGGCAGCCCGCGCCGGAGCGAGCGCTTCGTCTGACACTGCTGCTGGTGCATGGGCTTGAGGGTTCGTCAAACTCGCGCTACATTCAGGGCATCACGGCGCGGGCATGGGACGCGGGCTTCAACGTAATCCGCATGAACATGCGCAACTGCGGCGGCACCGACGCGCTGACTCCCACGCTGTACCACTCCGGGCTCTCCGGCGATGTGGCCGCGGTAATGCGGCACTACGCGGACCAGTTCGGTCTGGAGCGCATGGCGCTGGTGGGTTACTCCATGGGCGGCAACCTGGTGCTCAAGCTGGCCGGCGAGTGGGGTAGCCGATCGCCCTTGTGCGCCGTAGCCTCGGTCTGCCCGGCCATCGATCTGGCTGCCGGCGCCGATGCGCTGCACGAGCCGGTGAACCGCGCGTATGAGTGGAATTTCCTGAAGGGATTGAGGGCGCGGTACGCCCGCAAATGGCAGCTGTTTCCGGCCAGGTATGTGCCCCCGGCGAAGATTGGACCGGTCAATTCCATCCGTCAGTTCGATCACAAGATTGTCTCCCGCTATTGCGGCTTTTTGGACGCCGACGACTACTACTACCGATCGGCCAGCGCCCGCGTCGTGGACCGCATCGCGGTTCCCACCTTCATTCTGCAGGCCCAGGACGATCCGTTCATTCGCCTGCTGCCGGAGACCCGTGCCAAGGTCCTGGCCAACCCCCACATCACCTTTGTTGAGACGCGTCACGGAGGCCATTGCGCCTATCTCGGCCGCGATCCCGGCGAAGAGATCCACTGGGCCGAGGCCATGGTGATCCGGTTTCTGCTGCACGCAACAGGCGGGACGCATGGAAGCTGACTGGGAGTTCGAAATCGGCGCCGATGCGCCGATCATCGAAGCCTGCTGGCCGGGATTCGTCGATCTGCGCTGGACCCCGCAAAGCGCCCGCGATCTTCCTGCGCGGATTCGAAGCCTTCCGGAGGTTATTCAGCTTCCGGCGTTGGCCGCGGTTCTGGAAAGGCTCAACTGCCAGCACTCGCCGGTGTGGACGTCGAAGTGCGACTTCTGGCCGGCGCTTGGGGCCGGGGAGTTCGACCCGGACGAACTCGAAGCGCGCCCCGGCTGCGCCCGCGCCATGGGCTGCTACGTGGATCTGCTGCCAAAGAGCGATCGGCAATGGCCGTTTCCCAGCGTGGTTGAAGCGACCTGCAAGCACTTGTGCGCCCGGCTTCGCGTAATACCGCTACGATGCTGCCGTGTGGACCTGATCGTCCGTCGCGCTCAGATCGCACCCGGCGTCATGGACACGGGCATTACGGCCTACATCACCGCCTGCGGAACCACTGCCGGCGAGGCTCAGGCAACGCTGGAATCTGCCCTGGCAACATTTGCCGGTGTGCTCTGCCCCCACTCAACGCTACAATAAGAATGCATGGGCGAGTAGCTCAATAGGATAGAGCACCGGCCTTCTAAGCCGGGGGTTGTGGGTTCGATCCCCGCCTCGCCTACCACACCTATGTCCAACAATATCCAGAGAAGGCCATAAGTCGTCGCAAAAAAAATTGGAATTGATTCTGTTATTTCGCCCGGCAGATTGCAGGTCGGTCCAAAAACGGCTGCGGCAATTCGGGGCAACATTTGGACCAGCTGACTGCCAAGGAAATGAGTTTCCTCTGCACTCTCTGACGAGGCGCTTCAAATGCAATTCATTCAAAACCGTCAAACAATCGAGCTATAGGGGAACCAGTGCCATGACTTCCTTGTCAATCTGCCCGGCTCGAGAGAAATTGTCGAGTTTGATCAACACAGCCGGCGTGATTTCATTGCCTTTGGTCAGTAGCACCGTGCCGTTTCGATTTCTGATCTCCTGATCCAGGATCATTCCAATCGCGAGCTTTTGAGCTGACACTTTGCGCAAGACCATTCTCGTCGCCTGGGGCTTGAAATCGATCAACGCATCAACAAGCTCCGGCGTGAACTCGTTTCTCCGCCAGTGTAGCTGAGCAATGGCATCTTCGATCGTCGTGGGTTTTATTCTGAGGTTGTCAAAAGCTACAGCAAGCTTCAGGATCTTCGCTCCAAGCACGATATCTTTCTCAAGAAATGCAGCCGAACCGGGGACCTCGTTCGGGATGTCCTTGGTCAGTTGCTGGCCGATCATCCAAGCGATGGGTTCCAGCCTCGGAATGCCCGCGAGGAGTTCCATCGCGATTTGAGGATGAGCATTGAACCGGGACTGCTCTTCAAGCGACAGCCTGGCGCCCGCGAACGCTCGTTGTACAAGTTCGATATCGAGCATGACGCAGCCAACCTGCGAGAGGGTAGCCGCAGCTTCGAAGCGCCAAACAGATGGCAAGCTGAACTTGCGAGCCAGGTGGCGGACACATCTTGCAATTCGCACCGATCTTCCAAAGGTTTCCGGACTGGCGGCACTCAAAACATCGGCCAGAACTTTGATGCTCCCCATCAGCGTCTTTTCCAGGAGCTCGCGTTCGGTCGTGATCAGGTGGTATTGTTCCACCCCAGTCGTAATCACCTTGACCAGCAGGTCCTTCTCACACGGTTTGGTGAGGAAGCGGAAGATATTGCCTTCATTCACCGCATCTATCGCGGTGTTCAGGTCTGCGAAGCCGGTGAGCAGCATCCTCACCGTATCCGGAGCGCTCTTTCGCACCTGCGCCAGAAACTGTGCGCCGTTCATGCCCGGCATCCGCATGTCTGAGATCACAACTGAGTACGGACCGTGATTGCGTATTTCAGCCAGCGCCTGCTCAGCCCCAAAGGCGGTGTCGACTTCAAACTCGTGATGCAGAAGTCGCTTATAACCCTCCAGAACGGAGGGTTCGTCGTCGACGAACAGGATCTTGTCAGCCAAAACAACGCCCCCTTCAGAGTCTTACTCTGCTTCATGTCTGCCCAACTTATTGCCCGGCGTTGCCTGCAGGATCGGCACCGGCAGCAGAACCGCCTGCTTCAGCCGTCGTCGAGTTCGCGTATGCCAATCGCGCCTGAAACAGCGTTGTGGCGTTGAGCATATATCGGCGCCATCTGCTCAATGGTTCATGGACACAGATTGTGAAAGCCCAGGGCGGATGGCTGTGAACAGCCGACCATCTGAAAGTAACAGCTTGCCAAGCCGATAGATATCCTTTAGCGGGTGCACTCATGTTCGCACTTGGCCAACGAATGCTAGGAATGTTCCCAATCCAGGCCGGCTACGACTATCCCATGACTACAGTCCGGGTAGCGCTTTCGATTCTTGTTTCCTATCTGGTACTTGGGCTCTCACTGCGCCTGACTGCAAATCGACATGACGGTCGTTTTCGGTGGAGGATCGGATGCTTTTTGGCCAAAGCGGCTCCAACCGGGAGCGCAGTTCCGCGAATAGCTGCGTTTAACGACAGTTTGAGTCGTTTTCCCGAGCACCGTGAACGGGAGCAGAAGCATAGAGAGGGCGAAGAGTATTTCCGCAGGATATTTGAACATGCGCCCTGCGGAATGTGTGTGATCGGATTCGACAAGCGATTCCTACAGGTCAATCGCGCAATTTGCATGATGCTTGGGTATTCTGGAGCGGAATTGGCCGGCACTTCCTGGGTGAAACTGACGCACAAAGACGACATTGCGGATTTGCTGCAGAAGTTTGAACAGCTGACCATGGAGCCAGGCGGATGTCTTGAGGTGGAGAAACGGCTCACTCACCGCAGTGGAGCCGTCGTGTGGGCTTCGATGCGGATCGGGTTGGTACGAGACACTGGCGGCAGCCCGCTGCATTTCGTGGTTCAAATAAAAGACATCTCGGAGCGCAATCGGACGGTTGAGGCGCTTCGCTCGAGTGAAGCGCAATACCACACCATCGCAGACAGCTGCCCATCGATGATGTGGGCAACCGACGCGAACGGGAGCATTCAGTTCCTCAACAGAGCCTGCCGGTTATTTAGCGGGATGAATTGCGACGAAGTCGATGGGAGCAAGTGGCAACTGCTGATTCACCCGGACGATGCACCCGAATATGTGACATCATTCGGCCACGCAATGCGGGAACACATCCCTTTCAGCGCAGAAACGCGAATCCAGCGAGCCGATGGCAAGTGGCGGCTCTTGGGTTCGCGCGCAGAACCAAGCTTCTCGTCGAAGGGTGAGTATCTGGGGCATATCGGCCTTAGCGCAGACATCACGGACCGCATCCAGGCTGAGCGGACGCGCCAATTCGAACTCTCGCTGATTCACTCCATCCATGAGGGATCGCTCGATGGAATTCTCGTTGTTAACGGCAACGGCATGGTCGTTTCACGAAATAAGAGGTTCCTGGATATTTGGAAGATCTCCTCGCTTAGTGACTCCGATCGGCCCTTCGATACAGCTGGGGGCGTGGCCGACTCGCTAATTCTGTCAAAAATCATCGAGCGGGTAGAAGACCCCGAGGCATTTCTAAGACGGGTCAAAGAACTTTACGAAGATCCCGAAGCAAACGATCATTGCGAAATTCAATTGAGGGACGCCAGGACTCTCGAACGCGATTCGACCAGCCTGCGAAACGAAAAGGGTGCGTACCTAGGGCGCGTGTGGTTCTTTCGCGATATCACCGCTCGGAAGCGGGAGCAGATCAGCCTCGAGAATGCAAAGCTCTCGGCAGATGAAGCCAACCGCCGGCTGCTTTCAGAGCGTTCGATCCTGGAAAGCGAGCGTAAGATGCTGCGCGCGCTAATCGACAACATTCCCGATTCGATGTATGTGAAAGATTCCGAGACCAGGTTCGTCGTCGCAAATTCCTGCCTGGCGCGTCTGGTTGGAGCGGAGACACCGGAACAGCTGCTGGGGAAAACGGACTTCGATTTGTTCCCGCCACAGGTGGCAAGAGCCTTCTTTGAAGACGATCGAAACGTGATGCGTTCAGGGCAAGCTTTGCATAACCGCGAAGAAAAGGGAGTTGACTGCGCAGGAAACGAGACTCATTCCCTCACGACCAAAGTGCCGTTACGCGATAGCAATGGCCAGGTGGTGGGCATTGCGGGCGTAGGGCGTGACATAACTGTACGCAAGAAAATGGAAGATGCATTGCGAGAGGCGGAACGGAAATATCGCGGAATATTCGATAATGCGGTGATTGGCATCTTTCAGAGCACACTGGACGGCCGCTTCCTGAACCTGAACGCAGCTATGGCCGCTGATCTCGGTTACGATTCCCCGGAAGAGATGATCGCGAGCATCGCCGACATTTCAGGCCAGTTTTACGTGGACCCCAAACGCCGCGATGCAGTCATAGGCGCCTTGAACAGACTTGGTGGGGTGCAGAACTTTGAGTGCGAGGCCTTTCGCAGAGATGGAAGCAAGATATGGGTATCCATGAGCATTCGAGCCATCCACCAGAACGGTGTCCTGGCCCGCTTTGAAGGGATGTGCGAGGACATCACAGAACGTATCGTGCTACGCGAGCAACTCGTTCAGGCACAAAAACTGGAGTCTGTAGGGCAGCTTGCTGCCGGAATAGCCCACGAAATCAATACGCCGACTCAGTACATCGGAGACAATGTTCGATTTCTGAAAGATGCTTTCCGAGACCTGAAGAGCCTCATGGCGAGTTGCGAGCGGCTGGCCCAGGACGGTACGCCATCGATCGAGGCAATTCATGAAGTTTCTGCTGAAGCAGAGCGTGCCGACGTTCCCTATCTGCTGGAAGAGATTCCCAAGGCAATCGACCAGACGCTGGAAGGTGTGACACGAGTGGCTACCCTCGTGAGTGCGATGAAGGAATTCTCCCATCCGGGCACGAAGGAAAAGGTTCCGCTGGACTTGAACCACGCCATTGAAAGCACGATAACTGTTGCGCGGAATGAATGGAAATATGTGGCTGAAATGGAAACCGACTTCGACCCTTCGCTGCCTCCGATTCCCTGTTATGCCGGCGAATTCAACCAGGTGATTTTGAATCTAATCGTCAATGCTGCGCACGCAATTGCCGATACCCTCCAACCAGGAGGCCCAGAAAAAGGAAAGATTACGATCCAAACCAGAGATCATGCGGAGTGGGCCGAGATTCGACTTCAGGACAATGGTTCGGGCATCCCGGAAAAGTTGCGAAATCGAATCTTCGATCCTTTCTTTACCACCAAGGAAATCGGAAAAGGCACCGGGCAGGGCTTGGCCATCGCGCGCTCAGTGGTCGTTGACAAGCAGGGTGGAACGATTCGCTTCGAATCGGAAGAGGGGAAGGGCACAGTTTTCATTATTCGGCTTCCTCACGATGGAAAGGATCTCGCCACCAAGGAGGACGTAGCGTGAAGCGCATCCTTTTCGTGGATGATGAGTGCAAGATTCTCGACGGCATCCGGCGAATGCTGCACGCGGATCGAAAACGTTGGGATATGCAGTTCGCCCTCAGCGGCGAAGATGCCCTGCTAGCTCTTGAGCAAGGACCCTTCGACGTAGTCGTTACCGACATGCGAATGCCCGTAATGAACGGCGCAACTCTGTTGGGCCACATACGCGACCGCTATCCAGACACCGCGCGAATTGTCCTGTCGGGGTACGCCGACGCCGCGCTGACGGCACGTGCGGCTTCGGTGGCGCACCGCTTTATTGCCAAGCCATGCGATGCGTACCAGCTTCAATCTACAATCGAGCGAGTCTGCGTGCAGCAAGACCTGTTGTGCATACCGGCGATCCGCAGAATCATCGGAAAAGTAGGCCAGTTGCCTTCACTCTCACGTACCTATAAGAATCTTGCAGCCGCGGTCAGGGATCCGAATGCGTCGATAGCCCGGATCGCTGGAATCATTGAACAAGACATCGCCATGTCGGCGAAGGTTCTGCAACTCACCAACAGCGCCTTCTTCGGATTGGCTCGAACAGTCGCGAGTGTCTCAAGCGCTGTCTCGTATTTGGGGATGGACGCAATCAAGAATCTTGCTTTGGCTTCGGCAGTATTCACGGTCTTCGTGCCCGGTATCGGTATTCCGCAATCGGTTTGCGCTTCTATACAGAAGCACTCACTCCGTGCAGCCGCCGTTGCGAGCCTGCTCCCCGTGGAGCGATCGTCTCGCGACACTGTCGCCGTGGCTGCCCTTCTTCACGATATCGGCAGCCTCTTCTTGGCAAGCGCAATGCCCGACACGTATTGTTCAATCATTGCACTTGGCTCCGAACGGGGATGCCCTCTGTTTGAAGTTGAAGAAGAACTTCTCGGAACTTCCCACGCTGAAATTGGCGCGTACCTGCTAGGGTTATGGGGCATCCCCAACCTTGCGGTTGAGGCGATCGCGCACCATCACCACCCGACGCGCATACCGCACTCCGAATTCGACACCTCGACAGCCGTATACATTGCGGACATCTTAGTTCACGAGTTGGAGGCTCAGCCGAGAGGCTTGGCGGGACTTGAAATCGAGGAGAGTGTTCGCGCTACCCTTGAGACACTTGGAGTCTTGCCCCGGTTTGCGGAATTCCGCGCGCTGGCCCTGCAGACCGGCAATTGAGCTTGCTTTCCGCCTGGCGCGTCAGCGCAGCATAGTGCCCCATCAGGTTGCGCTTCCGCCAATTTGCCGGTATCGAGGACCGCGGACGAGGGCGATGCGGTTGCACGCCGGCGATAGCGCCTGGACGTGCGGGAGCGCTTTTCCGCCCTGCGCTGCGTGGAGATGAAGCTGGCGGACTTCATTCAATTGCGCATTGCCGAGGCCTTTGTCGCCTTTGCTTCGGAGTCTGGCCGGTGATCTGCTGAGCGCGGATCACCGCGATCGCCTGTCGAAGCAACTTGCCGTGCTCAAAGCGCGCATCCTTCGCGCCATCGGAATCGACGAGACATTCCGATCCTGGTCCGATGGCCTGACAGGCGACAAAACATTTCAGCAAGTCACAGAAGACTTCGCCGAGATCGTCATTCCAAAGGTGTGGATGAGGGAGGATCGTAACATCTCACGGGTCGCGGCCAAACTCTCCATTTCTCCAAAGAAAGTGCGGCGTATTTTACGCAGCGTCAAACTGCTGCGCCGATCGCACCCGCCGCCGCGCGATGTGGGCCTCGATTGGGAACCGTCTTCAACTGTAGCGCTCCGAACTCACGGCTGCGAGGCATAATCGAGCAAGTGAAGGTAAGACTGGTAGACCTTGCCTGTTGCGCGCGTCATGCCGATCTCGCAGGTGCGGCTGCTGGAAAAATATCCGTCATGCTCGTTAGCCGTCGCCTGCGAAGCCTCAATGCCGCTGGCCGAAGCCGTCAGCTCAGGGAACAGAAATCCGCGGTCGCCGGCAAAGGCGCAGCAACCGGCGTCGCGCGGCACGAGCACGCTCTCGCTGCATGCGCTGGAGATCCGCACCAGCTTGGAAACAATCGCCATCTTGGCCGCCGAGCACACCGGGTGGAGAGCGACCGAGTGAACCTTGCGCCGAATGGGCAGCGTCGGCAGCAGGCTGTCATGCGCAAACTCAACCGAGTCCAGGATGGTGAGCTTGTCGAAGCGCGCCTGGTTCTCAGGGTTGAGATGCGCGCGCGCCGTCTTGAGTCCATAGGTGCAGGGGCTGGTGTCCACAACGATCGGAAGCCTTCCGCCATCCGACCAACGGTAGAAATTCTCGATGGTGCGATCGACCGTGATGTCGTGCGCCGCCTCGAATCCTTTGGAAGAGAAGGGAACCCCGCAGCAGTTACCCTTGATGTCGTCCGGCACGTAGAGCTTCACGCCGGCGCGGCCGGCAACGTTCAAGAACGCCTGCATCACGGTGGTCTCCTGCTGCTCGCCGGGCAGCGCGCCCATGATGCGGGAGATGCAGGCAGGGAAGTAAACCGCGTCCGCATCGTCGTTGGGGCGGGTTGGCAAAGTGCCGCGCCGCGGACGCGGCATCTCGGCGCACCATTGCCAGAAAGCCTCATCCATCGCACCGCGCGAGATCTTGTCCAACAGCCGCGTCACGCCGCGCATGAAGCCGAGTCCAAACACCCCCTGCACGGCATGACCAGCGCCCAGTGCCACGCGCGCGCCGAATTCGGTGAGCTTCATATTGCGCGCAATGGCGACGGCAATGCCGTTGGCCAGCGCGGTATGGCGCAGTTGGCGAAAGCGCTTGGTTAGCTTGCCGGTGTCGATGCTCACCGGACAGGCCGTGGCGCACAGCCCGTCCACGGCACAGGTGTCCAGCACCATGTAAGGGAAATCGCGGTTCAGCGCATCGTAGGCGGCTGTACCGGCGTTGCCGTCCTTGAGCCTCTGCATCTCGCGGCGCACCACAATCCGCTGCCGCGGCGTGAGCGTCAAATCGCGGCTGGGGCACTTCGGCTCGCAATAGCCGCACTCAATGCATTTGTCGATCTCCGCTTCCACCACCGGCATTCGCTTGAGATCGGCCATGTGAGCCGCGGGATCGGGATTGATGATCACCCCAGGGTTGAGCAGATTGTCGGGATCGGCCAGCTCCTTGAGCCGCTGCATGACCCCGTAGCCTTCCTTGCCCCACTCCGTTTCAACAAACGGCGCCATGTTGCGCCCAGTGCCGTGTTCGGCCTTCAGCGCGCCGTCGTACTTGTGCACCACCAGGTCCACCACATCGTCAATGAAGTCCCGGTACTGGGCTACTTCCCGGTCGGTGTTGAACCCCTGCGTGATAACGAAATGAAGATTGCCGTCCTTGGCGTGCCCGAAGATGATGGCGTTGGTATATCCATGCTTGGCGAACAACCGGGTCAGGTCGACCGCTGCGTCGGCCAACTTCTCCACCGGGAAAGCCACGTCTTCAATAATGACCGTGGTGCCGCTGGCTCGCACCGCGCCCACCGAGGGGAACATTCCCTTGCGGATATTCCACAGGCGTTCCTGCTCGGCGGAATCGTTGGTGAACATAGCCGGGCGCAGCAATGCAAGGCCCGCGACCGCTGCCTGCGCCCTGGCTGCATTCTGCTCCACGGCGGCCACATCGGCGGTTTGAAACTCCACCAGCAACGCCGCTGCTGCTTCAGGCAGCGTGCGAATCGCAGGCGGAATGCCGGACTTGTCTTCGACCGAGCGCAGAGAAGCGCGATCCATCAGCTCCAGCGCCGCCGCGCCTGCCTCGCGCAAGGGCGCAATGGCTGCGCAAGCCGCGTGCAGGTCGGCAAACAGCAGCAGCCCGGTGTACTTCACCGGCAGATCGGGCACCGTCTCCAGCACCGCCTCGGCGATGAAGGCCAGCGTTCCCTCCGCGCCAATCAGCAGGTGGCTGAAGATTTCCACGGGCGTCGCAAAATCGAGAAACGCGTTCAGCGAGTAGCCGGTGGTGTTTTTCATGCGATACTTGCCACGAATGCGCGCGGATAGATCCGCGTTCGCTTCAAGCTGCCACTTCAGTTCCAGAAGCCCTTCGGCCAGCTTTGGCTCGCACGCGCGGAAACGCGCATCCGCATCCGCGGCGGCAGTGTCGATCAGGGTGCCCGAGGGCAGCATGAAGGTCATCGACCGCAGCGTGTGATACGCATTCTGCGCCACGCCGCAGCACATGCCGCTGGCGTTGTTGGAGAGTATTCCGCCCATCCGCGCCGCGGTAATCGACGCCGGGTCGGGACCAATCTTGGCGGCATACAGCTTGAGGATGTTGTTCGCCTGCTGCCCGATCAACCCCGGCTGCACGCGCACCGATCGACCGCTTTCTTCCACGTTGCCCGCACGCCAGAAGCGGCCCACATCCACTAGAATTCCATCGCTGATGGCCTGCCCGGAGAGACTGGTGCCTCCGGCGCGAAACGTCAGCGGTATCTTGTGCTCGCGGCTGAACTGGAACAGCCGCCGCACTTCCTCCGCGCCCACAGGCTGCACCACGGCCCGCGGGATCAGTCGATAGAGGCTGGCGTCGGAGGCAAACGCGATCCTGTCAATGGGCCGGGTGAGAATGCGCTCAGGATCGATTAAGGCGCGCAGTTGCTCGCCTAGCTCGGTAGTGGGCGGCAGGGATGTGGATGCGTTCTCTGTTGAAGCGGATGCAATGGCTGTTGCCACGGTTCTCTCCTAACGCGATGGCCTGAGGCCGGAACAATGAGGGCCTGCGGGCAAGAAGCGCCGCACCCACAATACGCCGATTCCCGTCGAGCCGAAGTGATCTACCGCACAACCAGCTGTGTGAAGGGATAGACATACGCCATGAGGAACACCACCAGTCCGGCCATGCAGGCCAGCCCCAGGCTATGCCAGAAGACAAAGCGGAGGATCGATCCTTCCTGCCCATACTGCTGGGTTGCGGTGCTGGCCACCACAATGCTCTGCGCATCGATCATCTTGCCCATCACGCCGCCGGATGTGTTGGCCGAAGCCATCAGCACCGGCGATACGCCGATCTGTTGCGCAGTCAGTTTTTGCAGGCTGCCGAACAGCACATTCGACGACGTGTCGGAGCCCGTGGTCGCCGTGCCCAGCCAGCCAATGAGCGTGCCGAAGAACGGATAGAGCGCTCCGGTGCGCGCAAAGGCCAGGCCCATGGTCGCGTCCAGTCCGCAGTAACGTGTAATGAATCCCAGCGCCAGCATGGCCGATATGGTGATTACCGTAAACCGGATGCTGAATACCGTCTTCGCAAAAGTTTGCAGCAAGGCAATTGGCCCCAGGCCCATCAGAAGCCCCGACAGCACCGCGGCGACCAGGATGGCCGTGCCGGTTGCAGCCGCCCAGTTGAGCTTGAACACAGCCGGCTCCGCAGCCGCCTTCGCCACCACCGGCGGAGTCCGCTGTACCACCTTATCTAGGCCCGCGACCGGGATGTTGATGGTGGTGGCCGCGTCAAGCGGTTTGGAGAACTGCTTGAGCCCCCACACGAACACCACCGCGCTCAGAACCAGCCACGGCAGCCACGCCTTGAAGGTGTGGCCGGCGCTGTGGTCGAAGCGCTGCCGTGCCGCGCCGGTGATGTCTTCGCCCATGGCGTTGAGCATCCGCTTGGGCTTCCAGAAGCGCAGGAAGGCAATCAGCGCAACGATGGTGGATGCCGCGGCCACGATGGCCACCAGCGAGGGCCCGAAGTTGGCGGCCATCAGGTACTGCGTCCCTGAAAACGTGACGGCTGCTACCAGAATCGCCGGCCAGATCTCCAGCATGCTTTTGAAGCCCGCGTAAACCCAGATCAGCCAGAACGGCACCAGCAGGCAGAAGGGCACCAGGATTAGCGCGGTCATCTTGGTCAGCTGCAGTACATCGAGACCGGTTACAGCCGCCAGCGTGACGATCGGAATGCCAAGCGCGCCAAAGGCCACCGGCGCGGTGTTGGCAATCAGCGAAAGCCCGGCCGCCTGGATCGGCTTGAATCCCAGGCTGATCAGGATGGCGCCGCACACCGCCACCGGGGTGCCGAATCCCGACGTCCCTTCAAAGAATGCGCCCAGCGCAAAGCCAATCAGCAGCAGTTGCAGGCGTCCGTCTTCGGTGATGTTGGTCAGGCTCTCCTGCAGCGCGGTAAAGCGGCCTGTCCGCACCGTCAACTGGTAGAGGAAAATCACCGGCAGAATAATCCAGCAGATCGGAAACAGTCCGTATCCGGCGCCGTAGGCTGTCGTGGTCAGGGCAAGCCGTACCGGCATGTGATAAATGGAAATCGCAATCGCCAGGGCGGTGAGCAAGCCAATCACCGCAGCCACATGCGCCTTGAGATGGGCAATGGCCATTGCGCCCAGCAGCACCACCACCGGCATTGCGGCAAACAGCGTGGACAGCCACCAATGGCCAGTCGGGTCGTAGCCCTGCAGCCAGGCGCCCGTATGCGGGTTGGTCTTCAACAGCCAAGTCGCACCCGCGACTAGGGTTGCGATTCCCGCCGCTGCGATTGCCAGAGACGCTCTGGAGGTGCGGGGGGCGCCGGCTGGGGGCGCAGAGCCGGTGTTTTGTGCCGAAGGAACAAGAGCCATTGGGATTCAAACCTCAAGAAAGTATCGGCATTCTCGACCCTCCAACGCACGGTGCGGATGGAGACGGGTCACAGGCCGACTGTGCACCGAAGTCTGTTGTTGAGCCGCCATGTCTGTCTGTGATCGGGATCACCGCCAAAGATATTCAGCTTAGATGATTGTCTGACTGTCAGCAGAACTGACCACCTTGCCGATCGGTTGGTGAGTCCTTTCTGGCCGTCACCCATATTGAACAATCGGGAGGCTATTCGAGTTCATGAAATCCGAAGCGGAATCTGGCCGCGCTTCCTCTTTTGGGCGTCATTTCCTGAGACGGATAAAAGTTGGGAAGCAAAGCCTGTTTATTTTCTCATCGCGGCAATGCCGGTGACAAAAACAGAACAATGGCAACAGACCCTGAATACGACATCGCGCGACCTGAAAGGAAATAGGGGACTCCATGAATCGCAGGAAAAGATCGATTGCCGCGGCAATCATGGCGGTTGGTTTGATTGCATCATTTGCTTATGCCAGTGACTCAACGCCCTCGGCCAAAAAGCACCCTGTCCACAAGAAGGCCAACACTCCCCCAACACCCAGCGTCGAAGAGCAGATTCAATCTCTGCGCCAGGCCCTGGAAAATCAGGCCCGTCAAATTGACAGCCTGAAGACCGGCATGGCCGAAAAGGACGACGAACTGAAGAAGGCTGAACAGGAAGCCGCTGAAGCCAAAGCCGAAGCAACCCGGGCCGAAGCGGCGGCTGCAGGCGAGCAGCAGGCGCTCACCGAAAACGCCGCGGCTGTTACCACGCTCCAAACAATGGTCAACAACGTGAAGGGCAGCCAGTCCGCTCTGGCCGCGGCGGTCGGCGACGAGACGGCCAAGATCAAAAAGGCGGTCGAGAACCCCACAGCTCTCCACTACAAGGGCATCACGCTCACTCCGTACGGCTTCTTCAACGGTGAGTCAGTTTACCGCACCCACGCCACCGGCGGCGGACTGGTCACGCCCTGGAACTCGATTCCATTCGAACATGCGGATTCCTACGCGCTGAGCGAGATGGCGTTGGATGGCCGCCAGTCCCGGGTCGGCTTCATCGCCGAGGGCAAAGTCCGCTGGGGCACGTTGCGCGCCTATTTCGAAGGGGATTTCCTCGGCGTCGGCACCGGCTCCAACAACAATCAATCCAGCAGCTATCTCTTCCGCCAGCGCATCGCTTCGGCTGAAGCAGAGACCAACAATCGCTGGACCTTCTCCGGCGGTCAGGGCTGGACGCTGGCTGCTGAAGACAAGGCAGGCATCACCACCGCGGCCGCGAACAAGGCGCTGCCCACCATGATTGACCCCAACTACGTGGCCGGCCTGGTGTGGGAGCGCATGGGTTACTTCCGCCTCACCAAGGCATTCCCCAAGGCGGCCTTCGCCGTCTCGGCCGAAAATCCACAGTTGCTCTACACGGCCACGCTCGCGGGCAACACTCCTTATGCCGTCGTGGGCAGCGCCGGTTTGGGCGGAAGCTTCTTGAACCAGGCCATCAGCTCCTGCTCGCCCGCGACCTCCATCGTCAACTACACCAACCAGACGCAGACTGACTCGGCGGGCAATACCGTCAACACCGCCGTCCCGGTCTATAAGACAGTCAACTCCTGCGCCAACCTGGCCAACATCTCCTTCAACAAGGCGCCCGACATGCTGGTCAAGGCAGCCTTCGATCCCGGTTTTGGCCATTACGAGGTTTTTGGCATTGCTCGCGTCTTTCACGAGACGGTCTATCCGGGCGAGACCACCAACAGCAACCTCTACGGAGGGCTGAAGGATATCGTCACCGGCGCTGTTGTGGCTCCGGCACTTTCTACCGCGGGCGCCTACACCAACAACATCACCCTGGGCGGCGTGGGCGGCAGCATGCGGTTGCCCATCATCGCCAACAAGTTCACCTTCGGAGCCAAAGGGCTATTCGGGCCCGGCGTGGGGCACTTCGGCACATCGACGCTCTCGGATGCCACCTCCAACGCGAGCGGCGTGCTGGTGCCCATCCACAATCTCAGCGGTCTGTTGACCGCCGAGGTGACGCCGAATCCGCGCCTGCAGCTTTACTTCTACTACGGCGGCGACTATGCCGGCCGCGAAGACGAAGCCAATGCAGCGGCTACCACGCTGGCCGCGCCCACCGCGGCCGAAAGTGCAGCCGGGCTCTGGGGCGGCACCTGGAAAGCTCCTTCGGCTGCGGCGGTCGGTTACGGCTCGCGCCTGCTGTCGAATTCGGCATGCAACGCCAACGCCAACCCCACATACAACGGCAGTTCCACCGGCTACTACAGCGGTGCAGGCTGTGGCGCGCAGACCCGCGATGTGCAGGAAGGCACCGCCGGCTACTGGTACGACATCTACAAAGGCGACCGCGGCCGCCTGCGCCAGGGCTTCCAATACAGCTATGTGGTGCGTGAGGGATGGTCGGGGGCCGGCGGAATCGCCGCCAAGGGAATTGAGAACATGCTCTTCACCTCGCTTCGCTACTTCCTTCCTTAACCGCAAATCCTTCGGCTCTACCGCAATGAGGGCAGTCCGCAGCACGGACTGCCCTTATTGCGTCCAGCTCAACTGAATCCGCGATTTCGACCACCATCGGGCGAACATCTCACCGGACGCCGCAGCGGGTTTCATGGCATGCCCCCTCCCGACGCAGTTGGCGGATCAAAAAGCGGAAAGTCAGTGTGATGGGCGTCGCATGGTTGATAAACGCATGCCTGCTATTCTGATGCATACTCTCCCGGACGCCTGCAGATGTGGGATCCTCCGGAGCTTTTGTCGAAAAAACGAGGAGTGAAACCGGTGAACGACATGGCCGTTCCATTGAAGCCAGTCTCTCGAATCACGCTCAGTGAGCAGGTAGCCGTGCAACTCGCGTCCGAACTGGAGGCCAAGCGCTGGTTGCCCGGTGAGAAGCTGCCGTCGGAGGCAGAACTGTGCAGGGTCTTCAACGTGGGCCGCTCAACCTTGCGGGAAGCCTTGAAATCCTTGTCGTTTATTGGCATGATTCGCATGCGCGCGGGCGAAGGCAGCTACGTCGCCGACCAGCGGTCCAAATATATGGAAAGGCCGGTGCTCCTGGCCAAAGGCGTGCTGAACACCGAAGAGGAAGTGAACGATCTGTGCGAAGCCCGGCTGCTGATTGAAACGGAACTTGCAGGGCTGTGCGCCCAGCGAGCGACGGCGCAGGACTTTCGCATCCTGGATAAAATTGTACGCGACATGAAGAACGCGGTCGATGAAGGCGGCGAAGGGTTCAGCGAGCTGGATTTGAGCTTTCACATGGCTATAGCGGCCGCCAGCGGAAACGGCGTGTTAATGGAGCTCTTGAAGCACATTCGCGAAGGCCTGCAGGAGCTGATTGCAAAGAGCCTGCTGTTGCCGGCGGGCGCAGAGCTGGCCCATAAGCAGCACCGGGCCTTGTTGGACGTCTTGAAGCTTCGCAATCCGGCGAAAGCGCGGACAGCCATGCGCTCTCACCTGCGCGCATTCCAGCGCGGCTACAAGGTCCTGTTTCAGAACCCCGAGTGAGCGCACAGCGCGACCTGCCATTGTGCATGCAGTCCTCTCCATGGGCGGCATTCTCTCATGATCCTTGGGGCGCAACAGTGCAAGTGGCTCACGCGGGGATTCTCTTCTTCAATTCGATTCAACTTGAACGGCGATGTAGCACGCATTCCGTGTCCCCAGGCATCAATGGGTGGAAGATACGGAACCCACGAGCGTGAGGTCAATATCAACTTCCTTGGCCACCTTGGCGATGAAGATGCTCGGATCCTTCAGGCCCCACTGCACGTAGGGAACTGTGAAGTGCGTCTTTGCCGTGAGGCTGGTTCCGTCGACGTGAATCTGCATCGGAACTGTCAGGTCGTGCGGCGTGCCATGAAGAGTGAAGACGCCAGTCACTTGAAGAGTGGAATCGCCGCTGGCGGCGAACGTTCCCTGGAAGCTTCTGGGCACGAACGACACTTCGGCAAAGTGAGCCACGTCCAGAACATCGCTCTTCATCTTCTTGTCCCGGCTCGCTTCGCCGCTGTCGCCGCTGCCCGCGGCAACAAGGACTGACCCCGCGATGATCTGCGCCGCAGTATCGAATTCGATGGACCCGCTCTGCACGTGAAATGTTCCGTTCACATGATGCAGGTTGCCGCCGAGCGCAAAGGCAACCAGACTCGAATCCGGATTCACGGCAAATGTGCGATGTTGCCCGAAAGCAAGAGGCGTGAGAAAGAGTGCAACGGAGATAGCGAGGAAACGGGCAGCGGTCTTCATGGTTATTCTCCTGGAGTGAATGATCGTTATTGGAACTGAACAGGTTGCCGGATGCTTTGGGACAACCACAGGCTGATGGAGGCAATGTCGTTGTCGGACAGATACTCGTGTCCGGCCATGTCGGTGTCCGGAATGCCGAATTTGGCGATCTGCGCGAGCCGGTCGATGCGCTGCTCCGTTGAATCGGAGCGGCGCAGATAGTGAAACGGGCCAACCGACAGGTCGGGAGGAAAGCGCTTGAAGTTGGCTTGCCACCGAGTACGGCCGCCTGTGCTGTGGCAAGTTGAGCAGTAGCGGCGGTACAGTTGTTCCCCGGCCTCGGCATTGGCCCTCGCCAGGGCAGCCGCTGAAGGATGCCAGAGCTTCTCCTGGTTCTGGTGCTCAAGGGTGCCGGCGGTCTTCAGGCTTTCAAGATAGGCAATCAGATCGTCGCCTCGCTCATCGCGAAAGAGGAACCCGAATGAGGGCATAATGGATGCGCCGCTGACCTCTGCGGGGTCAACGAAGTGGGCCGCGAGCCAGGTTGCGGAGCGGCGGCCACCGACCTCGGAGAGGTCCGGGCCCTGGCGGCGATTGCCGATCAGCCGCGGTTGCTGAAGACGCAGCTCCTGCATGGTTTCGACAGGCCCCCACATCGGTACGTCGGCGGTATTCGGACGAACATATTGGGAATGGCAGCTGATGCAGCCTTCAGAGATGTACACTTGCCGTCCGCGTTCCACTGTTGAGAGGCCCGGCGCGCCATGGGCCGATGGAAGCAGGCGATACAGGGCGAAGGAAGCCAGGCCGGCGAATGCGGTCAGCGCCAGTTCGCGGCGGCGCCGGCGAAGTGTGGCAAAGATCCCAGGAACGAGCACGACCACACCGGCGGCGACGACAAATACCGGTGGCACGCAGCCCAGGTTTTGTCCCATGCCGATTCCCAGTGCAGAGCCGCACCAGCCGGCGATGGCGTAGATCCAACCCGCCTGACGGCCCCGTTCCGCCGTGGAAGAAGCGGGAGCGAGCAGAGAGGGATAAGCGACAAGTGCGACCGAGTAAAGCGAAACTCCGACCGGGTAGAGAAGGGAAGAGAGCACGATGCGATCGGGATGGAGTAGCAACAGGCAAGCAGCTCCCAACACTACGACTGCGGCGGAGAGAACGAACGTGAGACTGCGGCGGCCAAGCAGCCATGCGCTTCCCACTGCCGCGGCAAAATGCAGTAATCCGTTCGCAAACAGGTGAACTGAACCTCGCCAGGCGCCCGCCTTTAACGCCGGATTGTTCTGAATGATAAAGAATGCCGCTGAGTCCAGCCAGACAAGCGCGGTTAAACAGGCGAGCACACGCAGGAACGAGGGAGCGCGGCGGAGTGGCATCTGCACATCTTCAAGATGCGTGGGCGCGGGCAGCAGAGTGATGCCGATTCCCGCGAAGCACAACAGTCCGGCAATTGCTGCCTGCCATTCAGCCGCGGCAGTAAAGAAGACGGGAAGATTGCAGACAAGGTAGCCGGCGCCTGTGCCGATGCCGACAAGCAGGAGCGGATGGCGGCTGCCTGTCCATTGGCGCAGGTCAGTGACGAGCGTGACGGTCAACAGGCCAAGTCCGGCGCCGATCAGAAATGAGACGGCGATGCTGGCTGCCAAGCCGAGCGGCAGGAGCGCGAGAAATGAAGCCGAGCCAGAAGCGAGGAGTCCGGCGCGCAGGCGCAGGTTCGGCGCCGGCCATGCACTGAGCCGGGGCGTCAACAGGCTGAACAGGATTCCACCAACAGCCATGGCGGCCATCACGGCCTTGAGGTGCGCGTCTGCCACCCCCAGGCTCGCGAGACGCTTGAGAAAAGCGAATTGCGCGAAGATCAGGAAGTAGACATAGGTAATTGCGACGAGCGCCGCGCCCTGCCATCCGGATTGGCGTGCTTTACCGCGCAACATTGCCCAGCCAGCCTTTGCCGAGACCGATTGCCTGAATCAGAACACAGGCCCCGTCTGAGGCCGCAACCGTCAGCCAGCCCGGTTCGAGCCCATGCCCAAACACTTGCGCCAGTACGAAAACAGCAACGCTGGCGCGTGTCATCGCCGTAAGCAGCCAGACAGCCTGAAGCGTGCATGGGCTTCCTCTACGCACCATCACCATCGCCCCATAGAGGCATGCCAGGCCGACAGAGAGCACAAAAGCGCCGATGAACTGCAGGTAAGCGAGGGCGTCGGATGGAACGTGCAAACCCATCCGGTGCAGTGTGAACTCAGGAGCAACGATCAGCAAGGCGCCAGTCAGGGTGTCCGAGATGCCGATGAGCCATTGATAGCCGAGGAGAATCGGACGATTCATGCAGTCTTCTCCCGTTGAGCTGGTTCAGAGATCAGGTCGATGGCCGGCCTCGTCAGCAACGTGGATGCATCGAGGAACCAGTCGAAAGAAGCGGCAAGCATGAGAACTCCGGTCAACAGGCGGAGAGTGTAGATTGTGTTTCTTGCGGCGCCAGGGACGATGGTGAATGTGGGGTCGAAGCCCTCACGCCATCCGGCGATGGTCATCAGCAGGATGTAAGCGATCACGCTTCCATTCCACAGATAGAAGGAGCGGCTGCGATTGAAGATCCATCCACCCTCACCCAGCAACTGCACCATGACAAAGAGGATGAAGCTCGATGTGAAGCCCGCCATGGCAACGAAGGAATGACCCACAAGTCCGTCGGTAAATTTGAAATGATCGAGCACTCCGGGAAGAAAGAAGATCCAGCCGGTAACCAGGAGCGCCGCCCACCACCAGAGAAACGCAACGCGCCAGCGGCGCGTGTTGCTGTGCCACGCGAAAGCAGCGTAGTACGCGGGTGTGAGCGGCAGCCAAACCAGAAGGCAGCCGAGGCTGAGATATTGTGTGGGCAGATGATGAGTGACGTCTGCGCGGCTAAGTGTGGCGCAGAACAGGGATTCTGCTGCCAGGACAATCCAGCTGATATGGATTGTTTTCGCCCCGCCTGCCTTGCGGCGCGCCACGCCGAATGGAAGCATGAGAACAACAGCGACGACGGCCAAAGACGATTCCAACTGACTGGTGCCGGTGGGCCCTCCCGTGTCCGGGTTAACGGGCGGATAACTCCCTGGGCCGGACGCGATGTAGATGAGGAAGAGAACGGCCAGCAGAAGAACGAGGCCAAGCAGCTTTGCCGCCCAGGCGGACACGCTCACGGGTTCACTTTTGTTGCGCCTCCCCAGCGTAAGCGCCACGAGCAGAAAAATCCAGAGCGCCACAAGTGCCATGGGGAAGAACACACGCGCATAGCCGCTCCAATCGAGAAACAGCTTGCCGCTCGATTGCCCGGAGAGCCATGAGAGCGCGCCGACGCCGAGAGCCGCCGACCATACCCAGAGAACAGGCCTGCCCCAGATCGCCGCGGGGCCTCGGTCTGCGCCATAAACCTTGAACAGAAAGCCGACCAGTGGCAGGCTGGTCCATCCGTAGAGTTCCAAATTCATGTGCACCATGATCCAGCGCCCATAGGTCCACTCGCCCAGAGTGGAATTCAGAGCGGGAAAAAGCAACAGAACTGCGATCAGCACCCCGATGGCATTGGCAATCACCAGCCACAGCAGGCTATGCCAGGCGGCGCTGGCAACAATCTGCGGGTCCTTCCGCTCATACGCATGTTCATCGAGCGGATGCGGATTCATGAACCTTTCCATCGTGCATCTCCAGCAGCCTGTCACAGCGGTCAGCCAAGCTGCGGTCGTGCGTGGCCATTACCAAGGTCACGGCCTCATTTGCTGCCAGATCGAGCAAAAGATCGAACACCTGCGCGCTAGCGCCTTCATCCAGCGAGCCGGTGGGCTCGTCTGCCAGCAGGATTCTGGGTTTGTTCATCAGTGCGCGGCAGAGAGCGGTTCGTTGGCGCTCTCCGCCGGAGAGCTTCTGAATGCGCTGCCCGAGCCGATGTGTGAGCCCGGTGCGATCGGCGAGCTCGCGCAGGCGTTCGCGAGCGATGCGTCGATCCGTGCCTGCGGCAACCGTCGGGATGAGGCAATTTTCTTCAAGCGTGAGATCGGGAATCAGGTTGTGCAGTTGAAAGACGAAGCCCACCTCGTGACGGAGAAGGCGCAGCAGATTGCTGCGTTGATTGATTTCCGCGCCATTCACAAAGACGCATCCGCGATCGGGGGAATCGAGACCGCCGAACAGGTGCAGCAGCGTGCTCTTGCCGCAGCCTGAAGGGCCGCAAAGCGCCACCGTGCTGCCGCCAACGACCTCAAAGTCGACTCCTCTCAGAACCGTGATCGAGCCATCGTCATAGCTCTTCCACACATCCTCGGCGCGAAGAACGATTCGCCGGCGATCGCCGGCCGGTGTTCGTACGGGATTCATTCGAAGCGCAGCGCCTCCACCGCACGGATGCGCAAGGCATAGGCGGCCGGGTAAAGCGCGCCGGCCACGCCGGTGGCCAGGGCGAGCACAATGACGATCAGCATGACAACCGGGTGAATGCTCACATCCACATACCCATGCAACGCGGGAACCTGTTTGAGGATCAGCAGCAGAAACGTCCCTGCCAGCAGCCCGAAGAACGCGCCAAGGCAGGACACAACCGCGGACTCGCCAAAGATCATGGCCGCGATCTGCAGTTGCGAGAAGCCGTTGACGCGCAGAATGGCGATCTCTCGAATGCGCGTGAAGACCGACATGATCATGGTGTTGGCAACGCCCAGTCCACCCAGCACCAGCCCGCACCCGCCCACTGCCCATGCCGTCGCCTTCAGGATCTTGAACTGCGAGTAGGAGCGAGTGAATTCTGCGTCTTCGAGTCCGACCAGGTTGGGGAATTTCTCCTTGACCATCGCCTTGAACGAATTTGCGTCGTCCTTGTTGCGCAGCTTGATGGTGATCACGGAGGAGTTGTTTTCTTTGCGAAAGAAGCTTTGCGCAGAGCTGAGCGGCATGAAGACGCCGCCATCTTCAAAGCCGTTGGCGGTTTTGAGAATGCCGATGACGTGAAAGACTCCATGACCGATGGGCACATGATCGTCTAGTCTGGCGCCGAGGAATTCAGCCGCGCGCGCGCCCAGAGCAACGTCGTCGGCGTGCTGTGCAAATGCGCTCCGGTCGCCCTGGACCCATTTGGCATTGCGAATGCGGGCGTCGGCCGCAGTAACCCCAAAGCAGGTAATGATGGGGTGGTCCGCGCTGGAGACAATGCCGAACAGCACCGGGTCGGCGTGCAGCACCATGGGCCACATGGCAATCTCATGCAATGCGGCGGCAGGCACATTGCTGAAGAATAAATCCGATACATTCCGCTCAAAGACAATAATCTCGCTGTCGCTGGAGAGAATGCCGGAGAACATCCCAATGGCGCCCTGCAAGATGGTGACCACGGTGAGCATGGCCGCCACGCTGAAGGCGATTCCGGCAACACTGATGAACGACCGGATGCGATGGCGGCGCAGATTGGTCATGATCAGAGTTAGAAAGATCATCGGCGGTCTCCCGCCGTCAAAACACAAGCGTTGTCGGTAACCCTCACCAACTCCGCTTCAAGGTCGCTCCTCAGCTTCTCAAGAAAGGACAGCTCAGGGCGCAGCATTACGAGATGTTCGAGGGTCCTGTCGCCAAAACGAATGAACCGCATGAGGCGGCTGACAGCGCCTGAAACGCCCATCACGGCCGCGGCATTGGGGCGGTCGAGCAGCAGGTCGCGGGCAACGGTCTTTCCCGCTTCGGCCTCACTCCCGAGCACATCCTTCAGGTCATCGACCATCTGGTAAGCCAAGCCCCAGTAGAGCGCAATCCGCTCCAGAAGCTGCACCTCGCGCTGCGCCGCAGCGCCCAGCATCGCGGGCAGAACCAGCGTCAGACGAATCAGAGAAACCGTTTTGCCTCGCGCAATTCTCTCCGTAGTCTCGCGGTTGTGCGGCAAGGTGGCGTAATTCAGATCGAGACTCTGGCCGTTGAGCAGCCCTTCCACACCGAGACTACGCTCAATATAGCCCAATGCGCTGCGCTGGCTTTGCTCATTGGATGCAAACAGCGCCCGCCAGGTGAGCGCATAAGCGCGGTTGATGAGAGCCAGGGCGGTGAGAATTGCACTCGCCTCTCCAAATGCAAAATGAACGCAAGGCACGCCGCGCCGTTCTGACGCATTGTCCATGCAGGGCAGATCGTCGAAGACCAGTGACGCCGTGTGGAAGTATTCAAGTGCGATGGCCAGGTCTTTCGCAGCACTCGCATCCAGTCCATATGCGCTTGCCACCTGGTAGACCATACGCGGCCGAACCAGGCTGCCGGGATTGTCGAGCACATGACGGAGTGCCTCCTCGAAAGGCTGGTCGAGCGCAAGCGCCAGCGGCATGAAACTCTTGAAGGCATCCGCGAATTGCGTCGTGTTCAATGTGTCCATGCTTTGTGCTGCTGGCGCACTCGTCCTCATCCGGCTCTTTTCTTTTCAGTTATGGGTAAAACCGGACGCCGGAGGCTTGCCCGTGTATTCATCCAACCCGGCTCGGCCGTTCCCGTCCAATGAGTGAGACGGATTTTCGGCTTCATTGGAGAGCGGAAATCTCGCTCAGGCCCGTGACGATTTGTTCATATCTTCCGGAGCCGCGCCGGGGCGCTGGGTGCTTCCTATGCTCTGTTCGCAGTATATCCGTCGCCCATGACGGCCCGGCGACACAAAGATGACAAAGCCTTCATCTGGATGCCGCTCAGGTCCATTTTTGCATTTCGCATCGTCCCTCTGCATCACAGCCATGAAAACTCCATCGAAATGCACTAATATTCTCCTCATGCGGCTTCTGCTCGTTGAAGACGAAATCGATATTCAAAACTTTCTACGCTCGTCTCTGCAAGAGGCCGGCTATCAGGTGGAGGCGGCTGCAGACGGCAAGACGGCCGAGCAGCTGGCGATCGACGGTCAATTCGACATTCTCCTTGTTGACCTCGGTTTGCCTGACCAGGACGGCATCAACCTGATTCTCAAATTGCGGCAGCTGGGGGTACGCGCGCCGGTGCTCATTCTCTCCGCGCGCAGGAGCGTCGACGACCGGGTGCGCGGCTTGGAACAAGGCGGTGACGATTACCTGACCAAGCCTTTCGCGCTGGCCGAGTTGCTGGCGCGGCTGCGCAATCTGCTCCGGCGCAACAGTTCTCCGAGCACTGAGGCGACGCGTCTGCGCGTACTCGACCTTGAACTGGACCTGCTGCGGCGCGAAGCCTCCCGCTCCGGGCAGGTGTTGCAGCTCACCCCGCAGGAGTTCGTTCTGCTGGAGTATCTTTGCCGCAATGCGGGGCGCGTGGTGACCCGCTCCATGATTCTCGACAAGGTCTGGGGTATGCGCATCCAGCCGGATACCAATGTCGTGGATGTTCATATCTATCGATTGCGCGGGAAGGTGGATGGCAACGGCCAGCCGCCGTTGATTCGCACACTGCGAGGTGTGGGCTATGTCCTCAAAGACCGCTAATCCTGCAATGCACAGCGCTGCCTGGCGCATCTCGCTGTGGGCCACGCTGGCCTTTGCCTGCGGTACCATGCTGGTGTTCGTCTTTCTGCATAACTTTGTTGCCAACGACATTCAGCGGCGCAGCGATGCATGGTTGTCAGGCGAGGTTGAAACGCTCGGCGATGTGGCCGAGCGCACGCCCAAGGATGCCCTCTACGGCCGGGTCGTGGGAGAAGTGGCCGAGCTGGCGGGGAAGGAAGTTCCCAACAAGCTCCCGTCAGAGAGCAGCGCGAACGACTCGGTGTTCTTTCTGCAGACGGACGCCGACGGCTCGCTCAAGTTGTGGGTTGGCGCGGGAAACGGCAAAGCGAATCTGACGGCGATTCAGGCAATTCAGATTGCTCCCGATCATCCAACCGACCTGCGCGTGAAGGGGTTCGGGATTCCGTTTCGCGTGGCCTCGATCCGCATCGATGACGGAACCTATATCTATCTGGGGCTCTCCGAGAGAGACGAGTTGCGCGTGCTGCGAAGTCTGCGCCTGCGTTTCTTTCTACTCTGGCTGCTGCTGGTTCTGCTTGGATTCGCCATTGTTTTCTATACGACAAGGCGGATGCTGAGCCATGTCCGCCAGATCACCGAAGCTGCTTCAAGAATCGGCCATTCCGATCTGCATGCCAGGGTGCCGACCACGAAGCGAAACGACGAAGTGGGCCATCTGGCCAGGACGCTCAACCGCATGCTCGACCGCATCGAGAGCTCCATTCACCAGTTGCACACCATCACCGACTCGCTCGCCCATGACCTGCGCAGCCCGCTTACGGCCATTCGCGGCAAGCTTGAAATGTCCTTGTCCGCCGTCACACAAGGCGAGCAGGCCGAGCCGATTGTTGCCGCTGTCGAGGAACTGGACCGCCTCTCGGAGTTTCTCAACCAGTCGCTCGACGTAGCCGAGTCGAAGGCGGATGCGCTTAGACTCACGCGCAGCGAGGTCGACCTCGACGAGCTGCTCAGAATCATGATCGATCTCTATGAGCCCTCCATGTCGGAGAGAGGCCTGAAAATCCAATTGCAAACCATCGGCAAGGCGACGATCAATGCCGATGCGGCGCTGATCCACCGCATGATTGCCAATGTATTCGACAACGAACTCAAACACCTTCCCTCCAGATGCACGGTCTTAATCCGGCTTCAGATCCGAGATGGATCGGCGCTGCTTGTTTGCGAAGACGACGGTCCGGGGTTCTCTGCCGAAGTGATTCCTCACCTGTTTGAGCGTCGGGTAAAGGGAAAAGATTCCAATGGTCACGGCCTCGGTCTGGCATTCATTGATGCCGTGGCACGCGCTCATGGCGGATCCGTCAACGCAGACAATCGCTCCATCGGAGGAGCGCGCATTGAAGTGTCCCTTCCGCTTGCAGCTGAACAGCAGGCTGCGTCGCCGGCCGCAGCCCTTCATGCCAGTTGAGTTGTGCGCGTCTTCCCTGAGGTCTGACCATGACGCATGCGTCAATTGCCCGGTGGATGCTGGCGCTTCTTTGCGGCGCCCAGGGCGCCGGGACGCTAGCAGTCGATCTGAATCGCACCCATGCGACAAACCCTCAATGGACCCGGCATGCGCGTTTCCACCTGGTCTGGCAGGCTATCAGCTATGCCCTCTTGTCCTTGCTGGAAATCGTGCTCATCCTGGCCGCGGGACCAGGCCGGGAACAACGCTTTTATCTGGCCGCCGCCCTTGCAGCCGTTCCCATGCTGAGCTGTCTGGCAGCATCTATGTCGAGAAAGATCTACGGCGGCGCCTTGTCCGACCCCCACGGAATCCCGCCAAGGACCGTCGTTGTCTTCGGCTCAAGGCTCCAAATCGACTTGAATCTTGCCGTTGAAGCTGTGGCCCTTCTGGTGCTCTTGGCGATTCTCGCCCTATTCAGCCATTAAGACTGCACAGGAGCGCTTTCCGGTTGATGCCCCCCAAAGCTCTCCTCGATCTGGGTTGCGCTATCGAGCGCGCCACGTTCGATACGAGAATGCAGGATCATCCCGAGAACGTGCTGTCCAAGGAAATTTCCATTTGCCGGCAACCGTGGGAACCAGACGCCAGTTCGAACCTGTAAGAGCGGAGAACAAGCGGGATGAAGGTCCTCGTCAATGGCGGCCTGAACACGCGCCATTCGCGAATTCACCGGGCATTACTATCTACCTGCCGCATCAAATTATCACGAACGAGCAGCCGACGAGAGCAAGCTGGGCCTGGATTTGCTCCGCTGGCGACAAGAATTGGATCGGCAATGGAGGCCGTGCTGCGGCAGGAGGGCATTCGCGTCGCTGTCCTCCGCTCATTTGTTGCCACCGGCAAACGAGAGGACTGGTACGACCGGCAGTTGAAGGCTGGCGTGGAGGGAGTGATCTGCCATCCCAAGCTGGTCGAAACGGAATTGGACCTGCTGGCCTTTCCGACGCTCTACTTCTACGAGACCGGGTACTCGCTCCATACCTTGCGTCAGGCGAGCCGAAGATCCTGGCGCATCGGGCGGAGATTCCCGGTGCGGGTGAAGTTCGTCACATACTCCGGCACAATGCAGGAGACCTGCCCCCGTTTGATGGGCAAGTTCTCGGGTGAAGGTCTCCAGCCGCTCGACACCGACGAAGACCTGATGAGCGCGATGGCGCGAGAGCTGGTCGAGAAGGCCGGTGTCGGAGAATCTGCCGATGCTGTGTGGCGGGATCTCGGCCATGAACGCGAGAAAGTACAGCCGCGCCCGGCAACGGTGGAACCCGAAGAGGCAGCCGGCCAGATGGTTTTCACCCAAGCATGCAGTTCAACGATGGAACCGAAGAATGGTTCAGGAAGAGAGGAAAAGAAGGCTGAAGTGCCGTCGCCGCGCGAAAATATTTTGCAATTTGCGGGCAAAATGCGGGCAAGAAGTTTGGAGAGGGACCGCTAAGTTGTTGAGTTATTTGGTGGACCTCATCGGGATCGAACCGATGACCTCTTCCATGCCATAATGACTCGAACCGCAAAATATAGACGGAACAGGACTTACGAACCGGCGTAACCGGCAGAAACGGCCCGCTGGGCGCTATTTACGGGCAAAATGCGGGCAAAACTACCAACCAAGCGGCCACCGGGCTGATCGTGTGGAATCAGCCCAGCAGTTCCTCAACTCAGCATTCATTGCCAACCTCCAGCAATAGTACGTACGCACAGAGAGATCTGCCCCGAAGGTTCCAGGGGGCGACCGATGGCAGTGTGGTCCTGAGCTCGGGAGCCAAGACTTGAGCATTAGCCGAATAAGGCGGATTGAGGCGGTCGAATAAGGCGGAATAAGGCGACCTGAAATTGGCCGCGAACAGGTTGCGCCCGGAAATTTGCCGTGCAGATCTTATCTCGCCGAGCACAATTGACCTTTGTATGTTCGCAGACTCATAAAATCTCCGCTGTTACAGTCCCATGTCTCGGAAGCTGATTGGGCACGGCGCTAGAGCGGTCGTGGGATTTTCTTTCACGTCGCTTGTAACGGATTCCCAGCTCCGTGACTTTATTCCTATGAATGCACAATCCTACGAAGCTTCACCTCAGGACTTTTCTCTCTTATCGAGCTCTGGCCCTCATTCTACTGGTCTCGATGGGGACGTTGCCCGCCGGCGCACAGGAACCTCTGACGCTCCGGCAAGCTATCAGTGAGGCCCTGGGGCAAAGCCCCGAGGCTGCGATTGCGCGCGCTGGCAATCTGGATGCGAAGTTGGCGGCCAGCATGGCGCGTACCCAATTGCTTCCGCAACTTGGGTTTGCGGAAGACATTTCCCGTGGAGACGATCCCGTTTATGTGTTCGGATCCAAGCTGAGACAGCATCAGTTCATGCTGGCCGACTTCGAATTGAACGCTTTGAATCAGCCACAGCCGATTGGCAATTTCTCAACCCGCTTCTCGGGTTCCTGGATGGCCTTCGATTCGTTCAAGACGCAGAAAGAGATCCACCGCGCCGATCTGTTCAAGGAAAGCGCCTCCTCCGCCGCCAAGGCGGTGGACCAGCAAATCGTGTACCGCGTTGTCGGCGCCTACCAGCAAGTGCTGTATGCGCAGCGGGAGATTGACGTTGCCCAGCATGAGCAGGAGACGGCGGCGGCGCTCCTGAGTTCGGTGGAGGAGCACGTGAAGGCCGGTCTTGCTGTTGAGTCGGACAGGATGTCGGCCCAGGTAAATATCTCCGCGCGCAAGGAGGAGCTGATTGCGGCGCAGGGTGATCTGGAACTGGCATGGGCGGCGTTGCGCGAAGGGATGGGCGTGCCGGATCTGAAGGCAACCGAATTGAAGCCGATTGAGCCGCACACATTTCCGCAAGGCGCTCTCGATGAAGAGATTGCGACAGCGGCAAAGACGCGTCCGGATCTGAGGGCATTGGAACAGGCACAATCGGCGCAGGGATCGGCACTCGGGGCGGCAAAGTCTGACTTCGGTCCTCGCGTCAGTGCATATGGAAATTGGGAACAAGACCAATCCTCCATCGGTGGCTCGGGCGGCAACAACTGGGTCGCGGGGGTCCAGATCAGCATCGACATCCTCCCCATAGGCAAGCGTGCACAACTGGCGCGGGAGAGCGCAGCAAAGCAGAAAATCGATGCGCAGGTGGCTGCAACGCAACAGCATTTGCAGCTCGAAGTAAGCCAGGCGCACATTCACCGGCAGACTGCGGCACTGCAACTGGAAACGGCGCAGGCCGCTCTGGATCAATCGGCGGAAAGTCTGCGCATCCTGAAGAACCGATATGGCGCTGGACTTGCCACCATCACCGATCTGCTGCGGGCCGAGGACGCCGAACGGCAGAGCCAATCCAATTACTGGCACGCCGTCTACGGCAATGCCATGGCCTATAGCGAACTTTTATACGCTACCGGGACTCTGACCCCCGATGCTGCGGAGGAACTGCAATGAAAAATCTTGTGTGGGCAACGTTGCTTGCCGCTTCAGGGGTCATGATCGCTGGCTGCCATGGCGGTCAATCTGCCGCAACGCCGGCAACCGTACAAACCATGCAGGCGCGAGTTGTTGAAAGCAACGAGCAACAGGTGCCCGTGACTCTGCAATCCACCGGCACGGTTCATGCCAGGGAAACGGCGGTACTATCGGCCCAGGTCATGGGGCGCATCCGGC
>Ga0302320_10003173_pt1 | contig 38378 bp, 31 predicted proteins | sample Bog_T0_3_FD_202130 | JGI IMG/M metagenome (GOLD analysis project Ga0302320, IMG submission 202130) | Peat permafrost microbial communities from Stordalen Mire near Abisko, Sweden - Bog_T0_3 | ecosystem: Environmental > Terrestrial > Soil > Wetlands > Peat | place: Sweden: Abisko, Stordalen Mire... | reverse complement strand
ACGATGTGGACCGGCAGCGAGAGCTCATGCAGATAGGCGAGCGTCTCGGGCGAGAGGGAGAACCTGCGGTACCTTGTCAGGTCGTAGCGCCATGAGTGGCTCCTCGCCAGGTAGTTCAGTCCGCCCACAAACATGAGGAACAACACCGCCTGGAGGATCAGGTTGAGTGTTCGCACCCATCGGGAAAGTCGGAATCCGTCCATCGCGCGCGCTTGTCTTGCCTAGCTGTGGAGGAGCTTCGCCTCGACGCTGAGGATGCTGAAGATGAGGGAGATCACGGTCCCGCTGACGTAGAAGAGCACCTCGCGCGTATCGATGATCCCGCGCGTGAAGTCCTCATAGTGCTGGAAGATGTCGGCGTACATCACGGCCTCCTTGAGGGGCGAGAGAGCCTCGCGCTCGAGCCACGGTGCGTGGGCGAGGTAAAGGCCGCCGAAGATGAAGGCCGCCAGCATGACAACGCACAGCATCCCCGCCACGGCCTGGTTCTTGGAGAGCGAGCTCGCGAAGACCCCGATCGCGATGAAGAAGAACCCGGAGACCGTGATGAAGAGGTAGCCGCCGAGGATCGGGCCAGGGTCGATCAGGTGCGCCTCGCCCGCGAAGTGGCTGAGGATGTAGAAGAACCCGGAGGTCGACGCCCAGAAGACGAGGTACAGGAGGTAGGCCGCGGCGTACTTGCCGAGGACGACCTCGGTCGTGGTCACGGGTGTCGTAAGCAGCGTCTCGATCGTCCCCAGGCGGCGCTCCTCGGCGAGGCACTTCATCGTCAGGAGCGGCACCATGAAGATGACGGGGAACCAGTAGTAGAGGAAGAAGACCGAGGCCGGGGACATGTCCTGGGGGGTCTTGCTGTAGTCCTCGAGGATGCCCGTGAAGAAGAAGCCCATCAGCGAAAGGAAGGCGACGGCCGCGATGTAGGTGCTCGGGCTGACGAGCAGCATGCGGACCTCGTGGCTGAGGATCGTAAAGAAGTGCTTCATGTCCTCGTTCCGGGGCCGGACGACACGGCGTCCCAGCTTCGGCGGGTCGCGGCGAGGAACACGTCCTCAAGGGTCGGGTGCGCGCGGCTGAGCGCCCGCACGCGCAGGCCCTCCGACATGCACGCCCGCAGAATCGCCTCCCCCGAGTCCTCGGCGTTCAGGGTCTTGAGCTTGATGGTCCGGAAACCGTACTGGTCCGGCGTGCCCTCGGAGGCCACCGACAGGCCCGGGTCGATCGCGCCGAGGAGGAAGGGCAGGGACCCAAGGTCCCCCGCGGCCTCGATCTCGTAGGCGGACTGGCCCAGCACCTCGCGCCGGAGGTCCGCGGGAGTCCCCTGGGCCACGATGCGGCCCTGGTTGATGATCAGCACGCGGTCGCAGGTCATCTCGATCTCGGGAAGGATGTGGCTGGAGATGAGGACCGTCATGCGGCCCCGCAGGCTCGCGATCAGGTCTCGCACGATCAGGATCTGGTGGGGGTCCAGGCCGATCGTCGGCTCGTCCATGATGATGACCGGCGGCTCGGCGAGCACCGACTCGGCGATCCCGACCCTCTGGCGGAAGCCCTTCGAGAGCTTGCCGATGATCTTGTGGCGGACGCGCTTGAGGTCGCAGAGCTCCAGGACCTCGTCGATCCGCGAGCCCAGCTTGCCGCGCGGGATCTCCTTCAGGCGTCCCCTGAAGTAGAGGTACTCGCTGACCCGCATCTCGTCGGGAAGGGGGTTGTTCTCGGGCATGTAGCCAACCCGCTTCTTCACCGCGTCGGGATCCGTCACGACCGAGTACCCGCAGATGGAGACGCTGCCGGAGGTCGCGGGAAGGTAGCCCGTGAGGATCCTCATCGTCGTCGACTTCCCGGCGCCGTTCGGCCCGAGGAAGCCGATGATCTCACCCTTCGGGACCGTGAAGCTGATGCCGTTCACGGCCGTCACGCCGGCGTAGGACTTTACGAGGTTCGAGACCTCGATGGCGGGCTGGGGGGGGATGGGCATGCCGGGACGCGCTCAGGACTCCTTGTCGATCGTCACCTCGCCCGCCCTGAATCCCTGGGTGCGGCCCTTGTCGTCCCGAAGAAGGAGGGAGCCGCTGTCGTCGATGCCGAGGACGCGCCCATGGCGCTTGCGGCCCGCCTCGGTGAGCGTCACCTCGCGCCCGCGCAGGACGTCGTACTTGTTCCAGAGCTCCGCGAACGTGTCCCTGTGCTCGCCCTCGATGAACCGCTCGTAGGCCAGGAGGACGCGGCCGATCAGGGCCGCCGTCAGGCGGTTGAGGTCAATGGGCGCCCCCGAGAGCTCCGAGAGCGAGACCGCGCGGCGTGCGAGGTCGGACGGCCACTCGGACAGCGGGCTGTTCACGTTGAGTCCCAGGCCGAAGACCAGGTCGCGGATCTGGTCCGCGTCGACGCGGGCCTCCGTCAGCATGCCGCCGGCCTTCTTGCCGTCGAAGACGATGTCGTTCGGCCACTTCACGCCGGGCACGACGGGCACGAACTTGGCGACCAGCTCGCAGATCGTGACGCCCATCCAGAGGGTGAAGGTCTGCATCCTCTCCGGTGCGATCCTCGGGCGGAAGGCGAAGCTGGAATAGAGGTTGCCGCTCGACTCGCTGTGCCAGACGCGCCCGAAGCGTCCTCGGCCCTTCGTCTGCCTCTGCGCGAACACGGCGAAGGGCACCGGGCGGCCCGCGGCGAGCAGCCTTGCGCACTCGTCGTTCGTGCTGTCGATCGTCTCCCTGACCTCGAAGCCGAAGCCCTTGCGGCGCACCTTCAGCTGGGCCTCGACGAGGCCCGGGTGCAGCATCGGGGGCATCTTGGAGAGCCTGTAGCCGCGGGCGGGCTGCGCCTCGAACTCGAAGCCCTGCGAGCGGAGCTTCTCCATCTGGTGCCAGACCGACACGCGGCTGACCCCAAGCTTGGTGGCCATGGCACCCCCCGAGACCCATCCCTGGCCGGCCGCCAGAAGTTCCCGGAGGATCAGGGACTCGGTCACTTATTTCCTCCGACGATTCCTCCGCCGGACCAGTCCCATCCCGTGCCGCTGCGCATGTAGGTGTCGCTGCTCTGCTGTAGGATATAGGTGCCCTCCGAGGAGGCGCCGCCGCGAGACATCGCGTGCGCCTCGTCCTTCAGGTCATCAATGTTGTCGAGCCTCTGGTCCTCGAGATACATCATCTGCGCGGCGCCGGAGTTGAGCCCGAGGATGTTGCCGAAGAGGAGGCCGGAGTGGCTCTTGAAGGCGAGGTCGATCTGGCCCTGCGCCGTGAAGAGATCCCTCTCGCGGAATACCGGTGGGCGCGATTCCTGGACGACGTACTTCGGCAGGCGCTTGATCTCGTTCTTGGGCTTGTCGACGTCCCTCATGTCGACCGGGTCGGCCACGGGGGTCGGCGTCGGGGTCGGCGGGCTGTACTTCGGCATGCCCTCGGAGAGCGCGGCCGCGAGCCCGGCGGAGATCGTGCGGGTCTCGCCGTCGGAGTCCGTGTGCGCCGGGGGCGCGTAGTCCCTCGGGGCGGGCGCGAGGACGATGGTCGCCGTGTCGGAGGACCCGGTCGAGTTGCCCGCCGTCTTAGGGGCACCCATGGGCGCCGCCGGTGAATCCGTGGCCACTTCCTGCGCAAGCGCTCGACCCGCCAGAAGGGCCGTTGCGAGCAGGACTATGGAGACGCGGTTAGTCATTACTATCATTGGGAAAGGTAAGTTGGACAGTGGTTCCGCGCAACCCATTCCTTGATCGGTGGACCACAGTGAGACGGGTCGACATTCCAAGATCTTGGGGCGATCCAAATGGATTGCCTGAAGTGAGCCCCTGCTGGGTACGGGTCCTTCCACCCACGTTGGACCGAAGGCTCCGGTCTTCTGGGCGCATTTACCCAAGAAAGTTCCAACGAAAGATCACCGAAATCATCGGTAATCATAAAGAAACAGAGATATGGGGTTTGCCAAATAATGAACTTTTATGGGACGAATAGGATGGCCGCTGTCTTATTAGTACCTCCCCCCTGGCGCCGAAGGGTCCTTCATGACCCGCGTGGCGTCGCAGAATATTTCCCCCAACCCCCGTCCGTTCGCAAAATCCATGAACATCCCGATCGAGTACAAACCGAGCCTGCTATTTCGTGCCAGCACCTTCGTCGCGCTTGGCGTCGCGGCGCTGCTTGCCACCCCTTCCTTCGCCCAGAGCAACTACGCCACGCCCTACACGGTGACAACCGTGGCGGGAATGTCCGGATTGATCGGCGGCGCGGTGGACGGAACCGGCCCTGCGGCCTCCTTCGGCGGGCCAGCGGGCGAGGCGGTGGATTCCAGTGGCAATGTCTTCGTGGCGGACTCCTTCAATGACACGATCCGAAAGGTCACGCCGGGCGGCGTGGTCACGACGTTTGCGGGGACGGCGGGCGCTTCCGGCAGTGTCGACGGCACGGGCTCGGCGGCGCGCTTTGCCGCACCAACCGGGGTCGCGGTGGACTCGAGCGGGAATGTCTACGTCGCCGACCAGGGTAATGACACCGTCCGCAAGATCACCCCGGCTGGCGTCGTGACGACGCTCGCGGGAACCCCCGGCGTTGTTGGCACGAACGACGGCACCGGAGCGGCCGCCCAGTTCGCGAGCCCGTACGGAATCGCGGTCGACGGCAGCGGAAACATCTATGTCTCCGACCAGCTCAACAACACCATCCGCAAGGTCACCTCGGCCGGCGTCGTGACTACGCTCGTTGGAACGGCGGGCGTCGCAGGGTCGACGGACGGCCAGGGCTCGGTCGCGCGATTCAAGTCGCCCTACGGAATCAGGTGCGATTCCTCCGGGAACATCTATGTGGCCGACACCGTCAACGACACGATCCGCAAGGTGACCCCGGGCGGCGCGGTGACGACCATCGCCGGCACCGTCGGCAAGACCGGCTACAAGGACGGCGCTGCCGCCTCGGCCATGTTCGACGACCCGACCGGCGTGGCGGTTGACAGCAGCGGCAACGTCTGGGTCGCCGACTTCAACAACGACGTCATAAGGGAGATCACGCCGGGCGGCACAGTCTCGACATTCGCGGGCGTCGCGACAATTCCCGGCTCCGTGAACGGCACCGGGACAAGCGCCGAGTTTGACGGGCCCTTTGACGTCGCCATCGACAGCAGCGGCAACCTGTTCGTCTCCGATGCCAATAATCTGACGATTCGAAAGATCACGACATCCGCGGTGGTCACGACGCTGGCCGGCGTGCCCGAGGGCGGAAACGCGGATGGGACCGGCTCGGCCGCGAGATTCTCGTTCCCGACGGGAGTGGCGGTGGACAAGAGCGGTAACGTCTACGTTGTCGATGAGAACAACGATAACATCCGAAAGATCACGGCCGGCGGAGTCGTGACCACGTTCGCCGGAGCACCCGGCAACGCGGGATCGGCCGACGGCACGGGCCTGTCCGCCCAGTTTGACGCCCCCTTCAGGGTGGCCGTCGATCCGAGCGGAAACCTCTTCGTCTCCGACTTTGTCAACGACACCGTCCGTAAGATCACCCCTTCAGGCGTCGTCAGCACCTTCGCGGGAACGCCCATGAAGGCCGGAAGCACCGACGGCACTGGCAGCTCGGCCCTCCTGAACGGCCCGGTCGGAATCGCGACCGATTCGAGCGGCAACGTCTATGTCGCCGAGCAGAAGAACAACATCGTGAGGAAGTTCACGCCGGCAGGCGTGTCGTCCACCTTTGCCGGCACGGCGGGTGCCGTGGGAAACACGGATGGCACCGGCGCCGCGGCCTCGTTCAGGCTGCCCGCGGGCCTCGTCGTCGATTCCGCAGGAAACGTATTCGTTGCCGACTACGGCAATGACACGATCCGCAAGATCACACCGGGTGGCGTCGTCAGCACCTTCGCCGGCCAGACCAGCAACCCCGGCAACAAGGACGGCACGGGCACGGCCGCCTCGTTCTACCTTCCCATCGGCCTCGCGGTGGACGCCAACGACAACCTCTTCGTGGTCGAGCAGGCGAACAACGATGTCCGCAAGATCACCTCAGCCGGAGTCGTGACGACGATCGCGGGATCGGCGCCCCCGATTGAACCCGTGGGCCAGAAGGCCCCGCCGGCCGGGCACGCGGACGGCACGGGTGCCGATGCCGAGTTCAACGAGCCCTACGACGTCGCCATTGACGGCAGCGGCAATCTCTACATCGCGGACGCCGGAAATGCCGAGATTCGCATGGCCTCGTTCTCAGCCGCGCCGCAGATCCTTACCCAGCCGGCCTCGCAATCGGTGACAACCGGGTCCAGCGTGACCTTGAGCGTCTCAGCCTCCGGGTCTTCTACAGTGTCCTATCAGTGGAACCTGAACGGAAACGCCATCTCGGGGGCCACGGGATCGTCGTACACGGTCGCCAGCGCCCAGGCCTCGGATGCGGGCAGCTACACGGTCACGGTGACTGACACGGCAGGATCCACGACGAGCGCCGCGGCAACGCTTAGCGTATATGCCCCCGGTTCGCAGACGGTCCGGCTTACAAACATCTCCACGCGCGCGATGGTCGGCACGGGCGGCAACATCCTGATCCCAGGCTTCCACATCGCCGGCAGCGGCACCGAGACGCTCCTCGTGCGTGCGGTCGGACCGACCCTTGCCACGTTCTCCGTGACAGGGGTCCTTGCGCAGCCCGTTCTCACCGTCCTCGACAGCTCGGGTAACATGATCGCGACCAACACGGGATGGGGCACCGCCCCGAACGCCGCGGCGATCGCTTCCGCGACGCAGGGGGTGACGTTCGCCCTCACGCCTGGCGGGGCGGACAGCGCCCTCCTTGTGACGCTGCAGGCTGGCGCCTCTTACACGGTGCAGGTGTCGGGGCTGAACAGCACGACGGGCGTCGCCCTGGCCGAGGTCTACGAACTGTCCTACACCGGCAGCGCGAGGCTGAACAACATCTCGACACGCGCCATGGTCGGAACCGGCGGCAACATCCTGATCCCGGGATTCGTCATCTCAGGGAACGGGTCCGAGGAGCTGCTGGTGCGCGCCGATGGGCCGGTCCTCGCGGCATTCGGTGTCGGCGGGGTCCTCGCGCAGCCCAACCTCGAGGTGATTAGCGGCTCAACGATTGTCGCCTCCAATGTCGCCTGGGGCACGGCCGCCGACGCGGCCGCGATCGCCACGGCCGCTGTGGGCATAACCTTCGCACTGCCTGCCGGTAGCGCCGACAGCGCGGAGATCGTCAACCTCTCGCCCGGTTCCTACACGGTCGAGGTGGCAGGCGTTGGGGCCACCACGGGCGTGGCGCTGGCCGAGATCTACGAGATCCAGTAGCTGGCGGGAAATTCACAGCCGTCCCTGTGTTCGCGCGAGCGGGCACAGGGACGGTTTGTCTTGGCGGCTAGGCCCGGATCTGGCCCGTCCCGGTGACGAGCCATTTGTAGCTGCACAGCTCCCTTAGCCCCATCGGCCCGCGGGCATGGAGCCGGTCGGTGCTGATGCCTATCTCCGCGCCGAACCCGAACTCAAAGCCGTCATTGAAACGTGTGCTTGCGTTCCAAAGGACTACCGCGCTGTCGACCGAGGCCTGGAAGCGGCGGGCTGCGTCCTTGTCCGCCGTTATGATGGCGTCGCTGTGGGCCGAACCGTCGCGGTTCACCGTGGCGATGGCCTCTTCGATCGACGGGACGACGCGGACGGCCGCGACCAGGTCGAGGAACTCCTTCGTGTAGTCGGAAGGCGCCGCGAGCTCGGTCGCGACACCGGCGCCCTTCAATATGGCTGCGGACGCGTCGTCGGACAGAAGCTTCACTCCCTTGGCCGCCAGCGCTGCCCCGACCCTTGGCAGGAGCGCCTGCGCGACATCCTCGTGGAAGAGGAGCTGCTCGGCGGCGTTGCAGACGCCGGGCCTCTGTGTCTTCGCGTTGACGACAATCGACTCCGCCATCGCCGGGTCCGCGTCCTTGTCGATGTAGACAAAGCAGACGCCCGTGTAGTGCTTGATGACCGGGATCGTGCTGTTCTGCGCGACGAACCGGATCAGTCCCTCGCCGCCGCGCGGGATGATGCAGTGGATGTACTTGTCGAGCTTCAGGAGCACCTGCAGCGCCGCGCGATCCGTCGTCGGGACGAACTGCACGCTGTCGCGCGGAAGGCCCGAGATCGCGAGCGAGTCCGAGATCAGGAGCGCCAGCGCCAGGTTCGTCTCGAAGATCTCCTTGCCGCCGCGCAGTATGGAGGCGTTACCGCTCTTCAGGCAGAGGACGGCACAGTCGACCGCCACGTTCGCTCGGGCCTCGAAGATGACGCCGACGACGCCGATCGGCACGCGCACCTTCTGGAGCCTGAGGCCGTTCGGGCGGGTGCTCTCCTCCATCACCTCGCCGACGGGGTCGGCAAGCGAGGCCACCTGCCTGACGGATTCCGCAAGGTGCCTCAGGCGCGCCGGGGTGAGGGTCAGGCGGTCGATCTCGGCGGCAGACAGCCCGTTGGCCTTTGCGGCGGCCAGGTCCTTGTCATTGGCGTTGGCAAGTATCTCGTGCGAGGCGTCGATCCGGGACGCGAGGTCGAGGAGCGCCGCATTGCGCGTCTGCGTCGCGGACACGGCAAGCTCCAGCGATGCCGCGCGCGCTCGCACGGCAAGGTCTGTGACCAGCGTCTCCAGGTTCTCGGGCATGGAACGACAACTGTCGCCCAGGCGGGCCCCTTCGGCAAAGAAAATTTGGGGCGGAGTGGGGGAGGGCCGCTCAGTCGAAGAGCCGGCCCTTCCTGAAGCGCCACACGGAGAAGGCCATCACGATGCCGGTTATGAGGGTCAGGTAGCCCAAGGTCGGCAGGAGCTGCAGGAGCGTGTCGTGAGACCAGAGCACCTGGCTGAAGCCCTCCATGGACCAGTAGACAAGCGTCAGCCTGCTGAAGCGCTGGATGAAATCCGGCATGAAGCTGACCGGGAACCAGGCGCCGCCGACGGCGCACATGAGCAGGATGACGAAGGTCGATATGCCGCGCGCCGACTCCGGGGTCGGGGCGATCGCGGCGATCAGCATGCCGAAGGACGTGCAGGCCGCGGCGGCGAAGACGCAGACGAGGACAAGGAGCGGGAGCTGGGCCCCGATCTCGATCCCGTAGAGGACATGGCCCGCAAAGAAGAGGATGATCAGCTGGATGAGACCCAGGCAGATCCCGTAGAGGAACTTGCTCCACAGGATGTCGCCCCTGGAGACCGGGGCCGCGAGGACGCGCTGGAATATGCCGTGCTCCTTCTCCCTGAAGAGTGCGGTGGCCGAGGCCGTGAGTGCGAAGAGGAGGAACTGCATGGCCCAGCCACCGACAAGCATCGTGGCCATCGGCGACTTGAGGCCCACGCCGGCCACCTGGGTGTTCTCGATCTTCACGATCTGGGAAAGGGCGTCGCTGCTCCTCTCGGTGCCCGCGGCGGTGGTGTTCGCCGCGTTCAGGTCTCCGTTGAGGATCCTGAGCTGGCCCTCGCTCATGTGCCTCTTGATCGTCTCCTCGTCGCCGCCCCAGGTTGTCGCGATGGTGTGCGCCATGTTGGTGTTGAACTCATCAAGCTTTACGTCGCCGAGGTACGAGCGGGCGCGGGCCTGCAGGGACTCGCCGATCAGCTGCGGCACGCGGGAGAAGATCGTCTTCTGCAGGATCCCGTTGAAGGTCTGTGACTCGATCTCGTTCCTCGGGTTCGTGTAGGTCCTAAGATGAAGTCCGATGTGGTCCGTGCGGATCAGGTCCTTCGGGATCACGAGCGCGAAGCGGAAGTCGTCCCTCGCCATCATGGGGCGCAGGTCATCCTCGGTGAGGGGCCTCGTCGTCTTGTCGTCGTTCACGTACTTCGTGAGGATCTTGAAGGCGCTCTCCTCCTTGAGGGCATTGACGAGGCGCTCCGCCGCCGGGTTGTCGCTCTGGTTCACGACGGCCACCGGGATGCCCGACGGGCCGGGGTCGCTCGAGTTGACGTGGTAGATCTGGCCGAAGAGGTAGATCAGCACGAAGGGCACGCAGAACGTGAGCATGATCGAGGCCCGGTCCTTCAGGAGGATCGAGAAGTCCTTTCTAAGGAGAACGATGATGGAATTCATGTGTTACTCGCGAAGGGTGCGACCCGTCAGCTGAAGGAAGAGCGCCTCAAGGCTGGGGCGCTGGCTAGTGAAGAGCTTCTGGGGCAGGGAATGGCTTTCGGTCAGGAGGTAAAAGGAGCTCATGGGGTAGCCGCCCTTGGGCCTGAAGCGATGGACGCCGTCCACCGTCTCCACGTCGCCGTGGCCTCCCAGCTGCGCGAGGAGCACGTTGGTCGCATCGCTCGCGGGAAAACGAATCTCCTCCTCGAAGGGAAGCTGGTCCAGAAGCTCGTCGATCGATCCCTGCGCCAGGATCTTTCCATGGTCGATGATCCCGATCTTGGAACAGAGGCGCGTCGCCTCCTCCATGTAGTGCGTGGAATAGATGACGGTCAGCCCGCCCCGGTTGAGCTCCTGCAGCAGGTCGAAGATCGCGTTCCTCGACTGGGGGTCGACGCCGACGGTCGGCTCATCGCAGAGGAGCAGCTTGGGGCGGTGCAGGAGGGCGGCCGCGAGGTTCAGGCGCCTCTGCATGCCGCCCGAGAAGGTCTTGACCACATCCGCCCTGCGGTCAGCCAGCTGCACGGCCTCGAGCGCCTGGTCGATCCTCTCCCTGAGCTCCTTTCCCCTGAGCCCGTACAGCTCGCCGAAGATGCGCAGGTTGGTCTCGGCGGTGAGATCGACGTAGAGGGCGATGTGCTGCGGCACGAGGCCGAGCGCCGTGCGCGCGGAGGCCGAGCCCGAGACGCTTTCGCCCGCGACCGTCAGCGTCCCGCCGTCCAGGGGACGGAACCCCGCCACAAGCGACATGAACGTGGACTTGCCTGCGCCGTTCGGCCCAAGGAGCCCGAAGAACTCGCCGGGGGCGATGTCCAGCGAGACGCCATCGAGCGCCGTCAGGGAGCCATAGCGCTTGACGACGCCGTTTGCGGACAGGAGTGGGGGAGTTGCGGTCATTTCGGTAGGAGGATGGCCCGAAGGGCCGCGACGTGACTGGTAAACGCGCCGCGACCCGCAGGCGTTACAGAGATAAAGGTCTTCGGCTTGCGCACGACGAACTCCTTGGAAAGGGCCAGGTAGCCCTTGGACTCAAGGGTCGCAAGGTGCGCGCCAAGGTTGCCGTCGGTGAGCCCGATGAGGTCCTTCATGGTCGAGAAGTCCACGCGCTCGTTTTCCGAGAGCTGGCAGAGCGCCGACATGATCTGGAGCCGGGCCGGCTGGTGGATGATGGGATCGAGCTGGTCCATGGTCTAGCGCCAGCACTTCTTGATGTAGAAGCCGCTGCAGAAGAGGACGACACCGCACAGGAAGGCGGACAGCCAGAAGTACTCGGGAAACCCAAGGTAGCCGGTCAGGATGATGGCGGTTATGAGAAGGCCGACCCAGAGGAGGAAGGTGTCGAACCAGATGCCGCCCACGATGTAGAGCTGCATCCAGAGGATGACTTGGTAGGCGTAGGCCGAGTCGTAGGTCTTGAAGAGCGGGAAGAACCGGGGCCAGATGCCGTAGCCAAAGATGAGGAGGGTGGCGCAGACGGCCAGGAACCGGCGGTCCAGCTTTGAGCGGAATTTGCCGCTCTGGGCTATCCCGACCACGAGGCTCGCCACGACTCCGGCCGCCGAGATCCAGAGGATCGCGACCCAGAACCCAGGGTGGGCCATCTTTCGAACGATCGCTTCCGCCATCCAGACGAGACCCCAGATCCACAAATACGCAGGACCCCGGCTGTTCATGATGGCCCGGCGCATGGCCATCTTGGAGGTCTCGATGGCTTCGAGCGCCCGGGCTGCTTCGTCGGATGAGATGTCCATGCCAGAGTACTCTATAATACAGAGTAATCTGTCGAACACAATTTTATATCTTCTTAGTAAGTTTTTCCACTAAAGGAAGTTAAAGCCTATTTTGGCGCCGATCCAAACAGCCCAAAATAGCTCTTAGCCTGTGGCGCGCCTCAAAACCCCGTCCCACGCCGAGGTCGGAATGAGGGGCCCCAAGTGCCTGACGGTCTCCGATCCGAGGATCGATCCGATGGCCCCGCACTTGCTCAGCGGGAACTCCTTGAGGTAGCCATAGAGGAATCCGGCTGCCCAGGCATCGCCTGCGCCATTCGTGTCGATGACGTCCGAGAGCACCACGGGTGCGATCCGGTGGATTTCGTCTCCCTTGGCCACCCAGGAGCCGTCCCTGCCCATCTTCACTGCGGCGATGACGCCGAGCGAGGCGAGCTTGCGGGTCAGGGCCTCGTAGTCGCCCGGGTCGCTCGGGTAGAGGGCTCGGATCTCGTCCTCGTTCGCGAAGACGATGTCGATCCCGCGCCCGAATTGCCCGAACATCCAGCTCCTGGTCGCGTTCACCACCTCGAAGGAGGACAGGTCGAGACTGATGGTGCACCCGGCCGCGCGCGCGGCGTTGAGGACGGCCTCGCAGAGGTCCTGGTTGAAGACCAAGTAGCCCTCGATGTGGGCGTGCTTCACGCCCCTGAAGTCGGCGACGGAGATCTCGTCCGGGCCGAGCGTCATCGCGGCGGCGAGGCTCGTCCTCATCGTGCGCTGGGCGTCCGGCGTCACCATGGCCAGGCATCGGGCGTTGTTCACCGTGCCGCGCTTGAAGCGCGAGGTGTCGACGCCGGCCTTGCCGAAGTACTCGAGGTAGGTGGCCGCCATCGCGTCATTGCCGACCTTGCCGACAAAAGTGGTCTTAAGGCCCAGCCGCGCCGCGTTGAACGTGGCATTGGCCGCCGATCCCCCGGTCGTGACCGACGGGGGCGTGTCCAGGAGCGACACGATCCGTCCCATCTCCACGTCGTCCACGAGCACCATGCCGCCCTTATCACCGGCGACGTTGGAAAGGAAGGCGTCCGGAACCTGGGCCGTCAGGTCCATGATGGGGGATCCTACTCCGGCGAGGTCGATCGTGGGCACGGGTTTGGTCATCGTTGGGTGTTGGAAGGGTCAGAGTTGGGGTGGGCCGGTTCCTTTGGGCAATTCATTTTGCTATCGGCCAAACCGGGATGCCAGTCTGTGGCATGTTCGATTCCCTTGCCGAATATCCCCACTGGTTCGTCATCGGATGCACCTTTGTTGCCGCCGGCGGGGTGCTCTGGGTCCTCATGAAGCTCATCAAGATGGCCATGTGGGCCTTCTTTTTTGCGGTGGTCCTGGTGACCGTCCTTGTTGCCGCCGGGCTGCTTTTGCACTAGGTTCCGGCGTGCTGTTTGAAGAATCTTGCGCGCCTCTACTCGCGCCGTTTATCCCTCTCAGGTGAAATACATCTTCGTAACCGGAGGAGTGGTTTCCTCGTTGGGCAAAGGGCTCACCGCGGCGGCACTTGGCGCGCTCCTTGAGCTGCGGGGACTGCGCGTCCGGATACAGAAGTTCGACCCGTACCTGAACGTCGACCCGGGCACCATGAGCCCGTACCAGCACGGGGAGGTCTACGTCCTTGAGGACGGGGCCGAGACCGACCTCGACCTCGGCCACTACGAGCGCTTCACGAGCGGCACCCTTTCCCGCCTGAACAGCCTCAGCTCGGGCCAGGTCTACGAGAGCGTGATCCAGAAGGAGCGCCGCGGCGTGTACCTCGGCAAGACCGTGCAGGTGATCCCGCACGTCACCAACGAGATCAAGGAGCGCATCTACAAGGGCGGCAAGGACGTCGACATCCTGATCACCGAGATCGGCGGCACCACCGGTGACATCGAGGGACTGCCGTTCCTCGAGGCCATGAGGCAGTTCGCGCTCGAGAAGCGCCCGAAGGACGTCCTCTTCATCCACGTCACCCTGGTCCCGTTCCTCGCCGCCGCCGGCGAACTGAAGACCAAGCCGACCCAGCAGTCCGTGGCCAAGCTGCGCGAGATCGGCATCCAGCCGCACGTGCTTGTATGCCGCTGCGACCACCCGCTCGACACCAACCTCCGCGACAAGCTCAGCATGTTCTGCAACGTACCGGTCAAGGCCGTGATCGAGTGCCGCGACGTGGACAGCTCCATCTACCAGCTCCCGCTCGCGCTGCAGAAGGAGGGCATGGACGAGCTGGTGCTCGACCTCCTGGGCTTCAGGAAGGCCGAGCCGAAGAAGAACATCTGGATCGAGATCGTGCGCAGGCTGCTGAACCCGAAGAACGACGTGACGATCGGGGTCGTCGGCAAGTACATCGAGCTCCAGGACGCCTACAAATCGGTCTACGAGTCGATCACCCACGCCGGCATCGCCAACAACTGCCGGGTCAATGTGCGCCGCATCGACGCCGAGGACCTGGAGAAGAAGGGCGGCCTCGCGCTCCTGAAGGGGCTCGACGGCATCCTGGTCCCCGGCGGGTTCGGCGACCGCGGCACGGAGGGCAAGATCGCGGCGGCAAAGTACGCCCGCGAAAAGAAGGTCCCGTACTTCGGCCTCTGCCTCGGCCTCCAGATCGCGGTGATCGAGATCGCCCGCAACGTGCTTCGCCTGAAGGGCGCCAACAGCACCGAGTTCGACACGAAGTGCGCGGACCCGGTCATCAACATGATGGAGGAGCAGAAGGCCATCACCGACAAGGGGGCCACGATGCGCCTCGGCAGCTACGACTGCGCTCTCTCGCCCGGATCCATCGCCGCCAGGGCCTACGGCCAGCCGCTCATCAAGGAGCGCCATCGCCACCGCTACGAGGTGAACAACGAGTACGTCTCGCGCCTGAAGGGCACGCTCATCATTAGCGGGATCAACCCGAAGAGGAACCTGGTCGAGATCATCGAGATGAAGAACCACCCCTGGTTCGTGGCCGTGCAGTTCCACCCGGAGTTCCAGTCCAAGCCCAACGCGGCCCACCCGCTCTTCGCCGCGTTCATCGGCGCCGCGATCAAGCAGAAGCGCCGCACTGCGAAGGGGAGGGGATGAGCCTCTACGACCCGTCGAGGCTGCTTCTCATCGCGGGCCCCTGCTCGCTCGAGAACGCCGACGTGTGCCGCACGGTCGCGAAGGGGCTGACCGCGATCGGCAAGGCCCACCACGACCTGACGATCATCTTCAAGGGATCCTTCGACAAGGCCAACAGGACGTCCGGCAGCGGGGCCCGCGGAACGGGCCTTGAGGAGGGACTCGAGCTCCTGGCGATGGTGAAGGAGGAGTTCGGCTTCCCCGTCCTGACCGACATCCACGAGAGCACGCAGGTCGAGGCGGTCGCCAGGGTGTGCGACGTCCTGCAGATCCCCGCGTTCCTCAGCCGCCAGACGGACCTCCTGCTCGCGGCCGCGGCCACCGGCCGCACGGTCAACGTGAAGAAGGGCCAGTTCCTCTCGCCGCAGGACATGGTGCATGTGACCGGCAAGTTGAAGCAGGGCGGCGCCTCCGAGATCTGGCAGACCGAGCGCGGCACGACCTTCGGCTACCAGAACCTGGTGGTCGACATGCGGTCCTTCCCGATCATGGCCGCGAACGGCTACCCGACGGTCTTCGACGCGACGCACAGCGTCCAGCTGCCCGGGGCCGCCGGCGGCAAGAGCGGCGGCCAGAGGGAGTTTGTTCCCCCGCTGGCCCGGGCCGCGCTCGCCGCTGGCGCGGACGGCCTCTTCATCGAGACCCATCCCGATCCGGAGCACGCCCTTAGCGACGGCCCGAACATGATCCCCCTCGCGGAGCTTCCGGGCCTTATCTCCAGCTGCCTCGCCGTGTGGAAGATCACGCGGCCGATGAAGGCCCCCTGATACCGAGCCTTCGGCCAAGGCTGAGGGGTTGACCGAACCCCCGGCGGTGCCCACCATTGGCCCAATCAAACCCTGATGGATACCTTCCTGATCGACGTGCCCATGCCGTCCATGGGCGCGACGGTGAACGAGTTGACCGTCGTTAGCCTAAAAATCCAGCCCGGGGCGCACGTGTCCAAGGGCCAGAAGATCGGCGAGCTCGAGAGCGACAAGTCGATCTTCGAGTTCGAGTCGCCCTGCGAGGGCACCGTGCGATCGATCCACGCCCAGCCTGGCGACGCGAAGCCCTCCGGCGCCCTTTTCCTGCAGATAGAGACCTCGGACACGAGCCTCCAGCACCTGAAGAGCAGCTCGGCCTCCGCGGCCGTATCCACCCCGGCCGCTGCCAAGGCCGCCGCCATCTGGACCCCGAAGGCGACGAAGCTCGCCCAGGAGGCGGGCCTCGACCCGGCCAAGATCACCGACATCGAGGGCACGGGTCCCGGTGGGCGGATCTCGGGCGACGACGTCGCCCGCTATATTGAGAAGGCCGCCAAATGACGTCGCCGCAGACGCCCGTCTCCCAGACCGTCTGCATCGCGGGCGTGGGGTTTGCCGTGCCGAAGAATGTCCGGGCGAACAGCGAGATCCTCAAGGCCTTCCCCAACCGAACGGAGGAGGAGATCGTGCGCCTGACGGGGATCAAGGAGCGCCGCTACGCCGCCGACGACGATAGCGCCACGGCTCTTGCCGCGGTCGCGGTCGAGCACGCCCTGATCCAGGCCTCCATCAAGGTGGGCGAGATCGACACGATCATCATGGCGACGATCATCCCGGACCAGCCGGTGCCGTCCATGGCGAGCGCTCTGGCGAAGCACCTGGGGATCCCGCGCTGCGCCGCCTTTGACCTCAATGCCGCGTGCTCGGGCTGGCTCTATGCGCTCGAGGTTGGAAGGGCGCTGATCCTCGGGGGATCCGCACGCAACGTGATCGTCGTGACGGCCGAGCTCTTGTCCCGGATCACGAACCCTACGGACCACGAGACGGCTTTCCTCTTCGGCGACGGCGCGGGGGCCGCGATCCTGACGGGCTCGCCGAATGGCCACCGTCTCCACCGGATGGGGATCTCGGGCGATGCCGATCAGTTTGCCGCCATCCAGAGGACCGGAGGCGGCGCGCGCATCCCGTGGCCGGACGCCAAGGGCGGCGACCTGCACCATTTTTACATCCAGATGGACGGGGTGGCCGTCTTCAAGCACGCGGTCATCGGCTTCGCCGAGCAGATCGAGGAGACCCTGAAGCGCGAGAACCTCAAGCCCGACGACATCGCGTGGGTCGTGCCGCACCAGGCGAACGCGAGGATACTCAAGGCCGTCAGCAAGAGGGTGGGGATCCCCTACGAGAAGTTCGTCGTGACCATCGCGAAGTACGGCAACACGAGCGGGGCCAGCGTCTCGATGGCGCTCGGGTGGGCCGCCGAGGAGGGCATCTTCGCCGACGGCGACAAGATCATCTTCTGCAGCGTCGGAGCGGGCCTCACCTTCGCGGGCGGCCTGCTCGTCTGGTAGCCTCGCCTACTCCGACAGCTCGTAGCTGAGGACGCTGAGCGCGTAGACGGCGGCCGTCTCGCAGCGCAGCACCAGCGGCCCCAGCGTTATCGGCTCGAAGCCGCTCGTGCGGGACTGCGCCATCTCGGCCGGCGTGAAGTCGCCCTCCGGCCCGATGAGCCAGAGGACGTTCCGGGGAAAGCGGTTCTGCGCCCCTTTGAACTGCGACAGCACCTGCTTGAGCGACTTGGCACCCGGTTGAAGACTCGCGATGAGCTTCAGGTCATAGCCCTTGGCCGATTCCATGAAGGCCGATGCGGCGGTGACCGGCCCGATGTCCGGAAGCCAGGGATTGCCGCACTGCTTCGCGGCCTCGAGAGCGGCCGTCTGCCACTTGCCGATCTTCTTGTCGGAGCGGTCCCCGTCCAGGTGGACCTGCGTGCGCTCGCTCTCCAAGGGCACAATCAGGGACACACCGATCTCGGTCGCCTTGCGCACGATGGAATCCATGGCGCCCCCGAGCGGCAGGGCCTGGCCGAGCGTGATCCGCCACGGCATCGGCTTGGCCTTCTGGGCAAAGCGCACCTTGAGCTTGGCCGAGCGCTTGTCGGCATCGGCGAGCTCGCAGATCCATTCCGAGCCCTTCCCGTCAAAGGCGACGACCGTCGATCCCGCGGTGGCGCGATTGACGGCGACCAGGTGATGGGACTCATCCTGGGCAAGGACGATCTCCTTCGGGTCGGATACGGAGGGTTGGCAGAAGGCGCGGAAATCGGGCATCGCTCCAAGGCAGATTGGAGGGGGCCCTCCTGTCAACGGCTGCCTAATATGGGGAGACGTCGGTCAAGCCCCTTTTAAGGAGGTTTGAACTTTGGGAAGTACATTGGGTTTTTGGTTGAAGCGGCTCCCTCGCGAAGCGCGCGGTCGGTGCGACCGGCGTTATCCTAATATCCGCGCATGCCGTGAGCGGCAGCGCACCATGATCAATACAAGCTGGCGCGAAGGAGTGACGGGCCGCCCCACCTAGTAAGCAACGGGCGTGGCAGAGCACACCCAAGGCAGCCTACGGGCGGCCCGCCGCTCCAAAGTTATGTCGTCGCGAGGCCGAGCTGCTCGGCGGTGGCGCGGCCGGTGGCTAGGCGCCAGAGGTCGACGGCGAGCTGGCGCGCGATCGCGACGATGATCTTCTTGCGGCGAGCGGGACTTAGGGGCGTGGCGAGGAACGCCTCGCGCCACTTGGCGACCGCGTGATAGGTGGGCTGGGAGCGCAGGAGCCGCCAGGCGGCCTCGACCAGCAGGTGGCGAATGCGGGGGTTGCCGTGGCGGGTGATGCTGCCCTGCAGGCGGGAGCCGCCGGAGGAATGCTCGCTCGGGCAAAGCCCGGTGTAGCTGGCCACCTGGCGGCGGTTATGGAAGCGCCCCCAGTCGCCGACCTCGCGGCGCAGCAACTCCCAGGTCATGGCGCCCAGGAAGGAGGGCAACTGCGCTGGGGCGGCCTCCTGCAGCTGGACGGTGAGGGCGGACAGCTCGGCATCGATCGGCAGCAATATACGCTGCCAGACGGCCAACTGCGTACGCAGGTCATCAGGCAGCCCCAGCTTGGGAAATATGCGCTCCTGCCACCACTGCGCGGGAATGGATAACCCACGTAGCCGTGCCAGTCCCTTGCCTCGCAGTGTGAGCCGGACGCGCTCGCGCGCCAGGGCCTGGCGCTGGCGGCCAACGCCGCGGGCCATCTCCTCGGCCTCGGACGGGATCCAGACGACGGCCAGTGCGCCGCAGTTACCGGCGAGATACCGGTCCAGGCAGGAGCAGAGCGCCCCGGCATCACGTCCGTCCGTCTTGACCCGCTCGCCGTAGGTACTCCAATCGCGGGGTCGCACAACAAGGTTACGGACCCCTAGGCGGTCGAGTCGGCGGTGCAAGACGTACCCGAACGGTCCGGCCTCGTAACAGCTATGAACCGCGTCCGCTTGCGCCAACTGGCGGTGAACAAAGCCGATAAATGCCTCCTCGCTAAACCGCTGCGGCGGCTGGGAAGCCTGCTCATCCACCTGGCGAACCACAACAATGAGACTGGCGTGAACATCCAGCCCGAGTTTTATTACCCGGGCGCGGGCGCCAGGGTCTGTCTGTGTCGTTTGATTAGTAGTCATGACGCGGACAGCTTGGCGCCTTGCGCCCCGCTTGTCTGCCCCATGTCATCTAGGTCCCCACTGCGGTCTTGCCAGAGGCGGGGCCTTCGAATCGGATTTCCCTCTCGGTGGCCCGGGTGGCGGAATTGGCAGACGCAGCAGACTCAAAATCTGCCGACGCAAGTCGTGTGGGTTCGATCCCCACCCTGGGCACCAACTTGAGATTCCCGGTACGATTGGATCCTAAGAGATTCCCGCGATGCGCCGGAAGACCGGGCATTCGCGGCAGCCGCCGGGAATCAAAGGCCTGAACGACTTCAGCGCAGGCTAGGGCTGCAGCGAAACAAGATAAGCCGCTATATCGGTGATATTGGGACCGGTGAGTCGCTGGACGACCGGCTGCATCAGCGCCACTACTGGGCCGCTTCTGGCGCCGGTCTTCATATCCCAAAGCATTCTCGAGATATAGGCTGGCGATCGGCCGGCAATAGAAGGGACATTGCCGTCTCCCCTGAGGTCGCTGCCGTGACAGGAGGAACATTCGGCGAATCCGTTGCCGCTGGCATGGACTAGCGCCTCTCCCCGCTTGGCTGAACCCGGCGCGATGTACGCGATGACACCCGAATGGGGGTCTTCGACCCAGCTCCGGTCCCAGTTCTCGGGTAACTCGATGATTCGACCCTTTATCGGCTCGGTACCTCGATCCTTTGCGGGCTCAAGCCAGCCAAAATAAGTAGCTGTCGTTGAGGGCACGGAGTTGGTCTCGACAATCCTGAACCAAGGACGTCGCGACAAACGCGAGTAATAGTCTGCTGCCGCATCCAGTTCTGAATCTGTCAGCCTCTTCGCAACGCCTATCATGAGGCCAGTTCCGCTCCGATTCTTCTGGTAAGAGCGCCTTCTGCCACTTCGAAATTCCTGAACTTGCTCAATGATATATGCCTTCGGCAGGCCCGCCAGATCCGGGATTTCGAGGAATCCCTTTCCATTAAAGTAATGGCAGGCGGCGCAGGGAATCGGACCGTCAACTCGCATGTGCCAAATTATTTGAGGCGGAGCCGGATGGTCCTCGGGAATCCAGTCCATGGCGTCGTCGCCATTGAGCTGATCCGCGGTGAAACTCCGTTTGCTGTCCGGGATATGGTAGGTCCCGGGCGCGACGCTGGGTTCTGGACCTGGCTTTCCGGAGGGGTAGGCCCATGCGGCGGGTGACGATGATTCCGAATGGTCATAGCTACACCCCGGAAAGGCCGTAGCCATGGCTGCAGAGAGGATCGCAGTGGGTAGCCAATGTCCCCGCAGTCGCTTGGGTAAATTAGGTTGTCCGATTAGGTCCAGAAGTATTCTGCAGTCTCCTTAGGCTAAAAGGCACCCGCATCCGCTCTTGAGTGCAATTCTTGTTCGCTCAGATTTTCCCGGCAATGGGTGAGAGTGCGCCAATGACGGTCAGCTTTCTGACGGTTCTCTGCTTCATGGCATCCATCAGGGAAGGGTCTGAATTGTCAGGTCGCGGTATGAGACCTTCGTGTTGGATCCCCCGTGGATCTGGAGTCCGAACCTGCCGTGCAGGGGAATCGAGGGGTCGGATTCCGTGAAGTCCACCGTCTTCACGCCGTTGAGCCATATCTGGATATGGGGTGCCTCGGCGCGGATCCTGTAGTCGTTCCAATCACCCGGCTTCAGCACCCGCGAGCGAACGTCGCCCGGCGCAACGGCCAGGTTTTTCGCCCTGCGGCTCTCATCATAGAGATTGCCGTCGGTGTCGGCGCCCAGGATCGCGCCGAGGTCGGCCTGGTAGCCGGACATCTCGAAGCCACCGGGAACGCGCTGGGACCAGAACTGCACGCCGCCGTTCACCAAGGGGCCGGTCCCTTCAACCTTGTACCGGAGGATGAGCTCGAAATTCCCGTAGTCCCTCGTCGTGGCCAGGAACTCGTTGTGGGGTTGCTTCGCGTTCAGGCTGCCTGCGACGAGGGCTTGGTCCTCGACCCTCCAGTTGGCAAGGTTACCCTCCCACCCGGCGAGCGTCCGCCCATCGAAGAGAGGCACGGCGTCCACGGTCGAGACCGTGTCCATGGGGACCGAGGTGGGCGGGATGACCTGGATTTCCACCCGCGTCAGTTCCGGGTCGAACAGGTTCATGGCCCACAGGTGCTCGCCGTTCACCTGTGGATAGTGGCGAGCGAGCGTCGCGATCCCTCCCCGGTGAAGGACCCGGTAGGTGTCGTCGATGTCGGCCACCTCGAAGTTGATGTGGTCGAAGGCGCCCGCCGCCCACTTGTTGAGCGGGGGATCGTGAAATATCAGCTCGATCAGGTCCCTGCCTGGACCCGGCACCCTGAACTTGATGAGGCCGAGTCGCCCGTCGGAGTTGTTCATCCTGAACGCCTCGGCAAGTCCCAGCTTGTCGTGGTAGAACACCGTCATCTCCTGAATCCGGCTGCGCTCGACCGCGAAGCCCATGTGCTGCAGGTGGTCGCTGAAGGCTTGCGGACCTAGGCTGTTGGGCGGCTGGTGGTCGGTCTCCTCCTCGATGCGGATCATGTCGCCGGCGGGATCGGCGAATTCAAGGCTTCGGGTTTTCGGGTCGCTCTCGACCCAGTGCGCGGGGACGCCGCGCTCCGTGAGCGACCGCTGGACGTCGTTGATGTCCCTCGTCCAAAGCGTCACGTACTGCAGGCGGCGACCGCCCTCATAGGAGGGCACTGACTTGAATTCCAGCCACTGGGATGTGCCGACATTGAAGCGCAGGATTTCCGGCGCGGGCGAGGAGTGGCTGAACCCCGCTCCCTCCCCGTAGAAATGGATGAGGGCGTCCGGATTGGTCGTGAGGAAGGTGACGCCCTCGATCCCCGAGACAGGGATCGGGTCGGCGACCAGCCTTGCCGTGGCGAGGCCCATCGCGACCGCGGCAGCGCAAACGAGAATCCTTGGGGTAAGGTTCGAGTTCAAGGGGTAGGGCGGCAGCATCGCCGACATCTAGGCCCGAAGCAATCCGGCCCTTCGTCGCGGCCCCGCTTGCATAGGCCGGAACCGTGTCCTAGACCGGAGCCATGGATGAGAAAAAAAAGAGGAAGCTGCAGCCCCTTCCAAGCTTCGCGCGTCGCCTCGGCATATCGGCCGCGATCATGGCGGGCATCGTGAGCCTGGCGCTCCTTGCGGGTATCATGGGCTACCACACGATTGCGCACCTGGGCTGGGTCGACTCGCTCCTCAACGCTTCGATGATCCTCACAGGCATGGGGCCGGTGGACCCGATGAAGGATGACGCGGCCAAGCTGTTCGCGTCCGCCTACGCGCTCTTCAGCGGCGTGGTCTTCCTGTCCGCGGTGGGCGTTCTCCTATCGCCCATCCTGCATCGCATACTCCGGTCCTTCCACATCGACGACGACGGCCTTTGACCCATGAAGAAGATCAACACCCACACCATGCCCGAGGAACCGTGGACGTCGCCCAAGGGCAAGTTCTCGGTCACGTCCAAGAACGTCTCCCATGCCCTCGGCCGCGATCCGGCCTCGACCGACCTCATGCGGCGTCATCCCTTTGACGTGGAGATCAGCCGCGTGCCCGCGGGCAAGACCTCTTTCCCGTTTCACTCTCACAGCGCCCAGTGGGAGTTCTACCACGTGGTCTCCGGGAAGGGATTCGCCCGCGACAGCGAGGGAGAGACACCCATCGAGGCGGGCGATGCATTCATGTTCGAGCCGGGAGCCGCCCACACGATTCGTGCAGATGAATCCTGCGACCTCGTGTTCTATGTGGTGGCTGACAACCCCATCGGCGAGAGCTGCTATTACCCGGACAGCAGGAAGTGGCTCGTGAGGTCCCCTCAGAGGTCGCTCATCCGCTCGGAGCCGCTCCAGTACCTCGACGGCGAGGAGTAACGCGCTTCTCTTCGGGGACAGGGTGGACCATTGCATCTTGCATCCTAATTCGTTGGCTGAGCAACGTTAACCGATAGAGGTTGCGCGGTTGACATGCTTTCCAGCCGAACCTTTCCTCACTTTGAGGACAAGGACGGTGGCAGGTGTGCCGATGATCCCAGTATCCCCCGACTGTAGACTCTTACCCCAATTCAGCGTGCATTTTGCCCTAATAACGGCCTCCGTGGCTGCAGCCTGTGCGCTAGCCGCGTTGTGCTTGATCGCGGGCTATTTCCTTGGGCGAAAGAAGAGCCAGCCGAGATATCCCGAGAGAGGGTTCGCCGACCTGCCCATCCAGGGGGACGTCGACCGGAGCAACATCGAGAACTACAGGCTGATCCTGGACACACTCGACCGCTCGAACGTGCTGCTCTGGTGGGCACACGTGAAGTCAACGGACGGAAGGTTCGACTGGAATATCCGCACGCCGCCCCAGCTGAGCGAGAACCCGATCTTCAGGCTGGCGACGCTCGCCGAGAAGGGCTGGCTCTGGAAGACCGACCAGGCGCCCGACCTGGAGCATATGGATCGGAAGGCTTCGGAGGCGCTGACATCGGGAGCGACGGGCTACCAGCAGGAATTCCGCATCATCGGGACGGACGGCCTGCACTGGCTGAGCGAGGAGGTCCTTATCCGCAAGTCCGGCGCCGCTGAGTGGAATCTTGTGGGCGTGCTGACCGACGTGACCAAGCGCCACGAGGCCGAGGAGGCGAGACGCTTCACCGAGGGGCAGCTGGATCAGATCCTGAAGGGCGCCGACTGCCTCCTGTGGCAGGCCGTCGTGACGGGCGATCCCGACGTGCGCCTGCAGTGGCGCATGTTCATCCCCCCGTCGGTTCTCTATAAGAAGATCTTCGGCGAGAACTCGATTCCCGAGACGGACAGGCTCTGGACGGAGCCTCTGGTCGAGGAATGGGAGGAGATCCGGGAGACGTCCCGCAAGGCTCTTCGGCGCGGCTGGCCGGACTACGAGCAGGAGTACCACGTGAAGAGCCAAGGGAACACCTTTCTCCTGCACGAGCACGTGGAGGTGACCCGGCTTGGCAAGGACACCTGGAACCTCGTGGGCGTCATCGTCGACATCACGGCGAGGCGCGACGCGGAGCTTGCGCTCGCGGCCGAGAAGGAGCGGCTGGCGGTAACACTGGGAAGCATGACGGAAGGCGTCATCACCGTCGACCCGGACGGGCTCGTCCTGTTCATCAACAGGGCGGCGGCGGACCTCACCCAGTGGGAGGGCAGCGAGAGTGTGGGGCACCCCGTGAGCGAGGTCTGCGTCCTTCAGAACGCGAAGACGGGTGTGCGCACAACCCTTCCCGTCAGGGAGGTTCTGGAGGCCGGCATCAACGCGGAGCTCCCGCCGAACACCGTGATGCGGGGGCGCTCCGACCGCATCCGCATGGTGGAGGGAAGGGTGGTGCCGATCGCCAACATCTCCAGCAAGCGGGTGGGAGCCGTCCTCGTGCTGCGCGACGTGACGGAGCGACAGAGGATGGAGGAGAAGCTCCAGAACGCCGCAAAGATGGAGTCGGTCGGCATCCTGGCCGGCGGAATCGCCCACGACTTCAACAACATCCTGACGGCCATCATGAGCAACCTGTCGCTCCTGCAGCTCGACATGGGCGATATGCCCGAGCAGGGCCCGCTCGTGGACGAGGCGGTGCGGGCGACCAAGAGGGCGGCGGACCTGACACTCCAGCTCCTCACCTTCGCAAAGGGGGGCGACCCGGTGCGCACCGCGGTCCAGCTGCCGGAGATCGTGAAGGAGGCGGCCACATTCGCGCACCGCGGTTCCGGTGTCAGGAGCGAGTTCCAGATGCCCGACGACCTGTGGGCCGCGAATGTCGACAAGGCCCAGATCAGCCAGGTGATCCAGAACCTCGTGATCAACGCGACGCAGGCGATGCCGGAGGGAGGCACGCTCCGCATCGAGGCCTCCAATGCCCACGTGCCGCCAGGCTCCCACGGCGTCCTCGCCGAGGGCGACTACGTCTGCATCGCGGTGGCCGATACGGGCGCCGGGATCGCGCCCGAGCACTTGAACAGGATCTTCGACCCGTACTTCACGACGAAGCTTCAGGGGCACGGCCTGGGCCTTGCGACCGTCTTCTCGATCATCAAGCGCCACCAGGGCCACATCGAGGTGGGCTCCGTGGTCGGCAAGGGCACGGTGTTCACGTTCTGGCTGCCCGCGGCCCCTCTCTCGGAGCCCCCCGCGGGGACGGCGAAGCCCTTCGCCGCGTCCCTCAGCGGTGGCCGCATCCTCTTCATGGACGACGAGGTCCCGATCCTCACGATGGCCGAGAGGCTCATGCGCAGGATGGGCCTTGAGTTCGAGTCGGTCTCCGACGGCGCAGAGGCGATCAAGCGTTACAAGAGTGCCAGCGAGGCCGGGCGGCCCTTCGACCTGGTCGTCATGGACCTCACGATCCCAGGCGGGATGGGCGGACGGGAGGCGATCGCAATACTCCGGCAGTATGACCCGAAGGTCCGCGCCATCGTCTCCAGCGGCTACTCGAGCGACCTGGCGATGGCCGACTTTCGCAAGCACGGCTTCATGGGCATGGTCGCCAAGCCCTACGACATCTCCGAGCTGGCCTCGGTCATCCGGGGTGTCCTTGGGGAAAAGGGGCCGGCGAATTGAGGTTGGTTCGGCTTGGATTCCCCTCTGACGCGTGTTGACGAGGGACGGCTAAACCGCAGGACTGACCTGCGGTTGCCCTCAAACCCCTGAACTCATGGACGCTTTCCCTGAAGCCGAGCCGGTTCCCCAGCCCACGGTGGCCGCGCGGACACCGATCGCGGACAAGGTCCCCGTGTCCCAGAAGATCGGTTACGGTTTCGGCTCGTTCATCGACATGTGGGGCCACTGGTTCTACCCGACCTTCGCGTACGCGGTCTTCGCCCAGTACCTCGGCGTCCGCCCGGCCCTGATCGGCGTCGCGATCATCCTGAACAGGGTGTTCGACGGCGTCTCCGATCCGCTCTTCGGCTGGCTCTCGGACAACACGCGCACGCGCTTCGGCCGCAGGCGACCCTACATGCTCGTGGGCGCCGTGGTCGCCGGCCTGGGGTTGCCCATCTGCGTCGCCGTGACGCCGGGCTGGGGATCGACCCACTTCCTGGGCCACAGCATTCCCAATTACTTCTGGTTCATGCTGGCCTCCTCGGCCGTGTACCTGCCGCTCGTCAGCTGCTTCAACATGCCCTACCAGAGCCTGGGCTTCGAGCTCACGCCGGACTACAACGAGCGCACCTCGATCTTCTCCTACAAGAACGTCCTCCAGAAGGCCCCCGAGCTCGGCCTCTACTTCTGCGGCCAGTTCCTGAGCATGTCCATCTGGGTCGGCGCCACCTACGGCAACGTGGGCGCCAAGATCGGCAGGCTCCTGACCAGCGCCTCGGCCTGGTCCGCGGCGGCCGCAGACGCGAAGCCCAACATGCTGATCGGCGCCCAGGTGTTCTGCGCCGTGGCCGGCATCATCATGATGATCGCCGGACTCATCAGCTTCCTCCTCGTCCGCGAGCGCTACTACGGGAAGATCGTGGAGCGGAAGCAGTCGAAGGTCTCGATCAAGGAGACCCTCTGGCAGACGCTGCGCTGCCAGCCCTTCCGCATGCAGGTCATGATGAACATGGCGTATAGCATGGGTCTGAGCATGGTGGGCACGCTGGGCCTCACCGACACCCTGTACTACGTCTGCCGCGGAAACCTGTCCGTAGGGTACCGATGGAACTCGGTCATGGGCATCATGAGCATGGTGCTCGGCTTCCTCGGGATACCGACCTTCGCATTCATCGCCGGCCGCGTCGGCAAGACCAAGGCCATGGGGTGCGTGTTCATGAGCGCCATGGCCGTCTTCGTCGCGACCTGGTGGCTCTACAACCCGGACATCGTCTGGCTGCAGATATTCGCTTCGGGCCTGATCGCATTCATCGGGGCCGGCTTCTGGACGCTCTGGGGCTCCATGACGGCGGACGTCGTCGACTACGATGAGCTCCAGGGAGGACGCAGGAGGGAAGGGGCCTTCGCGGCCAGCAATTCCTGGATCATCAAGTTCGGCATGGCTGTTGGCGCGGGCATCTCCTTCTTCATCCTCGACTGGGTGGGCTTCGACTCGAAGCTGGGCGTCCAGACGGAACACACGCTCTTCATGGTGAGGTTCCTCTTCGCGGCGATCCCGATCGCGGGCCTCTGCGGCGCACTCGTGGCCCTCGCCCGCTTCAGGCTGACGCCCGAGCGCATGGCCGAGATCCGGCTCGAGCTCGAGTCCCGGCGCGGCAAGGTCTGACGCCGGACCAGGCCCGGCCCAAGGAATTCGTCCCCTTGCCACAGAGAACGAACACGAACCCGGCGCCGCGCGCATGGACCCTGGTGGCCGCAGCCATCGTCGCGCTGGCCGGCATTGCGGCGTACGCGAGGACGCTCCCCGTTCCGTTCCTCTTCGACGACATCCCGTCGATCCAGGAGAACACAACGATCCGGCACCTTGCCTCGTCCCTCGCGCCGGCAGCCGACACGACGGTCAGCGGTCGCCCGGTCGTGAACCTCTCGCTCGCCCTCGACTATGCGCTCGGGGGAATGGCCCCGTGGGTCTACCACGCGACAAACATTCTCGTCCACGTCCTGGCCGCGCTGCTGCTCCTCGGCATTGTCCGAAGGACGCTTGTCCTCCTGCTCAATCCCTCGGCCCTGCCCATCGCCTTCTGGGTCGCGCTCCTTTGGGTGCTCCATCCGCTCAACACCGAGTCGGTGACCTACGTGGTCCAGCGGGCCGAGTCCCTGATGGGCCTCTTCTACCTCGCCGCACTCTACTGCTTCATCCGCGCAGCCGTCGGGGAAGGCACGCCGTGGTTTGTCCTTTCCGTGGCGGCGTGCTTCCTCGGTATGGCGACCAAGGAGGCGATGGCCACGGCCCCGCTGTTGGTCCTGCTGTATGACCGGACCTTCCTTGCCGGGAGTTTCAGCGGAGCCGTCAGGGTGAGGTGGCGGGCGTACTGCGCCCTTTTCTCGTCCTGGTTTCTTCTTGGAGCCCTTGTCCTCTCGACCCACGGGCGCACCGGCACCGTCGGATTCGGCGGCAATGTCTCCTCCCTTGATTACGCCAGGACGCAGGCCTGGGCCGTGGGCCATTACCTCCGCCTGGCACTGTGGCCAAGCCCGCTGGTCTTCGACTACGGCAGGGCGCTCGTCACGCGGGTCCCGGACTTTCTCCCCGGATTGCTTTTGGTCACGGTCCTCGTCGCCGCCACGCTCTGGGCTCTCGTCCGGCGTCCTGTCCTCGGATTTCTGGGTGCGGGCTTTCTCCTCATCCTTGCACCGAGCTCGAGCTTCATTCCCGTACTTACAGAGACCGTGGCCGAGCACCGGATGTACCTGGCGCTCATTCCCGTCGTCGCCATCTTCGTCCTCGCCCTGGACTGGTGGTTTGCGCGCGCGATGCTTCCCACGTGCTGCATTCTGGCCGCGGTGCTGCTCGCGGCGACTTTGCTGCGCAACGAAACCTACCGCAGCGCCGAGAACCTGTGGCGGAGCGTGGCCGAGTCCAGGCCCGCGAATGAGAGGGCCCACAACAACCTCGGCTACATCCTCGCCTCAGAACCCGGGCGCCTCGATGAGGCTGTCGCCCAGTACCGGCAGGCCATCGCGCTCGAGCCGGCCTACGCGCAGGCGCACCTGAACCTCGCCATGGCCCTCGTTCGGGATCCCGAAAGGGTCGGGGAAGCTGTGGCTGAATTCAGGCGCGCGATCGGGCTGAATCCAACCCTCGTCGACGCCCACTTCAATCTCGCGGTCGCGCTCACGGGCGTGCCGGGGCACATGCAGGAAGTCGTGGCGGAGTACCAGCGGACCCTCCTGCTGAAGCCGGACGATGCGCAGGCGCACTACAACCTCGGCTGCGTCTTTGGCGCGATGCCAGGCATGTCAGGCGAGGCCATCACGCAATACCGCGAGGCCCTCCGCATCGACGCGGGCCTCACCCAGGCGCACTTCAACCTGGGATGCGCCCTTGTCCGAGAGCCGGGCCGCCTCGACGAGGCAATCAGCGAGTTCAGGGAGACACTCAGGCTGGACCCGCGCCATGTGCCGGCGCTCTGCAACCTGGCGCTCGCGCTCGGTTCCGCCGGTAACACGCGGGAGGCGATTGCGCGCGCGAATGATGCGCTTGCGATCCAGCCTGGGAATTTGGCGGCACGTTCCATCCTGGCCAGTCTGCGCGGGCAATCCCAGTAGACGGTTCGGGTTCGCAAGCTCCAACCCGCGTGCCGCAAGGCCCAAAGGTTGGGTCCGGTGAACCATCGTGACCCGGCACGTCCTGACGGCAAATGACCCACGTGGAGCATTTGTCCCTGCGCCATAAGAGGATATAGCATTACCGCCGGCTGTGGCACCCGGCATGCACGTGCGCGGGTACGCCACTTGAAAAAGACGCCCCATTTTTCCACCTTAATGCGCGCCCCAATGACTCGACCCCGCGGTCCCAGAAATTGTTTCCGTCTGCACGCAGGTTGCCTGCTCGCCGCCTGCTGGGCTGTCGCTTCAAGCGTTTGGGCTGACGTGTCAAAGGACAAGCCGGTCAAGATGGACGAGGTCGTCGTGCAGGAGACGAAGACACATACCCTCTTCATGGGCACGGACATCTCGCTCAGCCTCGACAAGGACCTTTACCCGGTGAGGGATGTCGAGGGTGGGTCGTGGGTCATCGAGATCAACCACCGGGACCGTGTCATCTCGGCCAAGTCCGCGCCGGTAAACCTGAAGATAACGCCGAGCCTCAAGTTGTCTGAGGCATCGGCGACTATCGAGGGCTTCAGTGGCGTCAGGGGGTACACCTTTGACAACGACCCAAGCGTTCGACTGACGCGGGGAATAAACGCGTCCGCAATGACCAACGTGATGCTTCAGGGAGTTGCCAGGGATGCGCAGAATCTCTCGGACACGCTTGGTAACACAGCCTTGGGTGGGGCCGCCACGCTGGCCGCCACGGACAAGCAGTTTGGCGACGCGGCCCTCATATTCTCAGCGCAGACATCCCCTGCGATTAAACATCCGCCGAAGGCCATTCCCGGTCAACCCGGCCCACCGGCGAACCCGCTTGTGAACACGACCTTTGACGGCGCGGATGGCCAGTCACTAGCCATCCTCGAGGCGGGCATTTCCGAGAGGAAGGCCGACGCCATGGCCGAGAATGGGGACGAGCCGGGAGGGCGCCTCGTGAGCTCCGGTGTGGACGCCATGGAGGTGGAATTCCAGATCTCGTCCCCCAGGCCGCTTCATACGCCTTACATTGTCACAATCACGAAGTTTCACGCGAGGAACAGCAAGCCGGGGCTGGTGCAGGACCTCGTCTACGCAAAATCACTCGATCCCATCTACACGCAGAAGAGCCACGTTCATTTCATCGAGGGCGGCTTCCCGTTCGACTTCGAGCTAATCGACTTCCAGGTGCATCTTTACGACAGGGGGGTGGAGGTTCCAACGAACCTCTCTCGCGACCGCGTCGAGATGACGCGAAGCGAGGCCTTCGAATACGTGAAGGCCGAGTACATCGGCTCGCACCGGGACGCCACGCGCCCTCCCGTCCCCGCGATGGGAAGGCTGCCCTCGGAATTGCCCAACAAGCTCGCCACCGGGAAATACGGCGAGACATTCTACGTGAAGGTTTCAAAGGACGGACTGGGCGAGGCGTCGTTTGCCGACGCCGAGTGCTCGAAGAGGATCGATGACCCATTCCTGGATTCCGTCGTGATGGGCCTGCGCTTCAAGCCTGCGCTCGAGCGGGGCAAGCCTGTCGAGGGCGTCTCGGCGGTGAACCTCTCCAAGCTCACGATCTAGCCCGCCGCTTGATATCGAGCCCGTCTTGCCGCAGCGTGTCTTCCGACCCATGACTCTGCCCCGAGGTCCCTGGAATCATTTCCGTGTTCGCGCGGGCTGCCTGCTCGCGGCCTGCTCGGCCTTCGCGTCCTCCGGACGGGCTGACGTGTCAAAGGACAAGCCGATCACCATGGACAAGGTAGTCGTGAAGGAGGCGAAGACACACACGCTCTTCATGGGAGCGGACATTTCCATCAACCTGGACAAGGACCTTTATCCGGTGCGCGATGTCACCGGGTCCTCCTGGGTCATCGAGATCAACCATCAGGAGAAGGTGGTGTCCGCGAGGCAGGCCCCGCTCAATCTCAAGATCACGCCGAACCTGAAGTTGACCGAGGGCTCGGCCACGATCACCGGATTCAAGCGCGAGGCAGCCTATTCCTACGCGAACGATCCCAGCGTCAGGCTGACACAGGGACTTAGCCGGTCCTCGGTGACCAACACCGACCTGACCGACATGGCCCGCGATGCCCAGGCCCGGGTGGACACCCAGCAGAACAAGGCGCTCGCGGGCGCAAACGTGCTGGCTGGCTCGGACGACCAATTTTCCTTCAACGCAGAGTTCTTCGCCGCGCAGATGAGGTATGCGGAGACCCACTCGAAGACCGACTCGACGACCGGGATCCCGCTTCCCATCGCGTCCCCGGTGCAGCCCACCTTGAACGACGGCGGCCTTGGCACCTCGGGCAACCTCAACTCGTCACACGCCGCGGTCGTGGCGAACGCTGCCGCCGACCAGCTGGAGAACGGCGACGAGCCCGCCGGCAAGATCGCAACCGAGGGCTTTGACGCGATGGACGTCGAGTTCTCGATCTCGTCGCCGAAGCCGCTCCTGCATCCTTACGTGGTCACGATGACCCGCTTCCATGCCAGGAACAGCAAGCCGGGCCTCGTGCAGAACCTCGTCTATGCGAAGTCACTGGACCCCGTCTACTCCCAGATCAGCCACGTGCACTTCTCCGAGGAGGGCTTTCCCTTCAACTACGAGCTCATCGATTTCCAGATCCACATCTACGACCGGGGCAAGGAGATCGCGACCAATCTCGCCGAGGACCGCGTGGACCTGACGCGCGATGAGGCCTTTGAGTACGTGAAGTCGGAGTACATCGGCGCCCACCCGGGGGCCACGCTTCCGCCGGTCGCGGTCATGGGGAACCTGCCGTCGGACCTGCCGATGAAGCTCAACTCGGGCAAGTACGACACTCCCTTTTATGTGAAGGTGACCAAGGACGGCCTGGCCAACCATGCCTTCGCGGATCAGGACTGCAGCCGGCCATTGAACGACCCGTATCTGGACTCAGTTATCAGCCGCGTCCGCTTCAAGCCGGCGCTGGCCTCGGGACGTCCCGTCGACGGCGTGACCGTGCTCGATCTCAACAAGTTGACCATCTAGGACGGCCCTTTGGCGTCCCCGAAATTGCTTGTCACTCCGAGTGATAGAGGCGTAATAGCCGCCACTCGTCTTTATATGGCAAGATAGCTCAGTTGGTAGAGCAGAGGACTGAAAATCCTCGTGTCCTCGGTTCGATTCCGAGTCTTGCCACCACTTTAAAATCAGGAGCTTAGGGGATTTTGGCCGCAGCCGCAAAGGCGCCCGGGAGAGCCGTTTCCCCCAGCTGTCGGCCTCAGGCCGGTTTCAATTCATCCAAGGCAACGTTGCCGTGCTGGCTCATAAGGACGACATCCCGCTTTCCGCCGCCCTGTTGCTGCTGAACGCCGGTGATTTGGTGGTCGCCCGTGTCGTAGACCTTCACCTTCCCGTCGCCGACATCGACCGCCAGGCGTTTCTTGTCACCGAAAAACGCATAACGGGCCCCGTTCTGGCCGCCTGACGAGTTCGGGCTGTCTCCGAGGTTTTCCGGCCACCAGCGCTTGGGAGGGCTCATCGGCTTCATCGGGGCCATTGGTTTCATGGGGGTCATCGGCTGCATCCTCGATGGTCTCGCGAAACGGGCAGCCGTTCCTTCGGGAGCGAATTTTTCGGGCCAATTTTTGGCCGACCCACGGTGCCCTAACGTATGACGCCGAGGCTCGAAAGGATCCTGTGCGCCTCCTCGTTGTCGGGCTGAAGGCGAAGCACCTCCTGGAGTTCGGTGATGGCCTGCGGGACAGTGGCTTGGTCCCGTGAGAGCGCTATCCCCAGGTTCAGATGCGCCCGGGGGTAGTCCTGGCGGATGCGGATCGCCGCTAGGAATTGATCCTCGGCTTCCGCGAGGTGGCCGGGCATGTCCATGAGCGCGTAGCCCAGGTTGTTGTGGGCTTGGGCATACTGCGGGTTGATGCGCAGGGCTTCCGTGTACGCCCTCACCGCATCGTCGCGCCTTCCCTGCGCGACCATGAACGCGTTGCCGAGATTGAAAAGGAACAAGGCGTTGCCGGGGCTTAGCCGTGCGGCGGCCTCCAGTTCCACCACGGCGTCATCTGCGTGTCCCGGGACGGAAAGCCACGCGCTTCCCAGGCTCTCGCGGATGTCCGCGTCGTTGGCCGCAAGACGCGCGGCCTCCCTTAGCTGGCCGATCGCCTCGTCGGTGTGGCCGGGGGCGCGTGCCAGGGCGTTGGCTAGGTTGTTGTGCGCGTCCGCGTATCCTGGCCGTATTCGCACGGCCTCCTCAAGGTGGCTCGTGGCTTCCGCTAGGTGGCCGGGCATCCCGAGGTAGATGTTGCCCAGGTCGTTCTGGATCTCCGCGTCGTCAGGCTTCAGCTGCTGGGCCGTCGTGTACTCGGCCAGCGCGCCGTCCACGTTCCCGGCGGCGAGAAGCGAAGCGCCCAGGTTGGCATGGGCGCGTTCATTTGAAGGGACCTTCGCAACGGTGTCCCTCCAGATGGAGAGTTCGCTCTGGTAGTCCTGGTTCCTGACATAAGTGGCGGCGCCAAGGGCCGCGGCTAAGACGAGGCACACCGGCACGAGCGCCCGTCCCATCCACCGGCGCAGAACGAGCACGATCCCAACGACGACAGCGGCCAGGGGCAGGTACATCCTGTGCTCGGCCATGGTCTCGGTGGCCACGGGCACGACGCTCGAGCTCGGGGCGAGGATGGCGAAGAAGCATGCGCCGAGAAAACCCGCCGCAGGGCGTCGCACCAGAGCCCACGCCGTGGCTGCCGCCAGGGCCGTGATGACCCCAACGTCGCGGACTAGCCCAAGGGGAGGGGAGCCGAGCGCCATCCCATAGTCGAAGACGAGCGGGCTGCCCCATACGGCGAGCCGCAGGTAATGGGTCACGGCATGAAATTGGGTGATCCCATAGCGCCACCACTCGACGCCGGCCGCTGTTCCCGCCGTGCCGCCCCTGCCGTGCGATGAGACGACAAGCAGGCCCAACGGGATCCACGTGGCGAAGAGGGCGATGTAGAGACCCGCGCGCCGGCGCAGGGCCTCGGCGAATGTCCCCGCGACGAAGGTCCTGTCATAGAGAAGGACGATGAGCGGAGCGGACACCATGACCTCCTTCGTACCCATGCCGAGGAGGCAGGCGCCGATGCAGGCCGCCGTCCACAATGCCCGGTGCCCCGCCTTGGGATCAGCCAGCCGGATGAAGGCATAGAGCGTCAGGAGGTAGAAGAGTCCCATGAGGGACTCCGCCCTCTGGACGACGTAGGTGACGGACTCCGTCTGCAGAGGATGCACGGCCCAGAGGAGCGAGGCTGCGAACGCGGTCGCCAGTGCGGATGAACCGGCTACGGGGGCGAGGGTGCGCCGGACGATGCCCAGGAGAAGGAGGGCCGCCGCGACATGGACCGCGAGGTTCGCGGCGTGGTAGCCCCAGACAGATGTCCCGCTGGTCCAGTAGTCCAGCGCCAGCGTGAGGTTCAGGATCGGGCGGCCGCCGGCAGTGGTGTTGTTGGGCGCTACGAACGCGGTCGCAAAGTGCCTTATGGAGGGGTTCTGGACGATTGTCGGGGTATCGTCATAGAGGAATGGGACCGTGAACGAGCGGCTGTAGGCGAGCAGTGCCGCGACGGCGATGGCCAGAGACGCAAGCAGGAGGGCACCGCCCGGGCGGGAGCCTGCTGGGTATGCCTGGGCCTTGCTCACCGCTCGTGGACCGGCACAGGGCGCAAATCCGTAGTACCAGATGCGTTATTCACTCTGGGAATCCTCCATATTGCGCGGGGTTTGCACATCCTGAATGGCGCCGATACTCAACGCCGCACAAACGCCTTGTCACTCCATTTGAATCCCGTCAGGACCGAACCCCCGCAGCCCTAGATGAATCCCGAAGAAGCCACCGACTACCTGCACCGGATCGAGGACGACCTGAGGAACAACATCCTGCCATTCTGGATGGACAAGGTGGCGAACCGGGACGCCAAGAGCTTCGTGGGCTCGCTGACGAACGACCTTGAGGTCGACGCGTCGGCGGAGCGCGGGGCGCTCCTCACCTCGCGCATCCTCTGGACTTACTCCGCGGCCTACACCCAATTCCGCGAGCCGGCCTACCTCGAGATGGCCGAGCTGGCCTACGAGGACCTGACGCTCCATTTCGAGGACAAGGAGCACGGCGGCTTCTGGTGGTCGATCGCCGCTGACGGCGCGGTGAAGCGTGACCGCAAGCAGGTGTACGGCCAGGCCTTCGCCATCTATGCCCTGACGGAGTTTCATGTCGCATCCGGCAAGCAGGAGGCTCTCGACAAGGCCATCGCGACATACCGGCTGGTAGAAAAGCACGCGCGCGCGAAGCACGGCGGCTATCTTGAGGCGTTCAGCCGCAGCTGGGAGCCCATAGCCGACATGCGCCTGAGCGAGGTGGACATGAACGAGCCCAAGTCGCAGAACACCCACCTCCACGTCATGGAGGCTTACTCGAGGCTCCTCCTGGTCTGGCCCGACGCGGGGCTGCGCAAGGCGCTGGCCGAGCTTCTGCAGATCATGCTGGTTCGCATCCTGAACCCCAAGACGGGGCACCTCGGGCTCTTCTTTGCCGAGGACTGGAAGCCGCGCTCGGACAAGATCTCCTACGGCCACGACATCGAGGCGGCGTGGCTCCTGATCCGGGCGGCCGAGTCGCTCGGCGAGCCCGGCATCGTGAAGGTGATCCGGCCTCTGACGCTTCGCATCGCCGAGGCGACGCTCGACGAGGGTGTCGACGAGGACGGCGGCGTCTACAACCAGGGCGGCCCCCACGGGCTCATCACCGACCCCAACAAGGAATGGTGGCCGCAGGCCGAGGCCGTCATCGGCTTCATCGACGCCTACCAGCACTCGGGCCACGAGAAGTACCTGAAGGCCGCCTTCAAGACCTGGGACTTCATCGAGCTTCGGCTGATCGATCGCCAGCGGGGAGAGTGGTTCCGCGGCGTGACGAAGGAGGGCGATCTTCTCGACACGGAGCTCAAGGTCAGCTTCTGGAAGTGTCCCTACCACAACGGCCGCACCGGGCTTGAGGCCTCGCGGCGCCTGAGGAGCATCATCGACCAGGAAAAAACCAATTCATCATGAAAAAGAAAACGAAGACCCCCGCAAAGAAGGCAGCGCCCGCCGCATTCACGGCCCGCCTGAAGAAGCTGCGCTCGGAACACGAGAAGTTCCTCGCGAGGAAAAATCCCGTGGACAAGAACTGGGACAACGGCGTCTTCGAGCGCTTCGTGAACCCGGCGATCACCTATCGCCACGCTCCGATCGAGTGGCGCTTCGACCTGAACCCCGCGACGAACCCGTTCCTCATGGAGCGCCTCGGCGTCAACGCGACGCTGAACCCCGGCGCATTCCTCTGGAAGGGCAAGGTCCACATGGTGGTCCGCTTCGAGGGCTACGACAGGAAGAGCCTCTTCGCGATCGCCGAGAGCGCCAACGGCATCGACAACTGGCGCTTCTGGGACGAGCCGGTCGACCTGCCGGAGATGAAGCCCGAGACCAACGTCTATGACATGCGCGTCACGTTCCACGAGGACGGCTGGATCTACGGGGTCTTCTGCTCCGAGGCCAAGGACCCGAACGCGAAGCCGGGGGATCTCTCGAGCGCGGTCGCGGTCGCCGGCATGGTGCGCACGAGGGACTTCAAGAAGTGGGAGCGGCTCCCGAACCTGAAGACGCCCGCGTCGCAACAGCGAAACGTGGTGCTCCACCCGGAGTTCGTCGACAGGCAGTACGCCTTCTACACCCGTCCCATGGACGGCTTCATCGACGTGGGTTCGGGCGGCGGCATCGGCTGGACGCTCTGCAAGGACATCACGACCGCCGTCACGGGCCCGGAGGCCATCATCGACGGCCGCGCCTACCACACGATCAAGGAGGTCAAGAACGGCCAGGGCCCGGTTCCCATCAAGACGCCGAGCGGCTGGCTGCACCTGGCGCATGGCGTGCGCAACTGCGCCGCGGGCCTGCGCTACGTGCTCTACATGTTCATGACCTCGCTCGAGGATCCTTCCCGCGTCATCGCCAAGCCTGGCGGCCACTTCCTTGCCCCCTATGGCGGCGAGGGCTTCGGGGACGTCTCAAACGTGACGTTCACGAACGGGTGGGTGCAGCTTCCGGACAAGGCGAAGACCGTCCTCATCTACTACGGCGGCTCCGACACGCGCTGCTATGTCGCGCGCACGAGCGTCGACAAGCTCGTGGACTGGTGCCTCAACACGCCGGAGGATGCCCTCACCACGCGTCGCGCCGTCGACCAGCGCCTGGCGCTGATCCGCGCCAACCGCGCGTACCTCGGGAAGTGACGGTCTAGGGCGCCGTCAGCGTGACGGTCGTTTGCCCGGCGGCGTAGGCCTGCTCGGTCGTGTTGCCCATGGGCCATCTGACGCGGATCTTCCGCGGAGGGTTGCCGTCCGGGTAGCCGAAGAAGCACGCCGGCGTGGACTGGCTGTAGTAGCCCGAGCCCGCATAGACCTCGAGCACCTCGGACGAACCATCCGCGAGTTCGACGGTCACGAGGGCCCCCACCGCGGTGGGATTGCCGGCGGGCCCATGGAGAAGGACCCGCAGGGGCCTGTGGCCGGCGACCCCGGAATTGTGGAAGGCGAGCGTCGTGTCGTCGTTCCTCGTGACGAGGAAGTCGGGCCAGCCGTCCTGGTCCAGGTCGAGGGCGGCCAGGGCCTTCGCGTCGCCGTTCACGACGAGCCCGCTCTCCGCGGGCGGGATCGCGCTTAGGTGGCCGTGCCCATCGCTCGTCAGCAGCTGGCTCAGACCGCCGTCGAAGTGGCCGACGGAGACAATGGGAGCGAACGAGTTCTGGACGAGGTAGAGACCCGCGTGGCCGGCCCCGTCGAAATCGCCGGCCACCATCCCCT
>Ga0302320_10003171_pt1 | contig 38384 bp, 34 predicted proteins | sample Bog_T0_3_FD_202130 | JGI IMG/M metagenome (GOLD analysis project Ga0302320, IMG submission 202130) | Peat permafrost microbial communities from Stordalen Mire near Abisko, Sweden - Bog_T0_3 | ecosystem: Environmental > Terrestrial > Soil > Wetlands > Peat | place: Sweden: Abisko, Stordalen Mire... | reverse complement strand
ATTCAGTCCGAATGTTCCGCGGCGAACGGACGGAGACCGCTCATCTTGGGATATTCGGAGGGGAAGGCGATCCTCAGAGAAAACCGATCAAACTGCAATCCTTGCAGCGATGCGGCGGGCAGCCGGGGAGCCCGTTAGAAAAACCATCCATTCTCGCTGGATGCCTTGAAGATAGATCCCACGAACCTTTCCAGCTCGAGGTTGAACTTCACGATCACACGGTCCGAGCCCCGCGTCAGTCCCCTCCCTACACCGAAGTTATACTCGAGACCGTGAGGAAGCTCACCCCAGAGCACCGGAAAAAGATAATGCTGCTGGTCCGGAACCGGATCGATCTGGTCGAGGAGGCCTTCGCCTCCGAAAAACTCCAGACCCGGGGAAAGTGTCCGTGTCCATCGGTATTGCAGTCCGGCGGCATAGCCGAATTCCACCCCCTGGACGCGGCCGACTCCGGCAAGGACCTTCTCGAACTGGGGATTCACGATGAACGAAAACCTCCCGAGGTCCTTCTCGACGATCGGCTTCAATTCAAGCTCCCGATTGGCATCGTCGAATTGGGGCGTCTTGTGCCATTCGAGTTCGGCATACCAGCCCACATCGACCGGCAGGACCTCCTGGTCGAATAGCCTTCCGCGCAATTCAAAATTGTCTCCGGCCCACTGCAGGCCCTGATCACCCGGCCGGGCCATTTCCAGGTTAACCGCGGCGTCGATCCGGTCCGTAAGCCCATAGGTGAATTCGAAGGAGTTGCAGGAAAGCCTCTGGCTTGGGACGGTGCCGGCCGCGATTCCCTGGCCGCCGGTATCGTGCCCGCCGGTCACAACCGCATTGTCGGACTCGTACTCGGCCATGCCGCGCGAAGTCGTGGCATATGGTTGGACCTCGAATTCCCAGGGATCGACCTGGGCTGGACAACGAGGCCCTGCAACGGCCCCGACGACGGCGACGAGGCAGACTAACTTGGCGTTCAAAGGGGTTTCCACGGACGGAATGCCATAGGAAGCTCAGTTGGCGATGATCGCCCCTTCGGGCACATCCTGATGAAAGTCATCGAAGAAGTCGTACTTCCCAGGGCGAAGCGCGGGCAGCCGGACCATGATGGATTCCCCGGGCTCAACTGCCTCCTCGCGATTCAGGCTGAAGCTCTCGAATTCTATGGTTTCGCGGCTCGAATTCACGACCCTGATCTTAATGGGCCTCCCCGAAGGGACAGTGATGGTTCCGGGAACGAAATGGTGATTCTTGAACTGGATCTCAGATGTTGCCTCAGGATTTTCAGGCGCTGCCGACGATGCAGTTGCCGCTACAACAAGTGATAATAATATGACCAATAAAGGATTAAAAATTATTATGAGTTTTCTCATTAGTGATAATGAGTATCACTCGCATAATATAGTGCGTCAAGCACTTTTGAGATTTGTTCTCGATATGAACGTGGAATCCGCAGTGCTGTGACCGGAATTAGGGACAGGTTCAAAAAGATGCGAAATCCACCACCCTGATGGTTGCTGCGTTTAACTCATTGGTTTGACCCGGCTCGTCGGGACGACAAGCCCCACCCCGGAATTCGTCTGCATTGTCCCGGGTTCAGTCGGGGGTCAACGGGGTCAGGCTGTTTTCAGGATATGCTGCCTTCAGGCGAGCTCGACGGGATCGCCCACGCGGAGCCGCTTGCCGGCCTCCGAGGGCGCGATGGAAGTGTTCACCGCAAAGCGGTAAAAATGGTTGAATCGAGATGCGTTCGCCCACGGCGGGAGAGTCCGGCGGCGCCGCTCCATGAATTCCTTCTGGAAGCCGGAGGTGGAGGCGCCCGTATCGGGATCCCTCGTGGGGACGACGCATCGCTGGCACGGATTGTGGCCAAGGATCCGGACGGCCCCGACATGAAAGGGTGCCTGTTCTTCAGGCCCCCTGTAGAGCCCGTCCTCCCAGAATGCGGGGATCCCCTCCCCGTCCACCTCCAGGTTGGCGCGGAAGCGCCGGCGCACGCTCTCGATGGGCAACGCCGGGTACCAGCCCGCGATCTCGCGCAGGCTCGCCGTGCTCACCAGGGTCGGCCCGAACGCCTCGCGGTCATCTGGAAAGCCGCTGACGGGCTCCCTCTTCAGCGACACCACAAATCCAAAATATCCGCTGAGCCAGCGGTTGAGGGTATCCGGCTCGGCGAGGACGAAGCGCTCCTCCGACGAGGTTCCCTGTTCCGAGAGCGCGACTTCGCGAAAGGCGGCATCAAAGCGGCTCCGCAGCCGATGGATGCGAACGTCCCTCTTCCCGTTCAAAACCTTTCCCTGGGCGTCGACAATAGAATAAACCCTGTCGTTCTCCAATATCCCGCCGGGAGTGATGCCGGCCTCGTTGAGCGAAACGCCATCCAGCGACTTGATCGGGAAAACAAGGATACTGTCCAGATGCACGCGCATGGCGACACCTCCCGTATCCTGCGCCACGGGGCTGCTCAAGCCGAATGCTCCGGCAGGTTGCTGAAGATCCACGCTTGCCCTTCGTCATTTCCCGTGCCCCGCGGGGCCTCCCTGCCCCGGGGCGGACCGCATGGCGCCGACTCGCCGGACGGTCCCCTCCCCGAAGCAGGGAGGCTGTTGGGCAGGCCTCAGGCCTCCACAAAGCCCCTTTCGGCTTCCGCGCTGATCGCCTGGTGCCGCTCGGGCCTGGCGATGTACATCAGAAGCACCCGGAGCGCGCCGATTGCGAGGTACCCCAGGAAGACATACGGATAATAGTTCTGGGGCGGAGCGGGAACAGGATACACGCTCCCGATCGCGGGAATCAGCATCAGCACGACCCCCGCAGCACAGAAGAGGACGTCCTTGACCTTGAGCGCGCCCCGTTTCTTGAGGAAAACGGGGGCGGCCAGCGTCACGAGGAAATAGGCGCCGAGGAAACCGAACGCGCCCATCGTTCCCGCGTCGTTGAATATGTCCAGGACCTCCATGCCGAAGTGCTTCATCCTGCAGACTGCCGAGATCCCGAACATCAGGACGCCCATGACGGCGAGTGCGACGTGGGGCGTCTCGTGCACCTTGTGGACGGCGCTTGTCGCCTTCGGGTAAAATTCGTGGCAGCCCATGGCGAACATCACGCGCGCGCCGGCATTGAGGCACGATAGGGCCAGCGCGAAGAAGCTGAACATGGCGCCGGCCGAGAGGAGCGGCGAGAGGGCGCCCGCCCCGAACCGTTCGGCGAGCACGTTCAGGGGCGCGTCGATCTTGTCCAGGGTGTCCTTGTAGCCGTGCGTTCCCAGCACCTCGATATAGCTCACGAATATGAAGAAGACCCCCGTGGCGATGAGGCTCCAGATGATGGAGCGGGGGATCGTCTTGAGGGCGTCCTTCGCCTCCTCGCCAAACGCGGTCGAGCTTTCAAAGCCGACAAGGCTGAAGATGGCCACGACGACGCCCAGCCCCAGGCTCGAGAGCGACACGTCCTTGAAGGCGAACTGCGTGGGATCGGGCGCAAACGAGGTCTTGCCGAGGACCACGAAGCAGAGGATCAGGATGAGCAGGCACGAGAACCCCTCGAGCGCGAGCATCACGATCGTCGAGATCTTGATGTCCTGATAGGCGATGAGGAAGCAGGATCCCACGCAGGCCGCAAACAGCAGGACCGGAGGGGCGTTGATATGGGCCATCTGCAGGAGCTTGTCGGCAAACACCGTGAACCCAGTGGTCCCGGCGATCCCGATGAACAGATAGGCCCAGACGAGGCACCAGCCGCACATGGAGCCACCGCCGGCCCCCAGGCCCGAGCAGGCGTAGCTGTACATGGAGCCCGTGCCGGCGCCCCGCTTCGCGAACTGGTTCAGGTTGTAGGCGACAAACAGGAGCATGACGGTGGCGACGGCATAGGAGAGCCAGCTCATGTTCCCCGAGTTCGAGAACATGAGCGGCACGATGAGGGCCGCGGTCATCGTGGGGGAGATCAGCGCAATGTTCTGCGCCAGCAGCTCCACGAAATTAAGAACTCCCGGCTTAAGACGGGGGTCCGTAGACCCCGATGGCGATTGTGTTACCCTGTTCATGATTTTGATGTGGTTGCGATTTCATTGCGTATCCCTTGGGCGAGGTGAACTCGGGGTAACTTTGGGGAATTGAATGTCAGGAGGTGTCCTGGCCGGGCACGGCCACCAATAGGATCTCGGCCTCAAGTCCGGACCGGGCGGCAAGCCGGTGGGGAAGCCTCGCATCGAAATGCGCCGCATCGCCGGCTTCCAGTTCATGGGCCTGTTCGCCGACCGACAGCGTCAAGTCGCCGGAGAGGACATAGATCCATTCCTCGCCGTCGTGTTGCCGGCGTTCGACGCCCTCGCGGCCCGGGGAGACGACGACCCGCATCGGCTGGAGACGCAGGGGACGGCTCATGAACGAAAGGGGCCAGCAGGTGAGGCCGTCGGCCTCGTGTGAGGCCACGGCGCCGCGTCGGACGATGAGAATCTGCCTCGACTCCTCGCCTTCGAACATGGAGGCGAGCGAAACCCCGAAGAGCCTCGTCAGCGTCAGCACCGCGGCGATCGACGCCTGCCTGTCTCCCGTCTCAAGGCGCGAGAGGTAGCCTTTGGAAAGGCCGCACTGCCTGGCGAGCTCGTCGAGGGTCCAGCGCCGCCCAAGCCTGAGCGCCCTAAGGCGCACACCAAAGGAGGCCAGCTGCTCCTGAAATAAGTCTGTCGTCATCGGTGGAGTTGCCAGTTCGGCAACTCCCGTTGACAAGCAGGTAACATGCCACCTGCCTCATTATCGCCCGACGTAGGATATGCGCCAGATCGTGTCGTTGGCGTCGTCGCTCACGAGAAGGGCCCCGTCCCTGGCGACGGTGACACCCACCGGACGTCCCCAGACGTGGCCGTCGTCGATCACGAATCCGGTCAGGAAGTCCTCATATTCCCCGGTGGGGACGCCGTTGCGCAGCAGCACGCGAACCACCTTGCTTCCCGTGCGGGTTGTCCGGTTCCAGGAACCGTGGAACGCGGCGAAAATGTCGCCGCGATATTCCGCCGGGAAGGCCGACGGTCCCGAAATATCCGCAGGATAGAAGGTCATCTCGAGCGATGCCGAATGGGACTGCACCGGCACGTCGGGCACCGACACATGGCCGGCCAGGTCGGGCCTTTCATGGGCATGTCGGGGATCCTCGTGGTCGCCAAGATAGTACCAGGGCCAGCCGTAGAAGCCCCCCTCCTTCACCCGGGTGATGTAATCCGGCACGAGGTCATCGCCCAGGGCGTCGCGCTCATTGGTGGAACACCAGAGTTCGCCGGTTGCCGGCTGCACGGCGAGCCCGACGGCGTTCCGGATGCCGGTCGCGAAGAACTGGAGCGGCTGGCGTCCCTCCGGGTCGGTCACAAGGATGTCCGCGCGGTTGGCCTCGTAGCCCCAGGCGGACCCCAGCGCGTGCGAAGCCTGCCATGTGTCGACTTCAGAAGGGGATTTCACCGCCATTCCGTCCGCGATATTCGATCCGGAACCGACGGAGATGAACATCCGCTTTCCGTCGGGCGAAAAGACCACGTCCCGGGTCGTGTGCCCCCCGGTGCTGTCCGTGAGATGGGGAACAACGGTCTGCGCGGGCCCGCTCGCCTGCAGGTCGCCGTTGCGGTAGGGAAAGCGGACGACCGAATTCAGGTTGGCGACGTAGACCCACCGGGGATCCCCTCCCAGGGGATAGAACGCGATGCCAAACGGACCGCTGAGGCCGTCGGCAAAGATCACGTTCTGCGACGGGGAGTCCGCCCCGTCAGCCGTCCTTAGCACGCGGATACGCCCACGGCGTGTTTCGGCGATGAAGATGTCCCCGTTGGGCGCCGTCATCATCAGCCGCGGCCCGGAGACATCGGCCTCGAAGAGCCTGACCTGGAAACCCTGGGGGACCGAAAGCGAGGCCCCGGCGGGCCGTTCGAGCGTGCTTGGGGAATTTCCCGCCGACACGGTCGCAAAGGGGGGCGGCAGGTCCTCCAACCGGATCCGATGCCGCACTCCGGGAGCGTCGTTGCGCCAATCGCCCGGGCTTTGCAATTGTGCTGCGGGCGCCTGGGCCACCGACGACGGCGCGATCGGGCGCAGGGTCGAAAGGAAGGCGATCAGATCGCCGCGGTCCCTGGGATTGGCAACGATGATCGCCATCGTGGTCCCCGGCACGAAGAGTCCGGGCCCCGAGAGGAATTTGTCGAGGTTGCCGGCATCCCACGTGAGGCGCGACGCCACGAGGGCCTTTGAATAGCCGAACCTGGGAACGGAAGCCGCGGCGCGCCCGACGACGCCTGCAAGCACGGGACCCTGGCCCACCACCGGCTTCGTCTCGAGGCCCGTGACGTGGCAAAGCGCGCAGTTCTGTTGAAAGAGGACCCGGCCGCGATTCGCGTCGCCGGCCAGCCCGGAGTTGTTCCCACGCCCGCAGCCGGTGCCCAGGAGAAGGGCCAGAATGGAGGATGATACGAGGGCGAGAGGGGTGATTCGCATGGGAAAGGTTAAAAGCAAGCGGGTCTTCGGCGGAAAGCAACCGTCCGAGGCGGAAACTCGCTGCCTCAATCGGGGATGTCGGACCGGGCTTTCTGCGGACGAATCGGCTTAATGAACAACCAGTTGGAAGAAGGGGCCCAAAGCCGGGTTTCGGGTGGGCAACGGGATGCCACGGCCTCCGCCGCACTACCTTTTATTAACGGTTTTGGCCCACACTTTGATTAGGCTGCCGACCCGGCAGGCCGTAGGATGTGTCCATGAGCCCGGTCCGTCGATGCATCCTGGTGGCCGCCCTCGGCTTGGCAGCAGGGTTCGCCCAGCCCACCTTCGCCGTGGTGCCTCCGGTGCCCTGCAAGAGGGGACCCGAGGCGATCGCGGAGGCGCTGCTCAGGGCGATTGAAAAGTCCGACTACGCATCCATCGCCGCCCGCCCCGACTGGCAGCCGTCGCCAGGGACCAGGGAAGTGTTCAACTCGGCCGAGTCGAGGATTGGAGACCGCCTCAGCAAACCCTACCGAGTGTTGCCGCTCGGGGACCTGAAAAGGGACGGGCGTCAGGTTTCACTTTGGAAGATCGTTTTCCTGGATGGAGGCGATGAGATGCTCGTGAGCCTGTGCCTCAAGGACGGCAAGGCCACCGGCTTTTCGGTCGATTGAATTTGAACTCACCGCTTTTCCCAATCCCTGACGGCCCCCGGGACGATGCGGAAGAGCGGATGGGGCTCGGGCCTGGCGAGCGCCGCGATCGCGCGGTAGGTCCCGGGGGACCGCCTGCGGAGCTTCGCGCGGAGGTGTTTCCATTCGTGGAGGAGCTGGCCCTCGCTTTCCTCGATCGGCGCCACGCGCGGCGTCCTGGAAATGCGGCTCGCGTCGAAATTGTACCCGCGACTCCGCGCCTCGGCCTCGAGGCCCCGGAGGAAGGCCGCCACCGAAGCCACCGGCCGCCTCTGCTCCTTGAATCGGATCAACTGGGGATGGTGCCGGTAGCCAACCGTGCGACCGGCCAGAACCTTCTGTGCCAGCAGCGCCTCGCGCCAGGCTGCCACCAGGCCCCTGGCATCGAGGTACTTTGGGTGAACGGTCCAGAGTCTCATTTCGATTGGCGACAGATTGACCATGAATTGGCCGCGGATTCGAACAATAACAGATCAGCAGGCTGTTGAAAAACTCTGCTGAGCCGTCGTTGCGATCAGAAGTCGCTCTCCGCAAGGCGGCTTGGGACCAAACTGCGGCCGACCTCGATACCATGGCCAGGATTGGTGTTGCCGGGAAAGGGCCGGCCAACCATGGCCATAACTGTCATGAACACGCTCAATCCCGCGGAGGTGCGAGTCCTCGCCTCGCTTATCGAGAAAGACGTCACCACGCCGGACTATTATCCACTGACCCTTAATGCGCTGACCAACGCCTGCAGCCAGACCTCGAACAGGGATCCGGTCATCGCATTCGCCGACCAGACCGTGGTCCGCGCCCTGGACTCGCTGCGCGAAAAGAAACTGGCCTATGTTTTCCAGGGGGCCGACAGCCGTGTCCCAAAGTACGGGCACCGCATAGCCGAATGTTTCAGCCTTGCCAGACCCGAGATCGCAGTCCTTTGCACACTCATGCTCCGCGGACCCCAGACGGTGGGCGAGATCCGCGGAAGGTCGGCGCGGATGCACTCATTCCAAAGCCTCGGGGAAGCTGAAGGAGTCCTTGATTCGCTCGCCGCAAGGAGCCCCGAGGCACTCGTTGTGAGGTTGCCGAGGCAGTTGGGCATGAAGGAGCAGCGCTTTGCTCACCTTCTGGCCGGCGAGGTGCCGCAGCCGGCGGCCGATACAGAAACGAATCCCGAGGCGGGTGTCCTGGAGGTTCGTCTTGAAAACGAGCGGCTCGCCAGGCTTGAGGAAGAGTCTGCCGCGCTCCGCAGGGAAATCGCGGAATTGAGGCGCGAATTCACGGACTTCAGAAAACAGCTGGAATAGGGCCGCTACTCGGTCACGGGGCCGAAGTCATCGGAATAGTACTCCCGATTCTTCTTATTGTATTCGTAGTTCTGGAAATTGATCGTGTAGTTGGGATACAGCCTTTCGAGGATCGCGCAGATTTCCTCCGAGGGATTGCTCGTCTCGATCCCGAGCTTGTTCGAGATGGACCAGAGGGTTTCGGCCGCGTGATCTCGGCGGTCCGCGAACACGTCGTTGGGCGAAAAGAGGAGTCCGCGACGCTTTGCTGCTATCACGCGACGCTTTGCCTCTAGGATGATGTCTCCGGAGACCACATGACTATTTCGGCTGTTTGCCGCCGGCTCTAAAGGGGTTGCGGGTGGAAAGTCGGCCACCCGGTCCTTCTGCCGATGTCGGCGATTCCGACAGTGGCGTCGGATTTATTTACGAATTTTGGAACTCGCCCCGAACCAAAGCGCGATACGTAAAATTTAAGATGTTTATGAATAACAAGTTATTCATTGACCGGCACCCTAGGCGCACATCGTGCTCTGGAATTGGGAGCATTTTCCCGACAGTTTTACACCAAGAACTTTCATAATTTTCCCAATCAGTCCCCATTCGGGCGCCTTATTAAACAGGCCTCCCGGACTGGACGGATCCACCGACGAAAAATGAATCACTCCCCGGATACTCCGAAGATCCAGAACCGGCCGGCTTCCGGCGGGTTTCTCCGGGTGGCCTTCATAGCGATCTTCATCCTCTCCTGCCTGGCGGTTGCCACGGCAATCGTCGTCCGGCTGGCTATGAGCCGCGTTCGGAGCCAGATCGTCCAAGCCTGCGAGCCCGGCAACCCGGCGATCGAGGCCGTCGCCGCCGTCATCAGGCGCGAGGGGAAGACCCCCCTTGAGGAGGTTGCGCTCGTGTCCCTGGCCGCCGACCATCTTCTCGACTATGACCGGAGCCTCAATGTCTACGGGCCGGGCATACCCACGGTGAGCGCAATCCTGGAGCGCCGGAGGGAGGCCCACTGGCTCTACCCCCGCGGCGACTGCAAGGAGAACGCCGTCATCGCCGGATCCCTGCTTTCCGCCCTAGGCATCCGATGGGAGCCCGAGACAAGCCTGCCGCTGGGGCATGCCTGGGTGCGCGTTCACCTCGCCGCCGGAAGCTGGGACATCATGGCTGTGCCGGCCAAGAACCTTGCCTGGCTCGGCTCAGGCGGCTTGGAGGCGTATTCCTTTCTCGCCGGAGGTTCGGCGGTCCCCATCCGGGCCCCCGACTCGCGGAACCTGCAGCCCCTGGCCCGCCTGATCTTCAGCGGCGGAATCGCCCCAAGCGATCATCCGGTGAACGATGCGGCCGCGCTCGGACTTGTGATCGTGACACCCGGCGGAGTCTGCAACCATTCGCCGGTCAATTTCATCGGGCTCAACGAACCCGAAAATTCCGAAACCGCGGCCTGGACCCGTTCCCGGGTCGCGGGATTTCCCCTGGGCGAGCCCCTTTGAGGAGCGTGCGGTGCGTCGCGGGCCCGGCTACCCGCCCACCGGCGGATGGATGAGATCCGCGATTTCCGGGGAGGAGATGTTGTCGAGGGTCACGAGACTGCAACCGGTGTCGATGTTTGGATCGACCTGCCTGCCCTGCAGGTGGGCGACCACGGTCTGGATTCCCGTATAACCCATGAGGAAGGGGTTCTGGACGACGATTCCCTGGACGTCGCCGGCGTTCAATCCGTCCAGCGTGGCGGTGCTGGAGTCGAACACGACCAGCTTGACCTTTCCTCCGGCAAGGTGTGCCTCCCTCAACGCCCTGAGCATTCCGACCGAGGCTATCTCGTTGGAGCAGAAAATCGCATCGACCGGAGAATCCTGCGCCTTGAGGAGTGCCGCTGCGGAAGCCTGTGCCGCCTCATAGGTCGCGCCGGCATAGTGGCTGGAGTCGACGACCTGGATGTTCTGAAACTGGTTTTCGATCGCGTCGAGGAAGCCGCTTTCACGGGCCCGCGTTCCCGCGGAGTACTTGAGGAAGCGGAAGACGATCACACGCCCCTTCCCTCCCAGGAGGCTTCCGACGCGGCGGGCCGCCACCAGGCCTCCCTTGTAGTTGTCGGTGGCAACAAAACTGATCTGGGACGCATCGTTCAGGCCCGAGTCGATCACGACCGTGGGGATACCGGACCGGGCGGCCGCCGTCACCGGGCCGCAGAGGACCTGCACGTTGGTCGGCGACAGCACGATTCCGCTGATCTTCCTCGCCACAAAGTCATTCACGAGTTGGGCCTCCTCCGCGTCGGCGCTTTCGCTTGAGGGAGCGGCCCATTCGATCCTGACGTTCACTCCCTTGGTCGCGAGGTCCTGCTGGGCCTTCACGGCGCCCGCATGCACCGTCTTCCAATACTCGTTTGCGTTGCCCTTGGTCACGAGGGCGATGTCAAAGGTCTGGGCATTGGCTCCCAGAGCCCCTGCCAGGAATAGGAGGGCACAAAGACTTTTCATCTCAAAGAGAGAACTCGGGCGTATCGGGTGCAACTTTAGCGAAAAGTGGCGATCTACAGGCGGAATCCGGGCAGTCGTCTGTTTCCAATCCCCTCCAATTGATTTTCCCTCGAAGGCAGTTGAAATGAGCGGCATTCCGCCCAAGGCTCCAGACAGCATCATGCGACGCTTGCTCCCCCTCATGACGATCGCTTCAATCCTCACACTCGGCTCCGGCGCCGGCGCCCAGGTGCGGATCGATTCGGGGCTGGTTGAGGGGCTACCCGCATCCCACCCCGGGATTCTTGTGTTCAGGGGAATCCCCTACGCGGCGCCTCCGCTCGGCAGACTTCGCTGGGCCGAGCCGCAGCCGGTGGCTCCTTGGGAGGGGGTCAGGAAGGCCGTGGACTTTGGGCCGAGGGCGATGCAGGGCCCCATCTATTCGGATATGATATTCCGCGACAACGGGCCCTCCGAGGACTGCCTCACCCTCAACGTCTGGACGCCCGCGGGACCGGCAGGCGGGAATCTTCCCGTGATGGTGTGGATCCACGGCGGCGGCCTCCAGGCGGGGTCGTCGTCGGAGCCTCGCCAGGATGGGGGCACCCTCGCCGCAAAGAGCGTGGTCGTCGTCAGCCTCAACTACCGGCTGGGCCTGTTCGGCTTTCTCGCCCACCCCTGGCTTACGGCGGAGTCCGGGCGCGGGGCCTCGGGCAATTATGGGTTGATGGATCAGATCGCCGCCCTGAGGTGGGTGCGAAGGAACATCGCCGCCTTCGGAGGAGACCCCGGGAACGTGACCCTCTTCGGGGAGTCGGCCGGCGCCTACTCCACGAGCCTTCTGATATCCTCGCCCCTGGCGCGCGGGCTGTTCCAAAAGGCCATTGTCGAAAGCGGCTCGTTTTACCGCACGAGGGAAAACGGCCGGGAGAATGATACCCCGCTGACGGAGGCCGAGGAAGTCGGGGTCGAATTCGCCGCCAAGGTGGGCGCAAAATCCCTCGCAGGGCTTCGGGCCATGCCGGCCAACAGGCTTCTCGGGGCGTACCTGAAGGCGCCATCCCTCGAGATGGACGCAATCTTCGACGGCCATGTCGTTCCCGCCGACAACTACAAGGCCTGGGAGGAAGGCAGGCAAAACCCCGTGCTTCTGCTTGCGGGTTGGAACGCCCAGGAGAGCAGCGTTTACGCGGCCTTCGGAAAAAAGCGCCCGACGGCGCGAAGTTTCGCCGCGGATGTGAAGCGTGCCTATGGAGACCGGGCAGCCGCCATCCTCGGGCTCTATCCCGCGCAGACCGACAGGGAGGCCGCCATCTCGGCAGGCGACCTCGCCAGCGACCAGTTCATCGGCTATTGCGCCTGGAAGCTGATCGACGCGCAGCTCAGGTCGGGTGTGTCTCCGGTCTACCGCTATTCGTTCGACCGGGCTGTGCCGGTCGCGCCCGGCACAATGATCAACGGCGCCGCCGCCACCGGAGCCGACATCGGGGCGATCCACTCCTCTGAGATTTCGTATGTCTTCGGGGCGCTCGCGGACGTCCCCGGCGTTTCCTGGACCCCCGGGGATTGGCGCCTGTCGGAGGCCATGGCCTCCTATTGGACAAACTTTGCAAGGACAGGGAACCCCAACGGCCCGGGCCTGCCCGACTGGCCGGCGTTCTCGGGAGGGGCAGGAGGCCGGGTCCTCCATCTCGATCTCGGCATTCACACCTCTCCGGAGGCGAACAGGGCACGCTATGAGTTCTGGGACGCCGACGCGGCGCCCCGCCGCCAGAGGGATTGAAATTTCCTGTCACGGGCAGGCAGAATTCCGCCACTTCATCCGCAATGAAGAAACTGCCTGCCGCCGCCGCGCTCGTCGCCCTTGTCCTTGTGTCCTCCCCTTCCCGCCTGCCCGGCGCCGATCTGTCACCGGGCAACTGGCCCCGCGGCGAGAGGGATCGTTTGGAAAAGCTCGAAAGCCTGACCTGGTCTCCGCAGGAGGCCCGGACCATCGGGGGAAAAAACGGGATCGTCTCGGCAACGGTTTCCCCCATCGCCGCGTACGCCGGGATCCAGGCGCTGAAGGAAGGCGGCACCGCCGCGGATGCCGCTGCCGCGGTGGCCCTCACCCAGGTGACGACCCAGCTGGGTTCCGTCGTGTCGTACGCCGGCATCTTTACGATGCTCTATTATGACGCGTCGACCGGCAGGGTCACCTCCATGGACGCGGGCTACAACTCCTACCTCGGCGAGACAGATCCCCGCAGCATTCCCGTGGGTGACATGGGCCCGCTCAATTTCGGGAGGAGGCCCACCGGGGGCGGAGCCAAAGGGCGCGAGACGCTGGTCCCTGGATTCATGGCGGGCGTCGAGGCAATGCACTCCCGATTCGGCCGTCTGCCGTTCGGCGACCTTTTCCAGCCCGCAATCTGGTACGCCGGGCACGGCATCCGAATTTCGGGCAACCTTCAGGCGCTTTTTGCGATGAGGGCAAAGTTCCTCCAACGCACGCCTGAGGGAAGGCGCTTCATGGGCCAGGCTGGCACCGCGATCCCAACGGCAGGCGATCTCTTCGTCCAAGCGGACCTGGCGGCGACGCTCTCGGAGATCGCCACCCACGGATCAGCCACCATGTACACGGGGCGGTGGGCACGCGACTTCGTCCGGATTGTGGGGCGCGAAGGGGGCCGGGTGACCATGGAGGATCTGGGGCGGTACCGGCCAATCTGGAGCGAACCGTACAGGGACAACGTCTTTGGCCGCACGGTCTACGCCAACGGCCCCCCTCACTACGGGGCGTACAATCTCTTTGCGGGGCTCAACCTGGCCGGGGAGCGCGGCCTCGACCGCAAGGGGCCCTACTGGCGCGACCCGGACACCTTCCAGGACCTCACGCACATCAATAATGTCATCGAGGGGGCCCTTACTACGGACAAGCGCACATCAGAATTCTTCATGGGGAAGGGCATCGACATTTCGCCGGCGGCCCTGATCACCAAGAAATTCGCAAGGGGGGTGGCTCCCTATCTCGACGAGGTCTTTGCCCCGCCGAAGGACGGCGGCCCGGGGCACTCGAACGCCATCGTCGTCGTCGACCGCGAGGGCAACATCGCTGCGGTCACCCACACCATCAATGCCGTGGTCTGGGGCGACACCGGCATCGTCGTCGACGGAGTGCCGATCCCCGATTCGGCCGCATTTCAGCAGGAGACGCTCGCCGCCATCCGCCCCGGCGAAAGACTTCCCCATGGGATCCTCGACACCCTGGCATTCGACGGCGAAAGGCCCGTGCTCGCCACCGCGAGCATCGGCTCCTCGCTTGCGGAGGAGACGCTCCGGGTCCTTCTGAGCGTGGTCGGCCAGCGCCGAAGCCTCGCCGAGGTCATGGCCGCCCCGCCGGTCCTCGCCCAGTTCAGCCTCGGACCGACCGACGCGATCGGCACCCGGAAGCCTGTCCCCGTTCCCGGGGGATCCTACGGCGCGAAGTTTGCCGCGGACCTGAAGTCTCGGGGTATGCCTCTGGTCGAGGTCCCGCCGCAGACTGTCGAGGCCCTGCGCGGAACCCTTGCAGCCGTGGCGATAGATCCAGCCACCGGAGAGGTCTCCGCCTTCGACGAGCCGGGAACCATGGTCTTCAACAGCGCCTACTGACCGCGGCTCCCGGGAGATCCAGCTCCACTCAAGGAAGCTGGTAGATGGCGCAGAGTGCGACGCCCGTGGAATTGCCCTGGCCGGCGACTTCCGCGGTGTACCCGCCGGGCGGAAGGGTGAGCAGCACCTCCGAATCCGCGGAATCGGGCTGCAGGACGGGGTTCGCATAGGCGGCGGCAGCGGCCTTGAGCAGCACCGGGTTCGTCCCCCACCCGGCATTTGAGTAGAGCGTTGCCCCGGAGGAATCGTGGATCGTGAGCACGGTATTCTGGAGGACCCCGGAGACACCCTCCGAGGCGAGGCCGGGCCCGATGGCCTGGATGAGGACGGTGCGCGACGTGGATCCGCCGATATAGAAGCCGCCAATCAGGATGTTGGCTCCCGTGCCCACGAAGGCGCGCGATGAGATGTTGACGAGGAATCCCGGGTTGGCCGTCGAAACGATGGAGACAGCGGCCTGGCTGGAGGGAGTCGAACCGGTTCCATTGGTGGCCACGAAGGTGTAGTTGCCTTGGCTTGCGGTTGTCGGATTGGTGATGACGAGCTGGGGCCCGGAGGAACCGGTGACGGCGTTCGCCGTCGTCCCCGCCGGGCTGTCGGACAGCGGGCTTCCGTTGAACTCCCACTGATAGGAGACCGCGTTGGCCGCGCCTGCCGTGAGGACAACAGTGGAGCCCGAGGCCACCGTCTGGGGGGCCGGCTGCAGAGTGATCGCGGGCGCCGTGAGGGGAGCAGCAACGACGAAATGGGCCGCCGTCAGCGGCGGAAGCTTGTACGTGAACTGGTTCCCCGAAATGGTCGCCGAGGCCCGCTGGGTAATCGTCGAGCTGGTCGAGTCGAACGCGTAAACCTGGGCCGTGGTGTAGGCCACCGGGCCTTGGATCTGGAAGCTCACGTCGGCCGTCGCCTTGTAGCTCTTGTTCAGCGCGACGATGTGGATGCCGTTCGCAGAGTCGACGGAGGCGTAGGCCGAGGAAGTCACAGTATCGGAATCCGTCTCCGAAATCCTCGTGCCCCCGAATTTGCCTCCCTGGCCATCGTAGTTGAGATAGAGGTTGAAGGCCGCGGACTCATACAGCGGCGGCGGCGAGCCGTGCAGGAGCCAGAGACAGCCTAGGTAGACGCCGTATTTACCGTAGATGCCGAGAACGTCGGCCTCGGCGATCCCCCCGGAAATGTCGCTTTCGCCGCCGTAGTTGTATTCGGTGAACGACAGCTTGGTGCCCGGATAATACTTCGCGATCGATGCCTGGATGTTGGGGATCCACGGCAGGTATTGCGAAAAGTACTGCTGCACCCAGCTGTCCTCTACGAAAGTGGGGTCCCAGAGGACCCTCGGGGACTGGACTCTCTCCATGTCGCAGCCGATGTTGGTTGAAAAATCGGTCTGGTTCGACACCGACTCGTTCGGACTTCCGCCCGAGTCATCGGTGTAGCGGTGGAGGTCGAGCACGTCCAGCAGCCGGGTCCCCGCCGCGGCGGAAGCCTGGCTCATCTGGTCGAGGTAATAGTCGAGGAACCAGCGGTAAGCGGGGTTCGCGGCCTGGATCGAGGTCCAATCCGGGGCGTTCTGGAAGGTGAAGTAACCCTCGCTGCCGTAGGAGACGGGGCCGAGAACGTCGGCAGCCGGGTCCATGTGCTTGACCGTCTTCGCCATGCCCACCGACAGCGTCAGGAAGTCGCCGCATGTCTTCTGGACGGGACTGATTTCCGAGTGCGTGGAAGACCAGAGGTCGGGTTCATTGTCGAGGTCGTAGCCCTTGACTCCCGTGGGCCCGGAGGCGCTCCCGTACTTTTGGACGATGTGGTTCAGGAACTCATCCATGTAGATCTTGCCGTCGGTGAGGTTGGGCGAACTGGGGAATACCCCTCCGGGCGTGTCGTTGATCACCGGAAAGAAGCGCGACGACGGAGCGTCCTGCGTCGTCGGGACCGGTCCGCTTTCGTCGGCGGACACATAGCCCGCCATTTGCACCGTGAGGACCGTGTAGGGGGAGCCCTCCGCGAGAGACTGGTCGTGGAACTGGGTCACCGCGATCGCCGGGATGCCCTGCTGGTTCGAGGGCAGCCCCGAGACCATGAAGTTGTCGTTCTCGTATAGGTAGTCGGATCCGGCGTTCGAGGCGTTGGTTTCCCAATTGTAGGCCGTCATCCTGTTTCCCCCCTGCCTTCGGGAACCCGGTGTGGCGACTCCGGGCAGGTCCTGGTCCACGCCGTAGATGTAGGGGCTGATCGGAGCGCGGCCGGAGCCGGGATCGACATTGACCTGGATTGCAATGTCGGCGCCGAAGGCGCAGCTGGAGACGAGCCAGAGACAAAGGGGTATGAGTTGCAGCGGCAGGGGTCTGGAGGCATGCATCAGCTGTCCATCCGGATCCCAATCCCGGTTGGCCGCAACCCGATTCGATTGGAGGTAGCGGTACGTATTGGAAGGGAGAGCTAGCAGGGTGTTCGCCAAAAGGCGCGGGCACGGTGGACGGACTGCGTTGTATCCGGACGACGAGCGCGGTTGGCCCGCGTTGGTCTTGGCGGGGATGTCGCTCTCGGGAGTAGAATGTGGTCGAGTCATGTCTTTTAGCGGGTCGGCCGGAAATTGGCGTTGCTCCGCCGGGCCCGTGTCTTGTGGCGAACACTCGCCTCGTATGCGGGCAGGTCGCCGACGAAGCCCAAGCGATTCCGATCTGCTCTTAAAAACGCACCCCTACCCGATTGAGGTCGCATTTGGTTTGAACCGTTCTGATCGGAGGGTTCAGTTCCGGGCATGCCTGAGATCGGTTTCCGTAGCGCGACCTCCAGCGATCGCGAGTGGCTCTATGAACTCAAGCGGGTGACGATGGGCGGGTATGTTTCGGAAACCTACGGCTGGGACGAATCCTTCCAACGCCACAGGTTTGAGGAGAACTTCAAGCCCGGCGCGCTCAAAATCGTGCGGGTGGACGGCGAGGATGCCGGGCTCCTCGATGCCGAGGAGGGGCCGGACCACGTGGCGCTCAACAGGATCGAGCTGCTTCCGAAGTTTCAGCGCCGCGGCCTGGGAGGACGGGTGATCCGCGGGCTGCTCGCAGACGCCCGGCGCAAGGACAAGCCGGTCCTGCTCCAGGTGCTTCGCGTGAATCCGGCCCGGGCCCTTTACGAGCGGCTTGGCTTCACCGCCTACGAGGAGACAAAAACCCACTACAAGATGAGATTCCAGCAGGAAGATCCATTTTCTTGATTGATCGGTTTCGGCCTCCGGACAGGCTGACCTAATGTCCCAAGCTGTGCTTCGAATCGGCATCATTGGCTGCGGCAACATCTGCAACCAGTACTTTGACGGCCTCGCAAAATTCCCCTTTCTGGCAGTGACAGGGGTCGCCGACCTGGACCCGGCCAAGGCCGAGGCGAAGGCCAGGGAGCGCGGCGTGAAGGCCTACCGCCCGGACGACCTGCTCGCGGAGGGCAAGGTGGACCTCATCATCAACCTGACGGTCCCCAAGGCCCATGCTGCGGTCAACCTGTCGGCACTCAAGGCGGGCAAGCACGTCTACACCGAGAAGCCCTTCGCCCTCAAGCTGACGGAGGCCCGCAGGGTGCTCAAGCACGCCAAGGCCTCCGGCCTGCGCGTCGGCTGCGCCCCGGACACGTTCCTTGGGGGAGGCTTGCAGACGGCGCGCGGCCTCATCGACGCCGGAGCCATCGGCGAACCCGTCGCGGCTGTCGCGAACATGGCGGGGCACGGGCCCGAAGGCTGGCACCCGAATCCCGAGTTCTTCTACCAGGCTGGCGGCGGCCCGATGCTGGACATGGGCCCCTATTACCTGACTGCCCTGGTAAATCTCCTCGGCCCCGTGAAACGCGTGACCGGCTCGGCCCGGAGCTCCTTTGAGGAGCGCGTGATCGGCAGCGGCGCCAGGAAAGGTGAGCGCATCAAGGTCGAGGTCCCCACCCATTACGCAGGGGTCTACGATTTCGAGGCCGGCCCCATCGCCTCGGTCGTCATGTCCTTTGACGTCTGGACTCATACTCTTCCCATCATCGAGGTTTACGGCAAGGAGGGCACCCTGCGGGTGCCCGATCCGAACACCTTCGGCGGGGTCGTCGAGATCCGGATGGGCAAGGAGCCCAACTGGCGGAAGGTTCCCCTCACCCACAGCGATGCGGTCGGACGGGGCATCGGCGTTGCGGACATGGCTTCAGCCATCGTCAACGACCGGGCCCACCGCGCGAGCGGAGACCTTGCCTACCACGTCCTCGAGGCCATGCAGGCGGTGCAGCTGTCGTCCGAACAGGAGGCCCCCGTCCACTTGAAGAGCACCGTCCTCCGTCCGGCTCCGCTGCCCCCCGGCCTGAAGCCCGGAGAGATCGGCGACTGAGGGGAAGTAGGGGCGCTGTCATGGCGCGGGGCGCCTTGACTCCGGCCGAGCCTTGGCCCACTTCGGTGAAGAGTCGAAACATTACCCCTCCCCTATGAACCCCAAGCTCCGACTGGCTGCGGCGGCTGCAGCCCTGTTTTTCACCCGTCTTTGCGCAGATCCCGTGATCCCGCGCCCGCCTGCCGACAAATCGATGAAACCGGAGGAGACCGAGGTGTGGACTCCCGTGCCCCCGGTTGTCTCCGCACCGGCCGGTGCCGTCCCGTCCGACGCCACGGTCCTCTTCGACGGGCGCAATCTCGACGCCTGGCAGTCGATCAATGGCGGCGCTCCCGCCCCGTGGGTCGTCCAGGACGGCGCCATGGTGGTCGTGCCCAAGACGGGCGACATCATGACCAAGGCCTCGTTTGGCGACATCCAGCTCCACCTCGAATTCCGCGAGCCGACCCCTGTGGTCGGAAACAGCCAGGGACGCGGAAATAGCGGCGTCTTTTTCATGGGCCTGTACGAGCTGCAGGTACTGGACTGCTACGACAATCCGACCTACGTGAACGGCCAGACCGGGTCGGTCTACAAGCAGACGATCCCTCTGGTGAATGCGTGCCGTCCGCCGGGCGAATGGCAGACGTACGACGCGGTCTGGATTGCGCCGCGTTTTGCGCCCGACGGAAGCCTTGTAAGCCCCGCGCGCCTCACGGTCTTCCAGAACGGCGTCCTCATCCAGCACGATATCAGGATATACGGCCCGACCATCTATCAGGGCCGGCCCCATTACGTGCCGCACGCCGCGCGCCTGCCTCTCGAGCTGCAGGAACACCACAACCCGGTGGCCTTCCGAAATATCTGGGTCAGGGAGCTTTCCCTACCCCCCAGGAATTGATCCCCCATGAAACCGTCTCTCGCAAAATTGTCCCTGTTTTTCCTGGCCCTGGCGCCGGGTCTTTTTGCATCGGCAGACACCGGTTCCCGTGACCGCCTGCTGATGGACTTTGGCTGGAGGTTCCACCTGGGTGACGACTGGGGCACCGGCTACAACCTCTCCAAGGCCGCCATGGGCTTCGGACCGGCAAGCACCGTCTTCAGCGATGCGAGTTGGAGGAGCGTGAATCTCCCGCACGACTGGGCGATCGAGCTTCCGTTCGACCCCAAGGCCGACACGTCCCACGGGTTCAGGCCGGTGGGCGGCGGCTTTCCCCAGAACAGCGTCGGCTGGTACCGCCGCACCTTCGACCTGCCCAAGGCAGACGCCAACCGGCGCCTTTGGCTCGAGTTCGACGGGGTCTTCCGCGACTCGACGGTCTTCCTCAATGGCTGGTTTGTGGGCCGTCACGAGGGCGGCTACAACGGCTTCCGCTACGACATCACCGACCTGGTCAATAGCGGCGGCACGAACATCGTCGCCGTGAGAGTCGACGCATCCCAATCCGAGGGCTGGTTTTACGAGGGAGCCGGCATCTACAGGCACGTGTGGCTCGTCAAGACGGCGCCCCTGGCGATCGCCCCGGATGGCGTATTCGTCTACAGCAGCTTCAAGGACAACGTCCCGGACGGTCCCGCCGAGATCCATCTGCGGACGCAGCTGGTCAACGCGCTCGCCGCGTCCGCCGACGCCACGGTCAGCTGGGAGATCACCGGCCCGGACGGCTCCCGTGTCGCCGCGGCCGACAAGACGGCCAGCGTGCCCGGGGAGGGCCACACCGGCGTCTCCGAATCGGTCGCCATTCAGGCGCCCGCGCTCTGGTCGCCCGAGACGCCCCGGCTTTACAAGCTCGTCACCACGGTCTCAAGCGGCGGCGGAATTGTCGACCGGACCGAGACGGTGTTTGGCATCCGAACGGTGGCCTTCGACGCCAACCTTGGGTTCCTGCTCAATGGCAAACCCTACGTGATCAAGGGCACCTGCAACCATCAGGACCATGCGGGCGTGGGCTCCGCGCTCCCTGACGGTCTCCAGTATTTTCGCATAGCACGTCTCAAGGAAATGGGGAGCAACGCGTATCGCTCGGCGCACAATCCGCCCACTCCCGAGCTGCTCGACGCGTGCGACCGCCTCGGAATGCTCGTCATGGACGAAAACCGGCTGCTCGGCAGCGACTCCCAGCACCTGGGCTACCTCGAGGGCCAGGTTCGACGCGACCGGAATCACCCGAGCGTTGTTCTCTGGTCGATCGGCAACGAGGAGTTCGCGGCCCAGAGCACCCACCAGGGCGCGCTCGTGACGAAGACGATGCAGGAGGCCATTTGGCGCATCGACCCGACGAGGCCGATCACCGCGAACGCCGCCATCGGCGACGAGTTTGAGGGGATCAACCAGTCCATCGAGGTGCGCGGATGGAGCTACCACATCGGGGCCGGCATGGACGATTACCACAAGGAACACCCCGGCCAGCCAAACCTGGGCACCGAGCAGGCCAGCACCGTCGGCACGCGTGGGATCTACGCCGACGACAAGCAGCGCGGCTATATGAGCTCCTACGACGACTGGGCCCCCGCGTGGGCGAATACCGCGGAGGCCTGGTTGTCCTTCTTTGACGCCCGCCCCTGGCTGTCCGGAGGTTTTGCCTGGACGGGATTCGACTACCGGGGCGAACCGACCCCCTACGGCTGGCCCTGCATCAACTCGCATTTCGGCATCATGGACACGTGCGGGTTCCCGAAGGACAATTTCTGGTACTACAAGTCCTGGTGGACGTCCGATCCCGTCCTACACCTCGTGCCCCACTGGAATTGGGCGGGCCGGGAAGGCCAGCCCGTGGACGTGAGGGCGCTGAGCAACTGCGACGAGGTTGAGCTCTTCCTCAACGGCACCAGCCTGGGCCGGAAACCGGTCAAGCATGACTCGGTGGCCAGGTGGTCGGTCAACTACGAACCCGGAACACTTTCGGCGAAGGGCTACAGGAACGGCATTCTCGTGGCGGAGGCCGCCAACGAGACCACGGGAGACCCAGCCTCGGTACGCCTGGCGCCGGACCGCTTCGCCATCGACGCCGACGGCCGGGATGTGTCCGTCGTCGCAGTCTCAATCCTCGATGCCAGGGGCCGGGTGGTGCCCCTCGCCTCCAACCCGGTGAAGTTCGCGCTGGACGGCCCGGGCCGCATCCTCGGCGTGGGCAACGGCGACCCGAGCTCCCACGAGCCCGACACGTACTTCTCGACCGGGGCCCTCCGCACGGTTCCGGTGGGCGGCTGGCGCTGGAGAAAGATCGCCGACGCCTACGCCGCCACCATTCCCGAGGCGGGGGTCCAGGTCGACGATTCCGCCTGGGACAAGTTCGATGTGAGCGCCGAGAGCGGACCGCTGGGGCTCAACGAAAAGGGCGTCCTTCGCACCCGCTTCACCGCAACGCCCGAGGAGCTTTCCTCACAGGCCGTCGAACTCTGGTTCGGCAAGGTCGACGGCGACGCCAAGATCTCCGTGAACGGCCGACTCCTCGGCGGCGGCGGCGATGCGCGTTATCCCACCATCTACGACGTCAAGAGCCTCCTGCATCCCGGCGAGAACACGATCACCATCGTCATCGCCAACTACAACACCTCCGCGGGGATCAACAAGGGCGTGTTCCTCCGGCTCCAGGACAAGGCGGCTCCCGTCCAATGGAGCCGCAGCGCCTTCAACGGGCTTGCCGAGGTGATCGTCCAGTCCACCGGGGGCAGCGGCCCCATCCGCCTGACGGCGACCTCGGAAGGACTTGAACCGGCAAGCGTCTCGATTCAGGCCAGCCCGGGGCCGCAGGTGGCCGTCCTGCCCTGACGGCTGGATTCACAACCGGCGGTCCCCGGAGAATATCCCGCGGCCGCCGGTGCTGAAATAGATCCTGCCAAAGACGCGGGGATCGCCCGCCACCACGCGGACCTCGCCAAACTGGTGGCGGTCGTCGTTGATGTGCACCCAGGTCGCGCCGTCATCGTCGGAGCGGAAGAACCCCGCCACCCCGCCGGACTCGCCCACGATGAAGATCGCCGGATGTGGGCTGCCGGGCGCCGGAGCCCCGAATCCGAGCGTGCCTGCCGCTGCCGTGCCCACCCGCGCAAAGGTGGCTCCTCCGTCGGCTGACCTGTAGAGCACGCGGTTGGCGGCGATCCAAAGGACGCCCTCCTCCCCCGGCACGGAATGAAGATCGCCGGGAGGCGCCCAGCCGAAGCGCCCCTTGACGACCGGAAGGCCGCGCGCTGCGGGCCTGAAGGTCTGCGCCCCATCGTCGCTCACAAGAACCTGCCCGACTCCCGCATCATAGGCGTAGAACCGGTTGGAATTCACGGTGTCGGCCACGACCTTCAGTCCGACCGAGGTGTTCGCACAGGGTTGCCACGTCGCGCCCCAATCGTGGCTCAGGTAGGGCTTGAGGCGGAGGGGCGTCCAGACGACGGTTTTCCCGTCAGGGGATATCGCGATCGATCCCGCGCCCCGCCAGCGGGTTCCCACGGTGCCCGGCGGTTCGCCGGCAAACAGCCTCCACGTCCTCGCGCCGTCGGTCGAGTACGCCGCCGTGATCTGGTTGTTTGTGTAGGTGTTCCCGCAGCGGACAAAGATCTCCGTGTGGTCCCAGGCGAAGGCCATGCCCGTCGTGTCCTTGAACCGCGGCCCTGCGAAAGCGCCCCCGGCCGGCGACACCAGGAAGTCGTCGTGGACGAAGCCGTCGATGTCGCCCACCCCGCTCACCAGATGGGCCCCGGCCGGCGGACTGCAGAGGACAAGGGGCACGGTTTCCTCAATTCCCTCGTCGTCGAAGCTCCAGTGGACGGTCCTGCCCTCGTCGGACCCGCCGAGGTCATGGGTCACCCAGATCCCGTAGCCTGTCGGAAAAATCGCGTGGTCCGAGTCGAAGGGGTCGATCTCCACGTCGGCCAGCCAGTGGTGGTGCATGGGGCGGGTGTACGGCGCGCTCGAGTGGTCCCACTCGGATTTTTCCAACAGCGGGGTCCAGGTGCGGCCCCCGTTCCTGCTGCGGAAGATCTCGTCGAAGGGATGCCGGTGGTTCCAAGTCGCCGCCAGCACGGTCCTGGGATTCTGCGGATCGACGATCACCGAGCCGTACCCGAACTTGTTATCCGGGGTCGGCCTTTCCGGGGTGATGTCGGTCCAGGCCCCGGTAGCCGTCCCAAGCCTCCAGACGGCCCCGTCGGTCATCATGTTGGGGCCGGGCTCCCTGCCGTAGCTCAGGTAAAGGAATCCATCCGCGCCGATGGCCGTGCGCGTCGGGCGAAGGCCCAGCGGCTGGCCGGGGACGGGACTCCAGGTCCTTCCGGCGTCCGTGCTCCGGAAAAGGCTGGGGCCTGTGGTTGATACGGTGGCATAGATCGCCGGCGTCGGGGAGTTTCTCGCCCCGCTGGAAGGGTCAAATCGCACGGCATTCACTCCCACGGGCTGGGCCAGGTAATTCAGATAGCCCGCAGTGGGACCGGCACCCGGCGGCGGAGGCGGGGGCGGCTCCGGCGGGATCGGGAAGCCTTCAACGCGGGCCCAGGTCGCCCCAAAGTCGGCGCTTCTCCAAAGGCCGGCATGCCGGGTGCCGAAAAAAAGGATGCTGTCATCGTTGGGATCAACGGCGAGCCGCTCCCCGTTGTTCCGGCCGGCCTCGTTGCCGCCGAACGCCGACGGGAAGGGGGTCCGAAGCCACGTTCTCCCGTAGTCGGACGACCTGAGAATCTCGCCGTTGCCGGACCGCGCGTAGGTGCCCGCGGCAATGTAGACGCGCGCCGGGTGAAGGGGATCGGACGCGAGGCTCTCCACCCCCTGAAGGTTCCAGTCGGCCTGGCTCACCCAGTCAAGCAGGGGCTCCCAGCGAGCGCTCGCCGGGTTCCACCGGTAGGCCCCGCCCACGTCGGTCCGGACATAGCAGAGCCCCTTTTCGGCGGGATTGAAGATGATGCCTGTGACAAAACCCCCGCCGCCAATGTTCACATTGGCGTAGGTGTAGTTCTCCGATGCCATGGCTGGGGCGCCCGATCCGGGGGCGGCCGGGTCTCCCCGGGCGGGGAGCACAAGGAGGGCTGCGATCGCGACCTGGGCACAGAGGAGGCGGGCGGGGTTCATCCGACCAGCATGCCCAATGCCGGAGATTTTGCCACACTTGCCGGCGGAATTTCCCGCGCGGCGGCCGGGCGTATCAGGCCGGCTGAAGCGCGAAGAGCTCGTCGGCCTTGAAGAAACGCGCCACCTCAATCCGAGCGTTTTCGTCGCTGTCGGAGGCATGTACCACGTTCTTCATCATTTCCGTGCCGTAATCCCCGCGGATCGTGCCCTTTGGCGCCTTGCGGGAGTCCGTGGGCCCGAGCAGGTCGCGAACCCTTTGGACGATGCTGTCGCCCTCGAGCGCCATCACGATCACGGGCCGCGACGCCATGAACTTCTCGATTTCAGGGTAAAAGGGCTTGTCCGCCACGTGGGCGTAATGCTCCCGCAGCACGGCGTGGGTCAATTGGATCATCTTGCATCCAATCACGGAGAAACCGGCCCTCTCGAAACGGTCCAAGACATTGCCGACGTGCTTCTTCTCAATGCAATCCGGCTTGAAGATAATCAGGGTTTTCTGCATACGGAGTGTCCAACATACAGCCCTACAGCCGGATGTGAAGCGAAAATTGGGTCAAAGAGGCTTGGGGCGTTTGCAGAATTGCACGGGCACCCCCCAGGGGTCGCGCATGGTCACAACGACTGAGCCGTCCTCGAGGACCTCGTCCTTGAGCGGGGTGGCTCCCGCGGATTCCAGGCGGGACTGGGTGGACCGGGGATCATCGGACACAAACGCCACGTGGAAGCTCGTGGGGGGCATGAAGGTATAGTCGGGCATGACCACCGAGGTGTTCGTATAGAGTTCCATGACGACCCTGCCGCTGTCGTCGGCCAGGAACGCGACAAACGGCGGGCCCTCCTTGCGAAAGGCGATGCGCAGGCCGAGTTCGTTTGCGTACCAGGCGGCCATGGCCCGGGCGTTGGGCACATTGAGGGCGAAGTGTTCAAATCTCATCGTGGTGGTCGGATCGGGCGATCTTCAGGAGATCATGGGGCCAATGCACGCGCAATTCACCGGCCGGAGAGGAACGCCGCTATGCGGGCCCTAATCCCCGGGCCCGCGTCCTCGAGCACATAGTGCCCGGCGTCGGGATAGCGTTCGCAAGGGGCATCGGGATAAATCTCCCTCCAGCGTCCGAGGAAACGGTCATTGAAGCAGAAGTCCCTGCCACCCCAGAGCAGCAGCTTCGGATGGGGCCCCAGGGTCCCCAGGTCGCGCGCGACCGCCTCGATCGCGGGGCGGCTGGGATGTCCCGGTTCCATGGGTATGTCGCGCACAAAACGATGCACGCCTATGCGGTTGGCCCAGGAGTCGTAGGGGAAAAGATAGCCCCGGCGTTCGGCGGGAGTAAGGCGGCGGGCATGCATGGCCATGCAGGTCGCCGGACCCGCGAACCCGTTCAGGCCCCGGACCAGGAATTCGCCCAGCAGGGGGGTGCGGCAGAGCGCGATCCGGGCCGGCAGCCAGGGGGCTGGGAATGCGGCCGTGTTCAGGATCACGATCCTCCCGATGGTCCCGGGCCGGCGCACGGCAAAGCCCATGCCGATCGCGCCGCCCCAGTCGTGCACGACGAGGTGAATCCGTCTCAAGCCCACCGAGGCCACCAGCGCCTCGATGTCGGCGATGCGGCCCTCCAGGGTGTAATCGTGGCCGCCCGGTTTCTCCGACAACCCCATGCCCACGTGGTCCGGGACAATGCACCTCATGCCGGGAGCCAGTTCGCGCACAAGGTCGCGATAATGGAACGACCATGTCGGGTTGCCGTGGAGCATCAGCACGGCCTCGTCCGACCCCGGCCCCTCGTCGAGGTAGCTCATCACGGCCCCGCCGGGCGTGGCGAAGGACCGCGGCTCAAAGGGGTAGAGCCGCGCGAGCCAGTCCGGAATCTGCCGCGCCGTCACCATTCCAGCGCGAGCATCATGCAGTTCAGGCCGCTGCCGATGCCGAACAGGGCGACGCGGTCCCCGTCGCGCACGGCGCCCGAGTCGACCGCCACCGCCAGGGTCGCCGGAAGCGAGGCCGAACCCATGTTTCCCAGCGACTCGAAAGTCGAAAAATCCTTCGCCATGTCCAGGCCCAGGGCCCCGTACAGCTTTCTCCTGTGGGCCGATCCCACCTGATGCCCCACGATCCTGTCGATCCGGTCCATCGTCCACCCCGTGGCGGCCTGGAATTCCCTCCATGTGGCCCCGGCGAGCTCCACCCCCGACAGGAGGAGCCGTTCCGAATCCGTGCGCATGGCGAAGGCGTCCGAGCTTTCGGCGTCGCCCTGGCACAATTCGCTGTGCTCGGTGGCGGCGCGCGCCACGCCGCCGACCAGCCGGTGGGCGTGGCCCGGGACCAGCGAACGGTGGCAGACAACGGCCGCCGCGGCTCCCGAGCCGATGGTGAGGTTGGCGAAGTAGGGCTTGATTTCATCGCGGTCCAGCGTCCCGTCGAGAAGCGTCTTGAGCGTATTCTCGACAAGCGGCCGGCCGCTCTCCCCGGTGGCAACGAGGGCACAGCCGATCTGGCCCGATTCGATGAGGCCCCCCGCCAGGGTCAGCGCGTTGAGGAATCCCAGGCACGCGTTGGAGACGTCGAGCACCTGGACGCCCGGGGGCAGCCCGATCAGGCGGTGCGCGAACGACGCGGTCGCGGGCTCGAGCATGTCCCGGCTCACCGCCGAGTGAATGAAGAGCTGCACCTGATCCGCACGGAGGCACGATCTGGCGAGGACGGCGCGGCCCGCCGCGGCGCTCGCCTCCGAGGGGCGTGTTCCCGCGGGCCAGAACCGTCGGGACTTTATGCCCGTCATGAGCTCCAGCCGCCCAAAAGGCAGCCTGAGGCGCTCATAAACCGGACGGAGCCTTTCCTCGATGTCCGCGGACGTCCAGGTCTCGTCCGGCAGCGCCACGGCGAGCGACTCGATGCATACGTTCTTGAAAAGCATCGTGGAAGGGCCCGGACTCACTCCGGACGCATGGCCAGGCGGACGACCTCCCGGTCGAAATAATTCCCGCCGAGGCCGGCGTCCACGACCAGCGTCGCCCCATTCATGCCGCTGCTCCTACCGCTGAGAAGGAAGAGGACGGCGTCTGCGACCTCCTGGGTGTCGAGATTGCGCCGCCTGTACGTGAGCTTCCCGGCATAGAGGTAGCTCTCGACATAGCCCGGGATGCCGGCCGAGGCGCTTGTCTTGAGGGGCCCCGAGCCGACGACGTTGAACCTGACGGCCGTGTCGGCGCTGAAGGACTTGGCCAGGAATCGCGCGCACGATTCCAACGCCGCCTTCACGGGCCCCATGTAACCGTAGTTGTCCGGCGTCACCGACAGGGAGGAGATCCCCATGGCAACGACGGAGGCGTCCCTGGCCAGGTGGGGCTTGAAGGCCCGCGCGATTTCCACCAGCGAAAAGGCCGAGACGGACACCGCCTGGAGAAAGTCCGCGCGATCGGTCTCGTGGAAGGGCTTGGGACCCCCGCCGTAGTTCGCGAACGCTATCGAGTGCACGATCCCGTCGAGCGGGCCGTGCCCGGCGGACGAGACTTCGGCGGCCAGCCTGTCCGCCGCGCCCGCGGCCTCCACGTCGCAGACGAACACCGTCCTGCCCGCAAGCAGCTCCTCGAGGGACTTCCTCCTTGCCTCGGAGCGCACGCTGTAGAGCACGCGTGCCCCCTGCTCCTCGAGGGACCGGCCGACGAACCACGCCACGCTCTTGCGGTTGGCGACGCCGAACACAAGGAAGGTCTTGCCCGCGATTTTCAGGTAGTCGGCCATGGGTCAAGCTTTGCCTCCGCCCGGCACCTTCCAGGCCACCGTGAATTCAACCGACATGATGCGCTTTCCGGCGCTGGTCATGGCTCCCGACATGAGGGTGAATCCTCCGAGGGAGTCCTTCCTCCTCACCTGGACGAGGGTGGTCTCGCCGGGGTACACCGGATTGCGAAACCGCACGTCGCTGATCTTCGTGAGGAGCGGAACCCCTTTCGCCGCGGCGCCCTGTGCACGGGACAGGAAAAGCGCCCCTGCCTGGAACACCGCCTCGCAGAGCAGCACGCCCGGGGTGATGGGGGCCCCGGGATAGTGCCCCTGGTAGAAGGGCTCCTCAGGGCGCCAGGTGCGGCTGGCCACCAGGGAGTCGGCGTCCTCCGACACGATCTCATCCACAAAAAGAAAGGGCGGCCGGTGGGGGATCAGGTCGGTGACTGGCATCAGGGGGATTCAGGCGGATAAACGGGGATTGGTCAAAAGAGTCTTTCGATCTTCGACGCCACGATGACGCCGTAGTTTATGGCACCCAGCCAGCCCGACATGATGATCCCCACCGACCCCGCATGGTACAGCCCCGGAAGGCGCTCCGGCAGGTCCATCGAGACCTGCAGGCCCTCGAACTTGGTGCCGAAGGACGGCCCGCCCATGTGGGTCGTGTAGCGCTCGATGGTGCGGGGAGTGGCGGCCTCCGTCCAATCGATCTTCGGACGCACGTCCGGGATGAATCGCTCCAGCGCCGCGATCGATTCCGCGATGAGGCGCCGTTTCCCGGCCAGGTAGTCGGACTCCGAAAGGCCCTGCCAGTCCGAATAGCGGGCGTTGATCGACGCCACGACCGCATGGCGGCCGGATCCCGGGCGAGCGTCCGGGTAATACAGGGAAAACGCGCGGCTCGTCGTGTTGAAATCGAGGAGCTCGTCCGTTTCGAACACGGGGCTTCCCGAGTCAAAGATAAGGTCCCCGACATGCGGGAGGCTCTCTCCCCCTCGGATCCCGAGATAGACCTGGCATGAGCTGGAGTTCACGCGCACCGCCCGGGCCGCGGCGGCATAGTCCGGCGGCAGGTTCTCCTCGCCGGCCAGCCGGAAGAGCGTGTTCCTGAGGCTCGAGTTGGCCAGCACGGCGCGGGCCCGGATCACCCGCCCCCCGCGCGCCACCACTCCCGTGGCGACCTTCCGTCCGTCCCGTTCCTCGACCAGGATCTTCTCGACAAGCACGTGCTTGCGCAATTCGGCGCCGTTTTTCCGGAGTTCGGCGACCATCTTGCCGATCAGAAGGTCCGACCCGCCGCGGAACGTATGGACGCCGCCGCCCATGAAGTTCCCAAAGACGATCGCATACGCCGCGGCGGGATCGTCGAGCGCGGTCCCATTGGCATAGGCGATCGGCTCGAGAAGGAAGCGGTGGACATCGCTTCGGCCCGGAAAGAAGCGTTCGAACAGGGTGCCCACCGTCTCCCCTCCGCTGTCGTGGAAACTCATGCCGGCCAGGTGGCTGAAGAAGGCGTCGACCCGCGCTCGGTCGACGCCGAAAGGTCCCGACATGAGCCGGGCATAGTCGTCGCCCGTGAACGTCGTCCGCACGTCGAACTGGGGATTGACGAACCGGATGTCCCTCAGGGGCACGATCAGGTCCGCAATCTCGCGGGTCCAGTACTTGCGGCAGGACTTGACCATGCCCCCGGGGAAGCCGTGCAGGGAAATGTCGAAGATATGCCCCCCCTTTCGGGTGAACCACGTGGCGAGTCCGCCGAATTGGTAGTGGTGCTCAAGCAGGAGCACCCGGCGCCCCGCCCTGGCGAGGCGGTTAGCCCCGGTGAGGCCCGCAAGCCCGCTGCCAATCACGATCACGTCGTACTCGTCGGCCACCCCTTTGAGCCAGTCGTAGGCCATGGCGGTTGTCAGCCCTTTCGCAGGATATGCAGGTTGGCCATCGCGATCCCGCTCAGCATGGCCCCCACGATGCCGAGCATTCCCTGGTCAGCGCCGCAGATGAAGAGGTTGGCCAGGCGGGTGGTGCCCCGCGGATTCTTGACGGCCGACCCGTAGATCGCCCCGGCGAGGCGCCCGGTGTACCGGTTGACCGTGCGGGGCGTGAACATGTCGGTGGCCACGGTTGCCGCCGCGACCGCCGCCTCATCGGCCGGCGGCAGGAAGCGCCGCGCGCTCCGCTGCACCTCGGGGAACCAACGCGCCTTGTCGGCGCGGTAGGTCTCCTCCGGCAGGCCCGCCCAGCGGTCGTAGCTGGCAAGACAGGTCGTGCGAAGGACGCCCTCCGCAAGCGCCCTTTCGGGACCATAGTCGAAATTGTTGGGGATGCAGATCACTCCGGACCGGGTGTCCACCTGGGCTTCCGGCTGCTCGTAGGCCAGGCGCCGCGAATCGTTGAAGAAGACGATGGCGTCCTCACCCCAGCCAAACCCGGCCGGCTGGCGATTGAAGATGGAGACGGTCTCGACAAAGGTGATCCTGCCCGCCGGCGTCCGCGGGATCCCGACGGGAGCCCCCCCGACCTCCGCGTCCCGGATCAGGGATTCGGTCTCGGGGGCCCCGATGGACGAGAGCACGGTTTCGGCCGTGATCTCCTCGCCGCTGTCCAGGATGAGCGCGGCCGCGCGGCCGCCCCTGGCCTCGATCCTGCCGACGCCGCACTTCATCCGGCGCTCGCCTCCGGCGGTGCGGTAACGCTCCAGGAGGACCCGGAGGATAGGACGCACGCCCCCAAAGGGGCGGGCGAACCCCTCGAGAAGAACGGCTTCGAAGAGGAGCGCGAACTGCCCAAAGTCCATGTCGTTCTCCTGCGCGCTGCCGTACATGAGCAGCGGACACAGAAGCATGTCCTCCAGCAGGGGATCCGCGATGTGCCGCCGGACGACCGCCCTGGCGGAGGCGGGAAGCGAGTCCTCGGAATAGACGGTGCCCCTGACGAGCTCCGCAAGCCTCCTGAATCCGTCGATCTGCGCCGGAAACCGGGCCGCCACCTCGCTTTCGAAAAAGGCGAAGTCGTTGGTCAGGCGCAGCACCTCCTCCCCCTTCGGGCCAAACGCAATCCGGGACCTTCTCTGTTCGCAGAGGCCGAACTCCTCCCGGTCGATGCGCAGCTGCCTGAGCAGCCGCACGAGCGGGCCCACCCTTGCCCCGGGCCGGGCGAAATTGGTCACCGCGTGGAGGCCCACGTCGAACTTCCGCCCGCCGATGCTGTAAAAGCCGTTGAGCCCACCGGGTGCGTTGTGGCGCTCGAAGATGCAGACCCGCCTGCCGAAGTGGGCCGCGCGGATTCCCGCGGCCAGACCGGAGAGCCCGGCGCCTATGATCGCGACGTCGTAGTGCGCTCGGGAGTTCAACCTGTCGGGCCGTCAGCGCCTGGCCTCGAGCGCGTTGAATTTCGGCGTCAGGTATTCCGCGCAGCTGTCGAGGGAGGCGAGCTGGCCGTAGTCGGCCTCGGGGACCTCGATGCCATGCCGCTTGCGCAGCTCCATGACGATGTCCAGGAAGTCCATGCTATCGAGCTCGAACTGGTCGCGCAGCCGGACGTCGGATTTGACGTCCGACAGGTCCTCATCGGGGGCGATGTCCGCGATGATGGCCAGTACGGCCTTCTTGCATTGGTCTTGGGTCATGGTTGGCGGGCTGACAGTTCTACGGTACAAACCGTTTCACAATCAACGCGGAATTTATGCCGAGCATGCCAAACGAGTTGTTGAGCATCGCATCGACCCGGTCGGCTTTCCGCGGCCGGTTCAGGACAAGACCCGGAAGCGCGCACTTGGGGTCGAGGTTGTCGACATTGATGGTGGGGTGCACCGTCAGGTCGTCGAACGATGGAAGGTTGCCCGCGAGCTCCAGGGCCCCGGCCGCGCCCATGGCGTGCCCGATAAAGCTCTTGGTGTTGTTGATCCAGGTCCCGGGGCATCCCTCTCCAAACACCGCGGCCATGGCCTGGCACTCCTGGATGTCGCCCAGGGGCGTCGCCGTCGCATGGGTGTTGACGATATGGATGTCGCCCGGGGACATCCCCGCCGAGGCAATCGCCTTTCGCATGCATTCCGCCTGGCGCTCCGGATTGGGCAGCACGTAGTCGCTTGCGTCGCTGTTCACGCAATAGCCTGCGATCTCGGCGTGGATTTTCGCACCGCGGGCCTGGGCATCCCCGAGCCGCTCCAGCGCGTAAAGGCATCCCCCCTCCGAAACGACTATCCCGTTTCGTGCCAGGTCGAACGGCCTTGACGCCTTTTTCGGATCCGGGTGGGAGGCCAGGGCCCCCTGCGACTTGAAGCCGGCGAAGATGCCGAACGTGCCGATGCTCTCGCTCACCCCGCCGCACAGGGCGAAATCGACCTCGCCCAGCCTGAGCATCTGGGCTGCGTGAATGACCCCAAGGTTGCCGGCCGCGCACGCCGCGCCGATGGTGTACGCCGGTCCGGTCACCCCCAGGTTGAGGGACGTCTCTCCCGCGGGGTTGTTGGCGACGGTGCGGGGGTTGTGGTAATGGGACCAGAATTTGACGTCGTTGTTGAACTTGGAAAGCGCGTGGACCTCGTTTTCGGTTTCCACATTCCCGTGCTCGGTGCATCCGATGTAGATGCCCACCCGGTCCTTGGGGAACGCCGCAAAGTCCAGCCCGCTGTCTGCCAGAGCCTCCCTTGCGCAATAGATGCTGATGCTCCCGGCGCGGGTTCCCACGCGGGCCTCCTTCCGCTTCTGATGCTTCAACGGGTCGAAATGGCAGACCCCGGCTGGCTGCATCCCCATGTGCCGAACCTCCAGAAACTCAACCCCGGCAATGCCGGCCAGCAGATTGCTGCGAAACTCCGCCAGCGAGTTGCCATTCGGCGCGGTGAGTCCGACACCGGTGATGACGATGCGCGAGAGTTGGGGCATGGGCGGGTGAAGCGGAAATCGCTAGCCAACCCCAGCCCGAAGGCAATACTGGTCGCTATGAACGTTCTCGTAGTAGGAGGGGCGGGATATATCGGAAGCCATTGCGTCCGCCAACTGGCGGCTGCCGGACACCGCCCGGTGGTGCTCGACAATCTTGTCTATGGCCACCGGGCCGCAGTCGCGAAGGAGGTGCCATTCCATGAGGTGGAACTCGGGGACGAGTCGGCCGTTGAGATGGTCCTGAAGGAGCATAACATAGGCGTGGTCATGCACTTCGCAGCCTACTGCTACGTGGGCGAGTCGGTCACCGACCCGCTCAAATACTACCTCAACAACGTCGCCTCCACGCTGCACCTGCTCAAGGCCATGCGCACCGCCGGCGTGGGCAGGTTTGTCTTTTCCTCCACCTGCGCCACCTTCGGCCAGCCCAGGACCCTGCCCCTCTCCGAGGACCTGCCCCAGGCCCCCATCAATCCCTACGGCCAGACGAAGCTCGACATCGAACACGCGCTCAAGGCGGTTTCCTCCGCGCACGGGCTCAGTTTTGCGGCCTTCCGATATTTCAACGCGGCAGGCGCCGCCGAGGACGGGCTCATCGGCGAGGACCACACACCCGAAACCCACCTGATTCCCGTCGCGATCGACGCCGCGGTCGGAAAACGCCCGCACCTGGAGCTCTTCGGTACGGACTACCCCACTCCCGATGGCACCTGCCTGAGGGACTACGTGCACGTGGACGACCTGAGCCGCGCCCACATCGCGGTGTTCGACAGGCTCGCCAAGCCGGGCACGGGGCTCTTCTACAACCTCGGCACCGGAACGCCGTCCTCCAATCGGGAGGTGATCACCGCGGTCGAAAAGGCCACCGGCAGGAAGATCAAGGTGATCGAATCCCCGAGGCGTCCCGGCGATCCGCCCGCGCTTTATGCGGATTCCTCCAAGGCCCAGCGCGAACTCGGCTGGAGGCCCAGGTTCCCCGACGTCGACTCCATCGTGGCGACCGCCTGGAAGTGGCACAAGGCCCACCCCGACGGTTACGCCAAGTAGCTTCAGAGCAGCTTCTGCAGGGCAGGCTTTGTGATGCCGAGGTGCTTGGCGGCGGCCGCGGCGTTTCCGTCGGCCGCCTTCATGGCCCGCAGCGCGATCTTCCTGGACAGCAGGTCGAGGAGCTTTCCCTCGCCTGAGCCCAGTTCGGCGAACACAAAATCAAGCGCGCTCTCCAGGGAGGCCCCGGCAGCGGCCGGAACCGGCGCCGCCTCAGCCGCGGGCGCCGGCGGCGCCTCGGCCCCGGGTTCCGCCGCCGCGGCCTCCCTTATCTCGGGAGGAAGGTCCTTCTCCAGGATGGCGTCGCCCTGGGCCACGACCGCGCTGCGGTAGATGACGTTTTCGAGCTCGCGGACGTTGCCCGGCCAGGAAAAGCGCACGAGCACGGCCATCGCCTCGACGGAGACCTTGCTCACGCGGGCCTTGCGCTGCTTGACGAGGTTCTGAAGGCAGAAGTCCACGATCTGGGGAATGTCCTCCTGGCGGTCGCGCAGGGGCGGCATCCTGATCCGGACCACGTTCAGGCGGTAGTAGAGGTCCTCCCTGAAGGTCTTAGCCTTCACAAGCGCCTCGAGGTCCTTGTTCGTGGCGGCGATGATCCTGACATCCACGTGGATCGTCTCCGTCCCGCCCACGCGCTGGATGTCCCCCTGCTGGAGCACCCGCAGGATCTTTGTCTGGGTGGCGAGCGCCATGTCCCCGATCTCGTCGAGGAAGATCGTGCCCCCGTCGCAAAGCTCGAACTTTCCCAGGCGCTGCGCGGTGGCGCCCGTGAACGACCCCTTCTCATGGCCGAACAATTCGCTCTCGATGAGATTGTCGGGAATCGCCGCGCAATTGACCGCGATGAACGGCTTGTTCGAGCGGTGGCTGTGCTTCCAGATCGAGCGGGCCACGAGTTCCTTTCCCGATCCGCTCTCCCCGGTGACCATCACCGTCACGTCGCTGGCGGTGACCTGCCCCACGATCTTGAAAACGTCCTGCATGACAAGGGAGCTCCCGACGATGCCCTCCTTGTAGTCCTCGGTGTTGATGATGGGCTGGTAGCTCCCCACTGCGCGCAAATCGGCGTGGACCTTGAGCGCGTTGTTGACCAGCGCCAGGACCTTCTGGGGGTCGAACGGCTTCATCACGTAGTCGAAAGCCCCGTATTTCATGGCCTCGATCGCCGTCTGCGCGGTTCCGAAGGCCGTCATGAGCACGACGAGCTGCCGCGGGTTTGCCGCCCTGATGTGCTGCAGGGCCTCGATTCCACCCATGCCGCCCATCCTCACATCCAGGAAGATGAGATCGGGATGCGGCCCCTTTTTGACGAGGGCGACCCCCTGTTCGCCGCTCGGGGCCTCGGTGACGCTGCATTTCAATGTCGAGAGCACCCGCGAGAGCGAATAGCGGATCTCGGCGTCGTCATCGATGACAAGGATCGTCGGAGGGGTTGGGGGCGCGTCGGCCATGGCGGTGGGGGTTGTCGTGATATGGGCGGTGGAATCTCCCCATAGCGAAGACAAAGTCTGCGCCCCGGGAGGTCAAACGTTGATATTCGCCGCGCATGGGGGTAGCCTGCCCGTCCATCGCCGCCGCCACACCGACCCACCCATGCTAAGCTGGTCCATCAACCTGTTCCGGATCCGCGGGATCCAACTCGCGCTCCACAGCAGCTTCCTGCTCCTCCTCGCCTACTGGGCCTACTACGGCTACCAGGACGCCGGTGTTCCAGGCATGACCTGGAGCGTCATCGAATTGGCTGCCTTCTTCTCGTGCGTCGTCCTGCACGAGCTCGGCCATTCGTTCACAGGCATGCACTTTGGCTACAAGGTGAGACGCATTCTCCTGATGCCGATCGGCGGCATGGCCCAGTTCGATTCCATCCCGCGGCAGCCCCGGCAGGAGCTGCTCATGACCCTGGCCGGGCCCGCCGTGAATTTCGTCCTGGCAGGCCTGCTCTACCTCATCGTGCGGTTTCCCGACGGCTGGGATGCCTACCTGACCCCGGTAACCCTGGGCGACGTCGGCCGCCAGCTCTTCATCGCGAATCTTTGGATGGGCATCTTCAATCTCGCGCCGGCCTTTCCGATGGACGGGGGCCGGATCCTCAGGGCGCTGCTGGCGACGCGTTTCACCTACCTGAGGGCAACCTTCGTGGCCGCCACGGTCGGCAAGGTGCTATGCGTGACGGCCATCGCCCTGGTCCTCTATTTCCACAACGACCTGCAGACAGGGCAGGTCATCCTGAGGGTGGTGCTCTTCGCGTTCATCTTCCAGGCCGGCGAGGCGGAGTACCGGATGGTCAAGCAACGGGAAATCCTGGAGGCCCAGTGGCGTCAGATGATGGCCCAGGCCGCAGTGCGGCACGTACCGCCGCCCCCCGAGCCTCCCATACTGGGGCCGTAGGAGGCCGGGACGGCGTCTGGTTCAAAATAATTCAACACCCAGTGAGTGCACGCGAACCGCCTTTGCAGCCTACCGAGGCCAAACGCACTGCTTTCAGACCCCATCCCATGAAAATACTCCACGTACTTGCCTCCCTCTCCGTCCTCTTTGTCTCCGCGACGGCGGCCCGTGCGACGCATCCCTTTCTTTGCACCGACTCCTATGCGGGCGCGGTGAGCGCGGTGTCGTCGGACGGCAGGATTCTCTGGAGGCATGTCTGCAAGCACCCGCAGGACTGCTGGGTGCTGCCCAACGGCAACTATCTCTTCTGCCATGCTGGAGGAGCGCTGGAGATGACGCCGGACGACAGGATTGCCTGGGAATTCAAGGCCGGCGGAGACGCCGAAATCAATTCCTGCCAACCCCTGCCGGACGGGCGTGTGCTCGTCGTGGAGAATGGGCCGTGCCGGATTCTCGAGATCGATCGGGAGGGAAGGATAGCCAAGGAAATCAAGCTTGCGCGGCCCCCGGCCAGCGTGAGCCTGCACGACCAATTTCGCGGCACCCGCAAGACGAGGGCCGGGCACTATCTGCTGTGCCGCAAGGGTGAGCACCAGATTGAGGAACTCGACGGGGACGGACATTCATTGCGCAGGATTCCCGTGCCAGGCGATGTCCACATGTGCGTCCTGCTGCCGGATGGCCACTTTCTGATCGCCTGCGGCGAGGGGCACAAGGTCGAGGAACTCGATGCCAGCCTCAAGCTCGTGTGGGAGCTGAACGAACACGACCTGCCCGGCAATCCGCTCAGGTTGATCAGCGGCCTCCAGCGTTTGCCCAATGGCGACACCGTTTGCTGCAACTATCTGGGGCACGGCCATATCGGCGAGCAACCCGACGTCTTCGAGGTTACACCGGACAAGCGGATCGTCTGGGAATTCTCAGACCACGAGCATTTCAAGGTGATCAACCAGATCCAGCTGCTCGACGTTCCTGGCGATGCCACCCAGGGCGGGATATTGCGGTAAAGAGCCGGCCTTCCCCTCGCTGACCCGCCTTCGTCCCGCCGCTGCGGGACTTCGGCGCGGCAAGCGCGGGGAGAATGGCTTGCCGAGCCGTAGCCTCCGGTTTTGGCCCGGCCCGGCTCAAGCCGCCAAGTCCTCTTCACCAACGTGCCAGGCACCCGGCGCCGCAAGCGGCTAAGCAATAAAACCTTAGCAGGCTGTTGAAAAACTCTGCTGAGCCGGCGAGCATAGTTTTTCAACAGCCTGTTAGGGACTACTTAAGTGCCGTTCACCTCAGATCTCAGTTCAGCTCGTAAATCTCGATGAGCCCGATCCCGGTGGCGTTGTTTGGCCCGGACTCGATTAAGGTGTACGCGCCGGGCGGAAGGGCCTCAATCCCTTCTGACTGCCATTACTTCAGCATTTACCCCGGAGAAATAACCGAAAGTTGTGGATGGCGGGT